>Ga0160422_10002115_pt1 | contig 12456 bp, 19 predicted proteins | sample Fk160mmetaG_FD_108192 | JGI IMG/M metagenome (GOLD analysis project Ga0160422, IMG submission 108192) | Marine microbial communities from the Central Pacific Ocean - Fk160115 60m metaG | ecosystem: Environmental > Aquatic > Marine > Oceanic > Photic zone | place: The Central Pacific Ocean...
AAGCTTCTGGATACTTACATGCTATGTTGTAAGCCAAAGCATAAGTTAAACAGGGCAAATATCTAGCAGGCACATCGGGGTTTGCATCTGCATTTGTGCCTGCGTCTTCAATTCTTTTAATGTAATCGTAAAACAAAGTATAAGTCTGTGCTGAATCTGGAGTAGACCAAAGCACTAAGTTTATATCCGATGTACCTTTATCTACATAATACTGAGTAGGTTTAGACTGATTAAGTTTTTTTGCTTGATGATTGTATTCAACTCTAGATATTCTTCTTAGCTTTGTATCTATTTGTTTTTCTGTATCGTTTGCATCTGTTCTAATAAAAGCATCAACTATTTCTAACGCTGCAGAATCTGCTGCATAAGAACTTGTACCAGCAACTAAACTTACTGAACCTTGTTCAACCTTCCAAAGATTTAAACCTTTGTTTTGCCACTCAAGAAAAATTAAATTTAAAGCACGCTTAGCAGTATTAAAGTCTCCACCTGACATCATAGATACACCACAAAGATCAAAGGCTTCTTCCATAATCTCAGTTAAATCTAAATTAAATGTAGTAGTTCCGCTAGTCGCCATATCTTACTCTGATGACAGTAAGGTCACCTCTTTTTTCTTTTGTTATAGTTCTTTTTTTTTTACCAGATTTAGTAATCTGATTACGCATATTAGTTCTAGATATTGCCATTTATTGCTCCTTTAAAAATTTTTATCTTTTTTTGCCTTTATGCAAACCATGTCTTGCGTGTTGTTTACCTTTTCTTGTAGCTTCTCTTTTCTTTTTATTAGCTGCTGCAAGTTTTCTTCTGCCTGAAGCAGTAGATTTTAATTTATTTATTTGTGCTTTGGGTGCATATACCTCACCAGTTTCTGAAGATTTTTTGCCACTAGGTGTAGTCCAATCTTGGTCAGTCCATTTTTTTAAACTTCTTTGAGATTTTTTTAAAGGCATTATTTTCCTCTTTGTTTTCTTATAGCTTCTTTACCCTTCTTGGCTATAGCAGCTTGTTTATTTTTTCCTTGTACTTTTGCTCTTTGTTCCATGACTGTAAGAATTTGTATCTTTCTAGCAAAAGGTTTATTTATTTTTTTTACTTTTGCTACAGTTTTTCTAGCATCAGTAGGAGTTGCATATTTTATTTTAACAGTGTCTTTGGGATTTTCGTCTGTATAAAGTCGTCTGCCACTGCCTTTAGGTTTTTTGCCTGTACCTACTTTAGGGTCTCTCTTCCTCTTCATCTTCTTCTAAACCCTCACTGTATAAATTATTAAATGTAATATTCGGATCAAGATAACTTTCATGTCCTTCTGCTGAATGCAAATATTGAGAAGGTCTAAAGTCTGGCGGTCCTTCTCCAGTTGCCCATAAAGCAGGACTAGTTGCTCTCACTCTGTTATTAGGTAAAGCAACTATGTTGCCTTGCCACTCACCTTCTTCAGTTATATACATGACATGAGATTGTTTGTGTTGAGCTGGATCATCAGCAATATGATGATTAGTATAATCAACTGTAAATAAATACTTAGCTGTATAAAAGTTATTATTAATTTTTGCTATCCAAGGACTAGAGCTGACTCGATCCATAATAATTACTGAGTGATCTCTTGATTCACAATCCCAAGGCTGACACATATGATCAGGCATAGGCATTGCCCATTCTTCTACAGGTATATCAGCTACCAATGCTTGAATAGGCATTCTTGCCCACATTGCACCACCATGTACATTTGCCATATCTTCTTCGCCATCAGCTTCACAACCAGTAAAAACTACTTGAAAACTAAGTGAGCGATCTGGAATAGTATTAACTGCAATAGCTATAGCATGGAGAAACTCCCCATGATACCTTTGATGATTAGTAGTAAATTCCCTTCTTACCCAACATTTAAAATGTGGAATATTACTTATTAGATAAGCCATTTACTACTTCTTCTTAGTAGTTTTTTTGTTGCCTTTGATCGTGTTAGTAATATAAGTCTTGGCAAGTTCATACCAAGAAGGTTTGTATTTTTTAATTAGTAATACTGCAATTGCTAATATTACTATAATGCCAATAAATGTTTCCATTATGATTTATAGCCTCCGCCTTTAGCTTTGTATTGTTTAGCCAACATCTGTGCTTTTCTTGCACTCCATTGACCCGGCTTTCCACCTTTACCGCCTGCTTTTATTTTATTAAATAAATTTTTTCGCATAGTCGGTTTGGTGTAATTGCCTGCTTTATTAACTGTAGATTTTTTTTGTCTGCTCACCATTTCACCTTATCTGCCCAATAAGCTGCTGACATTTTGCCACGCTTAATATTTTTTGCATGCCTAGCCTTAAAAGATTTTCTTTTGGCTTTCATTTTAGCTGACTCACCTGCTTTAGGTTTGCCTGCAGTCTTTGCACCTTTCTGTCCAAAACGAATAGTCTTAACTTTGTTGCCTTCTTTAGCAACAACGATATGAGATTTCTTAGGATGATTGGGTGTACGCTTGGGTTTGTTATAACCACTAACCCCAGCTCTTTTAAGCCTTGAGTCCTTAGAACTTCTAGACATGCAAAATATATGACTGGTTTATTTTTTATTTTTTTTCATGGCTGGTCCTGTAACACCGCCACCAAACATTCTTTGCACATAGTCTTTGTACGCTTCGATTTTAGGTTCTTTGGTAGCACCACCGCCAGCCATGTACTTCTTCATCTTACCGCCACCAGCCATGTACTTTTTCATTTTGCCACCGCCAGCCATGTATTTTTTCTTTTTATCTTTCACTTTTGCTCCTTTTAAGTTTTAGCTTTTGAAGTCTTCTTTTTAGTTGTCTTCTTAGCTTTAGTTTTTTTAGGTGCTTTACCGCCAACATAAGCTTCGTTTATGTCAGGAGTAGAAGGGTCATCAGCAATGTAATGTCCTTTACTATCTCTGGCTCTCACACCATTTAGTTCATCTGCTTTTCTTTGTGCATCTTCTAAATCAGGATCAGGTCCAAATACTTTGAGCCAAATACCATCATCGCCTTCTTGCAGCACATTATAAGAAGCAGGGAACTCACCTGTTTCAGATATAATAGCTTTCTTTTTAGCCATAATTTTCTCCTTTAGTCAGAATAAACTTTAGCCATTTCTAAAGTTATTGAATAAGTATCACCCGAAGAGTGACCCTTGGTTGTAAAAAGAATGTCACCATTCTTACCTGAACCTGCATTGTTTGGAATACCACCAAAGTTTTTGAAGTCCATATGTCCATTACTACTTTCTGCTAGCTCCATAGCTAATACATTGGTAGAAGCATTAAAAAATAATTGCACTGACATACCAACTATCGCATGGCTTATTCGCATAATCCTTACTTCAGAACATGCTTGCCCTGCAGCGTTAGTAGCCAAAGCAGAAACGTCTACTTTAGCTACTGCTGACTCGCCTGTGCCATCGCTAACATTGGTGAATTTCATAACACAGTTTCTTTCACCATCAATGATGGTTTGTGTTGTTACTGCATCAGCCATAGTTTACTCCTGATTATGCGTCAGCAAATGGGGTAACTATAGTGCCTGAACCTAGGATTAAACCTTCGACAGCATATTTGTTATCTGCTATAGCAGTAACTCTAACTATGCTACCAGCCAGTCCACCTTTGGTTGAACCATTCATAGTGATGACATCATTTGATGCACCAGAAACAAATGTTTTACCAGTGGCATCATCTTTACCCATGTATAAACCACCGACAAATTTATCTGTGCCATCAGTAAGAATGTCCATATCTGTTGCTGCAGTTTCAACTACAAAAGTAAAAGTAGCTCCTAAGTTGTTTGTTTGATTAGGGTCGCTATCAGTTGTAGTAGTCGAAGCATCGATAGTTGGTAAAGTAAATTTACCATCTGCATCGTTAGTTGTTAAAATTTTTCCCGCATGTGCAGCCACAGTTAAAGTTGTGTCTGCAGTTAAACTGACCACATTCGCATTACCTGCAGCTATAAAGCCAGCAAGTGATTTGATTGGTCCACTAAAAGTTGTTTTTGCCATATTAAGTCTCCTTAATTAAATTTATCGTCTTGGCTTGTCTGCTAGGGCAGTCGATAAATAATTTATAAATTCCCTAGAAACAGAAAAAGGGTAGCCGAAGCTACCCTTAATTCTATCTATTAACTAGACCCCGGACTTCCGAAGATACCTAGTGGATCAGATACTCCAAAGGAATATCTTTCTCTAGCTTTGTATCTTACGTTACCAGTGTCAAAGTCACCATCCATGCTAGTAGTCATAGGACTTCTAACAAAGTGCTTCATGCCATCAGGAATATCTGTGGTAATGAAGAACGCATTGGTATCCGTTAGATAATTGTTAACTACAAAACCTTCAGGAATTACGCCATTAGTTTTGATTGCGTTAATGTCATTATCTGCTGTACCAACTCGATAGTCACTCTGTAACAATCTAGTAGCAACGAATTGCAAGTCAGAAGGTATGATCAACTTTCTTGGTCTCGCAGCTATTTTAAGACCACGCTCATCGGTGTATTTTCCGATTTGAATAACCGCATCTTCTAAAGATGTTTCATTCAAGTCAGCACCAGTAGCTGGTCGGTTTGAGTTAGTTGCACCATTTACAAGTGGGTGAGCTGTGCTAAATAAAGTCACGCCATCACCACTATTGAAAGAACTAAATCCATTGTTTAACAATGAAGCAGCTTTCACTTGTTTTGTGTACGCCATAGCACGAGCTAAAGCTTTGGTGTATCTAGCAGAAAGTGAAACGTAGAGGTTATCCTCCATAGCTTCTTCTGTAATAGCATATCCCATTGCTATAGTTTCGTGAGTGTATCTGGCAACAAAAGACTCTTGTGCTGTATCATATGTGATCGCAGAACCTTCGTCTTTTACTGGAGCAGCACCAAATCCAGATAACTTTAACTCTTCCTCGAAACTTCTTTCAGAGTTTTCTGTTACATAGATTTCTTCATGCTGATTTTCATGCATGGTGTACTCCTCACCAAATAGGGCATTCAAACCCGGTAGGAGCTGTTTAAGCTCATTTGCTCTTGATATTGCAGCCATAATAAATCTCCTTAACCGATACCGGTAGTATTCAGGAGCTGGTGTCCTGCATTAAACATAACTAGTACATCAGTAAAACTATCACCAATAGCACTATCAGGACCTTCGACAAAGTCGACAATCTTTAGTGGTAAGGTGTTAGTAGTAGCTGCTGAACTCCCATCGACAGCATTCTTGCTTGTTCCAACCGCAGTCGAGCCAGCAGTTTGAATTACCGCTACATTTTTCCCAAGGTCATCTTGAGTAAGCGATTCATCAGATTGCATTTGCATGATGAGGAATGGATCGGAAGCAACGTATGCCATAATATCACTAGCATTGGTAGATGCTGGATAATATTGATTAAAGGTCGCTTGACCAGTAGAAGGATCAGTATATGAAACTCCTAAGAACACACCAATCGGAGTCATGGAAGAAGTTCCAGTATCTTTTTGGATTGTGGTGTTAGGGTTGTCATCTGCCCACTTCACAAAGTCTCCATAAAAAATTGATGTGCCATAACTAGCAGCAATTTTATAGTGAGTTATTTTTGCGTTGTAAACACATGATACGGCTGATCCTTGAGGTCTAGCACCCATAGGTGTAGCTGTTGAAGCCATATTTTAAAACTCCCTCTGTAAAATTAATTACAGAAAAATAATTATTAAACAAAGACTCTAAGAGTCTTTACCAAAAGTCGTTTTAGTTTTGCGTTCAAATACTTGTTTGGTAGCCATCCTACTATCTTGGTCTTTGAAGAAAGTATTATCTACGGCTTCGATTTGGTCTTTAGCAATTTGATCAAAGTGTTGCGACCTAGCGTCAGCATCTTCTTTAGGCATCTTGCATAATAACAAACCACCGATTTCAATATTACCTTTCTTAGCCCAATCAGATTCGTGATCCATCATATGTATCTGTAACTCTGGATGATCTTCCAAACGACAGGGTTGCCATCCTTCACGAAATCTTCTAGATACATTTGGATTATCAGAATTTCCTACTAAAGTAGTTCTGATCCATCTGAATACCCAACCATCTTGTGGGTCAGGGTCAGGTAGGTTACCTTGGTTTTCCCAGTTCTTACTACGCTGGGTAGCCTCTCGGCTATCTAATCCCCTAGGGGAACGCTCTTGGTTAGAGGAGTTCACAGAACTATCCTCCACATTTGTTGTGTTATCTTGCTCTGTCATGCTTGCTCCTTTAATAATTGATTTGCATACTGCTCCGGACTGATACCAAGTTGTCGAGCTATCTTAACTTGAGTCTGGGTCAGACGTACTTGCGAGGGTTTTTTTGCACCGCTATCCCTCGTGGTGGGTGCTACAACTGTTTGAGGTTGTCGTTTTGGAGTCTCTTCCTGTATTTCTACTGGTGGAGTTACTCCGAAAAAGTTTGGATATTTACTACGCATTTCTTCATCTATCTTTGCGTAATAAGTCTCTGCTTGAGTGCTAGGGTCAACACCTTGTTGTTTTAAAGACTGATCTAAATACATAGCATAACTTGTCATTTCTCTATGCACTGGGTCAGTTCCCATAAACCAAGGATTTTTATTTGCCCATGCTTGCAAGGCTGGATCAGTAGGCTTTTGTATTTTTTCTTCAGGAATATTTTTAATTATTTCCTCTTGCACATTTTCTGCCATCTTGCTTGCAGTTTGTTCTGCTAAAACAGCTTTTGATAATTGCTCTTGAGCCTCTGCCATTTTTTCTGCATCGCCTGCTTCATAAGCAGCTTTGTATAAAGCTTGTGCATTTTGTTTTGCCCAAATTGCATTATTAGCTGCTTGCTTATTTAAAACTTCACCACCTTGATCAACCATAGCTTGCAACTTTTTATTTTCTGCTAGCAAGCTTTGGAGTCTTTGCACAGCTTCTTGTGATTCTCTTAGTGCTGCTTCTTTAGCTCTACGTTCTTCGTGATACTCATATTTGAGTTTATTAATTCTATCGCCAGCTCTTTTACTGTAATCAGTAATCTCTTGATCAACAGTGTCGTCTGTAACTTCTGCCTCTGGAGTTTCTACTTTTGGTGGTCTGCGATCTTCTTCTGGAGTATCGTCAATTATTTCAACTGACAGTCCTTCATCTACTTCAGTTTGTATTTCCGTGCTTTGTCCAAAAAATTTTTCTTCTTCAGACATTTTAGGTTCTGGAATATTTGGTTCTTCGTTTATTATTTCTGTTTCACTCATGCTCTTACTACTCCTGTAGGATCATCGACTACTGCTTCCACAGTATCGTCATTGATTAATCGAAACTCTTGTCCATACATCATCATACGAGTGCCAGAGTAAGCTCTGAAAATAACCCAGTCACCTTTTTTGCACCATGGTCCAGAAGCAAATCTTTTTTCGTCATTATATGCATCAGGTCCTAACTCAAGAACATATCCGCAGATATTACCTACTTCTTCGTTCTTCATAGTTTGGCTAGATTTTATAATACCGCCTTCAGTTTTTTCTTCTACTTGTGGCATAGCAACTAAAATTTTCCACCCTTTGGGTTCGGGTAATTGTTTTCTTGCTACTTCAGGTTCTGGTTTTTTTACCGCTTCTGTCATATTATTTGCACGACTTTAGGAGTCGAGTTCCTTTAACGAGAGTGTCTATCTATCCAGTCAGCCATCTCTCTTTCTGCGAGGTTTAAACCCTCGATAATTCCACACAGCCTTTTGTATTCTTCGTGATCTTTAATCGTACCATTGGCTAAGTGGTCTTTATGATCAGCAATTAAATCCCTAATTCTAGTTTTCAAAAAATCTGAAAGTGCTAATTCTTGGAACTCATCACTCATCTTTATTTAAATTCTGTGCTAAATCTTTTGCTATGTCAATACCTTGCTTGTATCTTTCTGCTGATTTGCTATCAATTTCTTTTTCTGCTTCTAGCAAATCACTAGCAACTTTCTGTCCAATGCTAGCACCTGCAATCTGCTCTTGAGATTCTATCCTTTCTCTTTCTATCTGATCTCGGTTTTTAGCTTTTTCTGCATCTAGCTGTATGCGTGCAGCATCGCTAGCAATTTTTCTTTGCACATCAGCTTCTTTGATTGCTACTTCACGTTCACGCATTTGAATGAGTGGGTCTTGTTGTTGTGCTTCTATTCTTTGTTGTTCTGCTTTTGATTGAGAAGTTACTGCAACTCGTTTGGCTGCTTCAGCCACTAGATCAGAAATACGTTTCTCAACATCTGCTGGTAATGGTTCGCCTTCTGCTGGTAGCGGTATACCCATTTCTTCTTCAACTTGTTTTCTAAACTTCATAGTTAGATGTTGATTTACATACGCACTTGCATTAGCCAAGATGCTTTGTGCCGTAGGACTTGCTTCTATTTTTTCTATGACATCAGGATTCTGTTGAGCAGCTATGATAGTTTCAATATGAGCATCATGGTCTTGAGTTCCAAAAGCTTGCACTGGCACACCATTGATTAGGTTTTGAACTGCAGTTACTGGATCAACAGGTTTGATGTCATCACTGTTTGGAATAATATCATCTACATTTCTGATTCCTAATGTTTCTAACATTTGCCTATGCAACTCAGGCATATTATAAATTTCAGGAGAAGTTGCTGCTAATTGCATGGCTGCCTGATATTGCATTATCCTTTGTGCCATGGTTGAAGCATTAGGATCAGATACAGGTAGAACATCTACTCTATCATCAAAGTCTGAAGCTTTAATAAATTCTTCTTCATCCATTTCATATGGATAGGTTGGCTCAGTAAAGTCTTTGACTATGCCAACTAATATTTCAAATTCTTTTCGCATCGAAGCATGTAGCCTTGCTTGTACGGCTGACATAACTTTCATGTTTCTTTCTAGTAAAGCAAGGGTTGTACCAACTGGTGCTTGATTATTCATGTCAGATACTTTCATATCGTTCATGCTAGCAAAACGTCTACCCTCTTCTACTATGTTTTGCAGAAGTTGATACAAAGTTCCTGATGGTTCTTTATAGGGCAAGAAACTAATGTTGTCTCTAATTGCACCACCCGGAACATCAACATCTCTAAATTCTCCGGGCATAATTGGTGTATCATCGCCTTTGATTCGCAAACCTCTAGATTTTAAACCACCCGGCAAATTAGATAACGTGCCTGCATCAACTAATTGTCTTAGTATTGAAGTAGCAGATTTAGCTAGACCACCTACCATGTGTATCAAGCCAAAGCCATAGAATCCTAGTCCGGGCAAATATTGATAGTGGACAAAATGCATACGTCTTAATTTTTTAGGATCGTCTTCGTAATAGTTTCTACGAATACTTAAAACTATACCGCTTGGATAATCTATTGAAACTACATAGGGTAAAGCAATACCACTTTTGTTGCCATCAACCATATCTTCGTAACCATCTAGATCAAGGTTAACTTGCATTTCTAAAATAGTGTGTCGGTCATCATAGTTATAAGTCTTTGATTCGCCTGTCATTTCATCATACTTCTTGCGAATATCTGACTGTCCTTCATCGGACTCTGGTATTTCTATGTCACGATAAAAGCCAGCTACTTGCATTTTACGAACATCGTTTGAAGACTTACGCATGACATGGGTAGCACGATCACAGGTTTCTAAATCACTTGCACCATAGTTAACTACCACATCTTCGGCTGGTACAAAGATAGAACTAGGTCTATCAAGGTTAGGATCAAAGTATACTTTACGAAAAGCAGAACCTGCCAAGGGCAAAGAAAATAACATCTTTTCTGTTTCAGTACGATACTCAGACATCTCATGGGTTAATAAATAATTAAGATAGTCTTGAACTCTTTGAGCTTGTTTAGTTTTATCTGCGGTAATTTTACCAACTAACTTGGTACGAACTGGTCCTTGGGCGGGAAACATTTCTGCTATTGATTGAGATTGGAAACGCACAACAGCTTCACTTAACATTGGATGAAAGACTCCACAAGCTCCTGCCCAAGGGGTAGTTCTCTCTTCTATTTTTAAACCTAGTTGATCTAATCCTTTAACATAGCTTTCTTCCCACTCACTACGAGAATCTTTATCAGCTTCAAACTGAGATATAAGGTCTGCACCCATTTCATTTAAGTCGGCATCAGACATATACTCAGCAAGGTTAGAATAAAAACTTTCTGATCCGATAGGACTACTATCAGGATCAAAATCTATAATCATGCCACCATCTTCAGTTTCAATAGCAACTGAGTCAGGATTTTCTATTGCTACAGTTACTTCTTCAGTATCTTGTTCTATCGTGCCTTCTACTGGTGTAGCAGGTTGCATAGGATTTTTTTCTATAGCCAAAATTTACCTCAATAATAATCAGCGACTTTGTTATGTTCTAAAGGCTCATCCTCTTCATCGCTTGGTAAAGGTATGAATCCGCCTTGTCTAAATCTTAATAATGCTTGCGTACTACTATCAACTAAGTCATCGTGTTCAACATTAGGAAAGCCAGCAAACTCTTCTACTACTTCTTCTGCCCATCTAGTCTCAGGTCGCCAGACTACACCTGAAGAAAATAAATCTGATACTGCATTCACTCTAGATATTTTATCGTTACCACGACTAGGTGTGTATTCTTGCACAGGGATTCCAGCCTGTCGCAGTTCAAAAATTAAAGGCATACCTGCAGCTTTAGCCTCAACAATAAAAGCATCGGGTTTGTATTCCCTATTTTTTTCTACCGCTTTTATTTTTAATTCAGGAAACTCTAAGCGAGCTTTATAAGCATCTAGCAAAATAACATTCGGTGCTAGCATACCTTCATCGTTCTCACGATAGAATACTCCCCATGTAGTGCAAGCTGAGTAGTCGGCTCGTTGATTTTTCATAAAAGCTGTATCCCAAGATTGAATCACAAACTCACATTCAGGCGGGTCTCTTTCTTCCCAAGTTCGCCACCATTCCCTTTTAACCAATGCACCTTCTTCTGAAGTAGGGTTTTGTTGATACTGAGATTGCCATTTACTATTTGGCAGTTCAGCACGCAACGCTTGTAATTCTTCTAGCTTCCAGAACTCTGACCACAAAGCTTCGCCTGATGGTAAGATCGCAGGCAGTTCTATTACTTCCCATTGATCTGCACCACCTCGCTTTATGCTAGCATCTATAACCTGACCAGTTAGATCACGCTGATGCCATCTAGTCATTACTACGACAATCGCACCATTTGGTTGTAAACGCTGTCTTGGTCCAGAGGTATACCACTCGTAAGTCTTATTAAAAACATTTATATCGCCTGATGCACCTTCTTGTTCTGAATGGGGATCATCAATAATTAATAAGTCCGCACCTTTACCAGTCACTGCACCGCCAACACCTATCGCAAAGTATTCGCCACCTTTGTTAGTATTCCAACGACCCGCAGCTTTACTATCTGCTTGCAGACTTATATTAGGAAAGACATCCTTGAAATCATTATTGTTGACAAGGTTTCTAACTTTACGACCAAAGCCAACGGCTAGTTCTGCAGTATGAGCAGTCTGAATGATCTTCTTTTCAGGATATTGTCCTAAGAACCACGCAGGAAGCAAATAAGAGGCGAACTCACTCTTAGTATGTCGAGGAGGCATGTTAATAATTAAACGCTTTAAATCGCCTTTAACGACCTTCTCGAAAGCTTCAGCCATTATCTCGTGATGATGACCATGAATAAACGCAGTCCACATCTCTTGCACAAAGGTTAAGAACTTAGTTTGAGAACCTTCACGTTTTTTAGCTGCTTCCCACTCCTCCAACAGATCAAGCATCTCAGCCTTTTCAACTGAATCTAGATTCCTGATTTGATTAAGTATGTTGGGATTCATAGTAGGTACATACTGAAAGGTAGATACTCCTTTAAAATCAATACCTTGTATAACTAACTGGTAGTTACTTATCTGGTATTTACTACATAGTAGGTATATCTATTACAATACTTTACCATAATAGTACCCCTTCACATGGAAAGTCAACATAAAAATTATAATAATATCTGGGGGTGTAGGATTCCTAGAGCTTTATTCTACAGTTTAAGGTGATAGACGATTACAAAATGCAAGCATAAAAAGAAGAAGGGGGGGGTACATGAAAACTGCACATCAAATGAGTGAATTACTATGTATATATGACAGGCAAGTAATCTGATTCTCCAAGGGGGGTGGGGGTCGTCAGAAAAATCTAGATCATAAAATCAAAGGGGGGTGGTTAAAAATTAACCAATGGTTAAAAATTGATCATTCGTTCTGTGACTCTTCTAGTAGTCGGATGATCTTCTCTTCTATCTCTTCCGCTATCACTTCGCTTGCTCTCTCTTCTCTTTGTTCCACAACGTCTGTAAATATTCCGATAGTCTTGCCCAATAATTCCAATGCCCTAACTCTGCTCGCATCCGAATCCGCTTCCTTGGATTCTTTCATTAGCCTTTCAAGAACATAGTTCTTTGTTCGTATGCCTGAAGCTACTGAACCATCCTCTCGCTTGCT
>Ga0160422_10002116_pt1 | contig 12453 bp, 20 predicted proteins | sample Fk160mmetaG_FD_108192 | JGI IMG/M metagenome (GOLD analysis project Ga0160422, IMG submission 108192) | Marine microbial communities from the Central Pacific Ocean - Fk160115 60m metaG | ecosystem: Environmental > Aquatic > Marine > Oceanic > Photic zone | place: The Central Pacific Ocean...
ATTTATTTTTTAGATTTAACTTTCTAGATCAGTGGACTAAGGCTGTTCAGCTTGCTTCTTTTACTACAGCTAAAGAACTGATAAACGATAATCTAGGAAAGATTGCAGCCACAATAGACGCTCCTGTAGCAAGCACTCAAAGACATATGGATGAGCTTATAGAGCTTGGTCTTGATATAGATAAGGCGTTAGATTGGTATAAAGCAGGAGCTAAAAGATCTGACGATTTTTATCAGAATGATGTGTTAAAGGCTGCTGGTAGATATACTAATGAAATTATTCTTAATCCTAGCCCGGAAGCTGGATTAAAACCTAATCTTATGAGCAACCCTAAAACTTCTATTTTCTTTCAGTTGATGGGATACCCTGCTGCATTTAGTAATACAATACTTAAAAGATTTTTAACCGACTCTATAAGAGATCCTGCTGCTAATCTTCCCAGAATAGGAGCCACTACAATTATGATGACAGGCATGGCAGCAGCAACTAACTATGTCAGGACTCATGGAGAAAGCGTTAAAAATAAAGATGACAGTGAAATTATATTAGATGCTATTGCACGTTGGGGAGGAAATGGTCTTATCTTTGATCAGTATAAAAGGGCTAGTAAGGCTTCAGAAGTATATAGAAGTAGTGTTCCTTTTGTAACTGGACTTGGAGGGCCAATACTAGGAGATATTTATAGAACAATTAAAGTTGATTCTCCTATATCTACGATGAGTCAAAAGTTTGTACCTTATACTGCTATTGAACCAATACTAGGTGAGAAGGCAAAAGATGAATATGATGATTTTTTTAAAGATAAAGATAGGAAGCTACGTAAACTTTTAGCAGGAGAAAGGAATAAATATAGACCAGATTATTCTTCAGGAGGCATTGTAGAGTTTTTTAAAGTTCCTAATGCCCCGGAAGTCCCTAGAGAACGTATTGATAAGATGACAGGGCAAACATACGAGGATCAAGCCAAAGATGAAGACCCTTTAAGCCGTCTTGGATTTAATGTAGGCGGTAAACTTATTGGAAAAATTATTAAACAACTAGCTATAAAGGACATTGATGACGATACAGCAGAACAAGCCGCAGAAGAACTTAGAAGAAGATCGAGAGTATTTGCAGATACGAGAAATGAACAAGAAGAGGTTATCGCAGATAGAGTTAAAGCGGTTATGGAAGGCAGAAGCTTTACTGATCCACAAGACTTGGACGGTGATATAGAGGATATTTTAGATTCAATAGGGGCTAGAGAACGTCCTGAAGATTCTTTTATAAAAGCAAGATCTCTTTTTAATATGTCACAAAGCATAAGAAAAGGACAGGATACTAGTCCTGAGATAGAAAGAGATAAAATAAAAAATGCTATAGGTGAAATGAGAGCTTCTCAAAGCGGTACGATTGTTGATGAAGACTTAGCAGAACAGTCTAAAATATTTAGCAGATTGCTTTTAAGGATGCCAAAAACTAAGGAACCAGTTTTACAAAGTGATCTTCCTGATGACAGATCAGCAAGTCTTAGAAAGTTTTTAAAAAACTCTAAAGTAAAAAAGGAAGTTTTCAGGGCAACAGGGGATGGTATAGAAACTGACTTTGAAATTAACTTTGCTTTCCCTAGAGAGTTAGGGCCTCACTTTGGTACAGAAGCTCAAGCAACTGACATACTAGAATTAGCTAGAGTTCCTCAAATGCAAAGAGGATACCTTAATATCAAAAACCCATTAGTTATTGATAGGGACTATGGCGTTTGGGATGCTGTTAATTTACTTACTGATAAGGAAGACTTACAGTTAATAAGTAAACAGATAGCAAAACAAACAGGAGATAAAGCTTCAAAAATAGAAGCTGAAATAGCAGCTAGGGTTAAACCAAGCGTTAAGGCTTACTACAGAATAATGAATCGAATAGATTTAGATGGAGAAACTTACTCTCTTGCCAAACATACTGCACAGGCCAATGCTAATGTTATTTTTAAAAAGTATTTACAGACTAAAGGTTTTGATGGAGTTAAATACTTAAACAAAGGTGAGGGTAAAACTCCTGCATTTTCTTTTATTGCGTTTGAACCTCAACAATTTAAAAGGTCTTTTGCATCTGAGTTTAATCCTGACGATCCACGCTCGTTTAAATATGGCGGTGGAAAAATTTTAAGGTCTTTGAGTTTTAGAAATGGATAGAGAAAGTATTTTTGAACAGCTTAAAATAGATGAGGGAGTAAAGTATTACATTTATATGGATCATCTAGGCTACCCTACTTTTGGTGTAGGCCATCTTATTCTTGATACTGATGAAGAAAGCGGTAAGCCTATGGGAGCTACTGTTTCAGAAGAAAGAGTTCAAGAGTGCTTTGAAAAAGATTTAGACATCGCTATCTCTGAGTGCGAAGTAATGTTTGGAAAAGAAACTTGGTGTGGGTTTCCCGGTGAAGTACAAGAGATCTGCGTTAATATGATGTTTAATTTAGGCCGTCCCAGATTCTCAAAGTTTAAGAATACTATAAAGTATTTTAAAAGTAATGATTGGTCTAAGGCAGCTACTGAGGCTAGAGATTCAAGATGGTACAATCAGGTAGGTAATAGGGCTGAGAGGCTCTGTAAGAGGTTAGAAAACGTATGAACTGGATAACTAGTCTAATATCTCCTGTTGCTAATGTAGCAGGACAGATAATAAAAAATAGGGGAGAAGTTGCAAAAGCAAAGCATGAGGCCCAGATTCAAACAATTCAAAACAACGCTGATTGGGAAGCTAAGATGGCTGATGCTTCTGCAAACAGTTGGAAAGACGAATTTTGGACACTGGTACTCAGCGTTCCCATTTTTATGATAGGGTACAGTATTATTGTAGATGATCCTTCAATAATTGCAAGAACTAAATTGGCCTTTGAAGCCTTAGATGAGCTTCCAGACTATTACCAGTATTTACTTTTTATTTGTATATCAGCTTCATTCGGTATTAAAGGAGTTGATCGTTTACTTAGTTTAAAGAAGAAATAAAATTATGTTGGAGGTAATGCTCGTATTTGGGTTTTTACTTGGCTATACGCTAGGTAAATATGCTGGCTGAAGTAGCAGCTTGCGTATCCCTAATAAAAGGGGTAAACGATGCGATTGCAGCAGCTAAAGAGGCTGGTGGGAATGCCTCTGCCTTTGCGAATATTATTGGAAACTTTGCAAAAGCTAACGATAAAGTTTTAGAAACTGAAAAAAAATATGTAGGTAAACTATCTGTGCAGGATAGTATGCAAATACAAATAGCTAAGAGACAGCTATCTACTTTTAATCAGCAATTAAAAGATATAATGCTGATGCAAGGACTTTCTGGAGACTACAACGAGATTATGAATCGGGTTGAAGAGAGTCGCCTAGAGCATGAAAAAAGATTAAAAATATTAAAAATTAAAAGAAGACAAAGAGAAGAAGAACTTAAATTAATACTTAAAGTTTTAATGTATGCTATTTGTGCAGTAGGTATCGTAGTTATGTTTTCATGGATGTATACTCTTTTTAAATGATATTCGCTTTTCTTTTAATTGTTTCTGTTAATGATCAAGTTATTTCTGATCAAAGAATGCTATTCCGTAGTGGCTACAGATGCAATTTTTTCGCCCACCTTGTAGAGACAGGTAGACATAAACCAAAAACTTATGATAAAATTTACCACGGTCAAAAAAATATTACAGCCTATTGTATTCCTAAAATGGTGCAAAGAGGTACTACCTTTTATGACTAGTGAAGAAAAGATTATCTTTGAATACAAAAAAGCCTTTGGAGAATCAGATGCCAAAAAAGAAAGCCCCGGCAAAAAAGAAGAAAAGTAAAAGCAGAGTAAATGAAGCAGGTAACTATACCAAGCCTACCATGCGTAAAAACTTATTTAATAAGATCAAAGCAGGTTCAAAGGGCGGTAAGCCGGGGCAATGGTCGGCTCGTAAAGCCCAGATGTTAGCCAAGCAATATAAAGACGCTGGCGGTGGGTACAAGTAAAAAACTATGGCGGCTTTGGTGTAAATCTATTGGTGAGAAAGCATCCGATAATACCAAAGAAGCCGATATCGTTGCACTGTTTAGGACAGTTATTGTTCTAGTAAATTTTATTACCTGTTTATTTATAGTAGCAGGGATACTACATCATTGGTAAGGAGAAAAAAATGAAATGTCCTATTTGTAATAGAGATGTTTGTGTTTGTGAGAAATTATTATGTACTCGATTGAAAGATGGATAAAGACGGTCAATAAAGACTATTCTAAATTATTTAAAGTTTGTTTAACTGATGAGGTAAGGATGAAAATTAAAGCACCACCGGGGTATCACTGGATGAAACAGAAAGACGGAACTTATAAGTTTATGAAGCATAAAGGTAAGTTTGTCCCTCATAAAGGTGCAAGTTTATTTGCTGACTTCCCGATACAAAAAAGGCATACTACTGATGGCCCGAAAAAAAGATCCTAAAGTAGGCACTGGAAAAAAACCTAAAGGCAGCGGAAGGAGGCTGTACACTGATGAAAATCCAAAAGACACTGTGCGAATATCTTACAAAACTCCGACAGATGCTAGGAAAACTGTGGCAAAAGTTAAAAGAATTAACAAGCCCTTTGCTAGGAAAATTCAAATCCTTACTGTCATGGAACAAAGGGCCAGAGTAGCTGGTAAGAATGAGCAAGCCAAAATTGCTAAACAAGGCAAGGAAGCTATTAGGAGGAAGCATGGCAAAACAAAGTCAACAACCTCAAAGAGATAAAGAAGAAATAGAGCTTTGGATAAAGCAACAAAGGGATAAGGGGCATAATCAATAATGGCACTTAAAAAATCTCAGAAGTCTCTAAAGAAATGGACTCAGCAAAAGTGGCGAACTAAATCTGGTAAGAAGTCTAGTAAAACTGGAGAGCGTTACTTGCCCGAAAAAGCTATCAAAGCTCTTTCAAGTAAAGAATATGCTGCTACAACTCGTAAGAAAAGGGAGGACACTAAAAAAGGTAAGCAACATAGTAAGCAACCCAAAAAGATTGCAAGGAAAACTAGATCTTATAGGAAGTAAAAATGCGAGAAGAGTATAAGAAAGGCGGTAAATCTAAACGTGATCCTAGACTAGCGAGGGCAGGAGTAAGTGGATATAACAAACCGAAACGCACACCGAATCACCCGACAAAGAGCCATGTGGTTGTCGCTAAAGAGGGTGACAAAGTCAAAACCATTAGATTTGGACAACAGGGAAAGAAAGTCGGAACCCTTAAAGGAACGGCAGGGAAACCCAAACAGGGTGAATCTGCTCGTATGAAAGCAAAGCGTAAGAGCTTTAAAGCTAGACACGCTAAAAACATAAAGCGTGGAAAGATGAGTGCGGCTTGGTGGGCTGACAAGGTCAAATGGTGATGATGGAGGAATATATCGCTTATCCAGAACCTGTAGAAAATGCTGTAATTAGATGTAACACTGATGCTTTATGCCACTTAGCCACCGCCTATGGTTCAGCACAAGATCAAGAAGAGTGCAAACTATTATTAAGGCTGATGGAAGATCACTCTAAGTTTCTTTTGGAGACTAGTGAAAGAATGCTGCTGCGTAATAAATTCTATATAGGGGAAGTTATTAAGTAGATTTATTTTTATAATCTTCTATAGCTGCTTTTACAGCATCTTCAGCTAATACAGAACAGTGGATTTTAACAGGTGGTAAGGCAAGCTCTTCTGCAATTTCAGTATTTTTTATATTTTCTGCTTCTTCTAAAGATCGCCCTTTAACCCACTCAGTAAGTAAAGAGCTTGAAGCGATAGCCGATCCGCATCCGTAAGTTTTAAACTTGGCATCCTCGATAATACCATCTACACTTACTCTTATCTGAAGTCGCATAACATCACCACAAGAGGGTGCGCCTACCATACCAGTTCCCACATCAGAGTCATTTTCATCTAGCTTTCCCACGTTTCTTGGGTTATCATAATGATCTAATACTTTGTCACTATATGCCATTTAAGGAAGCCTATGTTTAAAAAATGTGGTTCAGTGCTGATAATTCTTCTTCTAATATTCTGTGCAGCCCCTGTAGTTTAGGCAGTCCTTCTGTTACTACCTTTTTTACTACAGGAATATCGTTACCGTTAAATACACTAGATACTTTATCCTCCGGCAGCACTGTATATTCAGTCATTAAAAATCCTTTAGAGTCAATGAAGACCCTAAAGGATAGTATATTACCTTCTTTCATGCGAAAGACACCTTGGAGGCATCGCCTCTTAGACCTGCCTTCATATAAGTAGTTGCTCTACCTTCAAAAAAGTTCTGATGTTCTACTCCCAGTACATCATCTAACCAATCTAAAGGGTTATCTTTGACATTGTAGTTGGGCTTTAGTCCTAACTGCAACAACCTTCTATCAGCAATATATCTTATATACTTTTTCATATCTTCTTTTGTGAGGCCTTCTATGTCTCCCATCTGAAAGACTAACTCTAAAAATCTATCTTCCAAGTCTACCATGTCTCTACAGGATTGATAAATTTCTTTTTTAAATTCATCAGTCCATAGATCTATGTTCTCTTGTATAAACTCTCTAAAAAGTTTTGTCATAGCTTCTACGTGAAGAGATTCATCACGTATACTATAGGTGATTATCTGACCCATCCCTTTCATCTTACCGAATCTAGGAAAGTTTAGTAAGATAATAAAGCTAGAAAATAACTGCAAGCCCTCTGTAAAGCCTGAGTAAATTGCTAGGGCTTTAGCAATGGACTTTTTATCTGCTTTAGATACTCTTACTTTGTCAATATAATCATGTTTATCTGCCATAGCTTCGTACTCTGCAAAGGCTTTGTATTCAACTTCTGGCATACCTACGGTGTCCAGCAACAAACTATATGCGTGTTGGTGGATGCTTTCCATGTTATTAAAAGATCCCATCATCATTCTAGCTTCAGGTTTCTTAAATATTCTCATGTACCTATCCACATACCCGGTAGAGACATCTACATCAGATTGAGTAAACAATCTAAAAATTTGAGTAAGTAGATTTTTTTCAGACGAACTTAAAGTCTGCCAATCTTTTACATCATTATGTAGAGGGACATCTTCAGGGAACCAGTGCATTTGGTTTTGTTGCACATAGTAGTCAAACATCCAAGGGTGATCAAAAGGTTTATAATAACCCCTACTATTTAGCAAGCTCATTATCTTTCTTCCATTATCGTAGAAGACAACAAGTTATTTTTAAATAGCTCGACCATGTACACCATTTCTTCTGTTTTAAAATTAGAAGTACATCTAGCAGATAGACTTCCGTTTTTATCCCATCCGATTACTAATACTTCGTTATATTGATCTTTGGCGTTTTCAAGTAAACTATTAGGATCACTCTTAACTTCTGGAAATAAATTAACTACTTTGGACATGGCTACTCCTTAACCTACTCTAGGGAAAATTCTTTGTAGATCTCTTCTTACTGCATCTCTTTCTACTGGCTTACAATCTCTTGTAGCTCCGTAGGTTTTACAAACCATAATGTATTTATCTTGATTATAAGATTTCTTAATTCTACCTTGTGTTTCAGTAGAAGTAGAAGAACAACCTAACAAAGTTAAAAACATTAGGAATGGAACAACTAATTTCATTTTACCTCCTTTGGTAATTAAGTTTTAGTTTAGTTATCCCTCACAACTTAGACATCCCTCGTCTTCTAAGTTGATTCTTGGAATTTTGATATTTACATTTTCAGTATTTCTAGCGGCACTAGACCTGAAATAGTAAAGAGATTTGAGTTTGTTTGCACCTAGCCAGTGAATGTTACTTACATAGTTTAAGTAATCATCATGCACCTCTTGAGAGGCTGTAGCTGGTGGAGGTTCAAAAAATAAATTAACGCTTTGACTTTGACAAAGATAATCTTTTCTATTGTAGGCGTGTTCAATAATATTTAATTGATTTATTTCAGGAGCCGTTAAGAATATTTCTTTCTCATCATCTGAAAGTTCTTTGATATCTTTTACGGAGCCGTCTGCGGCTGCGATTTGTTTCCACAGTTTTTCTGTATTAATTCCTTTTTCTTCAAGAAGTCTTTCAAGATACTTGTTCTTGACCTTGTAAGAGCCTGTTAAAGTTTTGTGCGTATATACATTAGCCCGGAATGGCTCAATAGAAGGGCTTGTTCCACCGCATATAATACTGCTAGAAGCGTTAGGGGCAATAGCGAGGAGATGAGAATTACGCATATCACTATAAAGCATATCAGGTGACTCACCCCTAATTTTAGCAAGCCCTTTACTAGCATTAACTGATTCCTCTTTGATGTGTTTGAAAGCTCTGTTGTTGAATGAAGCGGCATACATACCCGAAAAAGGTATGTTGTTGCGCTGTAAATAAGCATGAAAACCCATCGCCCCAAGACCAACTGCCCTTTCTCTATATGCTGAATAAGCGGCTTTTGCATATCCTTTTTTATCTTCTGGAACATAATTCATAAACTCCTTTAGTGAAGTTGGAACGTGCAAAGGTCTATCGTCCATTACATCGTCTATGAAATGCTGTAATATATTATCGAGCATTGTAATTAAATCAAAAATAAACTCTTCATTGTCTTTCCAATAGTCAAAATATTCTAGATTTACACTAGATAAACAACACACGGCTGTTCTTTCTTCATCGGTAGGTAAAGTTATTTCTGAACATAGATTACTTTGCCTTACGTGTAGACCTAAATTCTTTTGAAAGTCATTAAGAGCTTCATTACAATTATCTATGTTTACTAAGTAAGGCTCTCCAGTTTCTGCCCTTGTGTGAATTAACTGGAACCATAGCTCTCTTGCCGAAACAGTTTTTACAGCTTGCTTTGTCTTTGGATCTATAAGTCTCCAATCACTGTCGTTTTTAACGGCATCTAAAAAATCATTGGTTAAGTTTATTCCATTATGAAGATTAAGACACTTTCTGTTTAAATCTCCACCTGTGCTTTTACGCATCGCAATAAACTCTTCTACTTCGGGATGGGATATATCTAGATATGCAGCATAACTACCCCTCCTAGTTACTCCCTGATTGAAAGCCATCATTTGACTGTCAACAACGTGCATAAAAGGTATAGTACCAGTAGACTGAGAACCATTACTTGTTGAGGTTCCATTGCTCCTTACGTTACCCCAATAACCTCCAAGGCCTCCTCCAGAACTAGCAAGCCATATGTTTTCATCATAGTGATCACTAAGGCCTGTTCTGGAATCTGGGACATAGTTTAAAAAACAAGAAATAGGTAAGCCTCTACTAGTGCCACCATTAGAAAGGATAGGTGTGCTAAACATAAACCAATTTTTGCTTGCATAATCATATAACCTCTGAGCTAGTCCGTAGTCTGTAGATTCATTGGCTCCGCACGTTGCTCCAAACACCGCTGCCCTAGCATAAGCTTCTTGAGCATGAGTCTCATCTTGCCAGAAATACCTATCTTTTAGTGTCTCTTTAGAAAAAGAGTTCAGTAAATTTTCTCTATCATAATTTATTTTTATTCCTAGATAGTCTTGTATTCCTGACTTCACTATTTTTCTCCCTGTATATATGCCTCTACTGCCTTCAATAACTTTTCATCGTACCATGCAGCTTTGCTTAAATCTTCTATGGGCTTACCTTTGTACCACATTCTCCATCGGTACTTTAAAGTGTTGCCACGTAGGTATCCTATATACTCTTCTTTGGTTAGCATGGCTTTAATGGCATCAATACACTCTATATCCCCATTGTTATAATGAGGAGGCTTGTTTACATTATCTTCAGCCAATCTTCCATCGTAATACAAACCGCCATTGGTATACCCTCTATCGTAACCAAATGCTTTTTTAGTGGCTTGATCCCACTCTTCAGGTGTAGCATCATTAAGTTTCATTCCATCTCCAAGTCAAGTTTATCATCTTCTTTTCTAGCATCAGCATCTATCCACTCATCAGGGATGCTATCTTCACTAAACCATCTAAATTCATTTCCAGTTGCCCACTCTGCATGACTTCTTTTAGTACCATCTTTTCTTCTTTTGGCTCCCGGCATTGGGGCAGATGGATTAGCAAACAAAAAGACTAGCTCATAGTCTTCAGGTAAATGTTTTTTTATCCAAACATATTTACTGTATTCTGCATGATCCCAGAACCTACCTTTAGATTCCAGTAGAATAGTTTTATTCTCTATCTTTCTAACGAAATCTGGCTCGTAAGTATGCTCGATAACATAATTAATTTTATCGGTGTGATGAGTCCAATCTTTTAAAATAGACTCATGCAGGACGGCTTCCCATACTGAATCATACCCTTCGTATCTACGATAGGGACGTTTGATTCTAGGTTTTCTTCGTTTTGGTTTAGGAACTAGTTTCTTTTTTGGTTTAATTCTAAGTCTCTCATAGTAATTTGCTTGAGATAATAGCCTTCTTCTTGTACTAGGTGCTTGAGTCGTTTTATTACCCAACGTCTAGTATAGAAACTAATTCTATTTCCCTTGTCGGTACTAAAGTAATCTTTAGCAGGTAAGAAATCATCCATGTTTTTATGGGATATTTTTTCTTTTTCTTCATCAGATACTAAGCTACGCACCCAATCCAATAAAAGAACATCAGCGTGTTTTCTGATTTCTTTGTATGTCTTTCTATTCATTAAGCTACCTCTTCAACTCTAGGGGCTTTCTCTACTTTAGTAAGATAAACAGGGCCTTTGGCGTATATGAAAGTCCTTAATCCTTTACCTTCATTCGCATCTGAGTAGCATTCAAACTTGTAAGGGCAGTAGTAACAATTTTTATTTATCTTCATGTTACCGCTTTTACCATCTGGCTCCTCATTATAGCAACGAGGGGGAGGCGTGTCAAACGTCAAGGCCTCTTTTGTTTTATTTATTTTATCTTTAATATTAATCTTATCTAATTCTTCTGGTATGTATAAGGCAAGCTCACCGCTTTCTTTATTGATAGCCAGAAAGCCGCCCTCAGAAGTTCCCTCATTTTCTTCGTAACCACACAACTGGCCTATGTAACCAAAGGGATCGTCTTCTGCTAAAGATCCAGACTTAAATTTATTAAATGCCCTACCAGATGCCGTCTTTATATCGACCACCTGACCGTCTATTTTACAGTCCATGTGGCCTAATATGCCATCTACTTCAACTTCTTTTTGCTCATCAGTAACCTTATGTCCAGATAGTTTTACGAACAAAAGTAAAAGTTCTTCTAATAAATGTCCATATAAAAACTTTATAAGAACCGGGGTGGGAAGTTTATTTTGATTGTCTTTGTCACGGCTTTCGTACCATAACTGCCTAGAGGGTCTACCTATATTACTCATTCTCAAACCCTTAGACTGTTCTTTAGGCTTAGACCAGTTTAAAAGAGCTTGTTTCATACGATCTCCAAACTCCTCTGCTAAGTCTTCAGGTATGTTTAAGTCCTCTCCATTGCTTATACATTCAAGTGTAGAGTATATATCATCTATTAAATTATTTAATTTAGCCAAGATATTCTATCGCCCTCCGTAAATATTCTTTATCATCATTAAAACCTCCTAGAGATCTATTACATTTGTGGCAGAGCCACCCTCTAAAAGATTCTGTTTCATGGCAATGGTCTAGTACCCACGACCCATTTTTATTGTTACCCTGACCAGACACTTCTTCTTTTGTTCCTAAACAAATAGGACAAATATGATTGTCATCTGGCATTCCATGCTTTTCTCTTAGCCCTTCTCTTACTCTCCTTAAAGCATTATTGCATTGCTTACATTCAGATCTAAGATAATTCCCACCAGATGCAAAATTAAAATTATTAATAGGCAAATTTCTATTACATTTATTACAGAGTTTATAATCTTCATTAAATAAATCTAGTTGAAAAGGTTGCTCATCAATGTGTTTCTGACCAGTTATCTCCGACATTATAGTCTCCGTCTAGAGGGCAGTTCAATGTTAAGGTTCGTTGCACTTCCTGAATTGCTTTCACTCCTAGCTGACCTACAAACTCAGCTTGTTCCTCTAACACTTCCACTTGCCATTCATCGTGGACGTTGCAAACAAAGGAAGCATCTAAGTTATTTCCTCTAATCATCCTATCAAAAAGGATTAACCCTTGCTTCATTACAATAGCCCCTGCTCCCTGTAGTAGGGTGTTTAAAGCTGCGTGTCTAGTTCTAACATAAAGCTTTCTACCATCTAGTCCTTTGAGGTAGCCCTTTCCAGATGCTCTTTCAACTCTATCTGTAAGTGCCTTGAATGATGGGAGATTATCAATGAACTGTTCTCTAAGTTTCGTACCAGCTTGTTTACCTCCTCCAGCCACTGATCCAAGCTTTGCATTTCCTGCACCGTATATGAGGGCATAGATGAACGTCTTCGCCTGACTTCTTGATTTAAGTCCTGCAAGCTTTTGATTAGCGGTGTGTATGTCTCCGTTAATGATTTCATTAATATAGTCCTCATCGTTCATATAATGCGCTAACATTCTTAATTCTAACTG
>Ga0160422_10002117_pt1 | contig 12449 bp, 25 predicted proteins | sample Fk160mmetaG_FD_108192 | JGI IMG/M metagenome (GOLD analysis project Ga0160422, IMG submission 108192) | Marine microbial communities from the Central Pacific Ocean - Fk160115 60m metaG | ecosystem: Environmental > Aquatic > Marine > Oceanic > Photic zone | place: The Central Pacific Ocean...
TTAAATAAATTAAAGGAGCAATATAAATGATAAGACCTTTACAAGTACCAATGAATTTTAATCCTGAAACAGAATGGGTACCCCCGTTCGAATTACCAGATTTATCTGGTCATAGTGAAATTGCTATTGACTTAGAAACACGAGATCCAAACCTGATGACCATGGGCTCAGGTGCGGTAAGAAGAGACGGTGAAGTAGTCGGCATTGCTGTGGCAGTAGAAGGATGGTCCGGTTATTTTCCGATCAATCACGAAGGTGGTGGGAACATGGACCGCGCATTAGTCTTGGATTGGTTTGAAGAATTATTACAAACTACAGCTACAAAAATATTTCACAATGCAATGTACGATGTATCCTGGATACGGTCGATGGGTTTTCATATTAACGGTGGTATCGTTGATACAATGGTCGCTGCAAGTTTGATAGATGAAAACAGAATGAGTTATACATTAAATTCAGTTTCAAGGGATTACACAGGCTTAGGTAAAAGTGAAGCTGCATTAAGAGAACACGCTAAAGATTGGGGAGTCAATCCAAAAGCAGAAATGTGGAGACTACCTGCGCCACTGGTTGCTGAGTATGCCGAAAAAGATGCAGAGATTACATTAAAACTTTGGCATGCACTACAACACGAACTTTCGAAAGAAGAGCTTTGGGATGTATTTAATTTAGAGTCTAATCTTTTTCCATGTTTGGTTGATATGAAATTTAAAGGAGTGAGAGTAGATGTAGAAGGTGCTGCAAGACTAAAAAAAGATTTAGTAAAACAAGAAAAAGAAATTCACTCTCAAATACACAAAATGGTTGGTTTTGATGTTGAGTTATGGGCTGCTGCGTCGATTGCAAAAGCTTTTGAGCACTTAAAGATACCGTTTGATAGAACAGAAAAAGGTTCTCCAAGTTTTACAAAAAACTTTCTTGCGACACATCCTGCTGAACTACCAAAGCTTATAGTAAAGGCAAGAGAAATAAACAAAGCAAATACCACGTTCATCGACACCATACTTAAACATAATCACAGAGGTAGAATACACGCAGACATAAATCAGATAAGATCTGATGATGGTGGCACTGTCACAGGCAGGTTTAGTTATTCAAATCCGAACTTACAGCAAATACCTGCTAGACACAAAATAATTGGACCAATGATTCGTTCTTTGTTTTTACCTGAAGAGGATCATACCTGGGGTTGCTTCGACTATAGTCAACAGGAACCAAGAATTCTAGTTCACTATGCTTCAATCATGAAGCTAGAGGGAACACAAACAATTGTTGATGCGTATAATGATGGTAGCGCAGACTTTCACCAGATGATTGCTGATATGGCTGGTATCGAACGTAAAGAGGCAAAGACAATTAATTTAGGTATTATGTATGGCATGGGTAAGAACAAACTTATGTCAGAGCTGGGACTTATGAAAGATGCAGCTGAGAAACTATTGAAGACCTATCACGAGAAAGTTCCTTTTGTAAAACTTATTGCTAATGAGGCAACAAACATAGCTGATGACCACGGGGTTATATCAACGTTGGGTGGTAGAAAACTACATTTTGATCTTTGGGAGCCTAGGTCGTTTGGTATTCACAAGCCATTGAAACACGATGAGGCAAAAAGGAAACACGGACCGGGGATTAAAAGAGCATTTACATACAAAGCATTAAATAAACTAATACAAGGATCGGCCGCTGACATGACAAAGAAAGCGATGCTGGCCCTTTACCAGGAAGGAGTAGTACCACATGTTCAAGTACATGATGAACTTGATATATCAGTATCAAGCCCTGAAGAGGCAGAAAAAGTTATTGATATCATGGAGCAAGCGGTTCAGTTACAAGTCCCGAACAAAGTAGATTATGAAAAAGGGAAAAGTTGGGGTGAAATACGATAAGGAAAGTCCTGTAGAAATAATACTGGGTATTTGTGACAAGTGTAGTAATTATGTTCCATTTATTCGTTTGGTGTCTGAAGAAGACGAACGTATTTATGAATGTTTAACGTGTAAAACAAAACACAAACAACACGTAAACGGTAAAATTACATTTAATTACTTAGAAGATAGTTATGTTTTTAAAAGAAACTAAGTGTCGGATGCTAAAGAAAGCATCCGACAGCTATTGAAAGGTGTGAAGATATAAATAAAATATATTAAATTAATCTCTTGTCAAATATAATAATTGATATATATAATCCCATAGAATAACATACAAAGGAGAAAATATGCCAGATATAGCAAATTTTAAATCAGTGTCGGTGTCCGTAGATACCCATGAAAAACTAAGGTCTTTAGCCAAAAACAGGTTTGAAGTTCCTGTAAGTGTACAAAAAGTAATAGAGTTTTTATTAGAGAAAGAGATAAAAAAGAGAAATGGTAGATCTAACGGGAAATCACGAGGTTAAAGCTATCTGCCCTCGTTGTAAGGGTAATGGCTATATAAGACTGTATAGTGGACAACAAGTTAATTGTCCTCAGTGTGAATGTGAGGGTTGGGTTATGTTACCTGCTCATCAATGCAGAGAAAACGTTGAAGGCGGTATAGAACCTAGATGGATGAAAACCGGAGAAACTATTTAATGGATCCAGAAGAGGAGTACGGATGGTAGCAAGAATAAATAAACGTATCGACAATATTATGAAGGTTATGCGTGAAGCAAAAGATTATGATATGAAGGATATGTGGAACCGAAAACTACAAAAACTATTTAAACTAAGGGAAAGGCAGGCACATGAAAGACTTGAAAGTAAAGATAGAATGGCAAACTAGTGATATTCTGGTGTGGGTAGTTTTGTCGATAGGTATAGGATTATGTATTGTAAATTTTGTGACTATATATAATATATACGACGTCATTGAAACGATGTGGTTGGAGATACAGCAGGTCAAAGAAACAAATATTTCTTTGCATCAATTTATCGAGGAACACAAGGATGACTTTAACTAAGGAAAACGATAAGGTGAGAAGACAGATTCCTAACAGGATGCCTAGTGCAACTTTCACTCTACCGATTGATGGTAGACGAGTTGTTGGTATTGTAAACTATGATGTTACTGACACAGGTATTATTCCAATGGCATTTTGGGTAAAACTAAAGCCAACAGATTCTTATCTAGACAGAGAACTACGCGCAAGTGGTAAACTAATATCTAGATGTCTACAAAATAATGAGTCACTAAAAGATTTGGTTGATACGTTGTCACAAGATAATGTCATTGGTCAAATGGCTAATTATTTGTATAAGAATATGGAAGATATTATTATGGGAAAGCAACCGGAGAAAAAACAACGTGAGTTGTCGACTGATCCGTATGCTATGAAAGAGTAGAAGAGGAAAGGAGGACTTTATGGGTATAATGACAGAGATTATGATAGAAGAAGCTGAGATGGATGGTTTAATAGAAGAAGCCGCTGAACAGCTTTTCATTACCGGAAAGTATTCGCGCAAAGGCTTCAATAAAGAACAACGAGAACTGATAGAAGCACGATCAGGAGTCATGAGTGATGACTGGGATGCTGGTGATTATCCAGGTTGGCGAGATTAGTGGACCACGTTAAAATTGCTTATGATGTTTTAGATCCAGGCATGTTAAAAGAAATGCATGGTTTATTGGCATACAATGAAGGCGAGATAATAGGTAAACTTCCTGCTTATAACTTTCACCCTAAGAATGAATTACCAAGAAACTTGCCTGAAAGAATGATTAGAACACTAATAGGACACAAGCATCATGTTGAATACTGGTTCAGAAACAGTTTAGATGAAACACTGTTTCATGTAGACGCTAACGAACTAAGAGCAAAGCAGGAACAACAAAAATTTGGCGAGGAAGACATGGCTAGGCCAAAAGAATTTCCTATGAACACTCATGTTCTATATATATCAATTGATCCAGAGATGGAGGGCGGCGAACTGGTTATTTTACCATATAGCACTTACATAAAAGGCAGGCCTATATTAGATAATAAATACACACCTTTAGAGGGAACTAGGGCCATACATATAAAACCGAAAGAAAATATGTTGGTCTATTGGGACAAGGCAATATATCATGGCACAAACAAAGTAACAAAAGGCAGATACAGGGTATCTATGATGTTTTCTGAGTGGGCTTTTCAGCCAGATACGTATGAAAAGCATCACCACTGGATGTCCTCAGATGCCAAAGATGGGGAGTGGATATGGACATAGTGGATGAATTTGAAATTGAGTGGATACCAGAGGATACAGGAGCGCCGTACGAGGTTGACGAATGTTTTCATGAGGTACCTGAACACACGATTGACAAAATGTGTAAATCAAAGTTTGGGCATACAAACTGGGTTAGAATGGGTCAAATGACACCAGCTGATCTGGTTGGCAATCCATGTGAATTTGATTATACTAACGGCGTAATTTATTTTAAAAACGAGATTTTAGTATGACTTTACCCAGCAGTGGAACATTAGATTATAATAGTATCAGAGCAGAATTTGCAGGGCCTTCTTCAAACGTAACACTTAGTACTTACGTAAGAGGTTCTACTTATACATATCCTGTTGCGGCTAATTTAAATATTCCCACTGGCTCTACATCACCAATTGCTGTCAGTCAGTTTTATGCTGCAAAGGGTAGAGCTAGAATTGCAGGGTTCACCGCTGTTCAAGGTAGTAGTGGTGGTAAATTACCCACGACGTTTAGAGGAGCTCCTGATGCAAGTGCTTTCTTTGATCAATCTGGTTATTTTCAAAACCAAAACGCAGGCAACTGGTCCGTATATAGGTCCGAGACAAACATCGCTGTTAATGCTGCTTCATTTAATTGGAGCACCAGTGTAAGTGGTAATCTTACGGCAACCGCATATGATTCATCAGGTAATGCAGCTTTAAGTTGCAACACAGGATCAAATTTTACTAGTGGAACTAGTTTTAATGTGGGTCTTGGTGGAGTAACTGGTTCAAGCTTTAGTCCTAGTGCTGTTAACTGGCCGACTAGTGGTAATTATTATATAAATGATAGTGGTTAAAAATGTCTGATATTTATTTAGGGGATTTTACCTTTACTGAAGAAGAAACTGGAGAAATAATACAACCAGATGATTCGAAAGAAGTAAAGTGGACTTGGGCGCATAAGACGTTGTCTGTAACACCTTTAAGTTTTTGTTGTAGACAAGGACACGAAGAGTATGAAGAAATGAAAAAGTCAAGAGAACAAATGGTTTTAACAGAATGGGCCGGGGAACTTGGATATCTGGCTCCAGAATATTATGTTGATCCAGACACAAAAACAATTGTCCCATCTGCAAGAGTTAATGCAGAGCAGACAGAAAACTGGTTAAAACCAAACGGCAGAAACACGGTAACAGCCACAACACCGGAGGAAATATGATTTTTAATATAAAGTTTGAAGTTGTAAAAAACATAGAAAATAAAATACAAATATCTATCTCTCAAAACACAAAAGTAGGACAAAAAATTGTTTCTGAAAGTCTAGCTGAATACCCAAAAGATAGACAAGGAAATGATATTTCTGTTGTACATCCAGATAAACCATACTTGTGGAAAAACACAGACAATTATTTTTTAATGAAAGGTTCAATTAAAACTTGGTTTGAGTGGCAAGACGGAGATCCTTTTCAAGCAGAGCACGTAGATGATTATCTTGCCGTGCAAAACAGTTTGGACTCAGATTTTGTATCTAAAACTAATTATAATTGCGTGGATGGGCAAATAAGATGTAGCGCAGCATACAGTCCTACCGGCACATCAGGATTAAAATCTTCTATATTAGATTGGCGACCAAAGGTGTCTCAGTCTGGTCTAGAAATAACATCAGACAACACAGTTTTAGTTTGTCCAATGCAGTACGACACAGGATGGACTTTTAAACATGCCGACGTAATGAACGGTGATTCAATAACCATAACCAAACAAGGCACTGATTGTTATTTTATGTCAGGGGAAGAAGTAACAACTGGATCACAAACAATAACCGCTTTAGAAACAAAGAAACTAACAAGTGATTCAGTTACATTAACAAATAACAGTGGGACGTTTACAAAAGTAATTTTAATTTACAAATGAAAAACATAAGACGTTACTTAAGTTTGATTAAAAAGTACGGAAAACAAATGATGTACTATCAACTTAATGTACCACTACCTTTGATTTATGATTTTATTAATACGTTGGATCGCGACGATACTTTATCTAGAGTTAAAAAATTTAAAAAGTGGGACGTCTCAGAGCGATTAGTGAATGGTCCTTCATTTCAACAAATGATCGCGGACCGGGAATTTGAACCAGGTTCTTTTGGTGAAGCATTTAAAAACTGGTCGGAAAAAGCAACCAACAACGCTGTTGATTTATTTAAAGTTTCTCTTGATGTAAAACAAAGAAAAAGAAAGCCATCAGATTTGTTTGAAGCGTTTCAGAGACATTCAATGTTTCAGCATGATTTAATACATTTTTTTAACGATTACGACACCAGCACTATAGGTGAGATTTCTGTATTGTCTTATCATCTAGGAAATGAATGGAAAAAGAGTTGGGTTTTCATTATCATAATAGGTTTTTTTGTTAGTATTAGATACACGCTGTTTGGCAAAGGCTGGCCTATTGTAAACTACTGGCAGTGGGTGCGAGAAGCATATAAGCGTGGAAAGAATTCAGTTGATTTTATTTTTGTAGACTGGGAAAGTCTATTTAATAAACCATTAGAAGATGTTAAAAAAGAAATAGGTATTACTGGACCACCAGAGTACTGGGAAAAAACAAAAGTAATAAGAAGAGCATGGGCGTATGAAGCAAAAAAAGCTGCCGTATGAGTTATCGGGACATAAGTACAAGTATATATCAAGTCTTGATATCATCGAAACAGATGAGCAGTACATAAAAAACTTAGAACAACAGGTCGAACAGTGGCAAGATTGTTGGAACTGGCTTTGCTGTGATCACCATTTGAGGATACTGCCTTTAATCTCAACACTAAAAAGAGAGAACAGAGAACTGAAAGTTGAATTGGCTATGATTAAAAAGTTTTTAGAAAAAGCCAAGAAGATGACAAACCAGAATTTTGAATAAAATAATCCTACATAACGGCAGAAGTGGATCAACCTATCTTTATCTGGTATTGGATAGATATTATAGGGCCATGCATGGCGACGCGTCAGAAGGTACGTTTGAACAGGTATTCAATCGAACGTATGATTTGAATAAATGTACATATCTTGGACTCAATGAATTCTTGGTACCAGACTTAGTTGATGCAGACATCACAGACAAGCTGGTTCTTACAGGCCGGCCCGGCGTCAGGGGATCTATTGATCTATTGAATAATGTACTTAGGATAGATGAGGCTACGAAAAAAATCAGGCGCGAGTTTGTAACCAGTCACATGAAGACACACAAAATACTCCTGAAATATCCTCTGCTATCCAATCCTGCACCAACATGGCATGCTGAATACATCAGCTGCGAACGTAAAGACTTGAAAAAACAAACGATTTCTTTATATTTATCAATGCTTACAGGGCATTACGTTTTTAAGAAAGGTGATAAGAAGGCTGAAAAACTAAGGAGGTTTGCACCCGACGAGGACACAATAAATCGTTGGATGATGTATGTTGGAAGAAACAATGATGTGTATCGAAAATTATTACCTAAGAAATGTAAACGAATATTTATGGAAGACATTGAAAACAAAGAGCCTTACGAGGTATTGGAATGGATAGGGGTCAAGGACTGGAGCGATTACCTGAACAAAGATTTTGGCGTGCCAGTACAAAAAGGGTGGAACGCGTAAAGACAAAAGAGAATGACGAAGAGACACATAGAAAGTGGAGAAAGAAATGGTCTATAATTTTTAGGAGAATGCCGTGAAAATAGTAAATAGGTTTGATTACCCAAGCAGCACCAGGGCAAGTATAGAGGGTCTTAGGCACTACTCAATAGATGGTAGTCCACAAAAATTACCAAGTGTTACGACGGTCCTGGGACAAACACAAACAAAAGAGAAACGAGAAAGCCTAGATCGTTGGCGCCAGAGAGTAGGACTACGAGAAGCGCAGCGCGTAACGCGTGACGCGGCCATACGTGGGACCGCAATGCATAAGTATTTAGAGGATTTGATTAGAGGGGAGAGGTGTTTGGACCTGACTGAGATTGGACAACAGGCACAGACTATGGCTGAGATAATCGTGGAACGGGGATTGAATGACTGTTCAGAAGTTTATGGCATAGAAGCTGTCCTTTATTACCCTGATTTGTATGCGGGGAGCGTGGACCTGGTTGCAAAACACAAAGATCAGGTCAGTATTATTGACTTTAAACAGACGAATAAACCGAAACAAAGAGAGTGGATCGACGATTATTTTATGCAAATGGCGGCATACGGCATGGCGCATGATGTTATTTACGGGACACAAATAGAGAAAGGTGTTATCATGATGTGTTCTAAAGATCTTTACTATCAAGAATTCATCATTGAGGGTGAAGAGTTTAGAGAGGCTAAACATAAGTTTTTGGGGAGATTGGATGAATTCTACAGTAATATGGATAATAACAGCAATGTTATGGTACCAGGGACCGGGTGATTATGGCTTTACTACTTACGAGGCACAACAATTTAAGGGTAAAGGCGAATGCCTGGATTACATATGGGAAAACAAAGCGGACCTGGTTCAAGGGTTGCTTGACATACACGGAACCCACGAAGACGGACGCGAACTCAAAACATGGGGCTTCTACTGCGAGGCGAGAAGAATCGAACTCGAAGAAGTGTGACATTTTTGCAACACTCTACCAAAACTATAAGTGGAGATTTGACCCCTTAGTTCTATTTTTTATTAAACTTCTCAGAAAACAGGCGGTAGACGGTAGAAACTATGGTAAGACATTGATATATATATCAAAACAGTCTACCAAAAGGTCTACCACGATATTTTTTCATGGTAGACTACTGCAATTTTTGGCAGTTTTTATGCACTTTGCGCGCACGCATATTTTTTTAAATTTTATTTACTGTGGTAGGCCTAATCCTTACTAATATGTTTCATCAGTCAGACCTAAAATACTTAAACAAATGGATCAATGATAACAGTGCCGATCCAGATACCCCTGTTCTTACAGACGCGGTTATTGATAGACACAGTGTTTCTCGGTTGTTGTCCTCTGTTTATGCTTTATCTTCTTACATTGATCAGACAGAGAAGGTTCAAGGCAAACCATATTTTAGTGAAGAGATTACTGACGATGGTCTTTGGGAGATGACAAATATACAGGAACATAGATTTCCTGATGATGTAAAGCATGTTTCTATATCCACCTGGAAACCTGGGGCTATAGTCAAACCACACATGGGACCTTTCAAAGGAGTTATTAGATTGCACATTGGATTACGTATACCTCCTGGTGATTGCTGGTTGTCTTTGGATGGAAAGAAATATTATTGGAAAGAAGGTGAGGTGTTTGCTTTTGACGACACTTACCTACACTATGGTGCAAACAAAACAGACGAGGACAGGGTGATACTTTATGTAGACCTCGAACGTAAGATGAATACAGAGTCTAATCAACTAGCATTAAGAAAGATGTTGAATGAAAATATGTATCGTTAATCCAGGTAGGTGTGGCGGTACGCTGGCTTTGTGTTATTTGCACAATAAGCTACCAGGTTATGAACTTAAGTATGAAGTCATTACTCCTGTATTGCCACAACAAGAAAATATTATTTTTAAATATCAGTATCTATATACCTATCAAAGACTAAAAGGCGCTGATAAATATATTGTGTTAGATCGCAAGGACAAAGACGCTTGGCTGTACAGCACCTATATGTCCTCAGTAAACGGCCATCTTCACGGCAAACTACCCGACACAGACTTTAAGTTTGATCCTGTAGATTATAATCATTCTAAACTAGGAATGACTAAGGTTTATGATGAAATTTGGGTACCAGAAAGAGAACGTCTTGTTGCAGCTGGTGCAGACATGGTTTGGTATGAAGACATTAAAATCAATGAAGACGTATACTTTGGCAACATAAAATTGGTTCCAGTATGGTCTTGTAAAAGAAAGTAAATTAACTTATAGTTACGCTATGGGATTACCCAAACAATTATCAGAACAACAAAAGAAATTCTCGGAGTTATTGGTTTACAATGAGGGACGTAAAACACCAACAGAATGTGCTATTGAGGCAGGCTATGCGGAAGGTTCTGCGCACGTACGGGCTTCAGAACTACGAAATCCGAATAAATTCCCGCTCGTCGCCAAATATATCGGTGAGCTTCGTGCCGAAGTGCAGAAAAAATATGAGGTCACGTTTGAAAGACACATTACTGAACTTGGTAGGATTAGGGAGCAAGCCTTATCAAAGGGTGCATTTAGTGCTGCGGCCAACGCTGAGGTCGCGCGAGGTAAAGCAGCAGGACTTTACATCGAACAAAAAATAAGTTTGACCGGCAAGATAGAAGATTTATCTATTGAAGAACTAGAAAGTAAAATGAAAAAGATTTACGAAGATAACAAAGTTTTAGTTGAAGGGGACTATCAAGTTTTAGATGGCGAAGAAAAGTAAATTATATTCTGAACATGTTGCAGGCCCGAAGAAAAGAACTTCGATTGGGCAAAGTGTTAGGTCACGGCCAAAAAATAAACACAAACGTAGAAGTTTTAAAAAATATAGAGGACAAGGTAAAAAGAGATGATGTTTAATTATAGAGATAGGGATACTAGATCCCCTGCTGTTCATTTAATAAAGGTTTTTGATAAACAAAGTGTGCTCGACATGATACAGCAAGTGCGTGAGAAAGTGGCTCCTATAAAAGGAACACATGTCGAAGGTTCTGAAGGAAAGCCTAAAGAAGAAAAACGAGTTTCAACTGTTAGGTGGTTTATGGATAATAACTTTGAAGGAATTTTGAGAGGGGCAGTCGATCTAGCGAACTACATTGCAGGTTGGAAATATGAAATAGTAAAATCAGAGATGCTGCAGTTTACAGAGTATGGTGTGGATGGACACTATGGTTGGCATACTGATGGTATGGGTGATAATGGTTCGATTAGAAACTGGGCCGAAGGGGATATGCAAAACAGTCTAGTAGAAACTAAAGATATTAAATTATTAGGGACTGTAAGAAAGCTTAGTACAAGCGTCATACTGAACGAAGATTACGAGGGTGGAGAATTAGAATTTAGGCTTATTGATGGTATGGGTGAAGTAGAAACCACAAGAATGAAACCACCTGCAGGTTCTGTTGTAGTGTTTCCTTCTTACATTCCCCACAGAGTAGCGCCTATAACAAAGGGCACTAGATATTCTGTTGTTGCATGGTACGGAGGGCCTCCTTTCAAATGATTAGTAATCATTGGTACGACACAAAGAAACTAATTCAGGTATTGGAGAAGTTTAACGAAAGCGAAGAAGGTAAACATGCAAGAGTACAGATGATAATACCATCGGGTAGATCACCTGATCAGCGTGAGTTTAATATTAAGGAGATCAGATTAGTTGACAACAAAATAATAGGTGCAACAGAAAAACACAGGCTGATGATATTAATAGAATGATTAAGAAATTTGTAAGTACTTTATGGGGAAAACCAAACGAAGGCATACATGGTGAGCCCGAGCCTGATCCAGATAACTTGACTGTAGACAACGCATATAAGACAAGGTGGATATGGTATCATACAATTTTAGGAATAGAATTGTTTGTGATTATAGTCATATTGACGGCAATTTTAGTGGTGTTAGCCATCAAGTAATTTACTTTGAAAGACGAATCAAAACTCTGGCAAAAAGTCAAGAAAAATACACCTAATATTGTTTGGACACGCGTTGAATCTTGGGCATCTTTTGGCTTTCCTGACCTAGTTGGATACACTGAAGAACAAGGCTTTTTTACAGTCGAGCTAAAAGTAATCAAAAGTAAAAAAATAACCTTCTCACCGCACCAAATTGCGTTCCATATGACGCATCCCACGAACACCTGGATCCTGCTTGCGACCCTCGACCCTCGCACCTCTAAACTTTCTGAATACTATCTCGAGCCAGGCTCCTCGGTCCGCCAGCTTGCTGCCCGCGGCTTGTGCGCTTGTGGGCCCACCCGCCCATTAGCCCAGCTTGAGCGCTTGCTGCTTGAGGCTTGAGGCTTGAGGCTTGCGCCTGCGACCTTGCGGCCCAGGTATTTCACCCAGGCCTAACAGGCTAAAGGATAAGAAAAGCCTGAATATCATGAAAGCTGCTCCCGGATCAGGTCCGCGAGCCAGTGCTCGTCGCAATACGGGTTGTTTTCGTTAGCGTCCAGGAGAGCCCGGACCGCCTCTATCATTTCTTGTTTAGTGTTTTCCATTTTAATTCACCCCCACCACGAAGCCGGTTTCGTCCTTCTTGCCGCGTCCCTTAGCCAGCAGCCCAATAATGGTTCCCGGGCCGGCGTCCGTAAAGCGCGCGTCATGCTCGTCGCCGTCAA
>Ga0160422_10002120_pt1 | contig 12429 bp, 9 predicted proteins | sample Fk160mmetaG_FD_108192 | JGI IMG/M metagenome (GOLD analysis project Ga0160422, IMG submission 108192) | Marine microbial communities from the Central Pacific Ocean - Fk160115 60m metaG | ecosystem: Environmental > Aquatic > Marine > Oceanic > Photic zone | place: The Central Pacific Ocean...
CGACGTCAACTTCACGTTTGGTTGGGATGCTCCCGAGGAACACCAAGGCATGGGCACGTTGAGAGGCGCTGTTTTTCATGAGTTTGTCGAAACATGCACCGTAGAATACCGCCCCGAAGGACAGCACTCTTCCACCTTCGTGTCCGCCAACATCTCGGTTGATGCGAGCACGTACTCCATGGAAATCGATACAGCAGAAAAGAACACAAAGGGTCTCCTTGTGGCGAGCTGTGGGCTGTTTGATTCCTCAGAAAGAAGCATCTTGGTGAACCTGCCGGTACCGCCCGAACCCGTCGGAGACGATGACGGTGATGCCGTGCCAAACGATACCGATGCGTGCCCCAATACACCAAACGGTGAGCCTGTTTATGCGTCCGGTTGCTCCGATTCTGAAACCGATGATGACGGCGATGGCGTGATGAACGATGCCGACCTTTGCCCCGGAACGCCCGATGGAGAAGCGGTTGACCAACAAGGTTGCTCAACCTCGCAGAAGGATACCGATAACGACGGCGTAAAGGACAACCTCGATGCCTGTCTTGGCACACCTGCCGGCGAGGTTGTTGACGAGGTTGGGTGTTCCGAATCCCAGAAGGACGACGACGCGGACGGCGTATCCAACGACAAGGACATCTGTCCTGACACGCCTGTGGGGGAGCAAGTGAACGAAGCAGGGTGTTCCAGCGACCAAATCGGTCCGCAAGGACCACGGAAGATTCTGGCCCTTCACGGAGGTGGAGAAACAGCCAACGGCTTACGAAATCAACAAGGCATGCAGGACTTGATGGCCAGTTTGAACGATTATGAGTTTGTATTTGCAAGCGCGCCGGAGAGCAACAACGTTTGGATTCGAGATCCACCCGGAGGAAAGGGCGAACCCACGACCGACAGGGATTGGGCAGACAACTCAATCGCTTACTTGGATCAGATTGTTGAGCAGCAGGGACCTTTCTATGCCATCCTCGGCTATTCTCAAGGAGCCGCAATGATACCGGTTTACCTTGCGAACACTCAACACACGTTTGAGCGTGTCCTCCTGTACAACGGATACCTTCCAACCACCCACGATGGTTTGATGGACACCGTTAACGAAGCGGCACCATTCAGTACACCGGCGATGGTCTTTTCAGGTGAGAACGATGACGGTTTCAAAGATTTAGCGCCTGCTCTGGCGCAAAAATTCACGACGTGCACCGAGGTTCATAGCCAGACTGCAGGCCACCACCTACCGTATCAAAGCGACGCGAAATACAACCAAATTCTCGCTTTCATTGAAAACGAATGAGACTTTGAGAAGAATTGGCGTCATTGCGCGATGACGCCGGCGCCGATGATCCACAGCAACAACATGAGAATCATCACCACGGCAAGGGCGTTAAACACCAACGAGAACACGATGCGGAGGCCCTTCTCCTCGGTTCTGTTGTAAGGGTACAATTTGTTGACCGCTTCTTTACCACCCTTGATACCGAAGAGGGGGCGGAAGAAAGAGGCGCGTCTGGCGATTTCAAAGCAAACCATCACGCTCACAAAGACAACGATGGTGCCGATGACCATCGATACGTAATAGCCCAGTCCAATCAAGGCGAACAAGGCAATCGGGAGGAACGTCAAGTGCATGTGGACAATGTAGGTGGGATACACCGCTTCGTTGAGGTAAGCGAGCCATTTGCTGGGCCTGTTGAGGAGTTTGGAGGCCCAACTGAAGATGAGTAAGCACCAAAACCATGCATGGAAAGCCTGAATCAAAGCGGCGATGGTTGGTTCAAAGGCGAACGCAGCGTAACCTTGTTCCACCCAACCGCCCCCGTAAATCTCGGGTGTTTCGAACACCTCGCCACCCGTGAACCAAACAACGGCCAAGACGGGCGTGATGACGGTGACGGGAAGCCTCACTTTGTCAATGGCAGGAAAGTAGTCTTCCATGGCTGCAATCATCAGGTAGCCAAACAAGAAGTAAATCATGTAGCGTGGGAATTCCCAGTACATCCCCACCTCGCCAAATCCCCAGGGCTTGAACAAGATGGCGTTAAGCGCGAGAACGAGTGGCGGCAAGAGGAGAAGCCCCAGGCCATGACGAATGTTCAGCAACGAGCGCGTTGCTCGGACGATTTTTCCGTCGGGGTTGTTGCGAACATGAGCGAAAAGAGGTGTCAACAGAACGGAGTAAATCAAGAGGTTGTAAATAAACCAAAGATGGCCGTAAGGCATGGCGTCGGACCCGGGAAAGATGCTGAAAAGAAGCGCTGTTGACTTCAACGGATAGAAGATACCGAAGAAGAGGATGTACGTGCCAAACAGGAGAGGAATGCCCAGACGGAAAAATCGCTCTTTGACATAGACGCCCCATGTTCGCCTCCGAAAAGCGAACGCTGTGCCCATGCCTGAAATGACAAACAGGGCCGCCAGTCGCCACTGATGCATGACGCCGATGACAAAGAACAAGCCAAGGTTGAACAATTCCATGCTGGCGTCCCCGCCCTCAAGCTCGTCCAATGAGAAAACGGCGTAATGAAACCAGATCAACAAACCAAACAGGATGACGCGAAGCCAGTCGATGTCGTGGCGCCGCATTGATTTTTTTCCTGTGAATTTTTTATTTAATTCATCCCTGTGTTCCACACCAAACGGTGGAAACCATCAACCAACGACCGCCGCCGATGGCGCAGGGTCTGCAACGGGTCGAAACAGGTCCAAGTCTCTGAAGATGAACGTTCAACCGGCTAGGCTTTTTGCGCCTTGAGCCAAGGTTTGAGCGAGCGGTGGTTCTTCGCAATGCTAAAGCCAAATTGCTCCTCAATGGCCCGGTCCACGAGCGTGAAGTCGCCGTCCATCGTCGCCACCAAAACCGCACCGATGTTTGGAAGCGGAAGCGAAGCGAGGTGGGTGGCCAGGCGGTAAATGTCCAGGTCGGTCGCCTCGGGGTAAATGGCCTTCCCGCTAATCTCTGTCCTGTAAGTGACCCCCCGGTACCCTTTGAGTTCGGTGAGTTCGCTAAAGACGTCGCTGTGGCGCAGAAGGAACGTGTTCAGTGTCGAAGATTCGTCGGGAACCCCTTCGAGCATGACCGAGTCGGGTGACCACGTGTTGTACTCGTTGAGCACCTCCTCAACAAGGCCCATCATGACCGCCTCGCTGAGGGTTTCACGCAATTTTCCAGCGTCCACCATGGCCGTCTTGAAGCGCGGGAAAAGGCGCTCATCTTTTGCAAATTGCTTCAATTCGCCGCGAACATCGTCTGGGATGGTCAGGAAGACACGTTTTGATGATGCGTGATGCAAGAGGATGTGATGGAAGCGATTGGCGCCGATGATGTTGAGGTTTGTCTCGAAGACCAAATCCATTTTTTGGTACATTTTCTCAACCAGGGCATCAACCAAAACGTTCGTGTCGACGATCACAAGGGGTGTTAGGGATAGGTTGTGCAGGAACCTTCGCTTGGACGTTGGGATACCGTCTTTGTACTGCGAGAACAGTGACTGCTCAACGCCGGAGAGGCGGGTGCGTGCACTGGTGGAGAACTTCGAGGAATTTTGGGCTCTCTCGAGATACATCAGCCCTTCGAAAGGACCGTGTTCGGCTGCGGATTTGGCGATTTCGTAGATTTCCTCCAAGGAAGGAGACGGGCCCTGCATCGCTTGCCGGAATTGCTGTTCAAACTGCGTTCGAGAACGGCGCAGGTCGCGGCTGATGTGGGTGGACGCCGCCGTAACTCGACCGAGGAAAGGTTCGGGCGGCAACATGTGGGCCTGCTCAAAGGGATAATTTCGCAACAGGTCGAGCTCCTCCTCGTTGAACGTGGTTCGGCTTTTCTCAACCAAGTTGCCCTCAACATCCTCTTCGGTGAAGGTTGTGCGTTGCTGGACATGTTGCCGAATCAATCGAGCAGCGGCGTTGGTGTCGGTGGTGGCCACATGACACACGCGGAGGTAGAGCTTGAACCGTTCCGTGATGGCCGTTTTCAACGACGGAACCCGCTCGAGCAGGTCAACGGCTTCAGCCCACGAAGTCGCATGTGCGTAGTGAATCAGCGACTTGCGGTACAGCGTGAGCGGGAGGGCAAGAACGAAGTCGTTGTCATCGGTTTCGGATTGCTCCTGTTCCTCACCAGATCCCGCCTTTCGTTGCTTGTTGAAGAGTTCGGCCGCCCGAGAATATTCCCGGGCCGAATTGAGTTCATCGCCGTTTGCGGCAAACAACGCCGCTCTGGCCAACGGCGCCCAAGGCGATAGCGGGTCGTGCTTTTGGTACCAAGCGACGAGGTTGGACAGGCCAAGGTCGTGCTCTACCATCAGCACGGAGTACGATTTGATGAGGCGAAGCGGCAGAACGGGGTTCTCGAGGAGTTTGTTCAACTCTTCAGCGTTTGAGGCTTTGGCCATGCCGATGTTGTAGGCTTGGATATGTCGGTTCATGCTCAACGTCAGCAGCATCGCATCAAACAGTCGACGCTCGATAAGCGTCAAGTCAAGGTCGTCGAGACTGTTGCCCATGTTGCGAATGTGGGTGTCGCTCACGAAACCATCACCTGCCAAGGCCCGACTGATAGGGGAGAAAGCTTTCAGCGCTGCAGTGTTCAAAACTTCACCAACAGCAGGCGTTTCTTTGTAAATGCCCTCCATCAACAACAGGATGTGCTCTGCTAGAGGCGAGAGAACATCAGGCAGTTCAGCTCCGTGAATGGACTGGAGCGCAAGGTTTCTGCACGTGTAGATATGATCGCGGAGAGCAGCATCAAGGTTAGCGGGTGCCAAATGACTCACGAGCAAAGCGATGTAAGGGTGGGTTAGGGGTAGCATGCTGTCGGACGCAAACACGTTTGTCAACCGAGAGATGTCGAGCTCCTGAGCCAGCAAGACCAGCGCCGTTGTGCGACCTTCTTCCCACATCGGTCCGCGAGCGTCGGCCAGACGCTGTGCGGCCTTGAGCCGAAGCGCTGTGGCAAGATTTGGTTCTCGGAGAATTTGGAAAACGGCTTGGTCGTCCACGTCATCCATGAAACGCATCAGCCATGCATTGGCCCGCTCATCATCAAGAGAAACAAGAAGCGGAAGAAGGGCAGCAACATCCGATGAGGCGTCGAGACGTCGCTCCTCGAGCACGTCCATTGCTTCGTCGCTCCTGCCTTCGCGCAAGAGGGCGTTCAATCGCCACCATGTCAATCGGTCCCGTCCCTCGTGAACACCGGCCGAGACGAGATGGTCAAGGCCCGTGGCGAGTTGTTCAGCGGTGCACGTTTCCGCTTCAGCTGGGGCATGCTGCCAGGCGAGGGTTCGTCGGGCGGTCGTTAACGGGTCTTCCCTATCCGAGGCGAGGAGCGTGTCCCAACGGTTGACTTCGCCCCTGCACAACTCGGTAAATTCGTCAAGCGCTTCTGCAAGATCGCTGTCCGCCTTCTGGCTGGCCGTTCGTGTCTTTTTCGAGACGTCTTCACCGATGTAAATCGCCAGCAACCACGTGATGAAGGCCATGGACCCATCGAGAGCGTCAAGCGGCGCACCCAAACCGACTTTGCGTCCGCCAGAAACCTGACTTGTCGCTTTCTGCAGGGCCACTTTCGTGTCGGGGTCGTTAACACCGGCGCTGGCGAGTTTCAGGACGGTCAAAATGTCGTTTTTGTTTCGTGGATCGACCCAGAAGAAGTCCGTGTTCATGGCCGTGCTGGCCTCGACCTTGGCGGTTTTGGCTTTGGGGAACGCCAGAAATTGACCGAGAAGCGGTGTCTTCTCCCCGATGGTGTGCCAAACGGGATGAACACCCTCGACCATGCACGTCTCTCGCAACAAGTTCTCATGAGGGTTCCACGCTTCGTCCCAGTTGTCTGCGTTCATCTGTTTGTGAACGAGGAGGGTGGCCAACTGGTACGCCGTGGTGTAAGGGGACTCATCGACAACCGTTTGAGGGTCGTGAAGCCATGCCATGTGGGTTGGACCGGACTGACGACCTGAGCGCCGCATGCGCCCACGTGGGCGGTTCATCATCGGGCGACGAGCGGTTTCTTCCTCATCGTCATCGGTTGCCGGCGGTTCCTGCTCATGGGCGGCGATGACCAGATGGGCACGGAGCGGTTTGTCGAGCATTTTCCAAGCGGATTCTCGGTTCATGAGGGAGACGCGAACAGTACCCGACCTGGGTTTTGAAAACGCTGCCTTGAGACAGGTTTCCATGTTCGTTTCGTCCAACCCGGCATCCCCTCGTCTCCTCCCATGATGGGAGCCATTTCAATCCACCGATGGACACCGATGCCCTGCAGCGGTCAAAAAACCGATGTTTTCGACGTCTTTGGAGCCATTGAACCTCTCCATGACGCACCACGAGCTGTCAGAAATCTAGCCGAAAACCTTGCAGGTCCCAAGACGCCGATTCAAATACAGTGTTTTTTTGGAAACGATACATGGAGGGCGCTACCGACCCTGAAATGCTCAAAGACAGGGCGTTTTTCAAGCTGGGTCTGTTCATTTACGATCACAAAGCCTCCATGATGGTGTTTGGCTTAATTTCGTGCATCCTCATGGGCAGCCTCATCACCATTGGACCCGATTGGGCCGAAGGTTTTGGAGAGGACGATGTTGAATCAATAAACGGTTTGCGATTGCTCTCGCAACGGTTTGCCACGGAAGACGACACAGGCGGGCAAGTGTTCCGATACCTCGTGTTCCACCCGACCCACAACGACACCTCAGAGGCTTGGAAAACAGCGGTCATGGCCGCCTTGGCTGAGTTCGAGGACCATCCCGACATCACCGTGAATTATTCTTGGCAAGCCGAGGAGGTGGACCGAGAGAAGGTGGTTCAGAGCGACGAAGACGGCACCTACGCCATCAACAAAATCACCATGGAAATGAGCCGAAAAGACGCCAAATCCACCATGACCGAACTTCGAGATTCGGTGGACATCGAGGACGGGTTTGAGAGTTGGATGACGGATGGCATCTTCATCGATTGGACGTTTGACGACCGAATCAAAAAGGACCTCATCAAGGCAGAAGTGGTCGCCATCCCCCTGACACTCATCATTTTGGGCCTTATTTTCGGCTCACTCATTGCAGCGATTCTGCCCATGGGCATCGGTGGAGGAACGCTTGTCGCAGCCATCGGCATGACGATTTGGCTGTCAAACGTGACGGACGTGACCGTTTACGCCACCAACATTGTCTCCCTCATCGGTATCGGTGTTTCCATCGACTACTCGCTGTTTCTCGTGAACCGGTTCAGAGAAGAATTGAGTCGCGGACACGATGTCAGAACGGCGACAGCGATGAGTTGCGCCACCGCCGGTAAAGCGGTTTTCTATTCAGGTATCACGGTCGCTATTGGCTTGATGGGCATGCTGTTTTTCGCCAACACGTCCCTACCCTCCCTTGGCATTGGTGGAACCATTGCGGTGACCATCGCCATGATTTACTCGACCATCGTCCTGCCCGCCGTGATGGCCCGGCTTGGCCCCCTCATCAACAAGCTGGAGATTCCTTTCGCGTTCGACATGTCCGCCAAGGACGACGGCATGTGGGCGCGCATCGCCAAGCGCGTGATGGACAGGCCTTGGGCCGTCTTGATTCCAACCTTGGTCTTGCTTATTGGGGCCGGCCTCCCGTTCGCTTATGCTGAATTTTCCTTGTCCTCATGGAAAGCCCTCCCGCCGGACGACGAATCTCGCCTTGGTATGGAACTCATTGACGAGCAGTGGCCCGACCAGGCAGCGAACACGATTTTCATCATCATCGACACCGACGGTGCCGACCCCCTCAGCGAAGTGAACCTACGTGCTCAGCATGCCTTCCTCGAGGAACTCATGAGCGACCAGCGAGTGCTCGGGGGGACGGGTGTTGGCATGCCGAGCAACATCACGGCCAACGAAACGGTGCAGTTTTGGCAAACACCAGATGAATACCTCACACCGGAACAAATCGCCGTGCGAGAGAGCCTGCGCAAGGCCTTCGTGGGCGATAACGCCACGTTCATGTCGGTTCAACTCAGGGGCGCACAAACCAACGTTGATTCACGGGAACTGGTGGAGGAAATTCGGGAGAACAGGGACGATTTCCTGGCCGATTTGACGGGCGAAAACGACCGCCTCCTTGTCGCCGGTTTCGCTGCTTACAACGCCGACAACCTCGAGGCGATTGCGGACAACCTACCTCGCGCCCTGGCGTTCATCCTGTTGGCAACCACCGCCCTGATTTTCATTCAAGTTCGCTCGGTCATCATACCCATCAAAGCGATTGCCATGAACATCCTTTCCATCTCGGCGTCATTTGGTATGCTGGTGTGGGTGTTCCAGTGGGGCTACGGCGCCGACCTGCTGAATTTCACCGCTCAACCCATTGACTCTGGCAACCCTGTGATCATGTTTTGCATCGTGTTTGGGCTGTCGATGGACTACGAAGTGCTGATGCTCTCTCGTATTCACGAGGAGTGGGAACGAACCGGTGACAACACCCTCGCCGTGGCCAACGGGCTGCAGAAAACCGGGGGCCTCATCACCGGCGCTGCCGCCATCATGGTCGTGGTGTTCAGTGCGTTTGGCCTGTCTTCGGTCATCATCCTCAAACAAATTGGCCTCGGCCTGGCGCTGGCCATCCTCATCGACGCCACGCTGGTTCGTGCCCTGGTGGTGCCGTCCACCATGCGATTGATGGGCAAGTGGAACTGGTGGGCACCAGCGTTTATGCAGCCGAAGTCCCCGAAACCACGCGTTGAAAACGAGCAGGAATAACCCCCTTTTCCATTGGAGAACCTTGAAAACAGGGGGACATGACGGGCCGTTATGGCACGGGCCGACCGGACGCTCAAGAAAGTCAACAAAGTGCTCGCTCGCGTTGAGAAGCACATCGAGGCGACGCGAGAAGCCCTCGAGGACCTCGAGATTGAATTTGAGGTTCTGCAAGCCACCGTGAAGCGATTGAAAGAAGCGCCTGTTGAGGCCGAGGCACCCCCTGAAGAGGACCTCGACATTGAAAACGCCTCCAACGTTTCGACCATGCGGAAGTTCTGACCTAGCACAGCAGAAGCTCTTCTCGCTTCGACCACATCTCAAGCCAGTGGTCAAGATTTGACGCCAATCCCGGAGGCTGAATTCGGCAACCGCAAGCGTTGGCGTGCCCTCCACCGGTGACGTCCAACGAAGTCGCCATGCGAGAAAGATCGTACTTGCCCTGACCGTTCGCAAGGAAGGAATTGGCGTAAAAACTGGCCGAGAGAGGTGGACGCTCCGGCGTGGACAGATCGCCGTCTGCGTAGCCGTGAACAATGCAACAGGCGTCCGCTGCATCGCCAACCCAAGCCGTCACCAAGTACCCGTTACTTCTGTACGGCGTTTCGTCCATCCTGCACACGGCCAATCGATCGTGGACGGTGGTGTTCGCCTCGATGTGGGCCTGAGCAGCAGCGCGTTCCTGGCCCGCTATCTTGCAGCGTTCGTCAACCACAGGGTCGCTGAGAAGCACCTCTTGCGAGGCACCGTCGGCCAACAGGACGAGAAGGTGTTGCATGTAATCCGGGTCTTTCGAGGTGCAGGTTCGGGCGAGCTGCAGCAGGGGGCCATCGGCAAGAAAGGCCTCCTTGCTAATGCCGCCTGAATCCAATGCGTCAACCAGCGGCATCATCGACTCCAAATGGTCCATCTCGGTGATTTCAGCAAGAAGTTCGTACGCCAAACGAGCGGCTGAAGGGGTTGGCTCCCAGTGCTGTGTACCGCCGTCCGCTTCAAACAGCGCTGCCGCCGTTACATCAGGACGATTGGTCAGGTGGTGGTCCACATACCAACCGCACGCCGGGTGAAACGGTAAATCGACAAGGGCTGTGGAGCGGTCAATGAGGTGGTCTACAAGCCCGCTGCGCAAGGCGGCGGCGTGGGTGAAAACCACTTCGGCATCCGGGCGGAACGCCTTCAATACCGCAGCACCGAACAAACCATCCAGGTCTGAATCGGCAAGAACTCGCGAGAATTGTGGAACGTCTTGTTCGCCCAGAGGAACGATGCCCATGGCGCCGGCCTCGTTCCCCACGCCCATCAAGGTTGGGTGGTGAACTCCCGCCGCTATGACCATCAATGAGAAGCGACGAGCCGCCTATCATGGAGACTTCGTGCGGTGTTGTTCTGGTCAATTACGGCACGGTGCTGCTGCTCCAATACCCCCAAGGTCACTGGGATTTGCCAAAAGGTCACGTCGAGGACAGCGACGGTGAAAAAACGGCCACGATGCTGCGCGAACTCGCCGAGGAAACCGGCATCACGGACGTGAACGTGTTGAACGGTTTTGAGGAACGAACAGAGTACAGTTTTCGCCACAAAGGAAAACGGCAAGACAAGCAAGTGTACTGGTACGTCGCAGAAACCGAACAAATGGATGTGCAACTCTCTCATGAGCACCGAGGATACTTGTGGTTGGACTGGGACCAGGCCTTGGAGACGCTTACGCATGACGAGACGAGAGGCGTGGTCAGCTTGGCTCAACGGTTTGTCTCGCTGTACGGCACCCAGTGATCACAACGCTTGGAAATCGTCGTCGTTGGCCTGCATCTGTTCAACCCTGTAAGCCACGCCCTTTTCCGCCGGACGTTTTCCAAGAGGAACCCAAAGCGCCTCCTCTTCATTGAGCATCATGCTCATCCATCGACCCATAACGAAAAACCAGTCGGAGAGTCGGTTCACGTAAACGAGCACAAGCGGTCGAACCGCATCCTCGCCTTCCTTTTCGATGAGTCGAACAAGGTCCCTTTCCAACCGGCGGACCACGGTCCGAGCCACGTGCATGGTGGCGACAGGCGGCGACCCAGCGGGCAGAATAAAACTCGTCAGGGGCGAAAGCGAGGCCAACCATGCATCCATTTCCTCCATCAAAACATCCGTCTGCCCCTGCGAGATGAGAACCATGTAATCGGGCAGGTTCTCTGGAGGGCAAGCCAGTTCAGCACCCAAGTCAAAAAGTTCGTTTTGAAGTCGCACCAAGGCTTCGTTCAAGACCGTTTGAACACGCTGAACATTGGTTCGTTCACCGCCATCGTCGTGGTCAGGAAGACGGTTGACCTCCGCCAGAATTGTACCGACCAAACTGTTGACCTCGTCACAAGCACCGACGACTTGGAAGCGCTGGTCTGCTTTGCTTCGGCGAGAGCCGTCCACGAGCGACGACTCGCCACCGTCGCCGCCGCCAGTGTACACGCGATTGATCTTGACCATGAGCGCCGCCCGACCTTTGCCAACTCATGCTTCTATGAGGGGTTTGCGGGAAGGGAAGCCTTCTTCCATTCGGTAATACCACTCAATGTCGGGTTCCCCGACGGCCCAGGAAAAGAGCGCCATGCGGTGGTCAACAACACCGTACCACTCCAAACGACCGGGATCCATGGACACGATTCGGGCACCGATGCTCTCCAACCGGGCGACGCTCGCCTGCCACTGGGCAACCATGCTACCAAGATGCTCAGCCACTTCCATCACGTGAGGGTGCGTCATGGCGAATTGGTCGAGCAGCAGTTCCAACTCGTTGGTTAAGTCGTGCGCTTCATCGCTCATCGCCTGAAGAACCATCAACACGTTCTTGGCCTCTGAAAGCGAGGCTCTGGCTTCCTCAATGGTCACAACAAGGGCTCCATCGGGAAGGGGGTAGGGAAGGACAGCCTCGGGTGAAAGTTCGTCCAACTCCATCGGTAGCCCGGAATAGAAAGGCTCGTCAGTGACTTTAGACACGGGTAATCCTTGACTTGACGCTTCTTTTACTCATCGGAGGCAATGTTTGCAAAATCGCTGTTTTTCGCCCAAAAACGAAGTTCCGACCGTTCAAGCCACGGCGGGGCTCGCGGCGCTTGAAGTGCTGGTTTTCCGAGCGCGAGAGAACTTCACCCAAGCCATGCTGAGGAGCCCGCCCCACATCACAAGTTCAAGAGCAACCACGAGGTAATAGAACGGCCCCAGGGATTTCAGCATGGTCACGGCATCGTAAGGCAGACCGTGAATCGCAATGTAGGCCGATTGAGAAAGCAAACTGGACGAGAACCAAACGAGCACAGCAAACCAAAGAATGTTGCCCAAAGGCCAGTCATCAGGGACCGTGTCCATGTTCTTCATGTTACAAAAATTGACCTTGAACGATATAAGGCCTCGTTTGTTTTGGGCGCGGGTTTGCCGGAAAAACGCAACCTCAGCCCTCTTCCAGGAGGTCGTTTATGGGAAACAACCTCGCATCAGCTCCCATCTCTTGAAGGGAAAGATGAATAGCACCGATCCATTCTGGGGCAACAGCGGATTCGCCCCCGGCGTCTTCGAACGCCTCAAGCCACTTCTTCGCTACTTCGGGCTCATCAAGGTAAAGATGGATGCGATGAAGCGCTACGTAGGCCATCGGATTGAGGTGTTCTTCGTCAGCGTCCCATCCCCTCTCAAAGCAGGAAATCGCGCCGTGCGGGCCGTGCAGTTGCCGACGTTGA
>Ga0160422_10002121_pt1 | contig 12429 bp, 11 predicted proteins | sample Fk160mmetaG_FD_108192 | JGI IMG/M metagenome (GOLD analysis project Ga0160422, IMG submission 108192) | Marine microbial communities from the Central Pacific Ocean - Fk160115 60m metaG | ecosystem: Environmental > Aquatic > Marine > Oceanic > Photic zone | place: The Central Pacific Ocean...
ACATGTTACCATTTCCACCGTCTTCACCTTCCATTGCTTTATTCAAGGATGGGGAATTAGTTCACTTTGTTGAAAGGCACAATATAGAAGGTCATTTAAAAGAGGCTATTGCAGAAAATCTTTCTGCAGCTTATGACGAATTCTGTTAATTTTTCTTTAAAACTTTTGGGACTTTAATATAGCTCGAATCTTTTTCAGGAGCATTCTTAAGTGCATCTTCTACACTTAACATACCCTCAACTTTATCTTCTCTCATAACATTAGTCACATCTTCATTAATATAAATTAGGGGCTCAACTCCTTCTGTGTCAACTTCTTTTAGTTTATCAACAAAACCAACCATTTTCTTAAAGTCTTCGACCATCTCCATTTTTTCTTGTTCAGAAAACTCAAGTTTAGATAACTTAGCTAATCGCTCCACAGTTGATTTGTCAATTTTCATTTTATTATTTTAATATAATATTATAAACTTTATTGATTAATTCATAAAATTATAAAGTTTATTTATGATAACATTTTTCTATATTTAATTAAAAGAAAACAAATGGCAAGAATATTAACTGGTATACAAAGTTCCGGAGTTCCGCACCTGGGTAATGTCTTGGGCGCAATAATACCTGCCATAAAAATGTCAAAAATTACTGAAAATGAATCTCTTTTTTTTATAGCCGATCTTCATTCATTAACAAGTATAAAAAATGCAGAACTAATTAAACAAAATACTTATGCTACCGCTGCAGCATGGTTATCTTTTGGTTTTGATACTGATAAAAATATTTTTTATAGGCAATCTGATATTCCTGAAGTGACTGAACTTATGTGGATTTTAAATTGTTTTACTCCATATCCAATGCTTGCAAACGCTCATTCCTTTAAAGACAAATCAAGTAATTTGTCAGATGTAAATTCAGGTTTGTTTACCTACCCTGTTTTAATGGCTGCCGACATTCTTCTTTACGACGCAAATATTGTTCCAGTTGGAAAAGATCAATTGCAACATGTTGAAATGACTAGAGATATTGCAGGTAGCTTTAATCATTTAATGGGTGAAACTCTCATCCTGCCTGAATCCCAAGTGTCGGAAGATGTAATGATAATTCCCGGTGTGGATGGTAGAAAAATGAGTAAATCTTATGATAACACTATTAATTTATTTGCAGATGAGAAGAGTCTAAAAAAACAAATAATGAAAATTGTTACTGACTCACTAGAGCTTGATGATCCAAAAGACCCTAGTACGTGTAATGTTTTTAATATTTACAAATTAATTGCTAACGATGATGAAATAAAGAAAATGGAAACAAATTACATGAGTGGAGGCTTTGGTTATGGTCACGCAAAAAATGCATTGTTAGAATTAATTTTGAAAAAGTATTCTAATGAAAGAAAAATCTATTTTGAATTAATGAATGACACTGAAAAAATCGAATTTAAATTAAAAGAAGGAGCAGAAAAAGCTAAAAAAATAGCTTCCTCTGTCCTTCAAAGAGTAAAAAGTAAATTAGGAATTTAGTGTCTTGATAAATAATCTGCGACACCGTCATGACTTTCTTTCATTCCTTCTTTTCCTGGCTCCCAATTAGCTGGGCAAACTTCACCATTTTCTTCATGAAAAATTAAAGCATCTAAAATTCTTAATGCTTCATCAACATTTCTTCCAAGTGGTAGATTATTTACTAATTGATGTTGAACAATTCCTTTTTTATCTATTAAGAATAATCCTCTATATGCTATCATTGAATTGCTTGCAACAAGACACCCTTCATCATCATAATCATATTCTCCATTTAATACATCATAAGCATCAGAAATAGTTTTGCTAGTATCTGCAATTAACGGATATGTTATTCCTTTGATCCCACCATCATCTTTAGATACTTGCAACCACCCCCAATGTGTTTCAGCGGTGTCGGTAGAGCATGCAATAATTTCACAATTTCTTTTTTTAAATTCATCAAGTTTTTCTTGAAATGCATGTAGCTCAGAAGGACAAACAAATGTAAAGTCCTTTGGATAGAAAAATAAAATAACGTAGTTCTTATCTATGAATTGTTCTAATGAAAATTCACTTACAGTATCTCCTCCGTTTACAACTGCGTTAGCAGAGAATTTTGGTGCTTTTGTACCTACTAGTCCCATAGTTTAAATAATTTATAATTAATAAAAACTAAAATATAACATTTATTCTTTTTGGCAAAAGAAAAGGCCTCGCTTGGAGGCCTTTTCTGAAGTGCAAAAGAATTATTTGAGGATTATACTTTTGGAAGAAATACTGTTTTGATTTTTAACAACTATATTATAAAAACCTTTTGGTTGATTTGATAAATCTAACAATGTTGTCACTTCTTTTCCGTATATGTCTGGATACCCACATGCTATTCTTCCACCTAAAATATTATAAACCTCTACGGAAATATCTTTGGCCTCATCTGTTTTATATGTAATATTAACAACACCTGTAGTTGGGTTTGGGTATGCCAATAAAACATCCAAACTTTCCAATTCCTCTAGCGGTAACATATTTTCACACCTGTCACCTACACCGTTCTCATTCATATCAATTTGATCAGCGTTCCAGTTTTCAGGGCAGTTATCTAATTCGTCACAAATTCCATCACCGTCTTGATCTATAATACAATCACCATTACAATCATAATAAATTTCAGAATAAATACAGCTTCCATCTTCTTGATTTGCAAGATTATTATAGTTACATGCTATTGGATCTAAACACCCATAAATAACCTCAATTGTTGTTTCTTCACATGTAGGTAAATCTAAAGAGTTAGCTTTTGCAATAATTACTTCTTGAACAAGTGGCTCAAACTTCATAATAATTCCACCTCCTTGATTTTGATTCCAAGTATGACAATAACTCATTATTGTACCAACTTCTGGGGAAGGATCATTTATGTAAGCATCACAATCTCCTGGCACTGATTCTTCTAAGTCAACACAATTGTTAATTGGTCCGCCTGGCCAACCGCACCATTGAGTGTGCATTGAGCCTAAATTATGACCTAACTCATGGGCAGTACATAATAAATTCCAGTGAAAAAACGGTGCGGGAACTTCTGCATATTCCATATCTGAAGTTAAATTACTGCTATAACCAAAACCATAACTATCACTACCCGCACCATTTACAAAAGCAATACCGCCAGTTCCAGTATTCTGGCGTTTAGTAAATAAATGAACCATGTGTCTATTTACATTTAATAAATCTTCATCATCATTCCACTTATCTTTAATTGCATACAACATTTCTGAAGATTGTTCAATGTAGCTACTGTAAGGGTCATTAATATCCCAAACATAGGCATAACTAGAATTAAGTTTTATATTTAATTCTTCTTCATATATAAAGCTCACGCCAGCTAGTATAGACAACGCCCAATCTATCGATTCATTAATAGAATTAAATGTTTGTCTTGTAAAATAATCGATCTCTATTGCTACGTCCATACAACTTACAGATGAGCCTAATCTACTTGCACTATGAGAGTGACCTGAATGATCTATATCGACATTGTGTAAATGATCCGAACCACATGTAAATTTATTATCATTTGGATTTTCACTTATATCACTTAAAATATATAACTCATCAGAAAAATAATCTGATCTATTTTTATCAATTTTAGCTAACTCATATGTAGAATTATCATATTTAAGTATTGCGCTAACACCCGATTTTGAAAAAATCATAATTCCATTTACTTCATCATCATTAACTTGATATGTAACAAATCCAGGATTATATTGTTGTGGTATATTACCCTCTTCAGTTCTAACAATTAATTGCAATCCATCATAGTTAATATCTTTTTTTTCTAATGTTAGCTCTATGTTATTATTCAAAGGAAGGGAAATATCAAGAACTTCACTTTTGTTTTCTAAGACCCTATTTATATAATTAGTAGAAATAAATACCGGAATTGTTCTTTCTTTTATTTCTTCTTTCTCGTTAAAAAAATTATTCCAATTATTTAAATCAGTTGGATTAAATTGATATTTAACAAATGATCCTTTATTATCTTCTTTCTTCTCCTCTGGAGTTTGAGAAAAAAGACTAAAAGAGAAAAATGTTATTATGATTAATGTAAGTTTTGTTGTTTTCATAGCGATGTGTTTTTAATATTAGGTTTAAGCGTAAATATTATTCCATTGTTTCATATCTATTTCTTTCCATGTTCCTGAAACCCAAGTCCAGCCCCCATTTACTTCTTTCCAGTATCCGGGCATAAAAATAAAACCAGGTTTTTTGTCTTCCCACGATCCTTCTTTCCAAACATATTTGTCTTTTGAAACCACCCATTCACCACCAATCCAAACTTGTGATCTATTTGAATTATAAATAACTTTACTTTCTGGATTGTCTAATTTGTTTGTAACAACTACTTGGGAATAAGATGTTGTTGAAAATATTAATGCTAATAAAAATAGTACTGTGGTTGTTTGTAAAGTTTTCATAGTTATAAATTTTAAATTAAACTTCAGTTTCATACAATTCACTTTAAATCAAATGCCGTGCCAAACTTTTTAATTAAAAAAAAAAAGGAGGTTAAAAACCTCCTTTTTAAATCTGTTAAGTGCTGAAAAAAAAATTATTTCGTTAAATTAAATTTTTCAAGAAATTTGCTGTAAAGTTTTGTTTGATGATTTTCTAAAGACACTTCTTTTCCCATTAAAAACAGGAGCTCAATATTGTGCCCCATCATGTCTAGCGCATCGCCTGTAGATACAAATAAATTTGCATCCTTACCTGTTTCAAGGGTTCCTGTTTTTTCGTCTATACCTAAAATTTTTGCGGCATTGAAAGTAATTAATTGTAATGCCTCCTCCTTGTTTAATCCAAAAGCAACAGTTGAACCAGCAACAAATGGTAAATTACGAGAGCCCATCCTAGGCATGTCTCCTGAGTAGTCTAAACAAAATAAAATATTGGCATCTTTTAAAATTTTAGGTGTTTTATAAGGTTGATGAACGTCGTCTTCAGGATAATTAGGTAAGCGATGAATCCTTCCTAGCACAACTGGAATATTATTAGAGGATATAAAATCTGTAACCCTCCAAGACTCTGAAGCTCCCACTAAAACTATTTTTTTTATGCTATTTTTTTTGGCAAACATTACAGATTCTTTAATACCGTTTGCCCCATTTACATGAATAAATAGGGTTTGTTCACCTGTAAATAGGCCTTGCATAGATTGTAAGCGTAAATCAACTTCATTGTTTTTTATTTCTGAATATTTTTTAGCCTCTAAAAACAAATTTTTTATTAAAGAAATTGAATTAAGAACCTCATCTAATTCATGTTCATGATCATTCTTATCAGAAGCTGTAAAATCATGACTATGACCATGATAATGATAATCATGAGACTCTGGCCAATAGATGTGTATCCCATCGTCTTTTAAGTAAGTGGCCTCTTCCCAGTCCCTACCAACTAATTTCATAATCGAAGATGTCCCTGAAATTAAACTTCCCCTAGGAACGATTTGGGCTATTAAGATACCATTTGTCCTTACTGTACTTGTGACAATTGATTCGGTGTTATACGCAATTTGAGTACGCACATTTGGATTTAAATCTCCGGTCTCCCTTTCATCTCTTGTGGCCCGTACAGCATCAATTTCTGCTAGTCCTAATGTGGTATTTGGTAAAATAAAAGACGGATATATATGTTTACCCGTGATATCATATGTTTTCCCCCTTTCTTTATTTACAATCACAAGGTCTGAAGGTCCTATTGCAACTATTTTACCATTTTCTATAATAAGTATAGAGTTTTCTATGACCTCGCCATTACCAATATGGGCCGTGCCACCAGACAAAATATATCTTTGATTTTTTTCAAAATTATCTTGAGAAAAAATAATTACCGAATTGAAAAAAATTAATAAAACTATTATTATTCTCATTTTATTTTTACCAGTTTATTTAATAATCTATTTTTTTCTTTAGAAATATATTCTCTGTGTTTTTCATCCTTATCTAATGAAAAATAACACCTTCCATCTATATAAGTAGCTTCTACTACAGAGTATATAGAAAGTGGATTATCAGACCATATAACTAAATCTGCGTCTTTATTTTTTCTTAAACTACCCACATACTTGTCAATATGTAACATTTTTGCTGGATTAAGGGTAACCATTTTCCAAGCATCCTCTTGTGAAGTTTTTCCATATTTTATCATTTTTGCGGCCTCTTGATTTAACCTGCGACCCATTTCTGCATCATCGGAGTTAATTGCTGTATTAACACCCATTTTGTTTAAAATTGATGCATTGTGTGGAATGGCGTCATTAACTTCATATTTATATGCCCACCAATCTGAAAAAGTAGATGCATGAGAGCCATGCTTTTTTAATTTATCAGCAACTTTATAACCCTCCAGTACATGAGTGAAGGTATTAATTGTAAATCCAAACTGCTCAGCTACATCCATCAACATGTTCATTTCAGATTGAATATATGAGTGACAAGTTATATACCTTTTCTCATTCAATACTTCAACTATAGCATCAAGCTCTAAGTCTTTTCTTGGCTTTGAAATTTTTAACTTTTTATAATTTTTACTATTGTATTCATATTCTCTCGCTCTGCTAAATGCATCAATAAATATTTGCTCAACGCCCATTCTGGTTTGAGGAAATCTAGTTTTATATTTACTACCCCAATTTGATTGTTTTACATTTTCTCCTAAGGCAAATTTTATAAAAGGCTTTGCCTTTTTATACTTTAATTTATCTGCGGTTTGCCCCCATCTTAATTTAATAATAGCAGACTGACCACCTATTGGATTAGCAGAGCCATGCAAAAGTTGAGCCACTGTTACCCCACCAGCTAACTGTCTATATATGTTAATATCATTTGCATTTATCACATCTCCTATTCTTACTTCAGATGTTACAGCTTGTGTACCTTCATTAACTCCTTTACTTATAGCAATATGTGAATGTTCATCAATTATTCCTGATGTTAAATGTTTTCCTGTAGCATCAATAATTTTAATATCTTTTGTATTTCTAAAAACACTTTTCTTTATATTTTTCCCAACTGAAATTATTTTTCCATTTTCAATTGCGACATCACAGTTGTCAATTATACCTCTTGATTCGTTTGTCCAGACAGTTGCATTTCTAAAAAGAACCGCTTCTTTTAAAGGTTGCTTTTTAAAACCATATGCCATGTTGGGAAATAAAATGTCACTATATTTTTTTTGACTAGCTCTAACAATAATAGAATCACCTGTATTTATATTTTTAATTAATTTCCAATTATTCCAGTTTCCTAATGAGTCTTGCATTTCTCCAGAGATCTCTCCATCGATAACACCACTGAAAAAATTATTATTTTGTGAAAATGAAATTCTTTCTCCAACAAATTCAACATTATTAATTAACTGTTTATTTTCTGTATCTCTGGACAAAATTCCAACTAATTCATTATCATCAATTTTAAAAAGAATTGAGTCTATTTCTTTTTCTTCAATAAATAGCGAGTGGCTTCCTAATATTTTAATTAAATTTTTATTCTTGATTTGATAATTCTTTCCATTTATCCAATTTTCATATATAACAAACTCATTTGAAAATAGCTCTCCACTAAAAATTATAAAATTTGCTTTTTTTCCTTTCGAAATCGATCCAACCTTGTCAAAAACATTTAGAAATCTTGCAGGATTTTCAGTTAAAGACCTTAGCGCATTTTTTTTTGACAATCCATTAGTAATAGCAATCCTAAGATTGTTAAAAAATTCTTCCTGACTTAAACCGTGTGTTGTTAAAGCAAATTGAATATTATTTTCAGACAAAATTTTTGGATTATACGGTGCGAGCTCCCAATTTTTTAATTCTTGTAGTGATAAATCTAAATTATCATATGGGTCTTTATGCACATCTATTTTAGGAAAGTTTAAAGGAACAATTAATTTTCTATTAATTTTTTTTAATTCTTCTACTCTTTGGTATTCATCTCCTTTTGTTTTAATGATGTAGTTATCATCAAACTCTCTACTTATTTTATCAGCCCTAAATATTGATTGAAAATTATTTACTTCAAAAATTTTTGGTAAGTTTTTGTTTCTTGAAAATGCTTCTAAAGAATTATTAAAGTTAACCTCACTGTTTTCATACCAATCTAAATCATAATATGCTTGTCTTAATAAAGCAATAGAGCCCATTAAAGAATTAGGATATGAAACCTTGGATGATCCTTTATCAAAAGAAAAACATAATGCTGAATTTTTAGATAAAATAGAATTATTTGGTTTATCGAGAGCTAAAGACACTAAAGTTGATGTTCCTCTAATTATACCATCTCTTTTCAATGAATTCACAAGTCCAAAACCAGAAAAAATATATTTTTCAGCCACTGTTTTATTTATTTGAAAATAATCTACAGAGTTAAACTCAATATTTAATGCAGGGTTCCATGAACCTGTTGTAATATTATTTTTTAAATCTTTTTCCTGGCCGTATTCTGAAAATATATCTATAAAGGATGGGCAGATGGTAAAGCCACTTAAATCATGAATTATAGATTTTTCAGGAATTTTTATATTTGTTCCCACATTGATAATCTCATCATTTTTAATAATTAGAGTTGCTTTTTTTAATTTTTCTTGATGGTTTAAATAAATATCAACATTAGTAAATGCATGTAATTTATTCGATGATTTTTTTACTCCATTTATTGGAAAATTGTCCTGAGAAAATAAAAAAAGTGGAAAAAAAATTAAATAAATAAAAAGGTTTTTCATGGTTTGTGAGGCATATACTTAAAGTAAAATTGATTATTTTAGATATTAAATATAAAACAATTTTTCATGAGACCATATCACGCAAACCTATTAAACTGTATTACTTTAATTTTGATGCCTCTGTGGGCATATTTCTCATTTCAAGGCACAGTTGAAAAACCTGACCTATCTATGACAGCATTTATCCCACTTGCTTTTGGGGTAATATTATTACTATGTAGTAATGGTTTAAAAAATGAAAATAAGATGATTTCTCATATAGCTGTTTTAATCACTTTTATTGCATTGATTGGTCTAATGATGCCATTGAAAGCAGCAATTGCAGACGATCGATTTCTATCTTTGATTAGAGTTTTGGGAATGATACTGACAGGAACAATTGCGATGATCACATTTATAAAAAGTTTTATTCAAAATCGAAAAAATAAATAAGGGACCCATTTAATTGGAAAAGGCAATTTTAATTGGCATAATAACTCAAAAGCAACCTGAAAAAGTTGCTATAGAGTCTATTAATGAACTAGAGTTTTTAGCTATAACCGCTGGTGCTAAAACAGAGAAAAAAGTACTGCAAAAGATGCTAAAGCAGAACGGTAAGACCTTCATTGGAAAAGGAAAAATTACAGAACTAAAGTCAATTGTTCAATCAGAAAAAATTGACATGGTCATTTTTGATGATGAATTATCCCCATCGCAGTTGCGTAACGTTGAACAGATTTTAAATTGTAAAATTCTAGATAGAACAAATCTCATTTTAGATATTTTTGCGTTTCGAGCATCTACTGCATACTCTAGAACTCAGGTTGAATTAGCTCAATATCAATACCTCTTACCAAGATTAACTAATCTTTGGACTCACTTATCAAAACAAAAAGGGGGTATTGGAATGAAGGGGCCAGGAGAAACAGAAATTGAAACAGATAGAAGGGTGATTAGAAAAAAAATTAGCCTTTTGAAATCTCAACTAAAAAAAATTGATGTTCAAATGGAAACCCAAAGAAAAAATAGAAAAGATATGATCCGGGTTTCACTAGTTGGCTATACCAATGTTGGGAAATCTACACTAATGAATACTATTAGTAAGTCTAAAGTTTTAGCAGAAAATAAGTTATTTGCAACTCTTGATACAAAGATGAAAAAAGTTGTAATTAATAACACTCCTTTTTTACTTTCCGACACGGTAGGGTTTATACGTAAGTTGCCAACTCAATTAGTTGAATCATTTAAATCTACTTTAGATGAAGTTAGAGAGTCTGATATTTTAGTCCATGTAGTTGATATATCTAATCCGAATTTTGAAGAACACATGCGCTCTGTTAATGAAACACTAAAGGATTTAAAGGTTTTAAATAAGCCTCAAATCATTGTCTTTAATAAAATAGATTTATTTTCATACACAAAAAAAGATAATGACGATTTAAGTGAGTGGGAATTTAAAAATTATGATTTAAATTATTGGGAAAAAACATGGATGAAAAAAACAAACAATAACAGCGTGTTCGTTTCCGCAATTAATAAAAAATCACTTAAGAAATTTAGAGAATTACTTATTAATAAAGTTTGTGAAGCTCAATCAATTAGATATCCCTATAAGACAATTAAATATTAGATTTTATTTTAGTATATATTTCTTTTCAACTTTTCCGTTTTTAAAAACTGAAAAAATAAAACCCTTTGATTGTACATCAACTGATTTTCCAAGAAGATTCGTTTGGTATATTAAAGTTGAATGATCGGTGTTTTTTTCTATTAAAGAGGAAGAGCTGTCACAATTTATTCTCTCATAGACGAAGTCGGAAACAAAATTTAACACTTGATCCATTTTAGATGAGTTTGATGACCAAGGGCAATGAGCGTCATTTGGAAATGTTAACAAGTCTGAATCTAGACCAAGAGATTGAAACTGTGGGTTTAATGAACCTCCTCCACATAGTTGATCTAGACTTGGATTATTTTGAAAACCATTACAGTCATAAGGTACTGTTCCATCCGCATCTCCATGACAAAAAACAGCAGGTATATCATTTTGATTAACGTATTCAGTTCTGTGAAGCGCCCCCGCAAGACTAATTACTCCAGAAAGATTAGACGAATATCCAGCATTTCCACTACTACCTTCTATACCTCCTAAATCATCAAAAATTTCCTGAGCAATTGCAGCTTTTGTTGGATCTAAAGGTGCAATAAATTCATCGATACTCAGAACGTGGCCGGCATGCAAAAATAAAACACCTCCTGCCGAATTTCCTCCTGCCCAAATTTGATTAGGATCAATGCCATAAGTATTATTATTTTCAACAAAGTCCTTTCTAAAATATCTTATTGCAGCCTTTCCATCCATTGTTGCAGATAAAACAACTTCATAAGCAGTATTTGTATTTTGATAATATGTAAACTGTTGCCAGAATCCTAAAACATCACCTGCTAATCTATAATTAATTGAGGCAGTTACGTAACCCCTCTTGGCAAATGCCTCGCAAAACTCAACAGCTGTACCATTATTTTTACTACCAAAAATAAAGGTTCCTCCATGAGCAAAAATTATAAGCGGCCTACTCGTTTCAACATCTCCAACAGGCCGATAAATATCCATTTGAAGATTATTCTCTTCTGAGTATGTAACTGTTGTAACTTCAACTTCACTAAATATTTCTTCTAAATATCTGCCATCACAAGGATCTTGAGAGTAAACAAATGTAAATGGAATTATATAAAATAAAGTTGTAATTAATTTTTTCATTTTTTTAAATATTTAAAGTTTTTATCCTAGAAGATAAAAAAATACCCCTAAAATAGTAGGGGTATTTTTCTTCACATTTGGGCATTAATTACTTTACAACATCCATCTTCTTTGTGAGCATAGAATCTCCCGCTAACATTCTTACAAAGTAAGTTCCTTGTGCAAGATTTTCAGCGTTGAATGTTAAATTATGCATACCGGACTCAAAATTAGTGTTTGCTAATTCTTCAACCATATTTCCAACTAAATCAAAAACTGCAATTTTAACATTTCCAGTCTCAGGTACAAAGAAGCTTATCGTTGTTTGAACATCAAATGGATTAGGGAAATTAGAATATAACTCATATCCTAAATCTAAAGTCGAATTATATCTAAGATTACCAGCTAAAGCTATACCATTTGAGACATAGATACTGTTTCCTTCTTCCCAATTATCAATAGTAATTGTTTCGATAGAATTATCAGATTTTCTCCAAATCTCTAAATCTATAACCTCTCCTTCTAATAATCCTTCTATAATATCAGTCGTCGGATCGTCGCCCCAAACAGTTAATGCAGTTGATTCCCCATTGAAAGTCACACTTCCAACTAAAACTCCCTTTGAGTTATATGCCGCGATTTCGTCTCCAATCTCTGGCATGTTTTCCCAGGCCGTTAACGGAATACCAATTACCATATTATCTCCTGTATTAATAGCCTTTGTATAATTATATAAAGGGTAAGTAATAGAAGGCGATCCTATTCTCTGTGCATTAGTTATCTCAGGATATGAAAAAGAATATTCTTCACCAATTTTTATTGCAAAACCTTGACCAGGGTTCATTAAACCTGAACCATCACCAATGGTATTTACACCAATTAAAGGCCAGTATACATTACCGGCTCAATCCTTCATAATAATGAAATTACCAGCATCTAC
>Ga0160422_10002122_pt1 | contig 12429 bp, 9 predicted proteins | sample Fk160mmetaG_FD_108192 | JGI IMG/M metagenome (GOLD analysis project Ga0160422, IMG submission 108192) | Marine microbial communities from the Central Pacific Ocean - Fk160115 60m metaG | ecosystem: Environmental > Aquatic > Marine > Oceanic > Photic zone | place: The Central Pacific Ocean...
AACTGCATTACCTTTGTTTAATCTAACTTTTACTTTTCCATTAACTGAGAGCTGAGTTGAAGAGATAAATTCATCAAGAGCAGATTTTAATGGCCCAAACCAAAAACCTTGATAAACCAATTGTCCCCATTTTTTGTCTACTAAACTTTTAAACTCTAAAACATCTGGATTTAAAGTTAAGCTCTCAATTTCCTTATGAGCTTTTATTAATAATAGAAGACCAGGAGTTTCATAAATTTCCCTACTTTTTATTCCAACAATCCGATCTTCAATCATATCTAACCTTCCAAAACCATGTTTTCCAGCAATTAAATTAATCCTTTTAATTAAATCCAAATGGTTTAATCTTTCTCCATTAATTGACACAGGAAATCCCTTGACGAACTCAATAACAATATCTTCTGGCTCATCTGGGGCATCTTTAATAGATGATGTCATTTCAAATATATCTTCACTAGGAGGAGACATAGGATCTTCTAAGTTACCCGCTTCTATACTTCTTCCTAATAAATTAACATCAATTGAATAAGGAGATTTTTTTGATACTGGTGCAGGAATACCAAATCTTTCACCATAATTAATGGCTTCTTCTCTACTCATGTTCCACTCTCTAGCAGGTGTAATAATTTTTAAATCTGGAGCTAAAGCATTAATAGTCAAATCAAATCTAACTTGATCATTACCTTTACCAGTACAACCATGTGCAACTGCATCTGCATTAAACTCTCTAGCTATTGCAACTAAATTACTAGCAATTAAAGGTCTAGCTAAAGCAGTAGAAAGTGGATATTTATCCCCGTATAGTGCATTTGCTCTTATAGCTGGAAAAGCAAATTCCTCAACAAAAGGTTTCACCAGATCTCCAATTATTGATTTAAATGCGCCAGATTGCAACGCTTTTGCCCTTATACTCTCTAAATCTTCACCTTGACCTAAATCAGCAACAAAAGTAATAACTTCTGAAACTCCATAGTTTTCTCTCAGATAAGGAATACAAACACTAGTATCAACTCCCCCTGAATATGCTAAAACAACTCTCTTGAAATCTTTCATTTAATATTCTCCAAAATAACAAATAATTAGTTTTTAAATAATTTTTTCAAAATTATTATCATTGTAACTACTAATGAAGGAGCAAAAACTAATAAAAAAACAATCTCATAATTAATTGATAATTGTTCTGGATGTTTAAAACTATATATTTTAAAACCTAATGATAAAACAATAGAAATAATCCAAATCATGAAAAATTTAAAATTTCCTTTATCAAACAAAGATTTTAAAAGTGAACAACATGTATTATCTTATAATAAGAGTTTTAAATTCTATGACTTCAGATAAGCTTCAAATAAGATTAAACGAAATTTCTGAAATAAATCCAGCATTGACTTGTTACAAAAGAGATGATGCTGCTCCAGTTTTACCTCTTCGGGAAGAACCAGATTTATTATCTTGGCTTGAAGAAAGTGGAAGATTAGTAACAGAAGAGTCAGGCGAATCCCAAGAGATTAGTACAATAGAAGAAGAAGAACTATCAGCTTTAATGGGTGAAAAAGAAGACTACAAAGGTGAAGATGATTTAATAGAAGATGATTGGGAAGATTAATATTTTTAAATATAACTTTTTAATAATAATAATTTCATTTATTACCTTAATAAATTCAATCTATATTAATAATTTTTATATTTTTACTTTTTTTATTTTCTCAATCATATCTGCAACTCTTACTACAAAATACGGCATAAAATTTATAAAAAAATATAATTTTTTACAAACCATAAGAACTGAAGGACCTACTTCACATTTAATTAAAGGTAAAACTCCTACAATGGGAGGATTATTTATAATTCCTATTTTCTTTTTAATACTATCTGGAGTTAGTATTTTTTCATTTAAGATTAAATTGGCTTTGTTAGTCACAATATTTGGTTTCTTTTTAATAGGGTTTATTGATGACTATTTAGGAATAAGAAATAAAACAAATTTTGGACTTAATAGTAAAGAAAAAATAATACTTCAAATAATTTTTTCGTCATTTTTAATAATTTTCCTTTTTAAAAATAATTTATTAAATTATGAATTAAATTTAGTAAATAATTTAACAATTGATTTAGGAAACTTCATTATTCCTATCTCAATATTGACAATTGTTGCTTTAAGTAATTCTGTAAACTTAACTGATGGACTTGATGGGTTAGCCGCTGGATGCAGTTCTATAGTATTTTGTGGCTTAGGAACAGAAATACTACTAAGTAATGATAAAAACTACTTAATGTTTAGTCTACTTTCATTCTGCATGTCAGGTTTATGTTTAGGTTTTTTAAAACACAATAAGCATCCAGCAAAAATTTTTATGGGTGATACAGGCTCATTGACTATAGGAGCAATCATTGGTGCAATTTGCGTTATAACAAACAGTTTTTTTACAACATTTATTATCTCTGGAATATTTGTAATAGAAGCATTGTCTGTAATTCTACAAGTAAGTTACTTCAAAATTACAAAAAAGTTTTTTAAAAGAGGTAAAAGACTTTTTTTAATGACACCTATTCATCATCACTTTGAATTATTAGGTATTAAAGAAAAAAAAATAGTAGAAATCTTCTGGTTAATTAACACTCTTCTAGCAATTTTTAGTATAGTCGTGTAAATAGTTTTGAAAAAAATGAGCTTTTTTACATGGAAAGATAAAGGTTTAACAAGTGATTGTGTAAGCCTAGAAGCAATGGCATCAAGGTTTGAAGAAACCGCTAATTTAATGAAAAAACTATCTAAAAAGGGTTTTAAACTAAAAAAATATAAAAAAAGTCAACTTATCATCCACCCAGATCCCGATGTTTTTGATGAATGGGGCTTTATAAGTGAAGAACGACCATTTAAACAGCTAAGTCTTATTCCTGAAGATGAAATTATGCTTAATTTGTGATCCTGTTGACACATATTAAATAGATAATTTCTTACATGATTATTCCAACTGAAATATCTACTTACAGCCTCTATTCCATTTCTACTCCATAACTTCCATTGACTTTTATTTGATATTGCTTTTTCAAGTACTAATTTAAATTTATTTAAATCAGTAACATCAGCTAATAAACCGTTCTCACATTTTAAATTAATTTCTTGAGGACCTCCATCATTTGTTGCAACCATAGGTAAGCCACAAGAAGCAGCCTCCAATAAAGTTAATCCAAAAGGTTCAGTTAATGCGGGATTAACAAATATACCTCTTCTGCTTGCCGCCCATCTATAAATTGAAGGGATCTGATCTGATGTATGTTTTTTAGGATAAGCGACTTTGCCATATAGATTATATTTATCAATAATCTCAAAAATTTGTTGAAAAACATCTTTTTGTTGAGAATCCATTTTTGATAAATTATCTCTACAGCCTAAAACAAGAATTAAGTTATTATTCTTTTTCAACTTTTCTGATCGTCCAAAAGCTTCAACAAGTGAAGGAACATTTTTTCGCCTTACCGCTCTAGAGATAGCTAGAAGAGGAGGTTTAGAAGAATCAATCAAAAAAGGATTCATCATATTATCGATATCACTAGTTTCAGTTGTGGAGTGAATATGATGAAACTTGTTATAGTCAACGCCTGGAAAGATAACTCTTGCTTTAATAGATTCAAAAGATTGGTAATCAGAATATTGAAATACAGACTCTTGTTTAGTGCTAGTTATTATCATAGAAGCCTCTTTTAACGCTTCCTCTTCTGCTGATATTCTTTTAGAAATACAATATGATTTTTCAATTTGACTTTGAGTTAAACCTGTATCTAAAAGTCTTCTTTGTTTTTCTCTCCCTAAAGAATGAGCAGTAAATACCAAGGGTATGTTCAAATTTTTACTTAAACGAACACCTACATAACCAGCATCAGCATAATGAGCATGAATCCAGTCAGGTCTATTTTCAGATTTTTCATAAAATTTGGTTAATTTAATAATTAATTCATCTAAAAAAGGCCACAATAATTCTTTTCTAAGGTATTTTTGTGGCCCAAATTCAAATCTTAAAATTCTAGCGCCCAATTCAATAAATTCTTTATCTTTTGAATATTGATCATCTACTCTTTTATCTTTTATTAATCTAGTGACAAGATCTACTTGTTCTACTTCAGATGTATTGGCTAAGCTTTTAACTAATTCAAGAACATATTGGGTTTGTCCACCAGTATCTGGATCACGCCCTAACTCTAAATTATTAGAACGTATTAAACCATGTAGATGAAGATGTAAAATTTTTAATGCCAATTACATAACTCCATACCTGGTATTAATTAATAAGCTATTTATGCAGTTCAAATATTAAGAAAGAGTTATGTTTTTTAATCATTATTGATTAAAAATATATCAAATGATAGTTATTCAAATAGTTTTTACAAGTTTTTAACGTTAGAAAATTCAACCCTTATTATTACTAATACAAAGAAATACAACAAATAATCTTTATTCTATTAAGCTAAAACCTCTTTCAAATACTTAGCAGTATAACTTGTTGGATGTTGAGATACTTCTTCTGGAGTTCCTTGAGCAACTATTGCACCTCCTTTGTTACCTCCATCTGGTCCTAAATCAATAATCCAGTCGGAGCACCTTATAACATCTAAGTTATGCTCAATAACAATCACTGAATTACCTTTATCAACAAGCCTCTGTATAACATCCATTAATTTATGAACATCATAAAAACTTAATCCTGTTGTTGGTTCATCAATCAAATAAAGTGTTTTACCTGTTGCTCGTTTAGATAACTCAGTAGCCAATTTAACTCTTTGAGCTTCGCCACCCGACAAAGTAGGAGCAGGTTGACCTAGTTTTACATAACCAAGACCTACATCAACTAATGTTGATAATCTTTCAGCAGCTTGAGGAATTGCAGAAAAAGCTTCTGCAGCTTGCTCAACGGTCATTTCTAGAACATCTGAAATAGTAAAACCTTTATATTTAACTTGTAGTGTCTCTCTATTAAATCTAGCGCCTTTACAAACATCGCACTGAACATAAACATCAGGTAAAAAATTCATTTCGATGATATTTACACCTTGTCCACGACACGCTTCACATCTCCCGCCTTTAACATTAAAACTAAATTGACCTGCTTGATAACCTCTAGCCTTTGCTTCAACAGAAGCTGCGAAAACTTGCCTGATGGGATCAAATGCACCTGTATAGGTTGCTGGATTTGAGCGAGGTGTTCTACCAATAGGCGACTGATCAATAACAATTACTTTATCTATTGCCTTTATTCCTTTAAGATCCTTAAGTCCTTTTGGAAATGGTACTTTTAATCCAAGTGAATGACTTAAAGCTGGATGTAACAATTCATTTACTAAAGTACTTTTACCACTTCCACTAACTCCAGTTACAGAAACAAGTCTTCCTAATGGAAATTCTACTGATATATCTTTGAGATTATTTTTAGTGCAATTATTGAGGATTAAACTCTTTTTCACAGATGAACGTCTCTCTTTTGGTGTTGGAATAGTTTTTCTACCACTTAAATAGGCGCCCGTTAAGGATTTTTTAGATTTAACAACATCATCAAATGAGCCTTTAGCGACTATCTCACCTCCGTACACTCCTGCTCCAGGACCAATATCTACAATAAAATCTGCAGCTTTCATTGTATCTTCATCATGTTCAACAACAACTAATGTATTTCCCAAATCTCTAAGTTTTTTTAAAGTTTCTAATAACCTATCATTATCTCTTTGATGAAGACCAATACTTGGCTCATCAAGAACATACAAAACGCCAGTCAACCCTGCTCCTATTTGAGTAGCTAGTCTTATTCTCTGTGCTTCACCCCCGGAAAGAGTCATAGCAGGTCTATCAAGGGTTAAATAATCTAAACCAACATCAATAAGAAATTTTAATCTTAATCTTATTTCTTTAAGGACAAGCTCTCCAATCTGTTTTTGTCTATCTGATAACACAACGCTTTTGTCATCGCTTAATCCCATAATTTTTTCAATATGTGTTAATGTTTCAGAAACACTTATCGAAGTTAAATCTGTAATAGCGTAAGGTCCGACTTTAACTGCTAAAGCCTCAGGTCTTAACCTTTTCCCAGCGCACGTTTTACAAGGTACCAATTCTAAGTATTTTTCTAACTTTTGTTTAAGTGATTCACCATTAGTTTCATTTAATTGACGTTCTAAAATATTTAAAATTCCTTCAAATGGCCTCTCAAAACCTGAAGAAGTATTAAATCTACTATCTGCTTGAATAAGTATTGGCTTATCCGAACCAAGTAGTAAAACTTTTTGTTGAAGATCAGTAAGTTTATTCCAAGGCGTTTTTAATTCAAATCCATAAGCTTGACCAACCGAATACAACAAAGAAAAATAATAAGTATTATCTTTTTCGCTCCAAGGAGCAACTGCCGCATACACAGGTAAAGAAGGTTCAGGAATAACTCTTTCAAAAGTGAATTTTTTCAAAAAGCCAATACCATGACAATCTTGACAAGCGCCATAAGGACTATTGAAAGAGAATAATCTAGGAGATAATTCTTCAACTATTGAGCCATGTTCAGGACAGGCAAAATTTTCTGAATATAATCTTTCTCTTGTTATTTCAGGTGGTATTTGTTCTCCCTTTTTTGGAACAACTTCAATAATAGATAGCCCATCACCACGTTTCAAAGAAGTTCTTAAGGAATCATTCAACCTCTCTTGAATACCATCTCGTGCAATAAGTCTATCGACTACAACTTCTATATTATGTGTATGATTTTTATCTAACTCTATACTATCTGACAATTCTCTGACTTCACCATTAATTCTTACTCTCGCAAAGCCTTCAGAAGCCAAACCAGCTATTAATTTTGAATGAGTTCCCTTTTTTCCTCGTACGACTGGAGATAATATTTGATATCTAGTACCTTCTGGCAAAAGAAGAATCTGGTCCACCATTTCATCGATTGTCTGTGGACTAATTTTCCTATTGCAATGATGACAATGAGGTTCACCTGCCCTTCCAAATAAAAGCCTTAAATAATCTTGTATCTCGGTCACAGTACCAACAGTAGATCTTGGATTATGGCTAGTAGATTTTTGATCGATAGATATTGCAGGCGAAAGACCTTCAATGTTATCGACATCAGGTTTGTCTACTTGTCCCAAAAACTGTCTCGCATAAGCCGAAAGACTTTCAACATATCTCCGTTGACCTTCGGCAAATATAGTATCGAAGGCTAATGAACTCTTACCACTCCCACTAACCCCAGTAAATACAATGAACTTATTTCTTGGCAAAGAGAGATCTAAATTCTTTAAATTATGTTGTCTCGCTCCTCTAATGGTAATTAAGTTTTCATCTGTTGAATTATTATTTTTACGTACCATTTAAAACCTATATCTATTAATAATAGTTTTTTATTATAGTCAAAAATTTTATATTAAGCGGCTGCTTTATTTATTAATGTTAAAGCGTAATTACTTGCCTCCTTAAAACCTCCACCTATTAACTCGGTTAATTCACTTTGTTTATCTTTGATAGTTGTGAGCTTTTTCAAAGTAGTTGAAGTTAAACCATCAATAATAGTTTTTTGCACTTTATAATGAATATTTGCAGAAGCTGCCAAAAGAGGATGATGAGTAATGCAGAGAGTTTGTTGGTTAAGAGACATTTTTTTAATTAAATTTATTGTTGCTAAAAGAGATTTACCACTTAGTCCATTATCAATTTCATCAAAAAATATTGTACTTGTAAATTTTGATAAGTTAAATTTTAAAGCTAATAAAAATCTTGACATTTCTCCTCCAGAGATAACGCTTGAAATAGAAGCTAATTCTTGATCAGGATTCGCAGAAAATAAAAAATTTATTAAATCTGAACCATGATAATTTGGCTCGATTTTATTTATTTTAATAGCAAATTTAGCGTTAATTAAGCCTAATTCTTTTAAAGTTGCAGATACTGATTTTTCCAATTTAGCAGCAACACGCTGCCTCTTAAGTGATTGTTGATTTAATAATTTTTGAAACTTGCTATCTAAATAATTAAGTTCGTTTTTTAGAGTTTTTAATTCTTCATTACTAGTGTCTATAGAAGGTAGTTTTCTTAATTCATCTCTTTTTTTGATCAATAATGGTAATTCAAGAGAAAAAGTTTTTTCAAGATTTTGTAATTTAAATAATCTAGCCTGCACATCTTCTAATTTATCTTCTTCATTATCAACTGATTCTAGATAGTTTGTTATCAAGTATATTACTTCCTCAACTTGAGTTTGAGAATTAATTAATTTATCTGATAAGTTTTGAATAGAATTATCGTACTTATACACCTTATTTAAATTTTTAATAGATGCATCCATCAGACTATTTACACAATTATTGTCAGTCCGAGAATCACTTAAATATGATAAAACTAAATTTAATTTATTTTTAAGTTCATAATTATTAGCCAGTTTTAATTCTCTCGACTTTAATAACATTATTTCATCACCATTAGTAAAATTTGCCTCTTCAAGTATTTGCAAAATTTTTATATTTGCAAAATAATTCTCTTTATTCTTTTGCAGATAATCCAACTTAAAATTAATATTTTTTCTTAATTCAGTTAATTGTTTATAGGTTTTTTGAATATTAATTTTTAAATCGTTTATTTGTGCAGAACCTAATTCATCTATGATATTTCTTAAATAATCTTGCGAATTAAATAAAAAAGTATCATTTTGTCCAGCAAAATCTATAAGTAAAGTTCCTAATTTCGTTAAAAATTTTCTTTTAACAACCCTCCCATTTACTATATATTTCGAAACTATTTTAGAACCTTTAGTAAAAGAATTTCTTGTTACTATAATTTCATTATTTAAATTTAATTTATCATCACTCGCAAAAAAATTTCTTAAAAAAGGAGTAGATTCGAAATTTGCTTGAATTAAGCATTCGTTTTGCCCTGGACGAATTAAATGATTTATAGGTATATTAGTTCCACCAAACAAAGAATTTAAAGCATCTAAAATTAAAGATTTGCCTGATCCGGATTCTCCAGTAAAAACATTCAAACCTTTTTCGAAATTAATTTCTATAATTTCAATTAAGGCAATATTTTTAAGTTTTAATCTTTTTAGCACAGTGATTTATCTACTAAACAAAAAAATAACCTCTTTTTTTAAAATTTAAAAGGTATTCAAAATATAAAGTTATGAAAGAAGATTTTAAAGATTTTATTGAAGCATCTGGTTTACTAGAGTATGATCCTGATACAATTTCTAAAATTTACCGTAAAAATCCAAAAAGATTACTTAAAAGACTTTGGCAAACTTTAATCCCAATATTTGCATACATTATTTCAGTTGGTTTTGATAAAATTACAGGTAAATTAAAGAATGAGTCACAAGCAAAATTTAGAGCTAATCAACTTACAAATTTACTAGTTGAACTAGGTCCCGCTTTTGTAAAAGCTGGACAAGCTTTATCAACCAGGCCTGATATAATTCCAGTTGTTTTATTAGAGGAATTATCACAATTACAAGATCAACTACCAGGATTCAATGGTGAAAAAGCTATGGAATTAATTGAAGAAGATTTAAATAAAAATATTGAAGATATTTTTTTAGAAATTGAAAAAGAGCCTATTTCTGCTGCTTCATTAGGACAAGTTCACAAAGCAATTCTCAAAAATGGTGAAATTGTAGCTGTTAAAGTTCAACGCCCAGGACTTAGAGAGCAAATTACCTTAGATTTATATATAGTTAGAAATATTGCTTATTGGCTTAAAAATAATATTGGTCTTATTAGAAGTGATCTTGTTGCCTTAATAGATGAACTTGGTAAAAGAGTATTTGAAGAGATGGATTACATAAATGAAGCAGAAAATGCGGAAAAATTTAGAAATATGCACAAAAAGAATATGAAAATAGCTGTTCCAAAAATTTATGAAAAATTAACATCTAGAAGAGTCTTAACAATGGAATGGATAGAAGGAACAAAATTAACCAATTTAGAGGATGTTAAAAAACTTGGTATTAATCCAGACGAAATGATAGAAATTGGAGTTCAATGCAGCCTGGAACAGCTTTTAGAACATGGATTCTTTCATGCAGATCCTCATCCTGGAAACTTATTAGCATTAGAAGACGGAAGGTTATGTTACCTAGATTTTGGAATGATGAGTGAAGTTTCAAGAGATTCAAGATCTGGATTAATTCAAGCAGTTGTTCACTTAGTCAATAAAAATTTTGATAAGTTATCTCATGATTTTGTCAAATTAGGTTTTCTCTCAAGTGAAGTAAATTTAGAGCCAATTGTGCCAGCCTTTCAAGATGTTTTTATAAATGCTATTGAGCTAGGCGTCTCGAAAATGGATTTTAAAAGTGTCACTGATGATATGTCTGGAGTAATGTATAAATTCCCATTTAAATTACCTCCATATTATGCCCTAATAATAAGGTCGCTAATAACTCTAGAAGGAATAGCATTAAGTGTTGATCCAAATTTTAAAATATTAGGTGCTGCTTACCCTTACTTTGCTAGAAGATTAATGGAAGACCCAGACCCTCAACTAAGAGAAAGTTTAAAAGAAATGCTTTTTGATAATAAACAATTTAAGTGGGATAGACTTGAAGATTTATTATCCAATGCTGCAAAACAAACTGATCTTGATCTTGAGAAATTACTTGATGAAGTTATAAATCTTCTTTTTTCTCAAAAAGGAGGGTTTTTAAGGGATGAACTTGTGAATGGATTAACTAATCAAATTGATAATCTTAACTGGAAAGTTATAAAAAATATTAATTATTATTTACCAAAATCATTAAAGATTAATATTATTCAAAATCAAAATCCAATGAACGAAATTATTTTTTCTATTGAGCCATTTACTAAATTTCTAAATGTACTACAAAAAGTACCAGGATATTCAATAGATATTTTTATAAAAAGAATTCCTAGACTGATAAATGAACCATATACAAAAGAGATGAGCTTTAAAATAGCCAAAAAAGTTACAGAAAAAAGTGTTGTTAGGCTAGTAAAAATAGCAGCAGGAACAAGTATTTAATATGTATAAGCAAAAAAATTTTATTTATAAATTGTTTTTATGTTTTATTTTAATTAATCCTTTCTTGTTTATGAATAAAGTACAAAGTGCTGATCAAATAAAAATAACATATAGTATTTTTTCTAGAACAATAAGTATTAAATCTTTAAAAAGTTATTCATCAACAGGTAAAGCTGAAAAAAAACTAAAAAGACTCTTGAAAACCACAAATGCTTCAAACGAAGAAATTCTTGATATTTTAAATAAAAACTTTGATATGCCCCTTCCTATTGCAAGCAAACTTCTTAACTCTGAGATAGGAAACGTTATCTTGTCAAGGATATCAAAAATAATACATCCACCAAAGGCAAGAGATGAAATCACAGGAAAATTAGCATTAAGAGCTAGTCTAATTAAAGGGATTTATATGGGAGGAGGAAAAATTAACATTATAAGATTTTTTGAAAATTATCCAACTAAAACTGTAATTTTAAATATAAGTGCATTAAGTAAAATCTTAAATAAAGTAGAATCGATTAATGAACTATTAGAATTTTTCACTGATTCGCCACTAAACAAAATCAAAGAAAGCTAATTTATTTATTATGATATTACATTCAATTAAACAAAAAATACTGCAAAGATACAAAAAGGGAAATTGGCCAGGTCTTATTAACGCTTATAAAAATTTTCTACCAGTAACAAAAAAGACACCTATTATTACATTAAAAGAAGGTAATACTCCTTTAATATTTAGTGAAAAACTTAGCAATTTAATTGGAAACAACACAAAAGTTTATCTCAAATATGACGGTTTAAATCCTACAGGATCTTTTAAAGATAGGGGCATGACAATGGCTATAAGTAAAGCAAAAGAGGAGGGTTGTGAAGCTGTTATCTGCGCCAGTACAGGAAACACCTCTGCATCTGCGGCAGCTTATGCTTCTAGAGGTGGTCTAAAATCATTTGTATTAATACCTGATGGATATGTCGCACAAGGTAAACTTGCACAAGCTTTAATGTATGGCGCAGAAATTGTATCAATCAAAGGAAATTTTGATGATGCACTAGAAATTGTAAGAAAGCTTTCAGAGGAATACCCAATAAAACTAGTAAATTCTGTTAATCCTTATAGAATTGAAGGTCAGAAAACTGCTGCTTTTGAGATAATTGATGATTTAAAAACTTCTCCTGATTGGTTATGCATACCTATGGGAAATGCAGGTAACATAACCGCATACTGGAAAGGTTTTAATGAATATTATGGAAAAAACAAATTGCCAAAAATGATGGGTTTTCAGTCTTCAGGCTCAGCACCGCTCGTAGAAAATATAATTGTAAAAAACCCTGAAACAATTGCAACTGCTATAAGAATAGGAAACCCAGTGAATAGAGAAAAAGCTAAAATCGTAAAAAAAGAAAGCAAGGGAGAT
>Ga0160422_10002123_pt1 | contig 12419 bp, 9 predicted proteins | sample Fk160mmetaG_FD_108192 | JGI IMG/M metagenome (GOLD analysis project Ga0160422, IMG submission 108192) | Marine microbial communities from the Central Pacific Ocean - Fk160115 60m metaG | ecosystem: Environmental > Aquatic > Marine > Oceanic > Photic zone | place: The Central Pacific Ocean...
GTTATACCACTCATACAGGAGAACAAGAAAAGAGGTATTATCGGACTAGAAGAGTCACAGATAGGTGGTCTTATAAATGACTTTATGCAGCAGCCATTCTATATACCGGGTCAAACTGAGATACCAAAACTCTTACAAAGTGGTCTAAAAGAAACACATACAGGTGGTGCAAGAGATAGAAATGTACTCACTGCTGACAAGTATGCAGCCAAACATAATATCGCAGATGATTTTATAGACACAATTATTACTGACGAAGAAGAATACAGAGGAGATAAAACTAGGTTTTCTAGGCTTGATAAGCGTGTAGCAGAATTAATGAAAGCTGATTATAGAGAAATGTTTAACGGGCCAGATAATAAAAACGTAGATCTTTTTGAGGTAGCTGAAGGTCGTAGAACTCAGACATATGAACAATACAGAGATACTATACTTGATAAGTTAAAAGCGAACTATGACAAGTATGTAGCAAAAGCGAAGGAAAGAACAAAATTAACTGATGCTGGTGTAAGTGATGTAATTGCATTACGCAGAGAGTTACGCAAAAAACCAGAACTATTTAATAAAAAAGAAGCATTTAAGTCTGAGCCTGTCGATGATTTGTTTGAGTATGTTAAACATGGTGGACAAAGGCATCCTGAGTTAGAGCAGTACTATAAAGCTTTACGTATTCGTGTGCCTGATGGCAAAGGTGGCTTTAGAGTATTAAGTGGGTCTGAAGCTATCTATGAACGTGCTGTAATTCTTGGACTACAAGATCCCAAAACACTATTGGTAGATCCTTACGCTAAGATATTACAAGACTATAGAAAAGAAAATGATATGAAGACGTTTCCTAGTGAGCAGAAAGCATTTCGTAATATGCGTACAGGAGAACAGAAAGCCTTTGCAGAATATCTAACCATGTTACAAGAAAAACGTGGTGGTCAAAATGCTAATCAGTTTGAATTTAATCGTAATGGTAACACCTCTATTAGGCAGAATCTAAATAATATTAATGGTCGCCAACTTGTTGCTCTAGCTAAAAGAGGATCAGATAACTTTGGTATGTACAATTTTTCAACTGATATGATTCTTGACTTAGATAGACTTGGATTGATAGATTACGATAAACCATTCAACGAAGATAGGCAAAGTTTTGCTGTCATAAGTTTGATGAATATGAACGCTAATCGTAAATCACAGGCGATACGTGGTGCAATTACAGAAGAAACAAAAAACTTTGGTGAACTTCTTAAGCTTACTTTAGAAGAAATACAAGTACAAAATAAAACATTTCCTAATTTAGCAAATAATTACTTTGCACAGTTTCAAAATCTAGACAAAGAAGTTGCTAATATAATTATTAGTGAGGTTGAGAAAGAGCGTTTAGCTAGACAAGGTAGAGAAGCACAAGAAAGAGCCAGAAGAGATAAATTAAGACGTGAACGTAAGAAGAAAGAGCTAAGATCAGGTCGAATAGAACGAGAACAGGTCTTTGGTTATGGGCCCGGTGAAATAGAACCAACAACTATAGAGGAACTAAAACAAGTTCCAGCAGTTAAAAGAGCATTGGAGGGTAGATGAGCGACTCTTATATAGATCGTGAAAGCTTAGATCTGGCTGCTGATAAAATGGAAGAGTATCTAAAAGAACTTGAAGAGAAAGATGCTCAACAGGAAGCAGTTGAACAACAAGCTGAAGAAAAAGAAGAACAAGCATTAGCACAACAAGAGGATCCTAGAAACTCTGAAACATGGGGTGCTAAAGCTTTTATAAAAGAGGGTCAGTCCATTCTATCTGGTGGTTTACAAGATACTGCATCCTCTATCGCAACCTTTCCTGAGCGTACAGTTGACGCATTATCAGGTGAGATGCAAGAGCAACGAAAAGCAACTGGTACATATAAACCAGATTGGACACCGTTTGACTCATACGATAACCCTATAGAAACCAAAACATGGTGGGGTAAACAGCTAAGAGGTCTAGTGCATTTTGGATCTCTTGCAGCTGGTACAGTGCTAGCAGCAAAAGGTGCAGCAGCTACTGGAATTATAAGTATACCAGCTGGACTTGTAGCACTAACAAAAGCTAACGCCGTAAGAGGCTTGGCTGTTGGAGCTGCGTCTGACCTTATATCTAAAGAGTCAGATGAACAGAACGCACTAGGAGCGTTACGTGACAGATACGGTTGGGCTGACACAATTATATCTACAAAAGATACTGACTCTCCTGTTACAATGAAAGTAAAAAACATTGTAGAAGGTATGGGCATAGGACTATTCTTTGATGGTATGGCGTATGCACTCAAAAAAGGCAGCACTCAAGTTGTAGATCAGATTGCAAAGCGTAATAAAAGTATTAAAGACCAGACAGTAGAAGCTGGTGTAGCACAGCTCCGTAAAGGAGAAGCTGAGTTTAGAGCTGACAAAAATGCACCTATAGCTGAACCACACCAAGGGGCACACCCATCTGAGGTTGATCCACAAGTAGCTCGTGAACAACTATCCAGAACTCGTAAAGAGTGGGGTCAAGAAGAAGGTTCTACTGGCTCCGTAACTAGACCACTAGAACGTGAACGTATTGCACAAGAAGGTGCTACAGATGATGCGACAGTAGAACGCATTATGAAAACATTGATGAGTAGTGACAAGTTTGCAAAAGAACTAGAGAAAGCAAAAGGTAACAGAGCAACGCTTGCCGCCACATTTAGAGAATCTATTGAGGGTCATCAACGTATTACTCAGGGTAGAAATGCTGTTGATATGTCACCACAAGAATATCTAAAAGAGCTGTTTGAAACTAACGATGTAGTAGATGGTCAAGAAATATGGACATCCAAGAACGTAGTTATAGCTGACTTAGTTATAGGTTCTTTAATGAAACAGCTTAGAGATACAGGTATAGCTGCACGTGAAATATCTGATTTAGTTGATATTACAGATGTAGATGGGCCGGCTAAACAGATTGTAGATACTATGCTTACTGCATTATATCAAACAAAGAAAGCTAGATTTGTCAAGTCTGACTCATTTAGAGCACTAGCAGCTGGTAAGAAAACAAAGAAAACTATAGACGAAGCAGTACAAGCTGACATAGCTGATGCAAAAGAGTCTATTATGTCTATACTTAAAATTTCTAAAGATAATGCAGATGATGATATGGTCAATGCAATCATCGAAGCGTTCTCTATTATGGATGACGTAAATACATTAGAAGATTTTGACCAGTGGGCAAGAACAGTTATCAAAGGTGGTAAACTAAACAGAAACGATATTGACCGTACAGGAGCCCTTATAAGAGAGCTTGAGGGTGTTATGACCAATAGTGTACTAAGTGGCCCTAAAACTCCTATAAGAGCGATTATGGGTACATCTGCGGCTACATTCTTAAGACCGTTATCTACAGCTCTTGGTGCTGTTGTACGCTATCCGTTTGATGGTGACGCAGCTACACTACGATCGAGCCTAGCAGCGATCAACGGTATGATAGAAGCTATACCAGAATCTTTTACATTATTTAGAACTAAACTAAATTCATATTGGAAAGGTGATCTAGCTACAATTAAAACTAGATACTCTGAGTTTAGTCGTGGCGATCAAAACTGGGAACTTATACGTAGATGGGCAGAAGATAGTGGTAGAGCTACAGCTGGAGATACAGCTGCATTTCGTCTTGCTAACATAGCACGTAACTTAAATGATAGTAACTTTCTGACATACTCTACAAAGATTATGGCAGCAACTGACGATGCTTTTGCATATATTCTTGGCCGTGCTAAGATGCGTGAAAAAGCTATGCGTAGAGTTATGGAACTACAAGGCAACGGCATACAGACACCACAGATTAATAAAAAGTTGATGCAGGCATATGAAGATGATTTTTATGCACAAGTCTTTGACTCTGCTGGTAATATTACAGATGAAGCTACTGGGTTTGCACGTAAAGAAGTTACACTTACACAAGAACTTACAGGCTTTGCAAAAGGTCTAAACGATGTATTTACAGCTACACCATTAGCTAAACCTTTCTTTTTGTTTGCTAGAACTGGTGTAAACGGTCTTGCATTGACAGGTAAGTATACACCCGGTTTTAACTTCTTAGTCAAAGAGTTCAACGACATAGCATTTGCTAATCCTAATAACTTAGAGTCTGTAGCCAAATATGGTATATTTACACCAGAAGAGTTAGCTAACGCAAGGGCTTTACAAACAGGCCGATTGGCTATAGGTTCTGCTGTTACATTTATGGCAGCTATGGCATGGATGCGTGGTGATCTTAATGGCAACGGCCCAGTAGATAGATCAAAAAGACAGATGTGGATAGATGGTAAGTGGGAGCCAAGAACAATAAAGTTAGGTGCTGTACGTGTTGGTTATGATAACTTTGAACCATTTAACCTAATTATGTCTACAATCGCTGACGTAGGTGATGCAAGTGAACTTATGGGTGAAGAGTGGACAGAATCAGAACTACAAAAAATCTCATTAGTTATTGCACAAGCTGTTACAAGTAAGTCATACTTAGCTGGTATACAGTCATTTGTTGACTTATTCGCCGGTCGCCCCGGTCAGTTTGACAGAATCGTAGCTGGACTAGGTAACAACATTGTACCTCTTGCTGGTTTACGTAACGAAATGGGTAGATTGTTTACACCATACATGCGTGAAATTGGATCAGGTATCGACCAGTCTATACGTAACCGTAACTTAATTACAGAACGTTTAGCTGGAAACAACCAGTTACCTATTAAGTATGATATGCTAAATGGTAAACCTTTGAAAGATTGGGACTTCTTAACTAGAGCTTATAATGCTGTTAGTCCGATTAGTCTTAGCTTAGATCAAAGTCCCGGTAGAAACTTCTTGTTCAATAGTGGTTATGATTTACGTATGTCTACATACTACGCACCTGATAGCACAAATTTAACTGACAATCCAAGAGTTAGATCTGAGTTTCAAAGACTTATAGGTGAGCAAAACTTAGAACGTGAGCTAGACAAACTAGCAGTTGATCCTAAGATTTTAGCATCTATGGAGCAGATGTATGCTGATATTAGAGCTGGTAAACGTGCACAGTACGATGCTAGAGATTACTACCATAATATAATTATAGATAGATTATTTCAACGGGCACGTCGCAGAGCGTGGGCACAGTTAACATCTAACCAAGAAGCTATGGAGCTAATGGAAGAAGAAAGACTCAAGAGAGTTAGAAAACTGAAAAAGAAAAGAGAAACCCGTAACATCCTCAATATACCTAAATAAATGGCAACAACATTCGTAGAATACACTGGGGATGGTAATGCGACTAAGCAGTTTACCTTTCCTTCATTACAAGAGTCTGACGTAAAAGTTGAAGTTGATGGTGCTATAAAAACAACAAGCACACACTACAATATAACAAGCTATACTACTACAGGTGGTGGTAATGTAGTTTTTACATCGGGCAACATACCAGCTAGCCCTGCACTTATACGTATTTATCGTGATACCAATGTAGATAGTGCAAAGGCTACATACACGGCAGGGTCTTCAGTCAAAGCGGCTGACCTAAATGCCAACCATGAGCAGTTACTGTTCGCTGCACAAGAAGAACAGAACCAACCAGAACAAACTGCTGACATTCGTGACGATGCTGTAACTACAGCTAAAATACGAGATAATGCTGTTACAATGGACAAGTTAAACAGTGGTGCGTTACCTACCGACATCACTGTTGCAAGTGCTAATATTGTAGATGGCACAATAGTTACAGCAGATATAGCTGACAGTCAAATTACTTCTAGTAAAATAGCTGACGGAACTATAGTTGATGCTGATGTAAATGCGTCAGCTGCAATAGCTGGTACAAAGATATCTCCCGACTTCGGTAGTCAAAACGTAGTAACAACAGGAACTCTAAGTTCTGGCAACTTAACAGTTGGTGGTACAATTACTGTGTCTTCAACTGTAGATGGTAGAGATGTAGCAGCAGATGGTACTAAATTAGACGGTATCGAGTCTGGAGCTACAGCTGATCAAACTAACGCAGAAATTAAAACTGCATACGAAGCAAATGCTGATACTAACGAATATAGTGATGCGGAGCAAAGCAAGCTAGCTGGTATAGAAACAGCAGCAACAGCTGACCAGACTGCTAGTGAGATAAAAACACTACTACAATCTGACAAGCTTACGCTGTCTGAAATGGACACATCATCTTTAGATAGTAGATACTACACAGAGACAGAAGCTGAAGCTAAGTTCCTTAGACAGGACTCTAGCGAAACTATAGCTAGTGGTGTAGCTTGGTCTAACTCTGACGCATTTGTAGCTACCACAGCTGCTATCAACGCTCGTATTATTGACCTTATAGACGAGGTTGGTGGTTTTACAGCTATTGCTAATGAGACTAGCTTTCCTACAACTAACCCACAGGGAGCTACAGGTCAGTCAGCTATACTAAGTATACAGGCTGCAAGCACAACATTAACTCCTAGTGGTACTACTGTAACCATAGCAAACGGTGCAGGGACAGGCAATACTGTAACTATTACAGGCGTATCTGCTGCTATACCTACAGGCTTTGGTTTTCTAGTTGAGTCTACATCTACATTACATACGTATAGTTTTCACAGATTAGTACCTATAGCTACTCAAGTTAATACTGTAGCTACTAATATAACTAATATTGCAGCAGCTGGTGCAAACGTAGTAGACATAAATAACTTTGCTGACATATATCAGATAGCAAGCAGTGCTCCTACACAGAGAGCTGATGGCACATCACTACAGGTAGGTGACTTGTGGTTTGATAATAGCAATGATAATCTAACCGTATGGAACGGTAGTTCATTTGCTACTATTACTCCTTCTCAGTCAGTTCTTAACGATGTAGCTATTGTATCTGGTGCTATAACATACAGTGAAGACTTAGGTCTTATTACAAACCCTGCATCTACAGGTAGCTCTAATGGGTCACTTGATATAGTTGCAGATGCACTAGAAGATGAAATAACATTTACCGTTACAGTTGTAAACTCTGGTGGTAATAAATATGTCATAGATGGTGATACATCAAACCCTGCTAAGGCTCTTACACTGTACAAGGGTTGGACATATACTTTTGACCAAAGCGATAGTAGCAATGCTAACCATCCTTTAGTATTTAAAACAGACTCAGGTGCTTATACTACAAACGTAACAGTTACAGGCACAGCTGGTCAAGCTGGTGCAAAGGTGCAAATTGTAATACCAGAAACACAACCTACAGGTAATTTTAGATATTACTGTAGCGTGCATGGTAATGCTATGGGTAATCTTATAACTGTTAAAGATGATCCAATTAAGACTGTTTCAGACATCAGTGCAAACGTTGTATCAGTAGCTAATAATAGTACAAATATAAATACAACTGCTGGTTCTATTAGTAATGTAAATACAGTTGGTGCATCTATATCTGACGTAAACAGATATGCCAATGAGTATAAAATTTCTGCTAGTGCACCTAGTTCTCCAAGTAATGGTGATCTTTGGTTTGATACTACTAACAATGTATTGAAAAACTACAACGGCTCTGCTTGGGTAGGTATAACATCTAACTCTGGTATAGCTAGTCTAGTAGATGACACTACACCTCAACTAGGTGGAGCGTTAGATGGACAAAACAATAACATGTCAAACATTGGTACTATAGATGGTGCTAATTTACAACTTGACTTCGGAACTTTATAAATGGCAAAATTATTAAAACTAAGACGTGGTACAACTACGCAACATGGTAGCTTTACCGGAGCCGAAGGCGAGGTTACTGTAGATACAGACAAAGAAACACTTGTCGTACATGACGGCTCAACAGCTGGTGGTCATCCAGTAGCAGCAGAAGATATGGCTAACGTATCTTCCGCTTCTATTGCTGGTAGACTAGCTAACGACTCTATAGCAACATCTAAACTTGCTGCCGGAGCTTTACCATCCGACGTAACCGTAGCTAGTGCAAACCTAGTTGATGGTACAATCGTAAACGCAGACGTTAACGCATCTGCTGCAATAGCTGGAACTAAGATATCTCCTGATTTTGGATCTCAGAACGTAGTTACAACTGGAACTTTAGGTTCTGGTGACCTAACTCTTACAAGTACTGGCCCTAAAATAACTTTTACAGATTCAGATAGTGACCCTGATTACTTTATTCAAAATAATAATGGTACATTTAGACTCAGAGATGTTACTAATGGTGTTGATAGATTAGCTGTAAATAGTGATGGTCATATTGATATAGCTGGCAATTTGGACTGTTTAGCTGGTCTTGACGTAACAGGAGATATTACTGCGACTGGAGATCTTACATTAACAAATAGTGGGCCTAAAATAACTTTTACAGATTCAGATAATAACCCTGACTACTTCATACAAGATGATAATGGTGAATTTAGAATCAGAGATGCTACAAATAGTGCTGATAGACTTGAAATAAATTCAGATGGTTCTATAGACCTAAATGGAAATGTTAATATTTCATCTGGCGTTGACGTAACAGGAAACATGACTGTTACAGGAACAGTTGACGGTAGAGATGTAGCTGCTGACGGTACTAAATTAGATGGTATTGAATCTGGAGCTACTGCCGATCAGACAGCTAGTGAAATAGCATCTGCACTTAGCGGTCAGAATGTATATGTAGGTGGTTCTAATCATATAGGTTTTAGCAGTAATGACAGATTTTCTAATACAGCTAATAATCACATTGATGTTCAAGTTAACGGTAGTACTGAGTTTAGATTTGAGTCTGATGGTGACTTCCATGCAGATGGAGACGTTATAGCTCAGTCAACAACTATCTCATCTGATAGAAGACTAAAGGAAAATATTGAAGTAATACCTAACGCTCTAGACAAAGTGCTTGCACTAAATGGTGTGTCCTTTGACTGGAAGAAAACAGGAGAAAAAAGTGCTGGTGTTATAGCTCAAGAAGTACAAGGTGTACTACCAGAAGCTGTAAAAGAAGTAACTCCATTAAAAGGAGGAGATAGCCACCTATCAGTAAACTATCATGCTTTAACTTCTATCCTGATTGAATCAATTAAAGAATTAAAAGCAGAAATAGAAGAACTTAAAGGAGGTAAGTAATGCCCTGCCCAGATAGTGGACAAATTTCAATTCAATCTTTAGTAGATGAATTTGGTGGTACTGCCCCTCACAAATTAAGCGAGTACTACCGTAATGCTGGGCTAGTGCCCGGAAACAACACAAACATACCTGAATCAGGCGAAATAAAATTAACTGACTGCTATTCTGCTGTAAACGAGATACAACATACACATAGTGATGGGGATACTCATGCTAATTATGCAACAATCTTTGGAAGTAACTGGTCGTCGACAGTACCTAAACGTGTGATTGTCCCATCTGGAGTAACAGTTGGTGGAACATCTACACATGCTATGACCTTACCTAGTGGTATGGGAGGCACTATTGTTTTTGATATTAGTGGCAATGTTCACGGACATGGTGGTGCTTCTAATGGTGGTACTGGTGGAAATGCAATTTACTGTATACAAACATCTGGTGTAACCATCAACCTTAACTCAGGCGGCAGTATAAAAGCTGGCGGTGGCGGTGGCGGTCAAGGTGGTCAAGGTGGCTCTGGCGGAGCTGGAGGTACTGGAGGCACTGGTGGTCAAGGCAGAAGCAATCAGTATTTGTGTCAAGTGATTTCTTGGAGAAACTGTTCCGACGGATTACAGTGGGGTTACGGTGGTATGAGAAATACATGTAACGGTTGGCATTGTGCGTCAGGACATGACTTTGCTACATGTGGTGGAGTTTACGCTTATACATATTGGAGTATTGATTACGCCGTTTACTGCTACAGATATAACTATCATAATGGTGGCTCTGGTGGAGCTGGCGGATCTAGCGGAGGTGCTGGTGGAGCTGGTGGAGCTGGAGGTGTAGGACAAGGATTTAACCAGTTAAATACAAGTGGTTCTAGCGGAGCTAGTGGTTCAGCTGGATCATCTGGTTCTAGCGGTTCTAGTGGTGGAACCAACGCTGGAGCTGGTGGTACCGGAGGTCAGGCTGGGTCTGGCGGACAAGGTGGAACTGGTGGAACAGGAGGAACATTTGGTAACGCTGGAGGAAACGGCGGAACTGGCTCATCTGGAAACGCTGGTGCTACAGGAAATAGCGGAGCAAACGGAAACTACACTAATGGCTCTGGAGGATCTGGAGGTTCTAGTGGATCTGGAGGTTCTAGCGGTAGTTCTGGAGGTTCAGCTGGTTACTACATATACAATCGTTCGTCGATTACATTTAACAATAACGGCACAGTTGCCGGTAATTAATTATGAAATTTACAATTAAAAAAGTTACTGTAAACTCTGTTGACGTAGAGTTTGCAGATGGATCTATAGCTACGGTACCTACTGAAAAAGGGCAACACAAAGCAGCTCTTATAAGAGTTATTAACTCCTTCAATAACACATTTCAAGAATGGGATAGCGTAGATGATGTTCCTCTAAAAGTTGGTGAAGTACACGAGTATGTAGAGGACAAATTAGATGATGAAGTTGATTATAAAACAGCAAGACGGGAGCACTATCCCGATACTGGTAAACAATTCGATGCTCTTTATTGGGCAAGAGAAGGAGATGACACTCAGCTAAAGCATGTCGATGCACATATCAAATTTATAAAAGAAAAAATTCCAAAGGATAGAACATATAAACGTGATGAACTAGATACTTTATTAGATTAAAACTAATGCTTCCAACCCATTTTAAAAACCCTTTTGTAGAACATAAACGTGTATATAGAACCAACGAAATATATGAAAGAATAAATTTAAATAGTCTAGTTATTGTTCCTTTTAAAAGAATAGGTGTCAGAAAACCTGATCCTAATAATCCACGAACTAAGTTATCAAAGAAACGAATACTTGAAGCTGATACTAGATTTCCTCCAATAATTTATAAGTCAAATCTAGATCCTCTTAATAAAAATTTTGAAAAAGAATACTGTATTTTTGACGGAAATCATAGAGTTTTAAAAATGATGGCTGAAGGTAAAAAAGCTTCACTTTGTTTTGTTATAACACCAGAATGTTTTGATGGATTAGACTGTTGGGATGAGTACAACGAGACAAATTCTTGGCGATCTACTGGTTGTAATTCTTGCGGAGAATAATATGAGATATATTTACGACGATTTTTTACCTAAAAAAGAGTTTAAGGCACTATCTGACGCTATAACTGGGCCACAATTTCCATGGTTTGCACGTATAGGTGCAGCAAATGATAACGATACAAACGTTGCATTTTCAAATAATTTGTACTGGATTAGTCCACAAGGCAGAGAATTTGAGTTATGTGTGCCCATTATAGAAAAATTAGAACTATTTTCTCTAATTAGACTTAAAGCTAATTTAGATTTAGTAAATCCAAGTGGTAAGGTTTTAGAACCAGAAGCATTTCACACAGATATTGATATACATGGGCCCGAAATCTGGACAATGATTTTATATTTGAACGACTGTAATGGTGCAACTATGTTTGAAGAAGATAAGGCTCCTATTAAATCTAAAGCAAATAGAGCTGTTATATTTTCATCTGATTTAAGACACTCAGGCTGTCATCAAACAGATACACCTTTTAGATATCTTTTAAATCTTAATTTTCTAGCTAAAAAGTTACCTGACGGAGGTAAGGAATTTTAGTGGAAATACCCACTATAGTAATACCACCAGTCGAGACGATACCAACAATATCAATACCTTTACCGACTGGAAAAGTTCCTTATTATGCTCCCATGGTCGTACCACCTAGTGACTTAAAAAAACCTGATGGTGTACAAGCTGAAACTTCAGAAGAGGTAGATACAGGTATAAGAAACGTCAATATTCCAATAATAGATTTTGATGTACCTTTACCAGAAAATGAAATATTAATTACTGCATCAACAACAGCAGTAGTTAGTGTGGCTGCAACTTTGACAGCTACAGCAGCCTTTAAATGGGTGGTCACTGTAATGAAACCAATACTAAAAACAACATGGAAGAAGATAAGCCAATTAAAGGGACACCAAAAAGTTTCTTCAAAAAACTAAAAGAAAATGTAGATGACCATGACGAACAGATGGCAGTTCTAGGTGCAATAGTACGTCTAGGTGTAGTCATTTGGTCTGGTTTTATAATTACACTAAACTATGTTGAGCTACCTATGGTCAAAAAGACTGGAGGATCGTCCGATATAACGTTCGTCGCCTCGATTTTTACGGGTGCGTTGGCTACGTTTGGGCTGTCTACAGGTAGAACAAAAGGCGAAAAAGACAAACAACCAAAAGTATGAAAAAACTAATCATACTCTTAGCCCTGTTATCACCCGCAGTAGCAAGAGCTAATACTGTCACCCCTCAGTTTACTACAGGGTCTATGAACAGTACAACTACAACAACTCAAAC
>Ga0160422_10002124_pt1 | contig 12411 bp, 10 predicted proteins | sample Fk160mmetaG_FD_108192 | JGI IMG/M metagenome (GOLD analysis project Ga0160422, IMG submission 108192) | Marine microbial communities from the Central Pacific Ocean - Fk160115 60m metaG | ecosystem: Environmental > Aquatic > Marine > Oceanic > Photic zone | place: The Central Pacific Ocean...
AATCTTATCGTCTCTCCTGGTTGATGATTATGAGATAAAACCATATTTTTCTGGAAAATTTAATAGTTTTGTTTTGATGACTTACTTAGGTTTTGTCATCTTGGAGGTTACTTTTGGCTTTGTGCCCACCCTGTTTTTAAATTTTTTAATGGGCACTTTAATTCTCACTTCTATTTATAGTGTTATGGAATACTTAAACTATCCCGGTCGAAAAGTAATTTCCCAAATATTTTTTTAATGAATCAAAAAGTTCTTAATATTTCGTTACCTAAAGAAAGATCTTTAAAACAGCTAAAAAGCTTTACTTTTTTGCAAAAAATAATAAGCGAGATCGAATTATTCGTTAAAAATAATGATAATTTTTTATTAATTAATATTAAAGAAAATCTAATTAGAGATTACTTAATTCAAGCCACTTCGAATACGCTTGAGCCTAAACCAATAACAATCGATCTTAAAGAGCAGAACTTTAATCTAGAGCCTTTCAAAGATTCTTTGGTTCTGATAAAAAATCTTTCAAGTGAATTCCTAAATCATGAATCAGAACTTTTCTTGTTTAATGCTTTTAATTTTTGTCTCGACCAAAATACAAAAATATTATTTTCAAGTAATGATTTCGTTAAAAATTTAAAAATTAATCTGCCTGATCTTGAATCTAGACTTAATACAATCTTACCAATGGAAATGCCGAATCCTTCTGAAAATGAGAAAATGAATTTAATTAATTTTGAACTAGATCAAAGGGGTTTAAAGATAAATCAGAAAGAAATGAAATATATTTTCACTTATCATTCTCGAGATTTGAATAGTTTATTGAAGCTAGCTGAAAAACTTGATGAGATTTCCTATAAGGAAAAAAAAGCTATTTCTATAGGCCTCATAAAAAAGATCATATAAATATTAATTTAATTCAGGACAAACTATACAAATTAGATTGGTGTCTATCCTTTTTTTTGTGAGAATATGTTGTATCTCTAATGGCTTTATATAACCAATGAAACTTAAGGAAGTTTCTAAAAACGAATTAAATGACCCCCAAAAGCCTTCTAGAATCCCTGGAGATGTAGGTATGTATTCAATTTCAAAATCTTGAATTCCAGAATCTTCTTTCAACATATCAATCCCATCCTGAAATACTCCTAATGAATCAACTAGATTATTTTTAACTGCAGCACTACCTGACCAAATTCTACCTTGAGCTAACTCCTCTACGCTTTCTATTGTCATCTGTCTGCTATTTGAGACAAGTTTGATAAATTTATGATATGAACCATCAACATAGCTTTGCATAAATGAAGATAAGTTTTCATTAGGTGATTCTAGGACCGATAAATTTAAGTCATTGGTTGAAATTTGATCAAAGAGTATTCCAATATTCTCAAATGATTTTTTAAAATTTGGTAATGCAGCCCAAACTCCAATGGATCCCGTAAGCGTAAAGGGGTTTGCAATCAATCTATTGTTATTCATAGAAATCCAATAACCTCCAGACGCAGCAATATCTCCCATAGAAATTACTATAGGAATCTTTTGACTTAGAACCTCTAATCTTTCTCTAATAATTTCAGAAGCAAAACCACTACCACCAGGAGAATTAATTCTTAGAAAAAGTCCTTTCACAGACTTATCTTTATTTATTTTTTTAATAATCTGTGAAAAATTTTCACTAGCTATCGTACCTTCAGCGTATTCACCATCAACTATTTCTCCAGAAGCTACTAAAACAGCTAACTTATTTTCTGAAGGGTTTTTTTCTTGGAATAATGAAAGGTTATCCTTTAAAGCTATATTTTTTATCTTTACCAAAGTCGATAATTGACTGGTTAACTTTGTCCTTGTGGTAAGAGAATCTACGAAACCTTTATCCAAAGCTAGTTTAGCCGTATCGCCATCAAATTCCATCGTAAATTTTCCTAAGTTATTAATGTAAGAATCTATCTCGGCTGGTGAAATATTATTTCTATTTTTCACAACTATTGCTTTCCATGATTTCCAAACCTCTGATAGATAAAATGAGGTTTGAAGCTTATCTTCTTCAGAAAAAGTATCTCTCGTGAAGGTATCTAGGGCAGACTTATATTGTCCCGAAACAAAAGTTGATACTCCAATATTAAGTTTTTCAAGAAATTGTCTGATAAAGGGTTTTTGAGATGAGAACCCGTCAAGTAAAACCATACCGTCTTGGTTTAAAAAAATAGAATCAGCATAGGATGCTAAAAGATAATTTTTTTTATCAAAAAAATCTGAGTAAGCAACTATTTTTTTTCCTGCTTGTTTGAATTCATTAAGCGCAGTTCCAATTTCTAAAATTCCTGTAAAAGAAATATCTAAATAAGTTAAGTCCATAAAGAGGACTTTAATGTCTTCTTTTGATGTTGCTATCTCTATTGCGGAGATTATTTCAAACAAATTAAGCGGGTAATTTTCTCCGTCAAAAAAAGATATTGTTGAATTTGTAGTTTCATTTATTTTTTTTGGTGCAAAGGTGATTACAGGACCAGGATCTTCTTGAACATCTCTTACAAAAAAAGTTATCGATAAAAGTAATAAAGCTAATATGAAAAGTAAATTCAAGATTACTTTTCTAGTAATATCTATGATGTTAAAAAAATTTTTTAGAAATCTCATTTAAGAAAGTATTATATAAAGATTATGCATTTAGTTTTTAAAAACTTATTAATCTTATTTTTATTATTTTCTTGTTCAAAACCTGATTTGCAAGTCTTCGAAAAAAATGGAGTAAATACAGAAGATTTTAAAGGAAAGTGGATAATTTATAATTATTGGGCAGATTGGTGTCCTCCTTGTATTAAGGAAATACCTGAGTTAAATAATCTTCAATTTAATTTTCCTAATGAATTGAAAGTTTTTTTAATAAACTTTGATATGTTAGACGGAGACGAATTAACTCAACAATTAAAAAAATTTAATGTTCAAGTTGATTCTTTATTAACAGACCCGTCTTCAATCTACAATTGGATAATTCCGGAAAACCTTCCAGTCACCTTTATTGTAAATAGAGAGGGAAATTTAGAGCATACTTTGGTTGGCCCTCAAACAGAAAAAGAAATAATTGATCTTTTATCTCTCTAGAGAAACAGCAGGGGATCTATTTTTGTTCCAAATAAAATAATTTCAAAGTGAAGATGTGGACCAGTTACTCTTCCAGAGGATCCAATTGTTGCAATTTTTGATTTTTTTGAGACTAAATCTCCCTCGGAAACAAGGATTTCATCTAGATGAGAGTAGGTAGAGATAATTCCATTTCCGTGATCAATGATTATTAATTTTCCTCTATAAAAAAAATCAGCAATCAAAATTACTTCACCATTTTCAGGCGCAATCACTGAAGTACCTTTGTCAGCAGCAATATCGAGACCTAAATGGGGATTTCTAGGCAAGTTGTTGATAAAACGTTTTACTCCATATTCACTAGATATAATGCCTTCAGCAGGATAAACAAACTCTGTACTTCTGTATTTTTTTTGTGTTCTGATTAGTATTTTTTCATTGAATAATTCTCTTTCAATTTTTATTCTTTTTAGGTTGTTTTCCGAAATTTTATTAAACTTTTTTTCTTTTATGATTATTCTTGATTCCCTAAAATTTTTCTCCGAAAGCTTAATTTTTTCTCCCATGATTGAAAAATCTACATTAGCAGAGTAGGGGATAGGGTAAACAAGTCGATACTTTGGATATTCATAACAAATATATTTTTTAAAAGAATCTTCAATAGCGTCTTTATCAATGATTCTGTTTATAAGACCTCCCTTTTCAAGTTTCTCTTGCGGATATGTACAAGACTCACTCTTTGATAATTTAGAGTTTGCACAACTAACAAAAAAAATAAGAAAAAAAAATATTAAATATTTTTTAGAGTTCATCTATTTTCGTTATTCTTGAGGAAATAAGATTTTGTTGAGTTCGAGTTTGAATTTCATCTCCCTCAGTTAATTTTGTATTGTCTAAAAGTTCATCATCTTTGGTAGAGATGGTATATCCCCTGGATAAAACTGCGAGAGGACTAAAAGCCACTAATTTTGTTGAGAAAGCTTTGAAGGAATCTTTCCTTTTTGAAAAAGTATTATGAAATACATTTTCAAAAATCAATTTTTTACTATTTAAATCTGCTTTTTGATTTGAAAGAAGGATAAGTGGATTTTTATCTCTAAGAAAGGTTTTTTTATTTATAAGATTTAGTTTCTTGAAAGAAAAAATTTCTTTCTGTAAGGATATGATCTTCGTTAACCTTTCATCAATCTTTAAAATTTTTTGATCTACATTGAAATTAATTTTTCTTAATACGTCACAAACTTCGTCCAAGTATTCATTTTTAGATTTAAAATAATCTTCAAAAACACTTTTAATTGAATTTTTTAGATTTTGTATTCTATCTATTACCTGTGAATGAGCTTGACTTGCTATTTCCGCTGCAGCTGAAGGAGTTGGAGCCCTTAAATCACTTACTAGGTCACAAATCGTAAAATCTGTTTCATGACCAACTGCACTTATTATTGGTATTTTAAATGCGTAAATTTCTCTAGCAATTTTTTCGCTGTTGAAACACCATAGATCTTCTAAGGAGCCTCCACCTCTCGCTATAATTATTAAATCTATTTTGTCATTTCTACTGAAACTTTGAAGCATATTTAATGCATTTATTACTTCTTTCTCTGCCTTATCACCCTGGACTGAAGAGGAGGCTAAAGTAACTCTTGCTAAAGGGGCTCTTCTTTTTAATACGTTTTTAATATCTTGAATTACAGCCCCAGATTCAGAAGTCACAACACCAATGTGCATAGGAAGTAAAGGAATATCCTTTTTAAAAGATTCGTCAAATAATCCTTCTTTAGAAAGTTTATTTTTTAAATTCTCAAAAGCCTTTAATAAATCTCCTTCTCCAGAGTATTCTAAATGTTCCGTAATAAACTGGTACCTTCCTTGGGCCTCAAACAAGGATAATTTTCCTTTAAGAACTACCTCATCACCGATATCAGGAACATTTTTTAAGTATGAGTTTTTAAATTTAAACATTACACAATTGATTGATGAATCTTCATCTTTCAAAGTAAAGTACCAATGTCCAGACTGACGATAGTTCGTAAACTCAGAAATTTCACCTTTAACCCAAACATCATTAAATTTTTTTTCCAAAGAAAATTTGGCACTTTTATTAAGTTGAGAAACAGAAAAAATCTCAGGTGAATTTTTTTGCTCTTTATCTAACATTGCTACAGTATATCGATAGTTCCTATAAAAATGATAAATCTTACGACGAGAAAAATTGGTATTTTGTCCACATCTGTTGGAGCTATTTTAATTGGAATTGTACCCATCTTGGTTAGAACGAGTGAAATATCACCCGCTCTTACAGGATTTTATAGATTTTTCATTGCATCAATTATTTTATTTGTTTATGGAATTTACAAAGAGAAATTTTCCAATCTACGTTTAAAAGATATTTTAATTCTTGCAATTCCAGGTTTATTTTTTGGAAGCGATATTACTTTATGGCATTGGTCAATCAATCAAACCTCTGTTGCAAATGCAGCACTCTTTGTTAATACAGCTCCAATTTATGTTGCCATAATTTCTTATTTTCTTTTTAAAGACAATCTAGACTTATTTTTTTATTTTGCGGGCTCATGCTGTTTATTAGGAGTAGTTTTGATTTTATTTGAACAAAATGAGCATCAATCTTTTAGGGGTGATTTATTGTCCTTGATTGCAGCGGTTTTTTATTCTGGATACTTGATTTCCATAAAAATCTTTTCAGATAAATATGAAACTTTTAATTTAATGTTTTTTTCAGCATTATTTGGATGCATACCTCTTTTCTTAGGAAATTTTTTTTTTGAATCAGGACAAATAATTCCCACGACCTTATTTGGGTGGTTAAATGTGACGTCACAAGCACTATTTATTCAGATAGCTGGTCAAGGTTTAATAATTTATGGATTATCTTTGATAAGAGTTCAATTTTCTTCATTAATACTATTGTTACAACCTCTTACAGCAGCACTTCTAGGTTTTCTTTTTTTTCAGGAAATGTTCTTAATGCAGCAGATTTTCGGTGCTATTATTCTTTTGGTAGGTATTTACCTTGCAGGAGTTTCCGATCAAAAAGCTTTAAAAAAATAGATGTCTAAAGTTATCAAAATAGCAAATTGTAGTGGGTTTTATGGAGACAACCTTTCCATAGCAAAAAAGATGGTACTCGGTGGACCCATTGATGTTTTAACAGGTGATTATCTAGCTGAATTAACAATGACTATTTTATATAACCAAAAAATAAAAAGGGGGGAAGACCTAGGTTATGTGGGTACCTTTCTGAAACAATTTAAGGATGTAGCAAAACTCTGCAATGATCAAAAAATTAAAATTGTATCTAACGCAGGAGGCTTAAACCCAGCCTCAATGGCAAATGAAGTTGAAAATATTATCAAAGAATTAAAGTTAGATTTGAAGGTTGCTTATATTGATGGTGACGATTTAATGCCAAGGCTTGATGAATTATCGTCGGCTGGAGAAAAGCTTAAAAATATAGATAAAAATAATGATCTTTTTTCTTATGAGAAGAAACCTTTAACTGCTAATGCTTATTTAGGAGCATGGGGCATTAAAGAGGCATTGGATAATGGAGCTGACGTAGTAATTTGTCCGAGAGTAACTGATGCTGCAGTTGTCATAGGACCTGCAGCATGGAAATTCAATTGGTCACGAAATGATTATGATCAGCTTGCAGGAGCTCTTGCAGCTGGACATATAATAGAATGCGGTGCTCAAGCAACTGGTGGTAATTATTCTTTTTTTAAAGAAGTTCCTTCGTTTAAAGATATTGGCTATCCAATAGCTGAAGTAAATGAAGACGGCAGTTTTACAATCACAAAACATCCAAATACAGGAGGTTTGGTTTCAGTTGGTACCGTAACAGCACAACTTCTATATGAGATAAGTTCACCTGCATATTTAAACCCAGATGTTATTTCTCATTTTGATACATTAAAAATTGAACAAGAAGCCGAAGATAGAGTTTTTGTTTCTGGCTGTAGGGGAAGTAGCCCGCCAAAAGATCACAAAGTTTGCGTCAATCTTGCAGGGGGATATAGAAATGGTACGGAATTACTTCTTACAGGATTAGATATTGACGAAAAAGCAAACTTAATAACAGAAACGATTTTCGATTCCGTTGGTGGAAAAGAGCAGTTTGATAAAGTAGATATTCAGTTACACAGAACTGATAAAGAAAATCCTGAAAGCAACGAACAAGCGCAAGCTTTTTTGAGAATTGATGTTATGTCTCAAAATCCAGACTTAGTTGGAAGGATATTTAGCGCTAAAATTATTGAGCTAGCATTAGCAAATTTTCCTGGCTGGACAGGAAGAAGCGGTGTGGTTCCAAGTGGTCCATACATTGAATATTGGCCTGCATTGGTTGACAGTAAATTTATAAAAGAGAGAGTTCATTTCGAGGGTAAAACTTTAGAGATTATTCCCACTAGTCAATTAGATTATGAGGAAGTCTATTATCAAAAAGAACCTACAGAAGTTAAAAAAATAAAAGAAGTTCCTGATACAGAAATATTTTTTGGAGATATTTATGGGACAAGATCTGGAGATAAAGGTGGTTGTGCAAATCTGGGTGTGTGGAGTAAAAATTCCAAAGCTTACGGATATTTATATGATTATCTAACCGTATCTAAATTGAAAGAACTTCTTCCCGATTTGAAGACTTTTGAAATTGATAGATTTGAATTACCTAATATCTTGTCTTTAAATTTTTATATTCATGGGATATTACAAGATGGAGTTTCTTCTTCAACAAGGATGGATGGACAGGCAAAGTCTTTGGGAGAATACTTAAGAGTAAAAAAAATTACAGTTCCTAAAATTATTTTAAAATAGAGCAATGACAAGTAAAAAACTTTCAATAGAAAACCTTACATTTGAAGCAACAAAAGTAAATGTTTCAAATAATGTTTTGACTATCACTTTGAATAGACCTGAAAAGAAGAATGCTATGAATAATGTGATGATGAATGAAATAAATTATGCTCTGGCATATGCCAAACAGGAGAGAAACATAAGAGTTGTAATTATTGCAGCAGAGGGAGATGTTTTTTGTGCTGGAGCAGATTTAAATAGAAAAGAGGAAGAATCCAATGTTCCAAAATTGGAAGGATCAGACGATATAAGCCTATCAATTAGGCATTTGTATAAACCCGTCATCTGTAAGATTCAAGGCTCAGTTCATGCCGGTGCGCTTTTAATGGTCACAAACTGTACACATGCAATTGCTGTTGAATCTGCAAAATTTTCGGCTCCAGAGATTCTTCGTGGAGTTTGGCCTCACATGGTAATGGCTGGATTATTCAGGGTCATGCCTAAACGAGCTGGATTGGACTTTTGTATGCGAGGTCAAGCAATTGATGCGAACAAAGCTCAAGATTGGGGATTGATTAATGAGTCTGTATCTTCTGAAGCTTTAGATAAAACCGTCGATCAATTAGCTAAAGATCTAGCAAGTCTTGCACCTGGAACTATGCAATTTGGCTTAGAGGCATATGTAAAGCAAGATGACATGGCTTTTGATGAGGCATTACCTTATTTGGGAAAAAAAAGTGCTGAAACTTTTGCTGGTCCTGATGCCAAAGAAGGAATATCTGCTTTCTTAGAAAAAAGAGAGCCTAAGTGGGATTAATTTAGCACTACTAAAGTTTGTCCATTTTCTACTTGCTCACCCTTTGAAACTAGCACATCTTTAATTTTTCCTGTGGATGGAGCAATTACCTTATGCTCCATTTTCATAGCCTCTAAAATGATTAAAGTATCTCCTTTTCTGACAGATGATCCTTTTTTAACTTGAACTTCGACAACTTTTCCGGGCATTGGAGCATTTAATCCGCCTTCAATTTGACTGGTATCTTTTATTTCAAATTTAGGCAAAACCCTAAAAAGCAAGTCACCCTTATAGGTGTGAATTAATAAAAGATTGTCTTCAAAGGATATTTTTGATCTAAGTCTAGATCCAGATATTTCTACATCTATGAAATCATCTTGCCAATCATAAATTGTTGACATTGAAGAATCAGAAAATTGAAACTTACCATCTCTAGATTTTTTGTAATTAATTACAAAATTTTTGTCCTTCAAAGAAAGCTTAACTTCCTGAAAAGGTAACCTCGCATTATTCCACCCTGAATCCATATCAGTTAAAACAGAAGCATTTTTTCTATTTTTTCCTTGAATCCATAAACTTGCTGCTTTTGCATAATTTTTTATTTCATTTTCTGATAGGTTTACTTCTCCACTTATTTTTTCTTTCTCAATGAAATCAGTAGTCGTAGCACCTTTTAAAAATTTCTCAGATCTTAAAATAGCAATTAAGAATTCTCTATTTGTTTGCATCCCCCCAAAGTGACTATTTTCTAAAGCCAGGGCTAATTTTTTTGCTGCTTCTGTTCTGGTTTCTCCGTAAGAAATAACTTTAGCTAACATTGGATCAAAATCAGGAGTAATGATCGACCCTGATTCAATTCCAACATCCCATCTAACAAGAGGATCATTTGCTGGTTCAAAAGAAATCATCTTTCCAGTTACCGGTAAAAAATCATTATTTGGATCTTCGGCATAAAGTCTTACTTCTATTGAACTCCCAAACCAATCTATGTCAGATTGATCATAACCTAGAGACTCGCCTTCAGCTATCCTGAGCTGTTCTTTAACGAGATCAATTCCCGTCACCTCTTCAGTAACAGGATGTTCAACTTGAAGTCTCGTATTAACTTCTAAAAACCAAAATTCTTTAGTCTTTTCATCAACGAGAAATTCGACTGTCCCAGCTGATTCATACTTTAATTTGGAAGCTAACTTTATAGCAGCATCTCCCATTTTTTCTCTCATAGAATCACTAACCATGGGTGAGGGCGATTCTTCAATTACCTTTTGATGTCTCCTTTGAATTGAACATTCTCTTTCTCCTAAATGAACCAAATTACCATGAGAATCGCCAAGGATTTGTACTTCTATGTGTCTAGATTTTTCAATATATCTTTCTAAAAAAACTCTCTTATCGCCAAAGCCACCTTCAGCTTCTCTCTCTGCAGAAGCAATAGATTCTTTTAAATCCTTTGAACTTTTGACAATACGCATGCCTTTACCACCCCCTCCTGCGGCAGCTTTAACAAGGATAGGATAACCGATTTTATTTGCATCTTTAGCTGAAGAACCCGAAGGCAGAGTGGGGACGCCAGCTTTTTCTGCTAAAGTCTTTGCAGTAATTTTATCTCCCATTTTTTTTATGGCATTTGCAGAAGGACCTACCCACTTCATCCCTGCCTTTTTTACATTATTTGCAAAATTAGCATTTTCAGATAAAAATCCATATCCAGGGTGGATTGCATCCACATTATTTTGTTTAGCAATTTCTAAAATTTCTTTTCCATTTAGATATGAATCTGAAAGTTTAAAGGACTGATCTGCCTCCCTAACATAAGGAGTATTTTTATCAGCTTCTGTATAAATAGCTACACAGGTTATTCCCATCTCGTGAGCACTTTTTATGATTCTGCTTGCGATTTCTCCTCTGTTTGAAATCAACAATTTTTTAATTGTCATAACCTAAATACTCCAAATCCTTCCGATCCTTTAACTTCTTTATTATTAACAATCGATAAACACATTCCCAAAACATTTCTCGTATCTCTGGGATCTATTATTCCATCATCGCTAATAACACTTGTAGCCCTCAAAGCTTTGGAACCCTTGTCATGAGAAATTTGTTGATTTCTAACAATTTCTGCATCAGCTTTTTCATCGAATTTAAGACCTTTTCTTGCAGCCTGGCCTCTTCTTACAATAGACATCACTCCTGCAATTACTTCTCCACCCATGACCGCAATTTTTGCTGTCGGCCATAGAAAAGTGAAAGAATTTCCAAATTCTCTTCCAGACATTGCGTAAGTTCCAGCCCCATATGAATTTCCTACTATCACTGTAAGATGCGGAACATTTGAGTTTGAAACAGCATTTAACATTTGAGCTCCTTTTTTAATAGAACCATCCTGCTCGTAGTCTTTTCCAACCATAAATCCGGTGATATTTTGAAGAAAAACTAAAGGTAAATTTCTTTTGTTACATAGTTGTATGAAGTGGGCTGCTTTTTGAGAAGCATCGGGAAAAAGCATACCGTTATTTCCAAGCACGCCAACTGGGTACCCATGAATAGAAATAAAACCACAAATTATTGTCGGTCCAAAAAGTGGTTTGAATTCTTCGAACTTAGATCCATCAGCAATACGTCCGATAATTTCTCTGATATCAAAAGGAGTCTTTAAACTTGGCTCGATAATTCCCAATAAGTCTTCTTGACTATATTTTGGAGGAGATATTTCAAATCGAGGATTATTTCCTTCTTTATCCCAATTTAAATGGGACATTACTTCTCGAGCAATTCTTATCCCATCTAAATCATCCTCAGCCAAGTATTCAGCTAAACCAGGTTTTTCGGCATGCATTTTTGCGCCTCCAATATCTTCTCTGGAAGAAATCTCACCAGTTGCCATTTGAACTAAAGGCGGACCCGCGAGGGCAACATCTGCTTGATTTTTAACAAAAATATTATAGTCAGACATTCCAGGTTGATAAGCTCCACCGGCGGTAGCAGTTCCAAAAGCAACAGTTACAGTTGGAATATTTAGTTTTGAAAGCTCCGTGATTTCATAAAATTGTCTACCTGATTCAGCAAAATGACCCATTCCGCCAACTGCAGCTCCGGCTCTTGGACGTAAATCACCTCCAGCAGATTCAACAAACTGAATGAAAGGAATTCGACAATCTCGGGCAATTTGCATACATCTCATCCATTTTTTTACAGAGTAGAAATGCATTGCTCCTGCAAGAACAGTAGGATCATTTGCAAAAATTACACACTCAATTCCTGAAGATACCCCAATACCAGCAAAAGCACCGCCACCGATAGGGTATTCAGATTTGTAGGCGGCTAAACCACTAATTTCTAAAAAAGGACTATCTGGATCCAAAAAGTGAAATACTCTTTCTCGGACTGGAAGTTTTCCCCTTTCTGCTAATCTTTTATGATGTTCTGGGCCACCGCCTGCTTCAGCTTCATCTAATAGTTCATTTAATTCAGAAATCATCTCAAGCATTGATGACTTGTTGTTCTCAAATTCTTCAGAATTTAAATTTAGTTTTGATTGAAAGGGTTGAGATTCTAGTTGTTTCATAACTTCTTAATAAAGAAAAAAATATGCACTAATTTTTTCACATTGTCCATTTGATTATATTTAATTTGGGTATAATGCTTTCTCTTTTGGGCGACTAACTCAATTGGTAGAGTGCCACCCTTACAAGGTGGAAGTTACAGGTTCAAGTCCTGTGTCGCCCACCATC
>Ga0160422_10002125_pt1 | contig 12411 bp, 11 predicted proteins | sample Fk160mmetaG_FD_108192 | JGI IMG/M metagenome (GOLD analysis project Ga0160422, IMG submission 108192) | Marine microbial communities from the Central Pacific Ocean - Fk160115 60m metaG | ecosystem: Environmental > Aquatic > Marine > Oceanic > Photic zone | place: The Central Pacific Ocean...
CAATTGTAAAAACTAAATTTGCCTGACTAACTCCGTTTCTCCCTAAAATAAAAGTTATTAGATAAATTACTGTTAAATAAGCATGTAAAGAAATAAATTCTTTTGGTTTAAGGGCAGGCCATCTTAAAGTATTGCCTAAAAAATATAAAAAACCAGTCATATTGTGAATTAATTATTTAATATACTAAAACCAAGGTTAATGCCTTAAACCGCTACAAATATATAAAATTTACTTAAAATAATAATTTATGAAAGTTTAATTATTATTTTTGACAATTTGACTGGACATTTTAAAAAAAAAGGGACTATAATAGGAATGTAGTTTACTACAATTCGTTCACCCTTTTAGGGCGCAGTTCGAGCTATACCATGGAACGGGGGATAGCCGTTTTGTCTATCGAATCATGACCACATTAACTTACAGAGGTAAAAATTACGTTCAAAACAAAAAAGTTTCTAATAAGAAACTTATTGAACTAAAGTATAGAAGAAACGTTTATACAAGCAGAATTGAAACTGCTTCAAGAGATCAAAAAGATTCAAAACTTTGTTATCGAGGTGTTTTATACCTGAGATAATTTAAACTCATCAAAAAAATCCTCTTAGTTAAGAGGATTTTTTTTGGCTATATTAAATTTAAATATAAAAATACATGTCAAGTAGTTGTTGCGGCAAATCTGAAGCCAATAAAAAAAATAATAATTTTGACCATAAACAAGCTATTCAGGACCGTTATGGGGCTGCAGCTTTAGAAAAAGAAAGTTGTTTGTGCACACCAGTATCTTTTAATGCTGAATTTTTAAATTCCATTCCAGATGAAGTAATTGAAAAGGATTATGGTTGTGGCGATCCTACCAAATGGGTAAAAAAGAATGATGTTGTTTTAGATCTTGGAAGTGGTAGTGGTAAAAATGCTTTTATTTGTGCTCAAATAGTTGGCAAAAGGGGTAAGGTGATAGGTGTTGATCAAAATGCCGATATGTTGAGCCTTTCAAGAAAGTCTATAAAGTATGTTTCAGGCAAGATTGGTTTTGAAAATATGAATTTTATTGAGGGATCTATTGAAAAGCTTGATGAACTTGATGCAGATAATCAACCATTAATTAAAACTCACTCAATTGATATTATTCTAAGTAATTGCGTTTTAAATTTAGTAAATCCTGATTCAAGAAAAAACCTCTTAGGAAATATTAAAAGGGTACTTAGAGGGGGGGGGAGAATTGCAATTAGTGATATTGTATCAAATAAGAAAGTTCCACTCCGCTTACAAAATGATCCGGATTTATGGAGTGGTTGTATTAGTGGTGCATGGTACGAACCAGAATTTATTAGTGATTTTAAAAACTTAGGTTTTAAAAATCTAAAATTTGCTGAAAGAAGTTCAGAGCCATGGAAAGTTATTGAAGATATTGAATTTAGAACAGTAACCTTAACTGGTAATCTTTAATGTTGGATGGTTAAAAATTTACGAAAATTAATTCCCAGTCTCAATAACAAAATATACTTTAATTATGGAGGACAAGGTCCCTTACCTGATCCATCCCTTAATGAAATTATTAAGAGTTGGAAAAAAATTCAGAAAATTGGTCCTTTTACAAATAAAGTTTGGCCTTTCCTCTCTAATGAGATAAATATTACAAAAGAGATTTTATCAAATTATTTAGGAGTCAATCTTAGAAATATTGCTCTTACTGAAAATATATCAACTGGAATGAATTTGCCTTTATGGGGAATAGAATTTAATTCTGGGGACGAAATATTAATAAGTGATTGTGAACACCCTGGAATAGTTGCAAATTCTAGAGAATTATGTCGAAGAAATAATCTAAATTTAAAGATTTTACCAATTCAAAAAATAAAAAATTTAAATGATGAGGCATTTATTTCCGAGTGTTTAAAACATATATCCAAAAAAACAAAAATATTAATAATTTCGCATATATTGTGGAATTACGGTTATCAAATTCCACTTAAGAGATTAAGTAATGTTATTCATAAATTATTGAATCATCCTTATTTAATTATTGATGGAGCTCAAAGCTTTGGTCATATTGAAATCAAATATGAAGCCAAATATGCAGACTTATATTCCATTACCTCACATAAATGGGCATGTGGACCTGAAGGTTTAGGTGCAATCTATCTGTCAGATAGATTTATTGAAGAGACGAATCCAACTATTATTGGATGGAAATCTATAAAAAAGGAACTAGGAATCTATGAACCTTATCAAAATCTTTTTCATGATGATGCTAGGAAATTCGAAATAGCCACAACTTGTATTCCTCTTCTTGCAGGACTAAGAAAATCACTTAACTTATTAAATGAAAATCTTTCAGGCAAAGAAAAAATTGAAAAGATAACTTTTTTAAGTAATAAACTGTGGAAAGAATTGGACAAAATAAATGATATTGATTTAGTTCTTACTTATCCCTTATCTAATGGAATTGTAAGTTTTAATATTAACGGCATTGATGATAAGAATAAAATAATAAAATATCTTGGGAAAAAGAATATTTGGATTAGAGTAGTTGAAGACCCTAAATGGTTTAGAGCATGTATACATCAGATGTCGACAGAAAAAGAAATTGATTTACTAGTTCAAGGACTAAAAAGTTTTAGCCCATAAAAATATTTCACCATGGAATATTAGATCCATCCCAAGCGACAAAATTGCCACTATCAGATTGATCTTGATTATTTATTACATCTATGAGAAATTTTGATGCTTTTTGTGTTGAGAAAAGCTTATCACTTGGAACAAATTTCTGAAAAGGCTTAGATAAATTCGTATCCACTGTTCCAGGATGTAGAAGAGTAATTATCGCTTTTGGATATTTTCTTTGCCATTCAATACTTAATGTTTTCATTAATTGATTTTGAGCAGATTTAGCCGCCCTGTAAGAGTACCATCCACCAGTTTTATTATCTCCAATGCTGCCTACTCTTGCGCTTATGCTGGCAAAGTTAAAGTATAAATGCTTTGGAATAAATTCTTCAATTGTTTTTGCTAATAGAATCGGAGCAAATGTATTTATTGAAAAACTTTCTAATAAATTATCTTTATTGATGTGTTGCAATCTTTTTTCTGGTGCAAGTTTTTCAGAATGTAATCTTCCTGTGGCATTTATAACTAATCTTAAATCAGCAGGATGAGCAGTTAAATTCCTTTTCAAATCTTTAAGAGAATTTTCATCTTCAATATCTAATTCCCAAAAGGATGAAAAATTATTTTTTCTCCCGCATAAAATAACTTCAAGATCATTTTCAAAGTTAGAAAGGTCTTCTGCGATTTGCCTTCCTAATCCTCCTGAGCCAATAATTAATGCTAAGCCTTCCATTTTAAATAAATTATCAATAATTCATTTTTAAGATATTTTATTCAAAAACGTGTCCGAAAATAATTGAAGAAACGATAGCCTTAAGTTTTTTGCTTTAATTTTCTTTTCAAAAATTGTTTAGCAATTTTTTTATCTTCAAAATTAATTACTTTATTTTTAAGAATTTGATAATCCTCATGACCTTTTCCAGCTATTAGAACAATATCTCCACTATTAGCAAAGTTAATAGCTTGTTTTATAGCTAAAGATCTATCTATATAAAGGGTAATTTTTTTTTTATTTTCTACACCTGATGATATATCTTTCATAATCTTTTCTGGATTTTCTTTTCTAGGATTATCTGATGTAATAAATACATGATCTGAAAAAGATTCTGCTATTGATCCCATCAAAGGTCTTTTTTTTGAATCTCTATCTCCGCCACATCCAAATACAGTTATTATCCTTCCTTGATTAAAATTCTTTAAGGAATTTAAAACTTTAAAAAGTCCATCTGGAGTATGTGCATAATCAACAATAATTTCAGGTAATATTTTATTTTTATCCTCTTCAACTATAATTTTCTCCATTCTTCCTGGAACCCCAGGGAAATCTTTTATTGCAGCACATATATCTTTTATTGGAAATCCTAATTGATATAATATTGCTATAGCTTGTATAGAATTCATCAAATTAAAATCACCCACCAATGGAGTAAATAGCTTTACTTTCTCCTTATGTGTATGCAAGTAACAAAATGATCCTTCACTAGTAAATTTTTTATCTGTCAAATAAAAAATATTCTTTTTTTCTTCTAAATCATTTAAAGTCTTATGTATTGAAATACTAATTGTCTTAGATTCTACCTCATCTAATAATTTTCCCCCCCAAAGATCATCTACATTTACAACTGAAAATCCAATATCAGATCTTAAATATTTTGATTTAAATAATTCCTTTTTTGTATCAAAATAAGACTCCATACTTTTGTGATAATCAAGATGATCTTGAGATAAATTAGTAAATACTGAAGCAATAAATTCACAACCAGAAATTCTTTTTTGAGCTATTGAATGAGAACTGATTTCCATTATTGCAAATTTTGCGTTTGCATTCTTTGCTGCCTGTAGTTTTGGTTGTAATTTATCTGGAAAGTCTGTGGTTAATTGAGAAGATTCACAATATCCAGGCCACCGATTATATAACGTCCCGAATAAAGCAACTTTTATACCTAATTTCATAAGTAGAAATTCTATTAAAAAAGTTACGGTAGTTTTGCCGTTAGTACCCGTGACACCTATAAGTTTTAAATCTCTTGATGGATTACCACAAAAATGAGAAATTATTTGACCATAAAGATCATCCAAAGGTTTATTTAATACTAATACTTTTTTTTTATCAACTTTCCCAGTTAATTTTTCAGCCTCTTTACTAATAATTGCTGCAGCAGCTCCATTATTAATTGCATCTTTCCAAAATTTACCGCCGTCCACTGTTGTTCCAGGTAACCCTAAAAATAATCCTCCCTTCCTGACATCTTGTGAATTAAAAGTTATTTGTTTTATATAAGGATTAACAAATTCTGAGGGGAGATTTATCTTAACTACATCAAGTAAACTTTTTAAATTTATTTCATTCATAATTTATAAATCAACTTAGATTAATTAAATCATCTATATTTTTTTTTAACCAATTTCTGAGTTGTAAGTTTTTTAGTCTCGGAGATACACGAGGTAATTCATTGATTTTGCTTGAATTATATCTTTTTAGAGCAATTACTGGAACTTCATAATCATACTTTTTATATTTATTTTTATATAAATCAAATCTATCAATATCTATTTCTTCAAGTTTCAGATCATTATGAATTAATTCTAAATCAATATTATTGAGCTCGTTTTTTAATTTATCGCAAATACAGCATCCTTTTCTAACAAAAACCAACAAAATCATGACAACCTTACATCAATCAGGAACAGGATCACATCCACATGGTGTCCCAGGATGACATCTACTTAATCTTTTGAGGGTTAACCAACCTCCTTTCCAAGGCCCATGTTTATTTATAGCCTCATATCCATATTCACTACAAGTAGGAATGAATCTACATTTTGGACCAAAATATGAGGAAATCCAATTCCTGTAAAAGGAAATCAAAAAAAGGAATAAGGAAGTTAATAATTTGTTGATGTTTTTAATCACTTCCATGATGTAAAATAAAATTTCAAGCAATATTTACTTTAATTGAATTTTATCAATTATTTATTGCATATTTCTATTTAAATTAAATTATGTCAAGATACCGCGGACCTAGATTGAGGGTTACGCGTCGCTTGGGAGAACTTCCAGGTCTCACCAGGAAAGCTTCAAAGAAGTCCAATCCTCCAGGTCAGCACGGCCAAGCCCGTCGCAAGCGATCAGAATACGCTATTCGTCTAGAAGAGAAACAAAAACTAAGATTTAATTATGGAGTTTCTGAAAGACAATTAGTTCGATATGTAAAAAAAGCAAGAGCTCAAGAAGGTTCAACAGGCACCAATCTTCTAAGATTACTTGAAAACAGATTAGATAACATATGTTTTAGATTAGGTTTTGGTCCAACCATTCCTGGTTCAAGACAGTTAGTCAATCATGGTCATGTAACTGTAAATGGAAAAGTCTTAGATATCGCTGGTTACCAATGTAAATCTGGTGATATTGTAAGTATTAAAGAAAATAAAGCAAGTAAAAAACTTGTAGAGGGTAATATTGAATTTCCAGGGTTAGCAAACGTTCCTCCCCATTTAGATCTCGATAAGTCTAAATTAGCTGGAAAAATCAATGGAAAATGTGATCGGGAATGGGTTGCTCTTGAAATAAATGAACTATTAGTTGTGGAATATTACTCTAGGAAAGTCTAAAAGCCCTAATAAATAATCTCAACTTTAATTGAACCCTCCTCTCATTCTTATTTTAAAGAAATATGGGTAAGAATAAAGATAAAAAAAAGTCTCCAGGTATAAGAACCATTTCCATTCACCATGGAAAATCTTTTTCTGAAGAGACAGGGTGCATAATGCCTCCAATATTTGCTACTTCAACATTTAAACATGGAAACAAATCAAATTTCGATTATACAAGATCTGGAAATCCAAATTTCCAAATACTTGAAAATGTTCTTAAATCGATCGAGGATGCGAAATATTGCACGACTTTTGGGTCAGGTATTAGCGCAGTAACAGCAATTATCTCTAGTTGCAAAAAAAATGACAAAATAGTTGCTGAATCAAACTTATATGGCTGCACTGTGAGGATGTTTGAGCAAGTATTTAAAAAATTTGGAATTGAAACTTTATATTATGACTTTACGAAGAAACAAAATATAGAAAAAATTAGTGAAATAAATCCGTCACTTATTTGGCTTGAAAGCCCAACTAATCCACTTTTAAAAATCATTAATATTCAAGAAATTTGTAAAGAAGCAAATTCCAGGAGGATTCCAGTAATTGTAGATAATACTTTTTGCACCTCTTTAATTCAAAAGCCATTAGAGCTAGGTGCAACAATATCCTTGCTAAGCACGACTAAGTTTATAAATGGACATAGTGATGTTTTAGGAGGAGCTGTTTTAACGAACGATGAGGATTGGAAAAATAAAATGATATTTGCTCAAAAATCTCTTGGATTAAATCCATCTCCATTTGATTCTTGGCTTATTACAAGAGGTTTAAAAACACTTGCATTAAGAATAGAGCAACAATCTAAAAATGCAGAAATTATTTGTTCTGAACTTGAAAATCATAAATTAATCAAAAAAATAATCTATCCTTTTAACAGAAATCATCCAGAATACGATTTAGCCAAGTCTCAAATGAAAATGGGAGGTGCAATGATTTCTATAGAATTGAATATGAACAAAGAGAATACTTTTGATTTTTGTAATAAGCTTAAATATTTTTCTTTAGCAGAAAGTCTTGGAGGTGTTGAAAGTTTAATCTGTCATCCTTCATCAATGACGCACGCATCTGTAGATGAAAAAACAAAGCTCAAATTAGGTATTAATGATTCATTTATAAGATTATCAATTGGTTGCGAAGATGTAGAAGATCTCTTATTAGACATTTCAGATTCTTTAGAGAGTTTTTTATAACGGTGAATTTAATAAGAAATCCAATATGGAGAAAATCTGAATTAGGTTACGCTATACCTGAAAGTGATCATGCAGTTTCAGTAGCTCTTCCTACTTGGGATGATGTAATTGCATATGAAGAAAAAGATCCTTATTGCTTAAATTCACTAAAAGCAATTTACCCTCGTTTTGGGCTAAATCCCGTAGTAAAAAAATTAGCTAACAATTTCTTATTTGAATATAAATTGAATGACCATAATGCATGGCCATATCCAAATTATTACTTTGCATCAAAAGCTAAAAATTATTGTGATAGTAATTGTGACAATAAAAGTTCTTTCATAATTGAAAAAAAGGATATTACATTCTTAATAACTACTGATTGTGCAAGCAAATATGCTCGCATTTTTTGGCAACATTCTGGACTTGGAACTTCATCTCGTGCAGCTGCAGTAAATTTGAAACTAGAGTTAAGTTCATCAAAAAATTTAGTTAGAAGTTCTCTGATAAAAATCAAAGAAAGACTCTCAAATTATAGTGGTGCAAAATCAGAATTTATTCATATCACTTCATCTGGAATGTCAGCTCTACATACAGCTTTAGAAATAATTTATACTATTTTTCCCCATAAACCTACTCTTCAAATTGGTTTCCCTTATGTTGATGTTCTTAAATTACCAAAGAATATTTTTTATGGAGCTAATTTACTTATTGAAAATTCTACACACGATATTGAAAATGAAATAATCAAAATAAATCCATCAGCAATTATTATTGAACTTCCAAGTAATCCAATGCTAAAGTGTGCAAATTTAAAAAAAATCTCACAAATTGCTCATAAATATAATATTCCAATAATTGCTGACGATACTATTGGTTCAAATATAAATATCAATTCATTAGAGCATTCAGATTTAGTATTTACTTCACTTACCAAAATTTTCTCAGGAACTGGAGACATTCTTGCGGGATCATTAATATTAAATCCAAAAAGTAAATGGATTAAGGATTTCAAAAAAGCCCTAACCACTATTGAGGTACCAAAACTTTATGATAGCGATATTGTACTACTTGAGAAAGCAAGCAGAGATGTAAAGGAAAGGGTTCTAAAGCAGAATGGAAATTGTTTACTATTAAAAGAGAAATTAAAAACGCATAAGGCAATTCGCAAAGTATTTCATCCTGAATCATGCCCTAACTTCAATTCACTACTAAAAGAAGAGGGAGGTTATGGCTGTCTTCTATCTTTTGAATTAAAAGGTAAGATCGATAAAGTGAAACAATTTTATGACTCTATAAAAATAACTAAAGGCCCAAGTCTAGGAACTCAATTTACTCTTGTATGCCCTTATGTACAATTAGCACACTATGAAGAATTATCATGGGCTGAAAATTTAGGAATACCTCCATTACTAATTCGAGTATCAGTAGGATTAGAAGAAAGTGAAAATTTATGGAATATTTTTTCGCAAGCCCTTGATAGCTTATAAATTTAGTAACGTATGGTGTAATAAATTTTTTACTATTTTTTTATAACTTGGCTAAGATTAAAATAAATCTCATACATAAATAATGGCAAAAATTTATGAAGACAATAGTTTTGCTATAGGAAACACTCCCTTAGTAAAATTAAAATCAGTTACTAAAAATGCAAAAGCAACTGTGCTTGCAAAAATTGAAGGCAGGAATCCTGCCTACAGTGTTAAATGCCGTATAGGCGCCAATATGATTTGGGAAGCTGAAAAAAGTGGGAAACTAACTAAAGACAAAGTAATTATTGAGCCAACATCGGGAAATACTGGAATAGCTCTTGCTTTTACTGCTTCTGCAAGAGGTTATAAATTAATCTTAACTATGCCAGAATCCATGTCCCTTGAAAGGAGAAGAGTTATGGCGGTTTTAGGAGCTGAATTGATTCTGACTGAAGCTTCAAAAGGAATGCCTGGAGCAATAGCAAAGGCAAAAGAAATTGCTGAAAGCGACCCTAACAAGTATTTCATGCCTGGTCAATTTGATAATCCAGCCAATCCTGAAATACACTTTAAGACAACTGGTCCTGAGATTTGGGATGATTGCGATGGTTCTATTGATGTATTGGTTGCTGGAGTTGGAACAGGGGGAACAATAACAGGAGTTTCTAGATTTATTAAAAATGAAAAAGGGAAAAATATTACTTCGGTTGCAGTAGAACCTTCACATAGCCCTGTGATTACTCAAACTCTAAATGGGGAAGAGGTAAAATCAGGTCCACATAAAATCCAAGGAATTGGGGCCGGTTTTATTCCAAAGAATCTCGATTTATCTATGGTTGATAAAGTAGAACAAGTGTCAAATGATGAATCCATTGAAATGGCTCTTAGACTTGCAAAAGAGGAGGGTTTATTAGTGGGTATCTCCTGCGGTGCTGCTGCTGTTGCGGCTATAAGATTAGCAGAACAAGATGAATATGCTGGAAAGACTATAGTTGTTGTTCTTCCTGATTTAGCAGAGAGGTACCTCTCCTCTGTAATGTTTACTGAAGTTCCAAGCGGAATTATTCAAGAACCAATTAAAGCTTAGTTTTAGCCGATTTTAAAAAAGCCTCTGGCTTTATGAACATAGCATCGCCATAAGAGAAAAACCTAAATTTTTCTCTTATGGCTTCTTTATACAAATAAAGTAATCTTTCTCTACCAATAATTGCACTCACAAGTAATAACAAAGAACTTTTTGGTAAATGAAAATTTGTAAGGAGTCCGTCAACCACTCTAAATTTAAAGCCAGGCTTAATTACAAGTTCAACATTTTTATTTATAGGTACTAGATCTTTTAATATTGGGCAAAAACAACTCTCTAAAGCTCTAACAGTAGTGGTTCCAATTGCTATAACTTTTTTTCCTTGTTTCTTAACAAGTTGAATTTCTTCTATAACTTTTTGATCTACATTTGCATATTCTTTATGTAGTTTTAAGGAAGTTAAATCTTCTTGATTCAAAGGCTTAAATGTACCATAACCAACATGAAGAGTAATAGGGAGAATTTTGACACCTTTTTTCTTCAAAGCTGTTAACATTATTTTACTTAGATGTAAACCTGCTGTTGGGGCTGCAACTGCTCCTGGATTCTTAGCATAATTAGTCTGATAATGATTCTCATGAAATGAAAGCTTTTCAATTTTCTTTATATAAGGTGGCAAGGGAATTTCTCCATATTTATCTAAAAAATCATTCATCAATACAAGTGAGTTTATATTTGGAAATCTAACTAATCTCCCTCCAGTATCTTTATCAATTCCTACAATCTCTAGTTTTGTTTTTTTTCCATCTTTAGACGTTAGGGTAATAATAGTATTTATATTTAATTTTCTTGCCGGCTTTGCTAAACAAAGCCATTTATCAGGCTTTATTTGCTCTAGAACCAACAACTCAATTGTAGATCCACTCTCTATCTGAACATGTAATCTAGCTTTCATAACCTTAGTATCATTAACCACTATCAAATCGCCATCACTTAATTCGTCAATAAAATCTTCCGTTAATTTATTTGTGTGGAAATTTTTTTTAAAGCATAAATCATCTACAATCATGAGTCTTGATTTATGTCTGATCTTTTCTGGTGTATGCGCTATTAAAGATGAGTCAAGTTCATAATTATAAGAATTTAACTGTTGATCTAATTCACATGATTTGATTTGAGAATTCAATTATAAATTAAGATATTAGCGATTCTGGAGAATCTTGAATTAAATGAGCTAAATCTCTTAGGAATGCAGCTCCATCGGCACCATAAATAACTCTATGATCAGCTGTGAGATTTACTTGCATGACTTTTCTTACTGATATAGATCCATCCTCATCAGCAATCACAACTGATTTAGAGGCCGCTATCGCAAGAATTGCACCTGTGCCTGGAGGCAGGATTGCATCAAACCTATCTACGCCGAACATTCCAAGATTTGATATTGTGAATGTTCCTGAAGAGTATTCATCAGGTTCTAACTGCTTTGACCTTGACCTTTTAACTAAATCTCTCCATTCTCTTGAGAGTTCAAATAAATCGGTCCTACAAGGATCCTTCAAAACCGGAGTAATTAAGCCTCCATCCTCCATGGCTACTGCAACTGCAACATTTATTTTTTCAGGATATGAGATTCCTTGATCAGAATAACTTGAGTTAACCTGAGGATGATTTCTTAGTGTTTTTGCGACTGCTTTAACTAATATCGCAGTCATAGTGACACCATTTTGCTTTACTTTTTTATAAAATGAATCAAGTTTATCTGTCCTAACTGAGTAACCCACTCTAAAGCAAGGTACAGTCAAGCTTGATTCCATATTTTTATTGACAGCCTTTTGTAAGGTATTAAATTTAGCAATCTCCCCAGGTTTACCAAAACTATTTCCTAATTCAGTTTTTTTAGATTCACTTAATAAATTTGGATTATTGATACCTGTTGAGTAATTACCCTCACCGATCCAGGGTACAGAAATTGGCTGACCATTCGCTTTTAAAATATCATCTGCTTGAATCCTCCCATGCGGTCCAGAGCCATCAATTCTGGATAAATCAACACCCATCTGCAATGCTAATTTTTTAGCTTTAGGTGTAGCAATAAGTCTTGTAGATTTATTTAATACTGGGGGTTCTAATTTATTTTCATTCTTATTCTTTTGAGTCAAATTATTTTGAGAAATAGTTTCTTTTTCATCAACTTCTTTCGAGGTAATATTATCTTTTTCTGGTATTTCTTTCTTCTTTTCTTTAAGCACTTCATTTTGATCTGAAGATGATTCAGCATTAATTTTATTTTTATTCTGTACTTGAACAGAATTTATCTCATCTTCATTTTCAACAATAATTCCTATTGTTTCACCAACCGGTGCTGTACTACCTGCAGGCATCAAAACAGCGGCTAAATATCCATCTTGAAATGATTCAACATCCATATCAGCCTTATCAGATTCAACAACTAATACCGATTCTCCTCTTTCAACTTTATCGCCA
>Ga0160422_10002126_pt1 | contig 12409 bp, 12 predicted proteins | sample Fk160mmetaG_FD_108192 | JGI IMG/M metagenome (GOLD analysis project Ga0160422, IMG submission 108192) | Marine microbial communities from the Central Pacific Ocean - Fk160115 60m metaG | ecosystem: Environmental > Aquatic > Marine > Oceanic > Photic zone | place: The Central Pacific Ocean...
AACACATCAATTTTATGGTTAACTTCTTGTTGAAAGTAGTCTTGAGAGAATAATGATAAGTTAAAAATTAACAAGAAAGATATTATTATTTTTTTCATGTTAATTAATTAATAAATCAAAAATAACAAAGAATCCAAAAATTAAAGAACCAAATCCATTTGTAGTAAAGAATGCTATGTTCACATTTTTTAAATTGTCCTCAGAAACTAGCCTATGTTGGTAAATAAGAAGAGTCGCGAAAATTGAAAAACCTATCCAATAAAATTCTCCAAAATGAAATGTTAATCCTATGAAAATTAAGATTATAACTGTAATTACATGAAAAAATTTAGAAAAATTTAAAGCGTTTTTTTTCCCCATTTTTACTGGTATTGAATAAAGTTTGTGTTTTTTGTCAAACTCATGGTCCTGTAAGGAATAAATAATGTCAAATCCACTTACCCAAAATAAAACGGTAGCAGAGAATAGAATTGGTAGAACATCAAATGCTTCATTTACCGCTAAATAAGCCCCCAATGGAGCTAATGACAGACCCAGACCAAGAAATAAATGGCAAAGAGAAGTAATTCTTTTAGTGTAGCTATATCCTAAAATTATTATGAGAGCAACTGGAGATAGATAAAAACATGTTTTATTTATTAAATAACTTGTACTTACAAAAAACATACAGTTAAGGATAACAAACATCAGTGCATTATTAGCTGAGATTGTTCCATTTGGAATTTCTCTGTTTTTTGAGGTTCTTTCGTTTGCTTTATCAATCTCTCTATCAATATATCTATTAAATGCCATAGCAGCTGACCGGGCAAAAATCATACACAAAACTACGTATATAAATATTGTCCAATCAATTGTTTTTTGAGGTGCTGATAAAAAGAATCCTATGAAAGCAAAAGGTAATGCGAAAATGGTATGACTAAACTTTATAAGAGAAAGATATTTTTTCATGTGAATGATTTAATCCTTTATGATTTTAAAATAAAAGTTTATAAATTAATTATAGATAAACATAATTGTTTTTTATAATCTTGCATCAAATCTATTAAAAATAAACGATTGAAGGTAAATTTTAATTTACGATATTTGCGATTGAATTTAATTTTCAGATGACTAAGCAGATAAATACAATTAAAGGGATGAGAGATTTCTCTCCCTCTGTAATGTTTCGAAGAAACTATATTTTTTCAGTAATTAAAACTACATTCGAAAAATATGGTTTTTCTCCAATTGAAACACCTGCAATGGAAAGTCTAGAAACTTTATCTGGTAAGTATGGAGATGAAGGAGACAAATTAATTTTTAAGGTGTTAAACTCTGGAGATTTTTTATCTAAAATTGAATTAGATAATAATATTACTTCAAATACATTATCAAAACAAATATCTCAAAAAGCCCTTAGATATGATCTGACAGTTCCACTTGCTAGATATGTTGTTAAAAACAGAAATGATATTATTTTTCCTTTTAAAAGATATCAAATACAAAATGTCTGGAGAGCTGACAGACCTCAAAAAGGAAGATTTAGAGAATTTTATCAATGCGATGCGGATATAATTGGAACAAATTCCTTAATATCAGAAATTGAACTTATTCAATTGTGTGATGAGATATTTTCGCGAGTGAATATCCCAAATATAAATATTTGTATCAATAATAGAAAAGTATTAATTGGTATGGTAGAAGTAATGAACGCAAGTTCATTATTTAATGAAATTGTAATTATTTTAGATAAAATTGACAAGATTGGAGTAGATAAAGTCAAAAAAGAAATATCGTTTCTAGGAGTTAGTGCTGAATCAATTGAAATTTTAGATAAATTTTTATCGATAAAAAAAATAACAGAATTAAAAGAACTATTATGTTTATCTAAAATTGGAAATCAGGGAATTGAAGAGCTAGAATTTATTTTTAAAAATTTGGAAAATTTAGGACTAAAAACATCAAAATTAAAATTTGATATCACTCTAGCTAGAGGAATAGATTATTATACAGGATGTATTTTAGAAGTAAAACAAAAAAATATAAATATTGGTTCATTAGCAGGGGGTGGAAGATATGATGACTTAACAACTCTTTTTGGTTTAAATGATGTTTCGGGAGTTGGTGTTTCCTTTGGTATTGATCGAATTTATATTGTAATGGAAGAGCTTAATCTTTTTCCATTAGAAATTGATAAAACGATAAAAGTATTAATCATAAATTTCGGAGAAGATGAACAAATATATTGTTTAGATGTTTTGCAGAAACTTCGAAACGAAGGAATTTCTTCTGAATTGTACCCCTCATTTGCTAAAATGAAAAAACAAATGAATTATGCTGATAAAAGAGGTGTCGAATTTGTTTTGATAATTGGAGAAGATGAAATGATAAATGGTATGGTAGGTGTGAAAGAGATGAGTACTGGAAGACAGAGGGAGATGGAGTTGTTAGAATTTATAAATGAGATAAAATAAATGCCCGAATTATTTATAATAGGGGAGAAACCATTGACGATTTCAGAAATATCAAGAATTATTTCTGAAAAGATTAAAATTAAATTATCTCATTCTTCAGAAGAAAAAGTAGTTTTTTGTAGGAATTATTTAGATAACAAAATAGAAAATTCAACAAATCCAATTTATGGAATTAACACAGGTTTTGGTTCATTGCATAACCACAAAATTTGTGAAAAAGATTTAGAACAATTACAGAAAAATTTAGTGCTGTCTCACGCTTGTGGTACTGGAGATGAAGTACCCAAAGAGATAGTAAAGATTATCTTACTTCTAAAAATACAATCTCTTTCATATGGACATTCAGCCATCCAATTAGAAACCATAAATAGATTAATTGAGATGTTTAATCGAGATATCTTACCAGTGATTTATACACAAGGATCTTTGGGTGCCTCTGGAGATTTAGCTCCATTAGCCCATATGTCTTTATTTTTAATTGGGGAAGGTGAAGTAAATATATTAAATGATAAAAATATTTTTATTCGTAAAAAATCTTCTGATGTTTTATCTTTTTTAAACTGGGAACCTATTAAACTCAAATCAAAGGAAGGTTTAGCATTGTTAAATGGAACTCAATTTATGGCAGCCTACGGTATTTGCTCCTTAATAAAATCAAAGAAATTATCTTATTTATCTGATTTAATTGGATCTATTTCATTAGAGGCGTTTAATTGTAGAAATGATTGCTTTGATGAATTAATACATAGTATAAGACCACATAGGGGTCAAATAACATCCGCTAAAAATATAAAACACTTTCTTGAAGGATCTGAAATTCAAAGACAAGAAAAAATACATATTCAAGATCCTTATTCTTTCAGGTGCATGCCTCAAGTTCATGGAGCTTCCGCAGATGTTATAAGTCATGTAGAATCTGTATTTACAACTGAGATAAATTCTGTAACGGATAATCCTACAGTTTTTCCAAAACAAGACAAGGTGATTTCCGGAGGTAATTTTCATGGTCAACCATTAGCTCTGTCTCTTGATTATTTAGCTTTGGCAATATCTGAATTGGGTAGTATTTCCGAAAGAAGGACTTACCAACTTATCTCTGGATCAAGAGACTTACCATCATTTTTAGTTTCAAATCCTGGATTAAACTCTGGAATGATGATACCACAATATACGGCTGCTAGTATTGTAAGTCAGAATAAACAACTATGTTCTCCGGCTTCAGTAGATTCAATAGTATCTTCAAATGGTCAAGAAGATCATGTGAGTATGGGAGCAAATGCTGCTACTAAATTATATAGAGTTATAGAAAATGTGGAAAGAATTTTGTCGATTGAGTTAATTAATGCTGTTCAAGCTCTAGAGTTTAGAAAACATCGCTCATCAACTTTTATAGAAAATATAGTTAAGAAATATAGAGAGAAAGTTGATTTTTTGGAAAAGGACAGAGTTTTGTATATAGACATTGAGAAGTCTATAGAATTTTTAAAGTCTTTAAAGATAACAGAATAAACTATTGTAAAGAAATTATTTTTGGATTGAAACCTTGTTGTTTTAATCTAGTTATCCATTGATTTGCCTCACTTTTTCCTTCATCTTCTACAAATGTGAAATTGGAAGGACCTTCAATATAAGTCTGATATATTTCTTTATTAGAATTTGAAACTCCAGATAGTTGGAATATGTCACAATTATAATGTAAGTTCTTGAGTTTGTTTAATTCATATTTTGCACTGTCAAGATCTTTAAATGAATTTAATATAATAATATAATTTCCGTTAAACTCTGATTTATAGTATACTAAATTTTCATTATCTGTCATTTCTTCATCAACTTCACTTTTGATGTTATTATCAATTTCATTTATGATTTCATTTTTTTTAGACAAAGAATCTATGTCTACATATTCGTACCCTAAATATCCTAATAGTATTATACCAAATAATAAAATAAAGTATTTAATTGTATTCGTATTTTTAGAATATTTTATAGGTTTCGTTAATGATTCTTCATTTAGACTTTTTTCAACCGTATGTGTTATTGTCTTTTCATTATCATCTGTTGATTGTTTTTCTGTTACCTTTTTCTCTTGAATTTGATTTAGTCTTTCCCTTAGAATTCTAAGTTTTTCTTCGTTATTTTTATCACTCATCATAAAATTTTTATCATTGCTAATATAAATATTTATTTTATAGTTGATTCAATGCAATGGTCAAAAAGTTGCATCAGTGTTACTCCAAGTTCTTTTGCTTGTTTTGGTATTATACTTTCGTTAGAAAGACCGGGAATTGTATTTATTTCAATAATGTAAGGAATATCATCCATAATTATATAGTCAATTCTGCAAATACCTTTTAAGTTCATTTTTGAATATACATCTTGAGTGATTTTTTGAACTTCATTAGTAATTTTTCTGCTAATCCTTGCAGGAGTTATTTCTTTAGAAAGTCCTTTATACTTTGCTTCAAAATCGAAAAAATCATTTTGGCTTATAATTTCTGTTATTGGAAATGCTGTTATTTTGTTGTGTAAAATTCCTACTCCACAACTAATTTCAATACCATCAATAAATTGTTCTATCAATACTTTATTATCATGTTTTTGTGCTAATTTTATCGCTTTTTTAATCTCAGATTTACATTTAACTTTTGAAACTCCAAAGCTGGAACCTGATTGATTAGGCTTGATAATACATGGAAGTCCGATTTCTTTGACAATTACAGAGTTGTTAATTTTGTCAATATTATCAATACAAATTGAATTTGGACATTTGAAACCTAAGTTTTTTAATTTATGATTGCACAAAAATTTATTAAATGTTATAGCAGATACATCTGCATTGCAACTGTTGTAAGGGATATTTAAATTGTCAAAAATATTTTGAATATTTCCGTTTTCAGCTGGTGGCCCGTGTAAAGCCATAAATACATAGTCAAATGATAGAGTACTATTGGATAATTTAACCGTAAAATTATTTATATCAACGAAATAATAATTTTCATCAATTATTGCATTCCATTCATTGTTTTTTAAATGAATAATGGTTCCCTTATATTTTTCAGGATTTAAGTTATCTAAAACTACATTTGCGCTTTCTAATGATATCTCATATTCTGCTGAGTCTCCTCCTGTTAAAATTGCGATTTTTTTCATACTATTATTATAAGTACAAATCTATAAATTAATATACTTAATTGCATTTGATATTTTTTATATTTGTACTTCTTTATTAACAGAGCGTGGACAGTATTTTACAAATATTTAAATATTCTTTTGGAATGAATGATTATGATTTTTTAACTCAATATTGTGAATACAATATATTAATAAAATCTAGAATCATATGAATTTAAAGAATTTTATTAATAAAGTATTTTTAAAAAATAAGCTTTTTAGTTTTCACTTATTTTCAGCCTCTATTTGTACAATAGTATTATTCTATTTTCTTTTAATTTATTTAGATAATTATACTTTAAATGGAGAAGAATTTGAATTGCCAGATTTTCAATCATTAACTACAGAGGAACTTGATATTGAAATAAAATCATTAGGACTTGATTATGAAATTATCGATTCTGTATACACTGATTCTGTAGATAGAGGAACTGTTTTTACCCAAGTGCCAATTTCTGGAACTTTTATTAAAAAAGGTAGAAAAATTTATATTACACTTAACTGTCTAAATAGACAAAAGTTTTCTATTCCGGACATTTATAATAAGTCTGAAAGACAAGCCATTAATCAGTTAAAATCCAATTTTAAAACTAAATCAATTAAATCTTTAAATTATAGTGATATTTCCTCCGTAGTAGTTAAAATGATGGTTGGAGAAATGGAGGTTTTTCCAGGGCAAAAACTTATTTCAGGAAGTACAATAAAACTATTTTTTGGAGGAGGAAGAGGTTCAAATAAAATTGAACTCCCAAATATGATTGGATATACATTGGAAGATTCCTATCTAATACTTAAAGAAAATAACTTGAATATAGGAGAAATTATTTTTAATGGTGTAATTACTGATACTTTAAGAGCAATGGTTTATAATCAAAGACCATTAGCTGAATCCAAACTTCAGTTCGGTGATATGGTTGATTTAGAAATAAAACAAACAATAGATACAACAATTTCAGTAGATTCAATATTTTTAAAATGAAAAGATTCATCTTTTTTTCAATATTGTTATCAATGAATGTTTTTTCGCAAGAAATAGAATCTCATTTATTAGTAAATTCGATATTAGACAAGAATGAACGTTATTACTCAAAAAAATCATTTTCTAATCTTGTTGTTCCATTTATAGATGATTTTTCATATAAATCAAATATTCCAGATACATCTTTATGGGAAAATAAATCTGTTTTTGTCAATAGAAGTTACGGTTACAATCCAATAACAATTGGAGTTGCTACGTTTGATGGTTTAAATAGTTTTGGTAGACCACATGACATAAATTTAACTAGTACAGACTCTGAACACGCTGACACTTTAACCTCAAAAATAATTGATTTGTCGGGATTAGATTCAGCTTATTTTATGTTTTTTTATCAACCACAAGGACTAGGAAATGACCCGCAAGTTACTGACTCACTAATTTTAGAGTTTTCCGCGGAAATTGATAGTTTTGGGAATAATGTATGGAACACTATTTGGAAGAGTCCTGGCAGTACTGTTCATGATTTTAAAAAATTTGTATTTGTTTTTTCTGACACTAATTACCTTAACAACAAATTTCAATTTAGGTTTAGGAATCTTGCATCTGTTACTGGAAATTTTGATCACTGGAATATAGATTATGTAAAATTAGATGAGTACAATAATAGTTCTGATACTTCAAGTCTTAATGATGTTGCATTTTTTAGAGAAACACCTAAAATATTAAGAAGATATAGAGAAATGCCTTGGATTCATTTTGTAAATGATATTAACCTTGAAATGAACGATTCCTTAGATATTATTTTAAGAAATAACTCTCAAAATATTCAATCAATTGATTATAGGTATGACATATTTAAAAATACAAATTTAGTATACCATTATCCAACCTTAGGGGGTAACAACTCTACTAGGAATGTTGATGTGCCTCCATTTTTTAGTGGAGGTCTATATTCTTTTAATTCACCACCCGTAATGCTAGATAATCAGATGTTTCCCGTATCTTCTGCAGATAGTGCTGAATTTATTTTTAGAAACTCTATAAATACTCCACCTGATGATTACAAATTAAACGATACAGTATATCACATTCAAAGATTTTATAGCCATTTTGCTTATGACGATGGTAGTCCCGAATCCGCATATGGAATTAATGTTCAGGGAGCAAAGTTAGCGTATGAGTTTAAACTAAACAGGCCTGATACTATAAGAATGATACAATTTAAGTTTGTTGAAATGCATGAAAATTTAGAAGGAAATAAATTCTTACTAACTGTTTGGAATAATAATAACGGGTTGCCTGGAAATAAAATTTATTCTGATACAGTTGAAGTTGGGTATCAGGACAGAGGTAAATTTAATAATTATTACTTGAAAAAAGGTGTTGGTGCTGTTGGTACTTTTTTTATTGGTTGGGAACAATTAACTGATGATATATTGAATTTGGGATTGGACAAAAATTCTATTTCGAATGAATATATGTATTATAATGTTGGAAATGGTTGGATTAATTCTCAGTTTTCAGGATCTTGGATGATAAGACCTGTTGTAAATTATGATAAACCTATTTTAAGTTCTACCCTAGAAAACAAATCTAATATTGATGTTAAAATTTATCCAAATCCATTTTATGATAAAACAACGTTATATTTTAAAAATCAGAATATTAGATTAATTCACCTGATAGACATAATGGGAAGAAAGCTTGTTGAAATTTATAGTTCTAATCAAGAAGTTAGCATTTCTAATTATAATTTTAAAAAAGGAATATATTTTTTAAATATATTTGAAAATGACAAGAGGATTGTGAAAAAAATTATTGTAAATTAATGATTAGTTATATTGGTGGAAAGAGTCGTATGGCTAAGTGGATAGGAGAATATGTCCCAAATGATATTGAAATTTATGTTGAAGTTTTTGGAGGGGCCTTTTGGGTATATATAAATGGAGAGATACATAAAAAACCTAATTTGAATCAAGTAGTTTATAACGATTTTAATAGGTATATGGTGAATTTATTTGAATGCTGCAGAACTCCAACAGAATTTTTTGAAAACATGAAAGATTTAAAAGCTCAAGATGAAAAAATGTTTTATAAATTTCAAAGAGAAATATTTAAGAATGAAGACATTAGTGAAATTCAACTGGGAGATTTTGAGTTCGCAAAAAAATATGCATACATAATGACTCAGGTTTTTTCTGGTACAAACGCAGAAAAAGCAAAATTTATTAATTTAAAAGGAAAATATAAATCTAAATTTGACTCCTTTAGAGATAGGTTATCTAAACCAAGATTTATTGAAAAGTTAAAAAAAATATCTGTTTGTGAAAATTTAACATATAGTCAAGTAATTGAAAAATATGACTCACCAAAAACATTTTTCTATGTAGACCCACCTTATTGGAAAACTGAAAATTATTATTCACTTCATGATTTTAATTTAAAAGATCATGAAGATTTGTGTAATCAATTAGCTAATATTACCGGCAGATTTTGTTTATCTTATTACGAATTTGATTTATTGAGAGATTGGTTTCCAAGAGACAATTTTATTTGGAAAAGCAAAGATTTTGTAAAGGCTGCCTCAGCTCAAAAAGGAAGGTCTCAAAATAAAGGTACAGAGCTTTTAGTAATGAATTATAAAAATTGATGAGTGCTAAAAATCAACTCTACGAGCACTATAAATTTGTCGCAGACAAAGGCCAAGCACCTTTAAGAGTTGACAAATTTTTAATGAATTTTATAGAAAATGCAAGTAGAAGTAAAATTCAACAAAGTGCGAAGAACGGATATATTCATGTTAATGGCATTCCAGTAAAATCAAATTATAAAGTCAAAAATGGAGATGTAGTTACAGTTGAATATAGAAATCCTCCGAGACCAAATACCTTGATTCCGCAAGATATCCCTGTCAATATAATTTATGAAGACAATGATATATTAATTGTAAATAAAGAGGCTGGAATGGTCGTACATCCAGGGTTTGGTAATTGGGAAGGTACTCTAGTGAACGCACTAGCTTTTCATTTTCATAATTTACCAAATACGGGAGATAAAACACGACCAGGGCTAGTTCATAGAATAGACAAGAATACTTCTGGGGTTTTAGTTATAGCTAAAAATGAAATTTCAATGCAAATTATGGGAGATAAATTTTCTAATAGAGATTTGCACAGAAAATATATTGCACTTGTATGGGGTGATATGAAAGAGGATGAAGGGACTATTACAGGGCATATTGGAAGGAGTTTGAAGAATAGAAAAGTCATGGGCATTTTCCCTGATGGAGACTACGGGAAACACGCTATAACACATTGGAAAGTTATAGAAAGGTTTGGATATACTACTTTAATTGAATGTAAACTAGAAACAGGAAGAACTCATCAAATCAGAGCTCATTTCAAATATATTGGACACCCATTATTTAATGACGCAGAATATGGAGGAGACAAAATTATTAAAGGAACAACTTTCACAAAATATAAACAGTTTGTACAAAATTGTTTTACAATTTGTAGTAGACAAGCTTTGCATGCAAAATCATTAGAATTTATGCATCCTGTTAAAAATAAATTAATGAAATTTAATACTGATTTGCCTGAGGATTTCTCAAAACTACTGATTAAATGGAGAAAATATGCAACCCATCAAATGTAATTTATAATTATTGATTAAGTTTCTTTAACTAAACCTATAAGTTAATATTATGAAAAATTTTTACATTGGATTTATTTTATTATTCTTTTCCTGTGATAAATCAGAACAGATGGTTTTTGTTCAGGATTCTGGAGAGGCACAAGGTACATTTTATAACATTCAATACCTTTCTGAAAATGGTGATTCGTATAAAATTAAGATAGATAGTTTGTTGAAAAGAATTGATAGCTCAGTTTCTATCTACAAATCTTATTCCATTATATCTAAATTAAATAATGGAGAAAAAGTGCAAACTGATGATATTTTTAACTCCGTTTATTCTGACGCAGTAAATGTATATTTAACTACGGAGGGTTATTTTGATTGTACCGTTTCTCCATTAGTTTCTTATTGGGGGTTTTACAAGAATTGGGGACAAGAAAAAATTGATGTAGATTCTTTAAGGATTCAAGAGATATTAAAGAGTATTGGAACAAACAAAACTTATAGATTAGATAGTTCTGTATTTTTAGAAGCTGACGTTCAATTAGATTTTAATGCAATTGCTCAAGGATATTCTGTAGATTTAATTGCTGATTTATTTGAAGATGTAGGTATTCACAATTATCTGATAGAAGTTGGTGGAGAAATAAAAGCTAGTGGAGTAAATAAAGATGATAAGGTTTGGAAAGTTGGAATAGATAAACCCTTAGAAGAGATAGATATAGATGATCGCTTTCAGTTTATACTAGAGTTGGATAATAAATCATTGGCCACTTCAGGTAATTATAGAAAATTTTATGAGAAGGATGGAGTTAAATTTTCCCACACTATAAATCCTATGACAGGATATCCAGCACAAAACCGTTTATTAAGTGTTACTGTGATGACAAATAAGTGTTCTCTAGCAGATGCTTATGCTACAGCTTTCATGGCGATGGGAGTTGAGAAAACCAAAAAATTAGTAGATTTTGTTGATGTTCAGTTAGACGTTTATTTAATTTATACAGATAAAGATGGAAGTTGGAAAACTTATATTAGTCCAGGAATGCGAGAAAAAATAATTAATTAATCTTCTTTTTTACATTTTTCATCTGGTTCAGCACCGCAAAATCCACATGCCTCACCTTCTTTATTCAAAAATGGATTCTGACTTGCACATGTGCCTGAAAACTCTCCATTTTTTTTTAATAATATTTTTATTCCAATTCCAGCAAATACAAAAACCATAAGTCCTAATGAAATTAAAAATAAGCTTAAGAAGTTTTCCATAGTAATTAATTTGTCTACAAAATTATAGGTTTTATTAGGATTAACTAAGTTTGCATTAAATAATTTATTTAATGAGAAAAAAAACAGAAGCATTTTCTAGGCTTTTAGAAATAATGGATGAATTAAGGGAACATTGTCCTTGGGATAAAAAGCAGACTATGGAAAGTCTGAGATATTTAACTATAGAAGAATTGTATGAACTTTCTGATGCAATTTTGGATAAGGATATGCAAGAAATAAAAAAAGAACTTGGTGATATTTTATTGCATATAGTCTTTTATGCTCGAATTGCCTCAGAAACAAATGATTTTGATATTTCTGATGTAATACATAGTGTGTGTGATAAGTTAATACATAGACATCCTCATATTTATGGGGATGTTAGGGTATCTAATGAAGAAGAAGTCAAAGAAAATTGGGAAAAGTTAAAATTGAAAGAAGGAAAAAAATCTGTACTAGAAGGAGTTCCAAAATCTTTGCCAGCAATAGTAAAAGCCCTCAGAATTCAAGAAAAAGTTAGAGGTGTTGGTTTTGATTGGAAAAATAAGAATCAGGTTTGGGAAAAGGTGTTAGAGGAAATTGAAGAATTGAAGTTAGAAGTACAAAAAGGTAATCAGGACAAGATAGAATCAGAATTTGGAGATGTTTTGTTTGCTTTTACTAATTATTCAAGATTTGTTAATGTAAATCCTGAAGACGCTTTAGAGAGAACTAATAAGAGATTTATTAAACGATTCCAAATAATGGAAGAAATTATTAAAAAAGATGGATTAATACTCTCTGAAATGACTTTTTCTAATATGGATTTGTATTGGGAAAAAGCAAAAAAGATATATCTGAAAGAATGAGAAGATAATGTAGTATTACAAATTTTCTAATTTTTTCCTTTAAATTAGCA
>Ga0160422_10002127_pt1 | contig 12399 bp, 6 predicted proteins | sample Fk160mmetaG_FD_108192 | JGI IMG/M metagenome (GOLD analysis project Ga0160422, IMG submission 108192) | Marine microbial communities from the Central Pacific Ocean - Fk160115 60m metaG | ecosystem: Environmental > Aquatic > Marine > Oceanic > Photic zone | place: The Central Pacific Ocean...
ACACTGGTTTCCCACACGTATTCAAAGTGCGTTCCCTCAACGTCACAATCGTTGTCAAGTGTTCCATCAAGATCAGCATCTAGAGTTGCATCCACATCCCAACAGACAACCAGAGTTTCGATGTCGGACGAGGTGTCATCGACGACAACATCAAACTCAACGAGGTCGTCCTCATAAACGACCACGCCATTGTCTCTATCGACAGCTTTCAAGAAATTGCTTTGGGCAACGATGGTTGGAGGAACGTTTTGAATGGTCACCTTAGCGAGTGACAAGGACGAACTTTCACCGTCGTCATCAACTGCCCGGACCGATACGATGTGTTCACCGGAGGTTGGCCATGAGGCAGCAACATCCGACGAGGTGCCGTCTGTTGATGCCGTGAAGTTTTCAAGAACATCGCTGAGGTTCCAATCCAAGATGAGTCCATCACGATCGTTGAGCGTGTCGTCTCCTTGAGCCCTTAAGATAACGGTTTGATCCTCCTGCAACACCCAAGTTCCGTTGGCATCAAACGGTGTGTTAACGCCCGCAATCCACACCTCAATGTCTCCGATGGTTGGAGCGACATTGTAGACTTCAATCGACGAAAGAACTTCCGTTACAGCCCCATCATCATCGGTTGCGACCGCTCGTATTGGCATGACTCCTTCTTCCATTGGCGTGAAGGTGCACGTTGGTTGCGTGAGGCCTTCTAGGCACATCAAATCTGGCCAAGAGATGCTCACTTGCTGACCTGATGGGGAGATTGTGTCAATGTCACCACTATCGCTTGCGTCAATGGTAATGGTGGATTCCACTGCTACTTCCGTTGGATGACTGAGATTGACAAATGGAGCACGGTTCAAGATTGTAACGTTGTTGATGAGTACAGTTGAATCAAGTTCATCATCGGTAACGATGGTACGTAGTTCCCAGTCGCCATCATCAGACCAGTTCCAGTTCACGAAGCAATCGGGTGTGGTGATGACGTCAACAAGACCAGGTCTCGATTCGATTTCAAATCGGCATTCCACATCGCCTCCATCAGAGTCGAACGAAGCCCGCGCATCAATGAACACCTGCTCGAAGGTATAGTTTCCAGAATCGATTGAAATCGAAGCATTAGGAGCACGACCAATGAAAACACTAACCATGGCTTGGTTGTTGCTTCGATTTGCGTCACCAGTTACCAACTCGTCTGGGTCTACTGTGAATGTCAAAATTTGACTACCGATTGTTGCGCCTTCAGGTACAACCCAATCAACAAGAATTCGTTGTTCACTGTAGGCTTCAATGGCTGGGACCGTTTGACGAATTGCTTCACCACCAGGAACCACGACTTCCATTTCGGTTGCTGGTGAGGTGAAGACACCACGGTTTTGTGCGGGAAGAGAAAAGGTGAGTTGGTCGCCGGGAAGCGCGTTGTATCCGATGGATTTTGAGAGTGTAGCGACGTCCGTACCCCGTGTTCGTGTAACGATGATGGAATCCTCTTGAGCTACAAGATCAACACCAACCACAGACAAGTCGATAACGACCGTTGCGACCCCGATAATCTCCTGAACTGGGTCCCATACAATCACACCGTTGCTGCTGTAATCGTCGCTGGCTGTTGTCTCGTCTGTTACGTTGGATACATTGATCATTTCCTCGATTTGCCCGCTGCCGTTGGTGGTTGGATTCAGCAGCGTACCTGTCATCTCGTATCGAAGTTGTAGATTCTTATTCACTTCTGGAATGCCGTTTGGTGCAACAGCATAGGTCGCATAAATCTTCGACATCGTGTCGGGCAATGTTGCTATGAACTGCGTATCTACATCAATTTCAACATTTCGAGCACCTGGATTTTTCCGCTTGTCAACTCCAAAGGAATCCACAGGTTCGTAATCCTTCAAAAGCCAGTCAATGGTGAAGCCTGCCGCATTTGAGATTCGAATCCAAGAATTGAATCGTACAGCAGGACAATACCAATTGAACCCTGCACTAACTCCTGTTGCGTTCCATTCGTTGACTTTGTAAGAATCATCGCAACCTTCGTACTTGATGTTGAGTCCGTCCTCGGTAGGGATGCCGTCCTTCGTTACCTGCCACGAGGTGTTCTCAGCACCGTTGGAATCGAAGGATGTGGGGTCGAAATAATCTGACGAGCCACTTACACTTGTTCCAGACATGAATGGCATGTACCATTGGTCGCCGGTCCTAAGTGGGAAGTCGTACTTTTCCTTAGGTGGGTCGTAGTAGGTGTCGAATGAGATGGTAGCAAGCTTTTGCGAGAGGAACCCAAGGTTGAACGGTGCAAAGTCAACATCCAATTCGAATTCGGAATTGATGACGGCAAGATCTCGCACCCGAACAATGTCTTCTCCGGTGTAGTCGATTGTCAATCTTCCAGTGACGCTTTCGAGCGTCGCTCCACTGTTGCCTGAGGAAAACTCACCTTCAATCTTCATTTTGTAGGCCAAGGTTTGAACGTTGTCAACGTTGATGAAAAACACATCTTCGATTTCATACGTCGTGTCTCCTGTTAGCGTGTTCAAACTGGCAGAAACGTTTGCTTGGGCGAGCAACTGAGCAACGTCGAAGCGCGTCTCATAGGTCCATTTATCGCCGATTCTCCAACTCGGAACATCGGTAGAACTTGTCGATCCCGAGGTACGTTCAACGAAATCACGTTCTTCCAGAGTTTGAACCTCCTCATGGACCATGTGAACCATGGACATACAGGTCAACAAAAACAACACAAACAGCGCAGAGAAGCGGTTCGCCATGGGCGAATGTTCTCTTCCTCGTACTTAGGAATTGTCAAGTTGTGAGTCGAGCCATTGTTGGCCGTAATGCTCCCATTGCTCCAAACTCCACCCGTCCGGGAGCCCACTTTCTGGTATTGGTGGGGCTGTTGACGTCGATTCAAGTGGTCCAAAAGAATCGAAAGCGCCTTGCACTGGTGGGTCGTTGGGCCTGTTACGCTTTGCTGATATTTCATGAGGCATCAGACCAACGTCCTCATCGCTGAAAATAGCGTTCTGCCGCTTGTCAAGTCGTTCCATCGTCCGCTGGAGACGGTTTGATCGTCGTCTCCGAGTCAACATCGCAAGAAGGAGGAGTAGGAACGCCAACAAAGAGAGTTGATACACTGGATTTGCCTCTTCGCCTGCCAGTGATGCACCAAACCTTTCCACAAGTGTTCGGTCTGGTTCGCCAATTCTGAGTTTGATGACCTTGGTGCCAGGTCGCTCTGGATTTTCATCCCATGCCATGACTCGTACTTCATAGGTGCCCTGTTTCTTGAAGACATGTTCGATTTGCTTTCCAACTTTATCTGCATCGTTGTTTTTCACACCGTCTCCATTGCTGTCTACAGAGGTGTCAAGATCCCAAACAACCGTAATTTGGTCCAAATCGTTGATCGAATCGATTGTCGTGGATGCGTCAAGAATGCAGGTTTCCAAGGCATTGCAGAGAATTTCATTGGTACGGACAATCGGTGGAATGTTGAGCACCTCGATGGAGAGAACCGTACTCACTCGGACACCATCATCATCGGTTACGTGATAGATTACGGTGTGCGTTCCACTCGTATTCCAATGCCAGACCAACTCATCACCCACAACATCGCAGTCATCATCAGCACCGCCAATGTCGTTCGAATCGAGTCCGGGATCAACGTCCCAACAACGGATGAGTGTGTCGTAGTCCGAAGGTGTATCCGTCGCGTTTCCAACGAGTCGCACTTCTTCGCCTTCTGCCAGCGGTAGGACTTGGTCGAGTGGCTGAACAACTGGCGGAACGTTTGCAACGCTGACCCAACGTTCGTAGGTTCCGCTGCTGGCTCCCTCTGAATCGCTTACTTCGAGTCGCATCCTATGCAATCCAGAGGTTTCCCACATCATCTCAAATTCTGACACGCGCCCATCAAACGTTTTGATGAGATTTGGTTGAGCATCATCCGGCCACCAGCGGTGGGTGAGTCCATCCAAATCGTCGATTGAATCCAAGGCTTGGCCGCGTAAACGGACCACTTGGTCTTCTTGGACATGCCAGGTTTGTTGAACGTCGATTGGAAGAGGCCCGCTATCGTTGGTCATCGTAACCGATAATCCGTGCGGATTGATGTTTGTGAAACGAATGTCAATGCTCGCCATTGTCATTGCACTATCGTCGTCGACTCCCACCGCTTGGAAGGTATGCCAACCTTCGGTTGGTGCTGTCGTGGTGCACACTCTCGTGTAGTAGCCCTCTTCACAAATGGCGTTTAGCCAATAAACGTCAACCACTCCCGGAAACGGGTCTTCAGAGTCCGTGTCGTTTGCATAGGCGTAGAGCGTGACAGGATGCTCGACTTTAACCTCCGTTCGAGCACTTGCTACCATGATGTTTGGTGCCCGATTGAGAATCATGACATCAAGCACACCGTTAACAGTGTCTTGTTCTTCGTCCGTGATTGTAACTTCGATGGGGTATTCTCCATCGTTTGTCCACGTCCAATTAAGCATGCAATCGATGGATTCAACCCGGGTCCATGCAGGCGTCCTGGTCCCATCGTACCATGGAATGTTGAACAAGCAGGAAACGTTCCCCCCGTCTTCATCAAAACTGCCGGATGCATTGATCACCGTTTCAACGTTGGTGTAGACCTCAATCGGTTCGAGAATTGCAGTAGGCAATCGTCCGATGAACAGATTGATTTCGCCAATATCGTTGTCCGCATTTGCATCTGCTGAATTCGTCTGAAATGGGTCGGACTCCCAGCGTACAGGAATTGTACCAATGGAGGCATCTTCGGGGACCGTCCAAGTGAAGTTCACCTTGTGTGATTCGTAGGTTGCAAGTGAGGGGAGGTCTAGGTCGAAAATCGACGCATCTGGATGATATATTCTCAGTTTAGATGGGGTTGATGGTGTAATCCCTTTGTTGACGACTGCAACTTCGATGGTCAATTCGTCTCCTGGCAGCACGTTGTAGCCAGAGAGCGAACTCACAGTGCTGATTTCACCACTGCGATTTCGAATCACCACTGCCCGTTCCTCGTCAGCGATGAGGTCCAACCCTACCAGATATTCATCGAGCGTGACTGTGCTTGCTCCAACGTAATTTCCTGATTTTGCCATGATCCCATGACTTGCCCAGTCCGTGTTGGTCGCAGAATAATCGATGTTGTTTCCTGAATTAATCGTCGTGCTCGCAGAGCCGTTCGAACCGGTATAAATCGTGGTTGACGCTCCATCGTAGGCAACCTCTACTCCCACACCGTTTACAGTTCCAAAGCACGATGGACTGAGATGAACCCAGACCTCCATCGGTGAATCGAGAGCTGTGAGTGTTCGTTCTGGAGCGACATCGACGCAATTCGGTCGATTTCCGGGGTCGCTGTTGCTTTCAACCCCAGTCGCACCGACGGGCATGTACTGCTTTAAACGAAAATCAATGGTCAAGCCAACGTCTTCCTCAGCATGTCGCCAAGCATAGTTGTTGACCGCTGGGCAATACCACCGATACCCAGTTGATACACCATCAGAATTCCAAGAAGTGAGTTCATAGGATGCATCGCACCCGCTGTATGCGATACCAGCGCCAATCGAATTACGTGGCTGACCCACGTCTGTTACCTCCCATGTCGTCGTATTGGTATCGGTTTCCGGAGGTGGGAAGGGAGTGATGTAATCACTTTGACCTGACCAAGTTGAGGAGGATGTGGTCAATGAAGTCCATCGTTCTCCATACCTCAGAGGGAAGTCGTACGATTCTGTGGCAGGGCTGTATTCGTTGGTAATGGTGATGTCACCGAGAATTTGCGTTAACGACCCAATGCCGTAAGGAATGAATTTGATGTACAAATCGAGATCGTTTTTCACTGTTGCAAAATCACTCACTCGGAGGTATTCTGTCTGCGTGAACTGAATTTCGGCGTTGCCAGTAAATCCCTCGAGTTCGACACCACTTTTGTCGAAATCCGCCGTCATTCGAAGTTTGTAAACCCATTCCGTGCGGTTGTCAAATTGCAGTTCAAGGATGTCCGTTACCTCTGCGGTGGAATCTCCTCGAATTTCCCCAACACTTGCTGAAACACCCGTGTTGGTAATCAAAATCGAGGGGTCGAAGGTTCCAGAGTAAACCCACTTGTCGCCGATTCTCCATGAAGGCAAATCGGTGACGCCAGGGTTACCTGAAGAACGAACTTCTTGTTGATTTTCATTGAGTTGAGTGTTGTGCGTGAAGAGGGGAACTTGGCTGAAGGCAATCAAAAGACCCAGCACGAGCAGAGTCAAGAGACGTGACTTGAGCGATTCGCCCATGGTGTTGCTCGTGCGTCCTTGCACATGAAAGGTACGCAGGTGTACTCAGAGAAGGTCAGCAAGTTCATCCTTAATGATTTCAACTGCTTCCAAAATCTCGTCCTTGTGTCGGGCACCGGTAATGACCATTTTACCGCTGCCGAAAATGAGACAGACGACCTTTGGATAATCGAGTCGGTAAATGAGACCAGGGAACTGCTCCGGTTCGTACTCGACCTTGTCGAATGGAAGGTGGAACGTGAGGTTGTTGAGGTTCAACTTGCGTGGTTCACCTGCAAGCGGTGCTCCAGTGAATTTGTCGTTTCCGTCGTAATCTTCAGGATAGTGAAGTGCATAGGTAGCGACCATGTTTTGAACCTCGATTTCAACATCCTTGAGGTCCCATGTTGTGATTCCAGCGGCTCGTAAATCCTTGATCATCCTGTCGATACCGGTGTGGATGTTGTCCTCGTCCTTTCCACCGGTGCAGACTGCTCGTCCAGATCGGAACATTAGGATGGCAAGTTTTGGATCGGTTACTCGATAGACAACACCTGGGAATTGTTCGGGCTCGTACTCGCAGTTGAGTTGAATTGCGATATCGGGCAGGTCGAGTTCTTCAGCTACACGGGTGCTTGCAACTACATTTACAACGGTCAAACGCTCTTCATCGGTGGTCATGAATGCGGCTTTGTAATCGAGTATATAAAGGGAAGGCTGCCAATTTTATGACAACCGTTTCGGGGTGGATGCTCACACTGCGTCCTCAATTCGCAATCCCGGTTCGTTGAATGTACTTATAAAAGCCCTGCCACCTTCCATTTCGATTGCTCCCATGGTTTCTTCCGGATTTGTGGTTAAAGCAATCATGCACCCTCCACCTCCAGCCCCGGTCATTTTGACACCCAAACTTGACGGTGCTGCAGCACGAATCAACCGCTCAAGTTCAGGAGATGAGACTCCGAGCGAGCGGAGCACAATGTGATTCTCAGTCATTGCTTGACCCACGGCTTCCATGTCCCCTTCCCGAAACGCTTGTATTCCCCTTCTTGCGATGGCACCTATGGTTTCCAATTCCACTTTACGACTCGAATTTTTTCGCATGAGTTCTGCAACATGATTGACCATGGCAGAGGTCGATCCGTGTGTGCCGGTATTTCCAACGACCAGAGCGGTGCCCTCTGGCACTGCAGCTTCGAATGTGTGAAGATGCCACTGTCTGGTGGAGCCATCGACATCCATTGTTCGGGTTTCAATGAAATCCAAGTGTTCTTCTATGGTGTCGGAGAGGACAATGAATCCTCCGTAGGAACTTGTTGCGGTATCCATCGGACTCGCTCTTCCACCTTGAGCAGCCGCTTCGGCATGGTGAGCCAAGAGGCTTGCTTGTGCCTTGTTGGCCGACCCATTGTGCAACTGTTGCAAAGCACCACAGAGGGCAACGGATAATGCAGCTGATGAACCGAGGCCAGATGCTTTTGGTATCGTTCCGCGTATTCGAATGTGAAGCGGATTCCCAGTGGATGAATGCAATTTGTTCCGAATGTACTCGATATGTGGGTGTTTTTTTGGATTAAACTTGCGTCCGTCAAGACGCCATGCTTCAATCATGTGCTCATGCTCAAGTTCGATGGTCATGCGTTGATTGATGCTACAGGCTAAGGCAGGTTCTCCATAAACAACAGCATGCTCACCAAAGAGAATGCATTTCCCGGGTGCAGAGGCCTTGACCATGCCCATTCCACACCCATCTAAACCATTAGGATTGGTATTGGTTCCATCGATTGGTTCAAGGTTTGAACGTCTTTAGGTGGTACCATGCTGGCGCACCCGCTGGAAGAAACCTATGCGGGAATCCAAGGATACTACTATTTGCTTGTGCTAAGCGGAGTTTCGTTGGGATTTTTCGCATATCAAGTCCAAAAGGCGACCCGACTCGTTCTCCTCGGTGCGCCAGACAAACGCTTTGATTCATGGAGCAAACGCTTGAAAGAAACGCTTACGGTTTGGCTCGGACAACGAAAAGTACTGGAGGACAAGGTCGCAGGTACCATGCACGTGCTGATGTTTTGGGGCTTTCTCATGCTCTCCTCAGACATGCTTGATCTCGCATCTGCGAATCGATTCAGTGAGCACATCTTACCAGAAGCACTGAACGGAATTTGGAACGGCATGGTTGAATTGGGTTACACCAGTGCACTGGTGGGGTGTTTTCTCGCACTCAACCGACGTGTCTTATTCACGCCGGAGAAACTGAAGGGCAAATCTCAACTCGAGGGCAACATCATTTTGCTTCTGATCATGACCATATGCACAACATCCTATGTCGTCGAAGCCGGGGAAAATCCACATCCAAGATGGGAAATGATCGGTGCATGGGTTGCTGATACCTTTGCTCCATCACAAACGACGGTTAACGTAGCGTACTGGGCGCACATGATTGCAATTTGTACGTTCTTGTTTCTTATTCCTCTTTCTAAACACATGCATTTGGTAATGGCTTTGCCGAACGTTGCGTTCTACGATACGGAACCGATGGCCAAGATGCGACCTCTGGCTGTGGATGAAAATGGTACTGCTGTTTCCCTAGAGGAGCTGGACATCGAATCCTTCGGGGCGGCGAATTATACGCAACTCTCATGGAGGAGTCTCATCGATGGTTGGGCTTGCACATCTTGCGCACGGTGCCAAGATGTCTGCCCTGCGTACGCAAGTGGAAAAGCGTTGAATCCGATGCAAATCATCCATGATGTGCGTTATTATGCCAACGAACACGCCTCGCAATTGTTCGCAGGTGAAACGCCGGAAGAGGACATCATTGCCCGATTTGGTGAGGAATCAATCTGGGCTTGCACGACATGTCATGCATGCGTTGATGTCTGCCCTGTCAACATCGAACACGTTCCAAAACTTACCGATGCACGTCGCCATTTGATGATGGAGCGTATGGAATTCGATGAAGCCGTTGAAGACACCATCATGCCGCTCATGGCAACCATCGAAAATTTGGAATCGGATTCCAATCCGTACGGTCTGCCATCGCATGAGCGAGGTGATTGGGCATCCGATCTAGACGTTAAGGTCGCGGAACCTGCTGAATACATCTATTTTGCAGGATGCGCAGCGTCGTTTGACGAACGCAACAAAAAAGTCGCACGTGACACCGTTTCAATCATGAAAAAAGCAGGGCTTGATGTCGGTATCCTTGGGATGCAGGAAGGGTGTACGGGTGATGCTGCACGACGGGCCGGTAACGAGTATTTGTTTCAAATGCTCGCAGAGACCAACTTGGAGACCTTCAACGAACTTGGTGTCAAGAAGGTCGTTGCGTCTTGCCCGCATTGTTTCCACACACTAGGAAAAGAGTACAAGGACTATGGAGGAGAAGACATCGAAGTGATGCATCACTCGCAATTGATTTCTCATCTGCAGCAAGAGGGTAAACTTCCGAAACACGAGCATGACAGTTCGGTTACCTTCCACGATCCGTGTTATCTCGGGAGAATCGGCGGTGAATACGATGCCCCTCGCGATGCGATTGGGGGCGTTGGGATTGAAACCGAACGTCATGGACGTGGGTCGTTTTGTTGTGGAGCCGGCGGTGCACAAATGTGGATGGAGGAACACGTCCCAGAGGGTAATGATCGCGTCAACATCATACGCGCCAAAGAACTCGCTTCCACTGGTGCAGAAACAGTAGCCGTTGGCTGCCCGTTTTGTTCGACGATGGTAACGGACGGCTTGTCCGCAATCGATGTCGAAATGGATGTCAAGGACATCGCTGAACTGGTTTGGGAGCAAATAAAATCCAACGATGCAAAAATACAGGCTGCTAAAGCCGCATAAACACCGGATGGTAATGAATGAATCAAGATGCCCTGATGGCTTGGTATCGTCGCGTAAAACGCCCATTACCTTGGCGAACAGATCCATCTCCCTGGTCGATTCTTCTCTCTGAGATTTTACTCCAACAAACGCAAATGGAGCGAGGAGTGCATTACCATCAAAAGCTGCTGAAGCGATTTCCAACACCTGAATCCATGGCGAAATCGAGCGTGGATGATGTACTGCATCTTTGGCAGGGTGCGGGGTACTACTCTCGCGCACGAAGACTGCATGCGTTGTCGATCGAGGTTTTGAACAAGTACGATGGAAAACTTCCAGACCAACACAACCAACTCCTCGAACTTCCAGGTGTCGGCCCTTATACCGCTGCAGCAGTTGCTTCTATTGCTTATTCTATACCCGTTGCTTGTGTTGATGGCAATATACGACGAGTGATGGCTCGTCAGACAAATTTGGAAGATCCTTCACCGAAAGAAGTTCAAATCTACGCAGATGGGCAACTGTTTTACAACGCTCCTGGTGATTGGAATCAGGCCATGATGGAACTTGGTGCTTTGGTCTGCCGCCCCCGCAAACCATCGTGCAGCCAATGCCCGGTTTCGGAATCGTGTCAGGGACGGTTTCGTGCACAAGAATTACCTCGACCAAAGAGAATCAAAAAGAGGTTGATGGAATACAAATGCGTTGTTCGCATCGATGACGATGGGCTTCCTGAGTTGCAGCAACGACCTGAAAACGGTCTGTTTGGAGGGTTGTGGGGTCCGTACATGGCAGCCGATGTTGATACCAATGGTTGTGAATTTGTTGGCACGATTCGGCACCAGCTCTCGCATCGAGAACTGGTTGTTTCGGTTTGGAAATCCGATGGAGCAAGCGGAACGAATCCACAAGAAGTCGCTCTTTCAACCCTCGATCGCCGTCTTCTCGAATTGGCTGGAATTGTCACGAACGTCCCATGAAAACGATGCAAGGCAACCCAACAAAGAAAAGAACAGGATAAATTCTGCAGGTGCTGCAACCACGATCCATGGTTGTAGCTGATTCAATGGAATAAGGTTGGATTCCAGACCGAGTTCGCTTCGCACTTGAGTGATTCCCCTGTTGATTGAAACCGTCATAACCATCAGGGAAACGAACGCTATCGCTATTGATGCCAGTCTGATTTGACGACCTTTGGGATGAGGTTTTTCCAACGAATAGTGGGCCAGTATCGCCCAAGCGAACCCACCATGAAACACGACAATGGATGTGTAGACGTGGATTACGATGTAATCGTACATGTTGGCAAAAGCGAGCACAGCCAAATGCGTTGAACTGGTGACGCCCAAGATTGTTGCAGCAAAAAGAATTCTTCGTCTGGAATGAGATTTGAAAAGAATGTACATGCGCAGTGTTAACAAACAATGCAGAACAGCAGATATCAACAAACCGGTCGTGAACACGAAGCGTTCAGGTCCGGGGTAATCAGCCTCAGAGATGAAAAACGGAAGGTCGCGTGCGTTACCAAGAACGAAGTGAAGGGTTACAGCAACCAACACAGAACACAGCGGTACCAACCATGACAATCGAACAAGCCGAGCATCGCTGAGCACTACCGAAGAGAGACGAATTCCATCTTGCCGTTTCAAGTCCAACATCGTCTTCGGAACGTCCTCAACCGTTTCACGTATCAATCTTCAAGTGAGAGTGGCGACACCGAGGTCATGTTCACATGCCACTGCGAGTACATGACACACGCCGACGCGAGAAGGTTGAATTTTCAACCCTTTCACCTGGTAGGGTTTCGATGTATGTTTGCGGTGTTACGGTTTACGATCGCTGCCACCTTGGTCATGCACGTTGTTACATTGCGTTTGATTTGGTGCATCGATGGTTGGAGGCATCTGGTTATGATGTCGACTACGTTCAAAACTTCACAGACATCGATGACAAAATCATCATTCGTTCGATTGAAACCGGTGAAGATTGGCGCGAAATCGTTGAAAGGAACATCCAATTGTACTATGAGGACATGGATGTTTTGAACATCCTTCGAGCCGACCATTACCCACGTTGCACGCAGTATGTTGATTCAATGATTCACATCATCGAAGATTTGATTCAGAAAGGCCATGCTTACGTTGCAAAAGATGGTGTTTACTTTCACGTTGCTTCTGCGCCTGAAAAATACGGGCAGTTGACGGGTCAATCCATTGATGCTGTCCGTAAAGGTGCAGGTGGTAGAGTGGATGATACTGGGAGCGGTAAGAAAGATCACAAGGATTTCGCCTTGTGGAAGCAAGCCAAACCAGGAGAGCCT
>Ga0160422_10002129_pt1 | contig 12396 bp, 12 predicted proteins | sample Fk160mmetaG_FD_108192 | JGI IMG/M metagenome (GOLD analysis project Ga0160422, IMG submission 108192) | Marine microbial communities from the Central Pacific Ocean - Fk160115 60m metaG | ecosystem: Environmental > Aquatic > Marine > Oceanic > Photic zone | place: The Central Pacific Ocean...
AAATGGAAACTTAGGCTTCTACCACAATGAAATCAGTGTTATTCCCGAAGGTAAAGAACAAGACTTTTTAGGTTGGTTACTACCCGGTTTAAACAAATACAGTTTATCAAGAACATTCTTTTCATGGCTCAACCCTAAAAAAGAGTACAGTATCTCAGCAAACATGAATGGTGAGGAACGTGCTTATGTTGTTACGGGACAATATGAAAATTTACTCCCAATGGATTTACACCCTCAACATTTAATCAAAGCAATTATGATTGGTGATATCGAATTAATGGAAAATTTAGGTATTTACGAAGTTGCTGAAGAAGACTTTGCTTTATGTGAATTTGCGTGTACATCTAAAATGCCCGTACAAGAAATTCTTCGTGATGGATTAGACTTGGTAAGAAAAGAATGTAGCTAAACAAAAAAAAATGAAATTATTTAAAAACATATTAAACAGTGTAAAGCCTCATTTTACTGAAGGGGGTAAACTAGAAAAGCTCTACCCTGCTTACGATGCATTCGAGACTTTCTTATTTGTACCTGATCATACATCTCAATCTGGAACTCACATTCACGACGCTATTGATCTAAAAAGAACTATGTTTTCTGTTATTATAGCCCTTATTCCTTGCCTTTTGTTTGGAATGTGGAATATTGGATACCAACATTCTATAGCCTTAGGTGAAACGCATCCAGATTGGTTAGATGCTTTTATATATGGAGCTTGGAGAGTCCTTCCAATGGTTATCGTTTCTTATGGTGTTGGTTTGGGAATTGAGTTTGCCTTTGCCATCTCTAGAGGTCACTCAGTAAATGAAGGATATCTTGTAACAGGATTATTAATTCCAATGATTATGCCTGCAGATCTCCCACTTTGGATGTTAGCTACTGCAGTAGCTTTTGCTGTTATAGTTGGGAAAGAAGTCTTCGGAGGAACAGGAATGAATATACTTAATCCAGCTCTTACTGCAAGAGCTTTCTTGTATTTTGCATATCCAACTGAACTTTCCGGTGATAAAGTTTGGATTTCTTTGAATGATAAAATTCCAGTTGATGGATATTCAGGTGCAACAGCACTTTCAGATGCTTACAACGGATTAGTTAGTAAAATTCCTTCTTTTTTAGAAAGTTTTATTGGAATAATTCCAGGATCAGCATCAGAAACTTCAGCTTTACTCATTCTTGTTGGAGCGACTTATCTTATAATTAGTGGAGTTGGTTCTTGGAGAATTATCATATCGGGAATTCTTGGAGGACTTTTTATGTCACTTGTATTTAATTATTTTTCAGCAAATATCGAAACCACAAACTACTTGTTTAAAATTCACCCATTTCATCAAATTTGTTTAGGAGGCTTTTTATTCGGTGTTGTGTTTATGGCGACTGATCCTGTTTCAGCTTCTCAAACAACAATGGGAAAATGGATTTACGGATTTTTAGTTGGTCTTCTAGGGATATTAATTCGCGTAGTAAATCCAGCATATCCTGAAGGAATAATGATGGCTATTTTATTTATGAATGTTATGGCACCTTTAATTGATCACTATGTTGTTTCTGCTAATATCAATAGAAGAATGAAAAGATTAAAAACGACTTAAAGCATAAAATATGGCAATCGATAAAAACAGTAACTCATATACATTCGGATTTGCAGTACTAATGGTTTTCGTTGTCGGTAGTCTTTTGGCTTTAGCTTCTCAAGGACTGAAGGCAAGACAAGAAAAAAATGCTACTGATAAAAAAATGATGAGTATCCTTAGTGCTATAAATATTGATGCAACTAGAGAAAATGCACAAGAATTATATAATAAGTATGTTATTGATTCAAAAATTATTTCTGGTAAAGATTTAAGCGCTGATGCCTTTGATGTTGACATTAAAAAAGAATTTAGAGATAAAAATATTCGCGTTTCAGATCGAAACTATCCACTATATGTATGTGATAAAGATGGTGAGAAATTCTATATTATTCCTGTAGTAGGAACTGGACTTTGGGGCCCAATATGGGGTTTTGTTGCTCTAGAATCTGATTTCAAAACTATATATGGCGCCACCTTTGATCATAAATCAGAAACGCCTGGATTAGGAGCTGAAATTAAATATGCTTCGTATTCAGACCAATACACTGGAGAAACGATATCTGACACAACAGGAAGCTTTCAACCAATCATTGTAGTAAAAGATGGTTCTGGTTCCGGAATAAATTCTAAAGTTGATGGCATAACTGGCGGTACTATTACTTCCAAAGGAGTTGAAGAAATGACAACTCGAACATTAGAAGTCTATGTAAACTACTTTAAATCATTAAACTAAAGAGTAATGGCAGAAAAAAAAGAAGCACTCTTTTCGAAAAAAAACCGCAAATTATTATCTGATCCTCTAGATAGTGCAAATCCAATTTCAGTTCAAGTACTTGGAATCTGTTCTGCACTGGCAATTACTGTGCAAATTGAGCAAGCATTTGTAATGTCATTGTCGGTTTTAGCTGTAATGATATTTGGAAACATAATTGTATCAGTATTACGAAATTTAATCCCGTCAAGAATCCGAATCATTGTTCAACTAGTAGTTGTTGCTGCATTAGTAATTCTTGTAGACGAAGTTCTAAAAGCCTTCTTACCAGATGTTTCTGAAAAATTATCCGTTTTTGTCGGTTTGATTATATCAAACTGTATCATTATGGGACGTCTAGAAGCATTTGCGCTTGGAAATAAAATTTGGCCATCATTCCTAGATGCTATTGGTAATGCAATGGGATATGCTTGGATTTTAATTGTTGTTGCATTTTTTAGAGAACTTTTAGGTTCTGGAAAGATTTGGGGTATGCAAATTATTCCAGACTCTTTTTATGAAATGGGTTACACGAACAACAACATGATGATTCTACCCCCAATGGCATTGATTACCGTAGCATTAATTATATGGATTCAACGAAACAGAAATACAGAACTAATAGAAGAAAATTAAAAAAATGGAAGACTTGGTAAACATATTCGTTAAGTCTGTCTTCATAGACAATATGATCTTTGCATATTTTTTGGGGATGTGTTCTTATTTAGCTGTTTCTAAAACAGTAAAAACTGCAGTTGGTCTAGGTGCTGCTGTAATATTCGTTTTAGGTATTACTGTTCCTATAAACTACCTTCTAGAAAATTACGTACTAAAATCTGGTGCTTTAGTAGAAAATGTAGACCTATCATTTTTAAGTTTTATCATGTTTATTGCAGTAATAGCTTCTATGGTTCAGTTAGTTGAAATGATTGTAGAAAAGGTTTCTCCAGCACTCTATGGGGCACTAGGTATATTCCTACCATTGATTGCAGTAAACTGTTCTATTTTAGGTGGTGCTTTATTTATGCAAGAAAGACAGTACTCAACAATTACTGAAGCCACTGTTTTTGCATTAGGTTCAGGCGTTGGATGGTTTTTAGCTATTGTAGCTATTGCTGCAATTCGCGAAAAAATTCGTTATTCAAATGTACCAGCACCACTTAGAGGTTTGGGTATTACATTCATCATTACTGGTTTGATGGGTATCGCCTTTATGAGTTTTATGGGTATTCAATTATAATTCTGAAAAGATAAAATTAAATGGGTATTACACTTTTAACAACAATAATCGTATTTCTTACCGTTGTATTATCATTGGTCGGTATACTTTTATTTGCCAAAGCGAAACTATCTCCAGGAGGAAAAGTAAAGCTTGTTATCAATGGTCAAAAAGAAGTTGAAGTCGATGCAGGTTCAACGATATTATCAACTTTGGGTAACAACCAGATATTCTTACCTTCAGCATGTGGTGGTGGTGGAACTTGTGCCATGTGTAAATGTCAGGTTACTGAGGGAGGTGGAGAAATTCTCCCTACTGAAAAACCATATTTTTCACGTAAAGAAATTGCTAATGATTGGCGATTAGGTTGTCAAGTTAAGATCAAAAATGATATGAACATTGAAATTCCTGAAGAAATATTCGGAATTAAAAAATGGGAATGTGAAGTCATCTCTAACTACAACGTTGCATCATTCATTAAAGCTTTTATTGTAAAATTACCAGAAGGTGAGATTTTAGACTTCGAAGCGGGTGGATACATTCAAATTGACGTTCCTGAATGTGAAGTTGATTTTAAAGATATTGATATTCGCCCTGAGCCTAACGATCCTTCAGGACCAGATAAGTTTAAAAGTGAATGGGATAAATTCGGTTTATGGCCCTTAAAGATGAAAAACGATGAGGAGTGCTTCCGTGCTTACTCTATGGCCAATCACCCTGCCGAAGGAAATATCGTTATGTTAACCATACGTATCGCTACCCCACCTTGGGATAGAACAAAGAATGCATGGATGGATGTAAATCCTGGTATTTGCTCTTCTTACGTATTCTCTCGTAAAGTAGGTGATAAAGTAACCATTTCAGGTCCTTATGGTGAATTCTTCATCAAAGATACTGATGCTGAAATGGTATATATTGGTGGTGGAGCCGGAATGGCGCCAATGCGTTCACACTTATTCCACTTATTCCACACTTTGAAAACAGACCGTAAAGTAACATATTACTATGGTGGTCGATCTAAACGTGAGTTGTTCTACGAAGAAGACTTCCGACAAATTGAAAAAGAATTTCCAAACTTCAAGTTTCACTTGGTACTTTCGGAACCAGCACCGGAAGATAACTGGAAAGAGAAAAAAAGTTTAGATGATGAAGGAGATGGGTTCTTAGGTTTCGTTCACAATGCCGTAATTGAACATCACCTAAAACCTCATGAAGCTCCTGAAGATATTGAGTTCTACTTCTGTGGTCCGCCATTAATGAACCAAGCAGTTCTCAAAATGTGTGATGATTGGGGGGTACCTGAAGAAAATGTTGCCTTTGATGATTTTGGAGGCTAATCATATCAAAATAAAAAAGACTCGCTTTATAGTGGGTCTTTTTTATTTTCATTTAAAATGAAAAATTAATGATGAAATACTTATTTCTTATTTCTGTGCTACTTGTGTCTTGTGGAGACTCAGATCCGAAAAAAAAAATTGTAACTAACTACGGAAACACCCAAGGAACGACTTACTCCATTAAGTATACAAGTCCTCATGGAATAAATTACCAAAATGACATTGATAGTATATTAAAAGCTGTAGACCTTTCGCTATCAACATATATAAACGAATCTATTATAAGTAAAATAAATAGAAATGAAAATGTAATAATCGATTCAATATTTACGAGGGTGTTTGAAATGGCGATAAAAATAGCAAACGAAACCAATGGTTCATTTGACCCCACTATTGCACCATTAGTAAACTTCTGGGGATTTGGTTTTGAAGAAATCTCTAATAAAAATGAAAATAAATTAGTTGATTTAATGCAATCTGTGGGTTATAAAAAAATAAGTATTAAAGATGGTCATATTGTAAAAGAGAATCCAAATACCCAAATAGATTTTAATGCCATTGCACAAGGTTTCACCGTAGATTTAGTTGGAGAACATCTACAAAAACTTGGCCTTACGAACTACATGATAGAAATTGGTGGTGAACTCAAATGCAGTGGACTTAATGCCGATGAAAAACCATGGCGCATTGGTATAGATAAACCTTCAGAAGAAATTCAAAAAGAGCGATATCAAGCCATAATAGAAGTGTCAAATAAAGCCATAGCAAGCTCTGGAAACTATCGCCACTATAAAGTAGACGAAAAAACAGGAATGAAATACGTACATACCATAAACCCTAAAACCGGAGTGCCATTACAAACAAATTTATTAGGAGTAACTATCTTAACTGAATCCTGCATGGAAGCAGATGCCCTAGCAACTGCTTTTATGGTAATGGGGTTAGAAACTAGTAAACAATATTTAAATAGGCATCCAGAAATAGACGCACTTTTCATATACTCAAATTCTAAAGGAGAATGGCTACAATACCAAACCGAAGGTTTTGAAAACGTATCTGTATATCAAAGTATGTAAAAAGATTTTAAAATGCTTCAAAAACAAACAAATGAAAATTGTATTTGCGACCAACAATCCCAATAAGTTAAAAGAAATTCAATCTTTAATACCTAAAGAAATTGAAATCATCAGTCTAAAAGAAATTGGTTGTAATGAGGATATCCCAGAAACAGGTGACACTCTTGAGGCAAATGCTTTTCAAAAAGCCCATTACATAAAAGACAACTTTAATTACGACTGTTTTGCTGATGATACTGGTCTTGAAATTGATGAATTAAATGGTGACCCAGGTGTTTATTCAGCACGTTATGCAGGTCCTGAAAGAAATGCGAATGCAAATATGAATAAGGTTCTAAATGAACTTAAGGGGAAGAAAAACAGAAAGGCTCAATTCAGAACAGCCATCGCTTTAATTCTAAAGGATGAAGAACACCTATTCGAAGGAAAAGTTGAAGGATACATAAGTAAAGACAAACAAGGTAATGAAGGTTTTGGCTACGACCCTATCTTTATTCCAGAAAATAACATCCGTAGCTTTGCACAAATGTCTATGCAAGAAAAAGGTGCTATCAGCCACAGAGGAAGAGCGGTAAAAAAGTTGGTGACGTATCTTAACAATTTATCTAAACCTAACTCAAAGCAATAAATTGTTAATATCTTAAAGCTTTAAAAAAGGTGAAATTTCAAAACATCTTTTATATTTGAAATGCTTGTAAGATCTAAAAACATCTATGGGAAATTTCATTGTATCAGCACGTAAGTATAGACCACAAACCTTCGACACAGTCGTTGGGCAGCAATCTATTACCAATACATTGAAAAATGCTATAGTAAATAAGCATTTGGCGCAAGCTTTTTTGTTTTGCGGCCCTCGCGGGGTAGGTAAAACCACTTGTGCGCGTATTCTCGCTAAAACGATCAATTGCTTAAATCTTAAAACCGAAACAGAAGCTTGTAATGAATGTGAATCTTGCACCTCATTTAACGAACAACATTCTTTTAACATTCATGAGCTTGATGCCGCTTCAAATAACTCGGTTGAAGACATTCGTAATTTAGTAGAACAAGTACGTATTCCACCTCAAGTTGGCGATCGTAAAATATACATTATTGATGAGGTACACATGTTATCTCAGGCAGCTTTTAATGCATTCTTAAAAACATTAGAAGAACCCCCTGCACACGCTATTTTCATTTTAGCAACAACAGAAAAGCACAAAATAATTCCAACCATTCTTTCACGCTGTCAAATTTTTGACTTCAAAAGAATTCAGGTAGAAGATGTCGCTTCTCATTTAGCTAAGATTTGTGAGAACGAAAATATCGAATTTGAAACTGATGCACTTCACATCATCGGTCAGAAAGCAGATGGTGCACTACGAGATGGACTTTCTATATTCGACAGGATGGTAAGTTTTAATAAGTCTAAAATCACTTATAAAGACACCATAGAAAACTTAAACATTCTTGATTACGATTACTATTTTAAAGCAGTAGATCAGGCTTTAAAACAAGACATACCTTCTTCCCTACTTACATTTAATGAGATTCTTCAAAAAGGTTTTGACGGACATAATTTCATCAACGGATTGGCGGAACACCTTCGCAATGTGTTGGTTTGTAAAAACCCACAGACCGTAGAACTTATGGAAGTTGGTGATACCATTAAAACAAAGTATGTAGAACAATCTCAAAATTGCGATCAGGACTTCATCTTAGGAGCCCTTGAAATATGTAACGAATGTGACGTACAATACAAAACTAGTAGAAATCAAAGACTACTTGTTGAACTTGGTTTAATGCAAATTTGTTCTCTTTCTTCTGAAGGAGGGCTAAAAAAAAAACGCCGTAAGTCATTCATCTTAAGTCATACGGCTTTTAATACAGCAATAGCCAAATTCGACAATACGATTGAAACGCCAACAGTAAAAGCACAAATCAATAAATCGCATACCCAAATACCAAAAGTCGCCGAGACACCAAAAGTTCAAAAAGCCATTCTAAAAAAGGCGAACCCTGCCATTATAAACAAGATCAAAAAAAGCGGTTTAAGCGGCTTGTCGATCAACCAATTCTTAAATAAAAAAGAAGGTGAAGAAGACGAGCAGGAAATTACAGTAGCTACCGGAAAATCGCGTTCTAAATTTAATGAAGAGCAACTAAACCCATTATGGTTAGAATACGCGAAAACTATTGAGAAAAAAGGGAAAATCTCTCTTTTCCGTCTTTTTTCGGAACAATTCCCAAAAATTGACGACAATTTCTTATTAAACTTTCCTGTAGAAAGTCAGGCTTTAGCAGAAGATCTACAAACTGAAAAACCAGAGCTACTTACCTTTCTGAGAAAGTCATTAAACAACTATGGCATAAACATTGACTTCCCAGTGATTGCGGTAGATGAAGGCAAAATACTCTATACGCCACAAGACAAGCTTAAACATATGCTAGAAAAACACCCCAAGTTAATGTATATGAAAAAGCACTTAGACTTGGATTTAAATTGAGTAGAATTATATCGTAACTATTTAGTCTTTAAATATTTATTATCCACATAAAAAGTTCCAAAAGGCAGAACCGAACCTAATAATACTATAGCAAGTGTCTTCATACTCCAATTGTGTTCCTGCTTAAAGTAAAAAGCAAAACCAAGATAAGCTACAAATAAGATTCCGTGTGGCATACCCAACAATTTAACGTATGTAGGATCTCCTAAAGAATACTTTACAGGAACGGCCACAAAGAGTAGTAAAATGTATGATAATCCTTCCAGTAGGGCAATAATTCTAAATAATTTCATCCTTTTAATTTTACGACAAAACTAATGCATAAAGCACAAATAAAATACTGTAGAAATATAAAAGAGGCGTACACCTCTTTATATTATAATTTACCCATTTCTTTTTCGAAAGTATCTTTAAACTTTTCGTAATCGATCATTAAAAGATCATCTTTGATTATACTTTCGTGAAACTTATCTACCAGTTTTTGCGCTGATAACTCAATCGCAATATAGGTTTTAAACTTTCCTTCAGTTGTTTTGGTCAACTTTTCACAGATGGTTTTAACACCAATAAGTTCTTGTTTTATGACCTCCCTATTTAGACCTTCAAAATACTCCTCAACCTGCTCTAAATTATTCAAATCTGAAGATTTAACATAATTATCAACTACAGATTCTACCAAAATTTTCACAGAGGCAGCTATTTCTGCTCTGGCATTAGTCAAGGCTTTCTTTTTAGATATTACCAAATCTAAACTTTCACCAACACTGTTTGCTCTGAAGTACTTCTTGCTGGTAAAAAAGTCAGGCCCTGAACATGAACCAATATGACCTACTTTATTTTCAATAATAGCCTGGTTTGAAGAATTTTTTGAAACATTACAAGCATACAATAAGATCAAAACACTCAAAAATAAAATGTACTTATTCATAAAACATATTTTATTCAAAATGGACTTGAAAATTTAGAATTATTTAAAAATTCTTCATCTGTTAATGTACGTAAAAATGCTATTAAAGCTTGCTTATCTTCGGGAGAAAGTAACAATCCATCTCCAATATTTTTCATTAAAGGGCTCACAGTAGAGGACGCATGGCCCCCAGAATTGTAATGTTCAATTACTTCTTCTAAAGTTGAAAATCGTCCGTCGTGCATATATGGGGCAGTAACTTCTATATTTCTTAAGGTAGGGGTCTTAAATTTTGCTTTATCAACGTCACTTCCTGTGGTTTTATATAAACCTAAATCAGAAAAATTTTCATCACTATCCAAGCCATTATTATGAAAAGTGAAATCAGTAAAATGAGGAGCGGTGTGACAATGAAAACAATCGGCACCTGCAGAGAAATCGGTTCTATCAACATTAAATAAGTCCCAACCTCTAAGTTCTTGTTCGGTTAGGGAAACCTCTCCTCTGTACCATTTATCCCATTTTGAATTCCCTGAAATTAAAGTTCTCTCAAACTGAGCTATTGCTTTTACAACGTAATTAGAATCTATTTGGTCTATATTAAAAGCAGCTTTAAACAAATCAGGGTATTCAGAATGTGCATTTAACTTATTAGAAACATTTAACCATGTATCGTGCATTTCAACAGGATTTGTAACAGGCTCAAAAGCTTGATCTTCTAAGTTTATTGAACTACCATCCCAATTTAGTTCATCACTCCACGCAATATTTATAAGTGCCATAGCATTTCGTTCCCCTTGATCACCATCAATTCCGGTACTAAATTGATTTGGATCAGAAAAACCTGTTGCTTGTAGATGACAAGAGGCGCAGGATTGCGAACCATCTCTACTCAATAAGGGTTCATAGAACAACATCCGACCAAGAGAAACTCCCTCCTCAGTTAAAGGGTTATCGGGAGGCACATCTATCGGTGGTAAAGAAGAAGGTATCTCCAAAGAATAGGGTGTCGTATTAAACTCATCTTCCATCTCATCACAATCATTTATACAACAAGATTGAATAAGTAATACAAGAAATACTAAGAATGAATTAATAGTGGCTTTAAACATAATCCAAATTTAAAAAATTTATACCGAATTAAATTAACAAATGCTGTTCCACATAAGCTTACATAATCACTTTTTACATTCATGAATAATCAAATTTGAATTATATTTGTATAGAACTTTTCAATATGATTAAACAAGAAAAAACTCATATCTATTTCAGCTCAGATATAAATTCAGGATTGAAAGCTATAGCTGAAAAAGTAATTTCTGAAGAAAGAATTACCGCAAAAGAAGGTATTTACCTATTTGAAAAAGGAGATTTGGGTTTTTTAGGAAGCTTAGCTAATTATATTAGAACTAAAAAACACGGAGATTATACTTATTTCAATAGAAATTTCCATATAGAACCTACTAATATTTGTGTTTTCGATTGCAAATTTTGTTCTTACTCCAGATTGCTTAAACATCGCCAAGAAGGCTGGGAATTAAGTGCGGACGATATATTAGAAAAAGTTAAAGAATACGACGGAAAGCCGGTTACTGAAGTTCATATTGTAGGTGGTGTCCACCCAAAAATGGGCTTAATGTATTTTGCAGAACTCATTAGAAAAATAAAAGAACACAGACCGGAATTACATATCAAAGCTTTTACTGCCGTTGAACTTGAATTTATGTGTCGTAAAGCACGAGTATCGTATGAAGAAGGTTTAAAAATTCTTAAAGATCATGGTCAGGATTCTCTTCCTGGAGGTGGTGCCGAAATTTTTGATGAAAAATTAAGAAATCGTATATGTAAAGATAAATGTACTTCTGAACAGTGGTTAAAAATTCATGAAACTGCTCATAATATTGGAATGCCATCAAATGCAACCTTACTATATGGGCACTATGAAAGCTACGCTCATCGAATTGACCACATGAATCGTTTGAGAGAACTTCAAGATAAAACAAGTGGATTTAATACGTTTATTCCTCTTAAATTTCGCAACGGGAATAATCAAATGTCTGATATACCTGAAGTCTCTACTATAGAAGATCTTAAAATGTATGCAGTATCAAGAATATTCCTTGACAACTTTGATCATATTAAAGCTTATTGGCCTATGATTGGTAGAGATACTTCTCAAATGTCACTCAACTTTGGAGTAAATGATCTTGATGGAACCATAGACGACTCTACTAAAATTTATTCTATGGCAGGTTCTGAAGAACAAAACCCTAGCCTAAGCACACAAGAACTTTGTAAAATCATAGAAAATGTTGGACGTCACCCAATTGAAAGAGGCACACTCTACAACATTATAAATGACTATAAGAACTATAATTGGGAAAGTGAAAGAATAAATAACTAATTTAGAACTACATATTTTTTAAAATAGTTTTAAAGCATAAACATATCTTCTTTTATTATAACACCCTCATTTTAGATGAAAAATATACTATTTATCAGTTTGCTATTCAGCTCGTTTTTACAAGCACAGCATGTTTTGAGTAATAGACTGCAAGCTAGTATATCTGATGCAGAACATATAGATCAAAAATTTGCAATTCGAATACAAATGCAAGATAAAGTAGATGCATTTCAATTACATCAAGATTACATTTTAAAACAAACGCCCGTTAAAGAAAGAGCAGTTAAAACTATTAAAAGACTTAAAAATAAAGCCAAAACAAGTCAAAAAAATCTATTAAGCTTTTTAAAATATAATGCACCTTCATCTTATAATACCCTTCGTAAATATTGGATTACAAATCAAATTTACTTGGAAGGCACACAAGACTTAATTTATAAGATTGGACAAAGAAATGATGTCGCTTACGTTGACCTTAATATTGATAAAATTTCTCCTTTAGAAGAAGTAAGCTCTAAACTTCACTATGTAAATTCAGGAACAATTGAAACTGGATTAGCAGCTATTAATGCTCCTGCACTATGGAATTTAGGTTACACTGGAAAAGGCTTATTAGTTTATGATTATGACACAGGTATATGTCCA
>Ga0160422_10002131_pt1 | contig 12394 bp, 5 predicted proteins | sample Fk160mmetaG_FD_108192 | JGI IMG/M metagenome (GOLD analysis project Ga0160422, IMG submission 108192) | Marine microbial communities from the Central Pacific Ocean - Fk160115 60m metaG | ecosystem: Environmental > Aquatic > Marine > Oceanic > Photic zone | place: The Central Pacific Ocean...
AAAAACTAATGACAATAAGGCAAGATCTATCATTAACTCATTACCTGCAGTAGCATGGATGGCGTATTCAATTCATGGAAATGAAACATCAGGAGCTGATGCAGCATTAGGGATAATTTATCATCTTTTAGCAAGCCAAGATCAAGATGTAGTTAACATGCTCGAAGATATGGTTGTAATTGTCGACCCAATGATGAATCCTGATGGTCGAGATAGATTTGTAAAATCGTTAGAACAGTATAGAGGTACAGCCCCTAATTATGACGATCAAGCGCTACTACATACTGGTGATTGGCCATATGCTAGAACAAATCACTACTATTTTGATCTAAACAGAGACTGGTTCTATCTAACCCAGCCTGAAACACAAGGCAGAGTGCCTTTAATCAACGAATGGAGACCTCAAATATTAGTTGATGGTCATGAAATGGGTGCTCAGGATACTTTTATGACCGGCCCTCCAAGAGAACCAATTAACACAAATATTGATAGAGATTTGATTAAATGGGGTAATATTTTTGCCGATGATCAAGCAAAAGCATTTGATGACAACAATTGGCGTTTTTACACTGGTGAATGGCATGAGGATCTTTATCCAGGCTACTCTTTCTACATTCAATTTAGAGGCAGCCTAGGGATATTATATGAACAATCAAGAATGTCAGAGGATGGCGTAAGGCGTCCTGAAGGCACTATTCAATCATATAAAGAATCTGTTCATCATCAGTTTGTAAGCACAATTGCCAACCTCAAAACTCTTCAAAAGCACTCTAAGGCAATGTATCAAGATTTCTGGGAAGGCAGAAAATACAACGTCTCAAAAAATAGTGAATTCGCGAATCAGTCATTTGTAATACTACCAACAAACAATAATGGAAGGTTAAATACTTTAGCTGAAAAACTCAAAGCCCAGGATATTGAAGTTTATATTAGCACCTCCCCTATTCAAACGAATTCTGCGCTTAAACAGACCGGAGATTCAATAGAAAATTTCACAATTCCCTCAGGAAGTATGATCATCCCAAACCTTCAACCTGAAGCACCGTTGATAGCTGCAATTCTTGAATTTGATGCCGAAATTATTGAATCAGTACTTGAAGAAGAAAGAAGACAAACTTTAAAAAATAGTTCATCCATTATGTACGATACAACGGCATTTAATCTGACCATGATGTACGGACTTGAAGCTGTAACTGTGCCAGAAAATATTCAAAAAAACATTAAGAAATGGGAGCCTATAAAAGCAGAAATAAATGTGGATAAAGATGCTCTCATGTGGGCAGTTAACGGTCACGACGATCGTTCAGTTGCTTTTGCAGCAAGGTTAATGGAACTAGGGGTTGAAGTCAGAATTATTGATAAAAATGCGCTTTTATCTGAACAATCTTTGCCACGTGGAAGTGTAGTAGTCATTGGTATGGATAACCCTAATTATCAAGATTTAAGCTCTGTTATTAGTTCAGTTGCATCAGGATTAGACTTATCTGTTGTGTCTTTATTTTCAGGCTTTGGAGCAGAGGAATTGCCCGACTGGGGTGGCAGACACTTCAGACTATTAGAGCGGCCACAAATAGCGCTTATGGGCCATCAAGATTTTAGTTCCTATGATGTTGGTGTAAGTTGGTGGTCACTTGACCATCATCTTGGGATAAGACACAGCATGGTCAACGGCACTTCATTGAATTATGGCGACTTAAGAAGGTATAACACAATTATTATGCCAAGCGGTTATCAAAACTTCTCAAATTCCGAAATGAATAGTTTAAAAGAATGGATTAGACAAGGAGGTACACTGATCGCACACAATGCCAGCTCTAGGGGCTTAAGCTATGAAAATGGGATTGGTTCTGTAAGACAAGTATCAGGCACTTTTGATAAAAGTGAAGAATACAATATGGATTTGCAAAGAGAATTTGGAGCTTTAAATATTGAGATTGATATGGAGGAGACCAATAAAAACAGAGTAGATTATGATGTTGAGTATCCTTGGGAAGGAAGTTCAAATAAATACAGTAAAGCTCAACTTGAAAAAAGAGATGAGTGGCAATCACTCTTTATGCCATCAGGTGCTTTTGTTGCTGGAAGAATAGATGATGAACATTGGCTAACCTTTGGAACTATAGATACCCTTCCCGTCTTATATTCTAATCTCCCTGTACTTATGACTGGAGGCAATTCAGAAGCAGCAGTCCGTATAGGTGAAATAGTACAGAGTGATGAAGAAACCTATAGAACAATTAACTGGTCAGATATGCCACCAAATAAGGATTTAAATGTGAGGATGAGTGGTCTTGTTTGGCCCGAAGCTTCACAAAGAATAGCAAATTCAGCGTATTTGACTAGAGAACGAATAGGCCGAGGACAAGTTATTTTATTTGCAGGGGAACCAAACTTTAGAGGCGCAGCTTTAGGTACTAACAGATTATGGCTTAATGCAGTTGTTTATGGTTCAGGGCTGGGAACCTCAGCCAGAATAGAACCATAATTCAGACAAAACTTTAGGTTTCAAGGAATTTTATAATTTCTTTTGCAGCATCTCTGCCATGAGCAATCGCATGAACAGCCAAACTTGAACCTATTATCATGTCACCACCAGCAAAAAATTTAGGATTTGACGTTTGATATTTGTAATTTTCATTATCGAGTGAGATAAGACCTCTGTCTGAAACTTTTATGTTATTTTCAGCAATAAAACTTTGTGGGTCCGCCTCGTATCCGAAGGCAATTACGAGTTTATCAACATCAAGAATTTTCTCAGAATTTTTTATTAAAACTGGTTTTCTTCTTCCAGAGCCATCAGCTTTACCTAATTTAGTCTTGCCTATTTTGAGTTGTCTTACTGTTCCATTTCCGATGATTTCAAGTGGTTGAGAATTGAATAAAAACTCTACTCCCTCTTCCATAGCATGCTTAATTTCTTTTACTGATCCAGGCATATTTTCTTTATCCCTTCTGTACACACAATATACGCTTTTAGCTTGCTGTCTAATTGCGGTTCTCACACAATCCATAGCAGTATCTCCACCACCCAAAACCACAACTTTTTTATCTCTAAAATCGATATTTTCAGCATCTTCTTCTGACATTAAATATTCGGTATTTTTAATTAAATAAGGAAGTGCTTCTACTACACCATCTTTACTTAGACCATTTATATTGCCTTTTATTGATTCATATGTGCCGAGTCCTAAAAATATTGCATCACTATTTTTTTCTATTTCATTCATTCTTTTTTCATCCACTTCATAATTGAGCACAAACTCTACTCCCAATTCCTCAAGAATTTCTCGACGTTTAATGACTATGTTTTTTTCCAATTTAAACTCTGGGATACCATAAGTTAAAAGCCCTCCTATTTGCGAATATCTGTCATAAACGATACATTTGACTCCCCTTCTTATTAAATTTTCAGCACATGCAAGTCCTGCTGGCCCTGCACCAATAATTGAAACAGTTTTTTTTGTGGAGCTTTCTACCAGTTTTTTTGGTTTCCAGCCCTCAGATAATGCTTTATCGGTAATATATTTCTCAATTTGACCGATTGTTACTGCCTCATATCCAGTATTTAACGTACAAGCACCTTCACATAATTTTTCCTGTGGACAAATCCTGCCACATATTTCTGGAAAAGAATTTGTCTCGTGGCACAGATCAGCTGCCTCATGAATTGAGCCTATTTGAGCTAATTTAAGCCAATCAGGTATGTAATTATGAAGTGGGCATTTCCACTCGCAATATGGATTTCCGCAGTCCAAACACCTGCTTGATTGCTCTTTAACAGATTCAAGGTTTTGTGTTTGATAAATTTCTTCAAATTCAATTTTTCTTACTTTGATTGATTTCGTTTCAGGTTCAATTCGTTTTATGTCTATGAATTCAAAATTTGATGACATTAGGCAGCATCCTCTCGTGTTTTTCGAATAATTCTAGATAGGTTTTCAGCATATGGAGTTACTATCCAAAAGAGGCTCTGATACTTTTCAAAATCCTCTAAAATTTCATTACCAATGTTGCTGTTAGTCTCTTTTATGAAATGAGCGATTCTATCTTTTAGATAAGACCTATGAGCTTCCATTTCTTGAGAAGTGATTCTATTAAATGAAACTAAATCTTTATTACATTTATCAACAAAGCTTCTATCCTGATCAAAAACATAGGCAAAACCACCAGTCATACCAGCACCAAAGTTATTTCCAACGGGCCCTAATACTATAACTTCGCCTCCAGTCATATACTCGCAGCAATGATCTCCAGTTCCTTCAATAATTGCTTTTGCCCCTGAATTTCTTACAGCAAACCTCTCACCTGCTACACCTGTAGCATAAAATTCTCCTCCTGTGGCACCAAATAAACATGTGTTCCCCACTAAAACTGGTCTTTCTTGATTAAGATGTTTATTTTTAGTTATTACAATCTTTCCGCCGTTCATACCCTTTCCAACGTAATCATTTGCCAATCCATTTAATTTCAATTCAACACCTTTTGAATTCCAACAACCAAAACTTTGTCCAGCATTTCCTTTAAAATTCAAAATTATTTTTTCTGGAAATCCTTCCCTGCCAAATTTTTCCGCTATATCTCCTGCCAAACGAGCACCAACAGATCTTTGAGTATTTTTAATTTCAAAATTAAATGACCCCCCTTTTCCTTTGGCTAAATTAGTTTTTAACTTTTTTGTAATCAAATTATTTAATGATTCATCGCTTAGGGAATTGTTAATTAGATTCTTTTTGAGTTCGTTAGATTGCTTTTTATTTGGTCTGTACCTGTCAAGCAATCGATCAAATCCTAATTTTACAGATTCATCCTTGTAATCTTTTTTAAGTATCATTAAAGAGGTGTCTCCTATTGCATCTTCTAAAGACTTTAGACCTAGTTTTGCTAGCTTTTCTCTGACTTCATGAGCAGTAAATTCAAAGAACTTCTGCACTTTTTCTACTTCTCCCAGAAAATGATCATTAATAATTCTTAGTTGTTGAGTTGCCACACCAGTAGCACAATTATTCAAATGACATATTCTTAAATACTTGCAACCCATAGCTATCATAGGTGCTGTACCAAAACCAAAAGAATCAGCACCAAATACTGCAGCCTTTATTACATCCTCTGCAGTTTTAAGCCCGCCATCTGTCTGGAGCCTTACATAAGATCTTAAGTTGCTTTGAAGTAGGGTATTTTGAGTTTCATACATTCCTGTTTCCCAAGGTGAACCTGCATGCCTAATAGAAGATATTGGGCTTGCACCAGTCCCTCCATCGTGACCAGATATAGTAATAAAATCTGCATTAGCTTTTACAACACCGGCTGCAACAATACCTACTCCTGGTTCAGAAACAAGCTTTACTGAAACTAATGCTTTTGGGTTTACCTGTTTCAAGTCATAAATTAATTGAGCGAGATCTTCAATTGAATAAATATCATGATGCGGAGGTGGAGAGATTAAAGTTATTCCAGGCTTTGAATATCGTAACTCTGCAATGTAAGAATCAACTTTAGAACCAGGTAATTGGCCGCCCTCTCCAGGCTTTGCACCTTGCGCAATTTTAATTTGAAGAACTTCTGCATTTCTTAAATAATGAGGTGTAACTCCAAATCTACCAGAAGCAACTTGTTTAATTTTTGATTCTAAATTTGTTCCATATCTTTTTGGATCTTCACCTCCCTCACCAGAATTTGAACGACAGCCCAATCCGTTCATAGCAGCAGCTAGAGTTTCATGTGCATGTGGAGACATGGACCCTAAGCTCATACCAGCTGAGTCAAACCTTGATAGGATTGACTCTATTGGCTCAACTTCTTCAAGATTTATTGGTTTATTATTTGAGCAAAGCTCAAAATAATCTCTAATAGCTAGGGGTTTTCTTGAATTGACATATGAAGAATAATTTTTAAATTCCTTGAAAGAACCAGATTTAAGGGAATTTTGTAAATTCATAACAACGTCAGGATTGAAAGCATGTTCTTCTCCATTGTGTTTATATTTGTGTAGGCCTTTTGCAACCCGATCATCACTACCATCAAAAGAAATAGAAAGCATGTTTTTTTTATGCAGATCCTCAAAAGATTCTCCTTTTATTAATGAATCATTTTTGGGAAAACAAAGACTATTTACTTCATCAGAGAACCCAATTACTTCAAACAGACCAGAACCTCTATAACTGGAAACATTCGAAATGCCCATTTTAGACATAATCTTTAAAAGACCTTTATTCAAGCACTTTCTATAAGCGACACACAGCTCATTAGATGAAAGGTCCATAGAATTATTTGAGACTTTTAGTATTGCTTGCAAACCTAGCCATGGATGAACACATGTAGCACCAAAAGCTATAAGACAAGCAATTTGGTGATTATCTCTTGCTGAAGCTGTATTAATTATTAAATTACATTTAGTTCTTAAGTTTTCATTTATAAGTCTGTTGTGTAAAGCAGAAGTTGCTAGAAGTGCTGGTATAACCGGGATTTTGCTACTTGACTGTTTTTCATCCAGAACAACCAAGTTTGTACCTAATTTTACTGATTTTACAACATCATCAAGAACTCTTAATATTGCTTCTTCTAACCCTTCTGATTCTCTGTATTCAAGTGAGAATCTTTTACAAGGAAACTTTTTATTTTTTAGTAAAAGATTAAATTTTTTGTGAGACAGTATTGGAGAATTAACAACAATTCTATTTGCGTGTTCTGATGTTTCTTCAAATATGTTCAGTTCTGGTCCAATACAAGTTTCCAGTGACATTACTGATTTTTCTCTAAGAGAATCGATTGGGGGATTTGTTACTTGGGCAAATTTTTGTCTGCAATTATCATATAGTGATCTTATTTTTTTACTTATCGGAGATATAGGAGTATCGTCACCCATTGAACCTGTAGGTTCGTTACTTTCCATTGCATAGACTCTTAACATTTCCATTTCTTCTTTGTTCAATAAGAAACTATTGCAGGATTGTTGAAAATATTTTTCAGAAACCTCTCTCATTTCAGGGCCTGAATAAGTATGTAAATTTGCTTCAAGGTGTTTAGAATTTTCCTTCAGCCATTCTCTGTAAGGTTTTGAAGTTGAAAGCTTTTTATCTACTTGATCGTTCATTAGTAATTCTTTGGCGTTTCTATCAAAGAGAATCAATCCTCCTGGTCCAAGTCTTCCAGTTTCAATGCGCTTTAGACCTTTCATTTCATTTGATCCTACTTCAGATGAAACACATATTGTGTTATCGTCAAAATATTCAATTCTGGCTGGTCTTAATCCATTTCTATCAAGAAAACATGACACATAGTTGTTATTTTGAAAGCATATTAATGCAGGCCCATCCCAAGCTTCCATATGCATTGAATTGTACTCGTGAAATGCTTTTTCATCAGCATCCATCAAATCAGTATTTTGCCAAGATGGGGGAATAAGCATTCTTGCTGCCCTTCCGACATTTATGCCTCCTAGAGTGAATAACTCAAGGATATTATCAAGGGAGGAAGAATCAGAGCCTTTTTGATTAATTAGAGGGTAATAATCTTTTAAATCTCCAAGATGCTTTGATTTAAAATTTTGGATTCTGGCTGTTGCCCAATTTCTATTGCCCGAAATTGTATTAATCTCCCCATTATGTGCGATAAGTCTGTATGGTTGTGCTAAGTGCCATTTAGGCGAGGTATTAGTCGAGAATCTAATATGGAAAGTTGAGGATGCTGATTTATGTCTCTCGTCAGCAAGATCAGAATAAAAACTCGAAAATACATCTGGATGAACGAGCCCCTTATATACAATTGTCTTGGCAGAGAAACTTACACAATATAGTTCTTTTTCTGCACAAAAATTATTATCGAGGTATTTTTTTATCTTAAAAAATGATACTTCTAAGTTTTCAGTGTCGTTGTTTTTCTTTGGAGAAATGAAAGCGTGAATTATTCTTGGGCAAGATTTTTTAGCTAATTCTCCAAGTAAATTTCTGTCGACGTTAAGTTCCCTTTCAGCTGAAATTTTTAGGTCAAATTTTGAACAAATTTCTGAGAATTTTTTTTTGTAATCAAAATTATCCTGTACCATTAAAACCGCTATAGAAAAATTATTTGGTAATATGAGATTTTGCTCTTCTAAGAGCTTTTTTTGAAAAAATTTTCGGTCAATATCAAGTAGTATTCCACAGCCGTCTGTAGTCACTCCGTCATAACTTAAAGCGCCCCTGTGCTTCATGTTGGACAGTGATAAGAGTGCTCTTTTAATTACAGAATGATTGAATTCGTTATTTTTACTGAATAAAACTCCTGTTCCGCATGAATCATGATCTTGAATCTGAATTTTACCTTTCATTAACTTTAATTTTACCTTATTCGTTTTTTTCTGTTGACTTTTTCATTATAGGGTATTAATTTGGATAATGTTAATTTATAAATTGTGTTTATAACCCATACTCCATGGGATAAAAGGAGCCCATTTAACATGGGTTAAAAGTTAAACCATCTCCATGGTAAAAAAGGAGCGGAATCGTTCATCCATTACGGACGGAAGTAGGCACCAGCTGAAGGAACGCGCTTGATTTTCTATGAAAGGTTTGACCCTTTTTTTTTATATTTCGCATTTTTAAGGAGATGTTTATGAAAAAGGGAATGATGACTTTAGTCATGTTTCTAACTTTACCAATGTTTGCTGAACTATCAGGAAACTTTACTTTTTCGTCGAACTATATTTGGCGAGGAATGACTCAGACTATGGATGACCCTGGCTACAGTGGTGGTTTTGATTATTCACATGAATCGGGCTTTTACGCTGGAACATGGGGGTCCAACGTTGCTTTCGGTGGTGCTGGATTAGAGCTTGACACTTATGCTGGTTTCACAGGTGTTTTCGAAGGTGTAATTGATTATGACATAGGGTATATTGACTACGCCTACCCAGGTACTACCGGTGATTTTGAAGAATTCTATATCTCAGCTTCATATGAAGGCATGGGTTTTTCATACTATGAGCCTCTAGAAGGCGATGCTAATTATATGGAAGCTTTTTATTCTGATGATTACGTAAGTATTTCTTACGGTGACTATAATGGTTATGGTACAAACTTCTTAGTTGCATATGCTTTCCCACTGCTTGGATATGATGCTTCAGTAGGCTACAGCGATTTTTCAGCTGAGGAAGGGAGTGAAATGGAAGATGAAGATAGCGTATTCTTTACGTTTGGAGCTTCATTCTAGTAAATTTGGAGATAGCTATGGAAGAATTAAGTTATTCCTTAAATACTTTATATATGCTTCTGACTGCTGCATTAGTAATGTGGATGGCTGCAGGATTCACAATGCTCGAAGCAGGGTTAGTAAGAAGAAGAAATACTGCTGAAATAGTAACGAAAAACGTTGGTCTATATTCAATTTCGTGTTTTATGTTCTTGTTGTGTGGTTATTTGGCCATGTATCCGGGAGAAGATTTTGCAGGCGGCTGGATGCCTGCTTTTGACTTAAGTTTTGGTGACACTGTTGCTGATACAGTTGTTGATGGTTATGGATATGCAGAGTCTGCTGATTTCTTTTTTCAAGTAGTTTTTGTAGCAACAGCTTGTTCAATTGTATCGGGTGCTGTTGCTGAAAGAATGAATCAATGGCCTTTCTTTATGCTAGTTGTCTTCATAGCAGCTTTCATTTATCCAGTTCAAGGTTTTTGGAATTGGGGTGGAGGCTTTTTGAAAGTTGATGGCTATTCAGATTTTGCTGGTTCGGGAACAGTTCACCTTGCTGGTGCCGCATGCGCTCTTGCTGCTGCAATGTTTATTGGACCAAGAGTGGGTAAATACGGAAAAGTTACCGGCAAAGCTATGGGTGTATTTCCAGTAGCTAAAACAAATAAACTCTATGGAGCCAATATACCTGTGGCAGCTTTGGGTACTTTTATCCTATGGCTAGGCTGGTTTGGATTCAATGGAGGCTCACAACTTGCAATTAATGGTGTAGAAAATGCAAATGCAGTAGCTCAAATTTTCTTAAACACTAATGCCGCTGCAGGTGGTGGTGCTATGGCCTGTTTAATTGTGTCAAGAGTGTTTTTTGGTAAAACAAACATTCTATATGCATTAAATGGTGCAATATCAGGATTAGTATCTATTACAGCTGACCCATTATCACCAAGTGGCTATGAGGCAACTCTTATAGGAGCATGTGGAGGATTACTTTGTTATGGATCGCTTGTTGCACTTGAACAATTCTTTAAAGTGGACGATCCTGTAGGAGCGATATCTGCACACGGAACAGCAGGAATTTTTGGAGTTATGGTTGTGCCATTCACCAATGCTGAAGCAACATTTGGTTCTCAAGCATATGGTGCAATGTGCATTGCTCTTTGGGGTTTTGCATTAACTTATGCATTTTTGTTTTTACTCAATTTTGTAGTTCCTGTCAGGGCTTCTGATGAAATTCAGAAGAAAGGACTGGATGCTGAAGAAATTGGTATAGAGGCATACCCAGAATTTTAATTTAGTATGAGCGAGGGAAAAAACTTACTACTCTCATGTTTTTACCCCTATAAACTTTTAGTTTTTTTTCTCGCTCAAACTTAATCTTAATTACAAAAATCCTTTAAGATGGTTTTATGCAAAATAAAATCATCTTTTTTCTTTTATTGCCCCTATTTTTTTGTAATGCTGATTCACTGCAATTTCATTCAATAAAAGAATTCAAAGAATCTTTTGATTTAAGTCAAAATAAAAAGGCTTTCATAGAAGAATATATAAAAGATATTAATTATCTTGACACTGAAGTTAATTCGATTATTTCACTCTACGATACGGCAGAAATATATAAATCCTATGTGTATAGTAGAAATAAAGAATGGCAAGGTATACCAATCTTAATTAAAGATAATATAGATTCGCTGGGGTTGGCAAATACTGCTGGCTCCCTCTCAATGCTTGATAATTTCCCTCGTAGAGATGCAAATCTTGTGACTAAATTGAAAAAGTCAGGATTTTTAGTTATCGGAAAGGCAAACCTCTCCGAATGGGCAAATTTTAGAGGAAGGAATTCGGTGAGTGGCTGGTCAAGCTATGGCGGGCAAACAAGAAACCCATATAACCTTGACTATAACCCATGTGGTTCAAGTTCTGGCAGCGCTGCTGCAGTAGCATTAGGTTTGGTGCCGGTTTCAATAGGAACAGAAACAAATGGCTCTATAACTTGTCCTGCATCCATTAACGGAGTTGTTGGCATAAAACCAACCGTGGGCCTAGTAAGCAGGCATGGAATAATCCCAATTTCCTCTACGCAGGATACAGCCGGACCAATGGCTAGAAACGTCTATGATGCAGCTGTAGTTCTTAAAACAATTTCAGGTAAAGACCCAAAGGATAAAGCCACTAGCAAGATACCTTCGAATTTTGATTTTTCTGGATTAGTAAATTTAAATAGCAATTTTCTTAAAGGAAAAAGAATTGGCCTAATCCTCCCAAGTAATGGCGATTTAGAGATAACTTTTACCCTAACAAATATGGCAAAAGAGGTTCTTTTGAGGGCAGGCGCTGAAATTGTCCCAATAACTCTAGAACCCTTACCAAACAACTTTTGGTCGTCTGCGCTCTTTATCCTAGAACATGAATTCTTTATCGGACTTAATGATTATTTGAGAAAATCAAAATCGTCCATGAAAAATATGCAATCAATAGTCGATTTTAATAATGCCAATAAAAAAGAAACAATGAGTTTTTATGGGCAAGAATATTTTTTAAGTAGCATTGCAGCAGGCCCTGGGAAAAAAATGGGAGATGAAAATACAGATCAGATCTATCAGGACGCATTAGAAATTGTTGAATTTTCAAGAAGCTATTTAGATAAAATTTTAATTGAAAATAAATTGGATGCTATTGTTGGCTTAACAAGAAATACTGCGTGGAAAATTGATTATCAAAATGGTGATAATTTCGAAAATGGTTGGGGAAATGGTGCACTATCTGCTATTTCTGGATATCCCCATATAACAATACCCTTAGCTCTTGTTGACGGTTTTCCAACCGGGCTTTCATTTATGGGAACTGCTTGGGATGAAGTGAACTTAATTAATCTTGCTTACTCTTTTGAACAAAAAAATAATTTTTTTCCAAAACCAACTATAAGCAAGAATTAATTCTTAACTTAATAACATCTAAACTTAAATTATTAGTAAGATTTATTGATTTTTTTATATCGATTAACTCATCTAAATTTTTCAGAGAAATTTTTGCTGTAGTGCTAATATTCAACTTTTGGAGATAAATTAAGTAATCGGCAAAGCCAGAAATTTCTTCCCTATCTTTTGACTGAATGTCTCTCTTGCTCAAAAACAAGTCATACTTTTCCATTTTTTTTACGGCCTCAGTAAAAGATAATTCAAGCTCTTTTGGATTCTCAGATAAAAACCCAATTGCAGATCTTGAGAGGTTTT
>Ga0160422_10002133_pt1 | contig 12389 bp, 11 predicted proteins | sample Fk160mmetaG_FD_108192 | JGI IMG/M metagenome (GOLD analysis project Ga0160422, IMG submission 108192) | Marine microbial communities from the Central Pacific Ocean - Fk160115 60m metaG | ecosystem: Environmental > Aquatic > Marine > Oceanic > Photic zone | place: The Central Pacific Ocean...
GAGTATGGGAACACCTATCAACATGGTGGTACATGGAAGAATAAGAAAAAGTGACCCAAGACCCTCTCGGTGGGTCGCCCAAACAGTGTAACTTGAGGGTAGTAGCCATATGAATTACTGTAATGAGCTTTAAAATCCGCTAATGGTGTCCCGAACAGGAATCGAACCTGTGACCTGCCGCTTAGGAGGCGGCCGCTCTATCCTACTGAGCTACCGGGACATCGCTCGTCTCGCTTTATCTCCTGACAGAGGTAGAGGCTAACACGAGTTTAACGCTAGTCCCACAAGCAGTTTCCGGTAAACTCTCTATTATGGATTTGGAGCCCCTAAAGCTTAAAATCGCTCGACTAAGTTGTGAGCGTGATTACCGTTTATTGTTCGACAGTCTAGCTTTCACATTGGACGCTGGATCGATATTGCGCGTAGCTGGAAAAAATGGAGCAGGTAAAACCACCTTGCTACGCACAATCGCTGGACTTTATGAGATTCAGGAAGGCGAGGTATTAGTTGGTGATCAACCTGTCTCTGAGGCTATGAACCGTATCCTCTACATTGGTCACCGGCCGCAGGTTACGGGAGACTTGAGTGTTCTGGATAATGTCAAGTACATGGCTGGGCACGATGACACTTCCTTAAAATTTGCCCTCGATAGCGTTGGAATGCTGGGATTTCACGACTCTCTCGTTAAGGAACTATCTCAAGGACAAGGCCGTCGTTGCGCGCTAGCCCGTCTCTGGTGTTCCGACGCACCAATCTGGATACTCGACGAGCCATATACGGCGCTTGATGTTTCAATGATAAAAATATTGGATGACAAAATTAGGTCTCATGTCGTCAACGGTGGAATTTGCTTATTTACAACCCATCAAGTACCAACGTTGTCAGAATTTCAAACTCTGGAGCTTGGTTTTGTCGATTGAAAAAAGGATACTTGCTCGCGAATTGTGGCTCGCCGCCGCCCGTCCCGGTGATATTGTTAAGCCGCTCTGGTTTCTATTGCTAGTTGTCTCTATGGTTCCGCTTGCACTTACACCAGATTCTGAGTTACTGGCTGAAATCGGATCGGCAATGATCTGGATCGCAACCTTGCTAGCGCTGCTTCTCAACTCTGAGCATCTCTTCCAGTCTGATTTCTCGGACGGCATTTTAGAACAATGGTTATTTTTCAATCGTCCACTCGCTTGGCTTGTGGGACTGAAATTGACTGCGCATTGGTTACTACATGTTTTGCCTCTGATTTTGCTTAGCCCTGTCGTAGCGCTGATGTTATCGGTTCCGGGAGATGTCTCAATCGCCTTATTCATTACAATGCTAGTTGCAACACCGGCACTGACTTGTTTTTCCGGATTGGGTGCAGCCCTTACACTCGGATCATCGCGATCTGGTATCCTTGGGGTATTGGTAATGATGCCCCTATTTGTGCCGGTTGTAGTACTGGCCTCTGGGGTTTTAATCCGAGCCATGGATGGTTCTGAGACTTTGCCGTTATTGGCATTGCTGGGAGCATTCAGTGTGGCGTCGGCGGTCCTGGTTCCGATTGCAGTGTCCCTAGCAATTCGTGTGAATATTGGAGGTTCTAACTGATGCGTTGGCGTTGGTTTCATCAATGGGGTTCCCCGAGGTGGTTCTATGAGCGTGCTGGTCGCTGGCAGCTGGTTTGTGGTTGGTTATCTCTGGGTTTGATTGCGGTCGGCACGATCTGGGGCCTGGGCTTCGCTCCGGTCGACTATCAGCAGGGTAACAGTTACCGAATTATCTATCTTCACGTGCCTGTTGCATTTCTGGCTCAGGCAATGTACGGGGCGATGGCTGTGAGTGCCGTAGTACTTTTTGTCTGGAAGATGAAAATTGCCGACGTTGCCATGCAGTCAATAGCGATCATTGGGTTTGCGTTTACAGCCCTCGCACTGGGAAGTGGCGCCGTCTGGGGGAAACCAACCTGGGGTACGTATTGGGTATGGGATGCGCGATTAACCTCGATGCTCATCCTCGCATTCCTCTACCTAGCACTAATCGGATTGCGTGCCTCCATTCGTGATCCCGATCAGGCGGGTAAAGTTTGCGGGATACTAATATTGGTGGGTGTGGTAAACCTGCCTATTATCAAATATTCGGTCGAATGGTGGAACACTCTGCACCAACCGGCGAGCCTAAAACTGACAGAGAAGCCGACTATGCCCGCGTCTATGTGGATCCCATTGTTAATTAACATTCTTGGCTACTACATCGTAGCTGCGTACTTGGTTCTTGGCTCAATGCGCGCGATCTTGGTCGAGCGGGAGCGACGGTCCTCTTGGGTGAGGGAACTTGTTAAACGTGTTTGAGTTCCAGTTTGAGTCACTAATAGCATTTCTAGAGATGGCCCCGCACGGATCCTATGTTTGGCCAGTCTATCTTGTAGGGCTCGGTGTGCTGGGAGGTTTGACTTGGGCGAACGTGGCCCAGCATCGTCGCGGATTGCGTTCGGTCAAGCGACAAATAGAACGTGGGGAGATGCATGAATCCTAAACGAAAACAACGTCTCTTTATTATTCTGGGCCTAGTATCTGGTCTGGGCGTGGCCGTTGGGTTGGTGATGTATGCCCTAAGTCAAAACATCAATTTATTTTTCACGCCAACTCAGATAGCAAAAGGGGACGCGCCTGTAGCACAGATGATTCGCGTGGGTGGGATGGTTGCTGACGGGACTGTCGACCGCGACCCACAGAGCCTGAGGGTTGCATTTGACGTAACCGACTTTGACCACAACGTACATGTGACTTATGAGGGTATCCTCCCGGATTTATTTCGTGAGGGTCAGGGTGTGGTGGTTCAGGGACGGATTAGTGGGGACCAGTTTTTTGCAAGTGAGGTTCTGGCTAAACATGATGAGAATTACATGCCGCCCGAGGTCACAGAGGCACTGAGACAGTCAGGTAAGCTCGATCAGATAATGGGAGTAGAGACCAAATGATCCCAGAAATAGGTCACTTTGCACTCGTCCTGTCATTCGCTGTTTCGATTTGTTCGGCTACCTTCCCACTTTATGGTTATTTCACGCGGCAGCAAGGCTTTCTTGCGACGGCTAAGCCGCTGGCGTTGCTGCAGGGATTTGCTCTTACGGTCTCCTTTGGTGTTCTGATCTACGGTTTTTTGGCCCACGATTTCACGATTAAATATGTCGCCGCTAACTCTAATCTTGATCTGCCGTGGTACTTCAGGATGAGCGCCGTGTGGGGGGCCCACGAAGGCTCTCTGTTGCTTTGGGTTCTTATTCTCTCTCTCTGGGGTGTGGCTGTTGCGCTGTTCAGCCGTGAAATTCCTGTCCACATGTCAGCGCTAGTTTTGGCGGTGATGGGAATAATTGGAGCTGGTTTTCTAGCCTTTATGCTTTTCACAAGTAATCCGTTCGTTCGCATTCTACCGTTCGCACCTCCAAACGGAGCGGACCTGAACCCTCTCCTCCAGGATCCAGGACTAATCTTCCATCCGCCGATGCTCTATATGGGATATGTTGGATTATCTGTGGCCTTCGCGTTCGCAATCGCATCACTTATTTCTGGCGAACTTAATTCCATGTGGGCTCGGTGGTCGCGGCCGTGGACGACGGTTGCATGGGCATTCCTCACCCTCGGTATCGCACTCGGAAGCTGGTGGGCATATTACGAGCTCGGTTGGGGGGGCTGGTGGTTCTGGGATCCTGTTGAAAATGCATCATTGATTCCATGGTTGGTTGCCACTGCATTAATGCACTCGCTCGCCGTGACCGAGAAGCGGGGTCTATTTCGCAGTTGGACTTTACTACTTGCGATTGCTGCCTTTTCTCTGTCGCTACTGGGAACGTTCCTTGTCCGGTCTGGGGTCTTGACGTCGGTACATGCGTTCGCGAACGACCCAGAGCGAGGTGTGTTTATCCTAGGTTTTTTAGTGGTCGTCATCGGTGGCTCACTTGCGCTGTATGCAGTTCGCGCGTCAAAAGTTTCTGAATCAGGCGAGTTTGGTTGGATCTCTCGAGAGTCCTTTTTGCTATTCAATAATCTTATATTAACCGTGATGGCAGTCAGTGTTCTGCTTGGTACTCTTTACCCATTATTGGTTGACGCGGTGGGCGGAGGAAAAGTATCGGTCGGAGCGCCATTTTTTAACGCCGTTTTTGTACCATTGACTGCAATTCTTGTAAGCGGGATGGCATTTGGGCCACTTTCAAAATGGCGTGAGGCTGATGATCCCCGACTATATCGTCCGTTGATCGTGACCATGATTGTTAGTGTGGTTATTGGCCTAGCATGGCCGACTACGTTAGGAGGCGAATATTCGATAGCCACAGCGTTTGGTGTAACTATCGCACTTTGGCTGGCAATTGCCACCGCCGTTGATTTCGTTAATAAGACCAGAAGCTTCGGAGGGGTTGGACGAACTTTTGCTCGTGTTGAACGCGGCATGTTCGGGATGTGGTTCGCTCATTTAGGAGTCGCGATCATAATATTTGGGATTGTAATGGTCGAGAACCATACCGAACACCGCGATTTACGTATGGGGGTAGGTGATAGACAGCAATTGGGGAGTTACGAGGTCAGGATGACTGAGCTCTCGGTGTTGCGTGGCCCAAATTACGTCGCAGACCAAGCGACCTTTGAGATTTATTGGGGTGACAGACTTTACAAAACCGTGTCTCCACAAAAACGTCGATACAATGCGTCTGGAATGGTTATGACAGAAGCCTCCATTGACCCTGGCTTTACTCGAGATTTGTATATAGCGATGGGCGAGCCATTGGATGGTGGAGATTGGGCGGTACGCTTATCTGTGAAGCCTTTTGTGGACTGGATATGGGCCGGTGCCTTTCTAATGGGGCTCGGTGGATTTATTTCAGTCACCGACAAGCGTTATCGGCAACGCGCAGTTGAGAAACAAACCGACTCATGTGTTGAAGGAGCAAAGGCATGAGTCGTTGGGTTGTTTGGGTACCACTCGCAATTTTTGCTGTCTTGGTTGGTTTTTTTTTCAAAGGATTGACGCTAGACCCCGGTTCACAACCATCGGCGTTAATCGGAAAGCCTGTACCTTCCTTTCAGCTTACCGACTTGCACACTGGGAAGGTGCTGACAAGGCAAACCCTTCCAGCGAGACCGTTTTTACTCAATGTGTGGGCTAGCTGGTGTATTACGTGCCAAGTAGAGCATCCGTACCTCACGGAGCTATCTGATCGAGTACCTATCGTAGGTCTAAACTATAAGGATTCAGAGACGGCTGCTAAAACTTGGCTGGCAAAACTTGGCGACCCCTACGCAACACAAATTTTTGACCCGAGTGGTCGTCTTGGCCTTGACCTAGGTGTAGCCGGCGCTCCCGAAACGTTCCTTGTTGATTCGAGGGGCGTTATACAACTGCGGATTCAGGGTGAGGTAAATGATCGTGTGTATCAGCATCAGATACTGCCCTTGCTTGAGACGTTGAAATGATAAAAATGCTGTTGGTCAAAATGGTGGTGATTTTCTCGATCGCTGCCAGTGCCGCCATCGAAACATATCAATTTGACTCACCTCAACAAGAGGCTCGATTCCGCCAATTAGGATTTGAATTACGTTGCCCTAAATGTCAAAACCAAGCGATCGGCGATTCGGACGCTGAAATCTCCGGGGACCTTCGTGCGGTGGTGTATCGGATGATCAAAGAGGGCGCGACTGATGGGGAAATAAAGGAATTCATGGTCGAGAGATATGGTCGTTTCGTTCTTTATAATCCACCGCTCGATCAGCAAACGATTGTTTTGTGGCTGGGTCCAGTCGGGCTCTTGGTTCTGGGCGGTGTCCTGGTCCTGCTTAGGATCCGACGGTCAACGAGAGCACTTGATCAAAGAGATTCCTGATAATGCGACGATAAAAATCATGATCGAAATTATGTCTGAGAATCCATCATGATTTGGATGGTGCTCCTCGCCGGGGTCCTAGTATTTGCTCTCTCCTGGGCATTGCGACATCACGGTCGCCAAGGTGTTTTGATTGCCTTGTTTGTTGGAACATTGGCCAGTGCTGGATCTGGGTATCTCTATTGGTACCTCGGATCTTACGAAATGGCGCTTTCAACCGAGGTATTAAACTCGCTGCCTGAAAAGGAACGAGCGTATGTGATAGCGCAAGCGGCACAGGATGAATTCTTGTCGAGAAATCGTGTTGCCGATCAAGAGATCATCAGTTTATTTGAACTTGCACTACAGCTCGATCCAAAACAAATCACGGCATTGGGATCACTGGGAATAATTGCTTTCGAGGAGGGCGATTTCCAGCGATCGTTGGATTTATGGACGCGGATGCTCGGGCAATTGCAATCGGGTTCGGCACAGGCTGAAGCAATTGAGTTAGGGATCGAACGAGCGAGGGAACGTTTAGGCCAAAAAACAGCGGAAAAGTTGGCGCTTGGAAGTGCCGAAATTCAATTATCTGTTTCGCTAAGCCAAGCCATTCCAGAGAGCTTAAAAAATGCGACGGTGTTTTTGTTTGCAAAAGAAGTTGGCGGATCACCGCAGCCGATCGTCGCTCGCCGTTTGTCTGTAAACGAGTTACCGCTCACTGTAACGCTTTCGAATCATGACGCTCTTATGGGGGGCCAACTGCATCCGGGGTTGAAGGTTGAAATCATGGCGCGACTAACGGTAGGTGATGCTGCTGGTAGCCAGGGGGATTGGATGGGTGGCCCCATTATTCTCACGTTGGACAGAGAAAATCGAACTAGCCTGCAGTTGAAACCCTAATCGAAATAGTTTCGCATACTGTTTGAAATTATATGGCGCTTGAGCTCAAATGATCTTGCGTTTTAGGATAAGCGGTTCATACTAACCTTAGTACTGACGGATCAGTAGCGAGTTTAGAGTCATGGTAGACGGGTTAACATATATTCCATTCCAGCCGGGCCCCGGTCTGGTTGAAAACATAGCCTCACATATCGAACATCAGATCGTAGCTGGTATTCTCCGGTCTGGTGATCGCATTCAAGAGTCACGTATCGTCGGTCAACTCGCTGTGTCTCGTGGATCTGTTCGGGAATCGTTTAGGGTGCTGGAGGCCAGGCGTCTCATTGCCGTTGTACCGAGAAAAGGTGCCGTGGTAACGAGCTTGAATCCAAGTCGTGTAAAAGATATTACATCGGCCTTGCCATCAGTTATGACACCAGTAGTATTGGAGCTCGGTCCGCTTTGGTCCGACCAGTATTCATATGCACTATGTCAATCAATGGAACGGTCTGAGTCCAAGTTTGGGTGTGTGAATCCAGTCTGTGTTCTAGAGGCTCTCTGCCAGTTGCATCCGAATGCAGTTTATGGGGAATTACTTGACGATCTCATTCCTACATTCGATCGTGTTTTTTCAAAATTAGTGAGGTCGAATCTTCTGGGAGTCCAATCACTCGATGTTTTGGTACGGAGTCAACTTATTCCAGCACTTGACGCACAAAAATCGGAGGATGCGGTTAGACTGGTTACCGAGCTTTGTCGAAGCCTTGAGCGTAAATATCTTGAAACTCTTGAGCGCACTGGATAGCTTTCTGATAATAGCTTAGTGGAAGTTCGATCATTTGCGTTTAAAAAGTATCAAACTTGCAGGGTTTAAATCGTTTGTAGACCCTACAACAGTTCCATTTCAATCGAATATGACAGCTATCGTCGGTCCAAACGGATGCGGTAAGTCTAATGTGATTGACGCAGTACGTTGGGTGATGGGTGAGTCCAGCGCTAGACACCTGCGTGGCGAATCTATGACTGACGTCATATTCAACGGTTCTACAAGCCGAAAACCGGTATCGAGAGCCTCGATCGAGCTTGTTTTCGATAACTCTGAAGGGCGAGCCAGTAGTGGATTTGCCAAAGTTGCCGAAATTTCGGTCAAAAGGGAAGTCAGCCGCGAGGGGCAATCTAAATATTTTTTGAATGGCACTTCTTGCCGTCGACGAGATGTCAGAGATTTATTTTTAGGAACCGGTCTTGGACCGCGTTCATACGCAATTATTGAGCAGGGCATGATCGCCCGCATTGTCGAGGCGAAGCCAGAAGAGCTCAGGACCTATTTTGAAGAAGCTGCAGGTGTGTCGAAATACAAAGAGCGCCGCAGAGAAACTGAAAGCCGAATCTCTAGAACTCGAGAGAATCTAGATCGATTAGATGACCTATCAGATGAATTAGGGCGGCAGTTAGATCGATTGAAGCAACAGGCAGATACCGCGGAGCGCTATAAAACACTGAAGGCTGAATCTCGGAATCTTGAGTCTTTAATTCTTTGGTTCCAGCAACAAGATCAGAAAGAAAAGCAACAATTAATATTACGCTCAAAGTCTGAATGCCAGAGGTACTTGGATCAATTAGCGAGCGTGCTAGCGAGTAACGAGCGTTCACGCGTTGATGCCCAAGTAGCTAGAGAAGATGCGAATCAGGCACTTGATAAGGCGAACACAGCTTTTTATTCGCACGCTGCGACACTTTCGCGTTTAGAGACCAGCAAAGAGTCGTATCAGCAGCAGATTAGTCAAGTTAGTGCTAATCGAGCGCGCATCGAGACGGAAATTAGCGATCTTCAACAACTGATCGTGATAGATCGTGATGAGGGTATTACTGCTGCGCAGGGCCAATCAAAACTGTCACTCGAGCTAGAAAAGATTGGTACTGGTCTAGAGGCGATCGAGAGCTCCATCCGCAACAGTGAAGATGATCTAAATACGCTAGACGTGGAACTAGGTCACTTGTCGAGTGAATTTGGCCGAGTGGAATCTGAGCTCACGCGGCTTGAGGCTGCAAAGAAAGGTCTCGATCGCCAGCAGGATCTCGAGACAGCGCGATTACAGGACATTGATGAAGCCCTATCTGAGCTTATAGATACTGATCCGAGCTTGATATCTGAAATGCGAGTGACGGTATTAGAGCTCTCTAAACGCATTGAAAAGGAAAAAATAGAGTTTTCTGAACTTCAGCTGGCGGTCGATCAGGCCCAGAATCTCGTTTCAGATAAAGAAGAATCACTGCGACATCTGCAGGGACTTAGTCAAACGGCTGAGGCGGAGTTAGATAAGGCCCGTCGAATTATCGAGGCTGAGGCGCGGATTGATAGCTACGAGATCAGTGCATGGGTGGCCCAGCAGACGTCGATAATTGGACGTGTAGTCGAGCATCTTCAGATACCAGCACAAGATCGTTCCGCGTTTGAGGCAGCCTATCCTGAGTTGCTAGGCGCGTTTGTTTCGGAAAATTTCGAGTCAATAAACTTTGAGAGCATGCCGTCAGGTCTCCGTGTCGTTTCGAACGATTATTTAAATGCTTTGCCGAAGCAAATAAAAAAAGTAGACGCATTCGAATTAACCAATCACGAAGGCTATACGGAATCGGGTCTTCGTTTTGGTCCAGGATGGGTCGAGCGAATCATTGGCAGGGCAACAGGGATATTGGATTTAAAAGCTAGGTTACCTGATCTTGAACAGAATCAATTAGCGATTTCGCGTCAGGTGGATGACATAGAGGAACAACTGGGAGAAGCGCTTAATGCACAAGATTTGGCTCAAGGTCATTTAAGAATCAAGTCGGACCTTCTCCAAGCGCTTGAAAAAGAATCCGCTCAATTGTCCAACCGTCTGGCGGGCCTCGAAGCAAGAGAGCAGGAGATAACTTCAAGCCGTGAAAGGTTGGAGCGAGAAAAAAAATCGCTACTTGCGGCGCGCACTCAGGCGCAAGAAGAGCAGTTCGATCTTGATCGACAATCAGTAGAGTTGACTAGGCTACATGTATCGATCCAAGAGCAAATAAACCCATTGCGTCAATCCCTCGATAGCCATAAAGCAGAACTCGGTAGACTACGTGACGAGCATAATGAAATGACAAATATGCGCTCAGACCTGCGCGTAGAAATTGAGCGACTATCTGGCATCAAATCCAGAGCAGATAAGCAGGTAGAGCGCCTCGAGAACCAGTTATCTGGTCTTCAGAGAGAGCTTGAGGTACTCAGTCAAAATTCAGCAAGCTTGATGCAAAGTCCCGGGGTCAGTGACGAAGAACTCAAAGCCGCAGTGGCAAGAAGTGAGAAGCTGGAGCAAGAACTTCAGTCAGCCCGACAAATACTTAGCGATAAAGATCAGCTTCTGAGAGAGCTCGAGGGCCAGCGTGTCTCCATTGAGCATGATCGAGAATCACGATCACAGGGGATGAGCGAAATTCGCTTAACAGAGCAGGCAATTGAGATCGAGTTAAACCGACTAAATGACGAATTGAAGTCCCGAAGTACGGAAGAAATTGATCTATTTGAAGTTGGCAGCCGGTTTAAAAATAGACCTTCCGCAGAAGCTGAGCTCGATCGGACTGAGGCGCGTATCGAGCGATTGGGTCCAATCAATTTGGTTGCCCTAAATGAATATCAGAAAGAACTAGAGCGAAAATTTGAGCTGGATCATCAACACTCTGAATTAAGAGAGGCGCTCGAAACACTTGAAGATGCTATTCGAAGAATTGACCGAGAAACGCGCTCACTATTCAGGAACACGTTTAATGCGATTAACCAATCGTTTGGTGAAGTCTTTCCAACACTATTCGGCGGGGGAGAGGCTTGGTTAATGCTAACTGACGAGGATCTGCTATCAACCGGTGTAACAATAATGGCGAGGCCGCCAGGTAAGCGAAATTCAAGCATTTATTTATTAAGTGGGGGTGAGAAAGCCTTAACTGCACTGTCCTTGGTATTTGCTATTTTTCAGTTGAATCCTGCACCGTTTTGTTTTCTGGACGAGGTCGATGCCCCATTGGATGATGCGAACGTTGGGCGTTTTGCGGCTGCTGTTGCTAATATGTCACGATCAGTACAATTTATTTTTATCACGCATAACAAAATCTCGATGGAACGGGCTGAACAGCTAATGGGTGTCACGATGTCAGAGCCCGGAGTCTCACGTTTAGTGTCTGTAGATATCGAGCGAGCTGTTGAATTGGCCACCACCGAGTAGAGGGCGCATGGAGTTTGGGTTACGGGAATATCTACTGATATTAGCTACAGTCTTAATTGCCGGCATGCTTGCTGACGGTATTCGTCGCACTCTCAAACATAAACGTGAGGGGCTAAAGTTGGACTTGATGGCAGCACCCCCCGAATCGCCGGAGCGCAGGGACGCCAATGATTCGCGACCAATGAAGAAAGCAACACCAGAAGAGTTGGAGCCTAATGTAAATGCTGATCCATTGTTTGAGTCGTCCGATGCCGATCAACTTAACCTCTGGGCAGGCGAGATTAAGCCTGAAATGATGAAGTCTGCGCACAATCAGGCTTTAACGGAAACAACAGATTTAGACACACAGACAGATTCCCTGTTCGAAAGGAACGATCCGGCACCGGTACCCGTCCCATCATTTGATGAGGAGGTTTACAAGGACGCTCCTGGTCGTCTCGAGCCAGCATGGAACGAATCATCTGCTGGTGCTGTAGCGAAACCTAACGAAAACAAAGCAGAGGCTCTTTTGAGTGACGATAGCGTTACTGAACATGACGCAGATATGCGGATCCTTGCGGATGGTCTAGTCACACAACCGATGAACGATGTGAGAGAAGAAAGTCTTTTTTCATCGACGCTAGAACGAATTTTTGGTCACTTTGGTGCGCGTGATTCCAGTCGTGTCAAGCGACAGGAACGAATTAAAGTAGAACAAGATAACGCAGACTCACCGACCGAGAAAATTTCAGAGTTATCAGCAGAAACAGCTACCGATAATGTGACGGACGATCTTATTCTTGTGGGAATTAAGTCGGGGAGATTACCTCGCTTGGAGGGCGTAGACCTTCATAAAGCGTGTCTTCGCGCGGGACTAAGGCGGACTGAGGCGCAGGTTTACCAGCGATTTCCTCTCGATGAAACGGAAAATCCATTGTTTTCTCTAGTGAATGGTATTGAGCCGGGGATATTTGAGTGTGACGCAAAGGCAATTGATACCCCCATGGTATTTCTTATTACTGAGCTATCGAAACAGACTGATCCGGTATTTGCAGTAAACGAGATGATTGCCGGGGCACGCTCGATTGCGAGAGACATCGGTGGTGATGTCTTTGATCAAGCAGGTACACCTATTTCTAAGGAATGGATTGACTTTGCAAGGGCTCAAGCTAGTCATCAGATTCTGTTACGCTCATGACAACCGATGTCAAAACTCAGATCCATCAATTAATCCATGAAATACGACTCCATGATTACAACTATTATGTGCTTGACGCACCGACGATTGGCGACGGTCAATATGACCAATTATTGCGACAATTGATAGTCTTGGAAACCAACTTTCCAGAATATCTAGAACCAAACTCACCAACACAAAGAGTCGGTGCGAGACCAGAATCAGGTTTCGAGGAAGTTACACATCGATTACCGATGCTGTCTTTGGGGAACGTATTTGATGCTGA
>Ga0160422_10002134_pt1 | contig 12387 bp, 10 predicted proteins | sample Fk160mmetaG_FD_108192 | JGI IMG/M metagenome (GOLD analysis project Ga0160422, IMG submission 108192) | Marine microbial communities from the Central Pacific Ocean - Fk160115 60m metaG | ecosystem: Environmental > Aquatic > Marine > Oceanic > Photic zone | place: The Central Pacific Ocean...
CACCAATTCTCGGAAGCCCTCTTCTCCTAGAATGAAGATGATGGAATCAGGGGCATGCACGCCCATTTCAATGTCGGCCCACTCCTCTTCTCCAATGAATTGACAGGTTTCCTGAAAGTAGATGCATGACCCATTCTCGACCAAGGCTTGGGCATCGTAATTCGCGGCAGTCTCATCCGTACAACCGCAAAACACACAATCGTCCTCGTCATCGCATATGCCGTCTTCGTCAAAATCGCAGCAATCGCTCGAGGACAATCCAAGTCCATTTGCAAAGTCAATTCCCCATCCAAACACAAAACCATTGTCAGAGCCTGCTGCCGCATCGACCAAAAATTCAGCGCCCGAGAAAATGACCGAACTGTCACCGTCGATGACTTGGGTGTACGTATAGGTCTGGGCAACGGGAAGCGGCATGTCTGGGGCCCAGTATTGCGACCCCTCAGTCAGAATGCTGCCACTTGAAGCCACGCTGCTATCAATTACGGTCACATTGGCTTGGATGCGCATGGTGTTCTCAAACATCTGACCTCCCGGAAGCGTCAAGGTGCCCACCTCAACCGCCTCCATATCCACCGAGTAATCGCGTACGTAAGCCAGTCCCAACATCATGAAATCAAACACGAGTGTGTCCTGGTGAACATCACCAACCTCCATGGGGTAGGGCAAATATTCCACAGGCTCTGGGTGCACCACTTGAGCGCCTGTCGCACCATCTACACCGCCCCAAAACCCGAAATAGTCCGGGTTGTATTCATAAAAATTTTCATTGAGTCCCCCGGTCGGCACCACAACCTGCTGAGAGAAGTCGGCATTTGGATAGGCTTCTGCATGCGCTGTGCTGTCCGCTGGAACAAAGTCAAAATTGACGTTTTGAAGAGAAGACACGGAAGACCAATCAAACCCCTGAGGCTGAACATTTGTTACGCCATAGATGAAAGAGAAGCCGTGTTCAGGAAGGTTGGGTTGGGTGATGGATTGGGCGCCAGCTTGAAGTATCAATAAGGCCATGATGAAGGCAACCAAGCATCCTCGAGACAACATCAGAATCATAAGTGCAATATACCTCCTCTCTTTCAAATAGCTTTGCAGTATGGTTGCGCCGACACTCTACTATGACGGGCCCTGTCATCTTTGCCAAGGATCTGTCAAATGGGTACGTCAACACGTGCCTGGTGTGACATGCTTGCCGCTTCAAAGCGAGGAAGCTCGAAGTGCCCTTCCGACAGAACTTTGCACACCGCCACTGACCGGAGTAGTGGTGGTTGACTCGAGCGGAAATGTTCACGTCGGTCACCGTGGTCTTCGTGCTTTGGCTCCATATGCACAGCCTCCCTGGAAGTATTTGTTGCGCATTGTGCCCGGTTGGGGTTACTACGCAGTGGCACGCACTCGAAGGCTGTGGGGGCGCGATGACGCATGCTCGATTGAATGAATGACTACCTGTCGACACAAGACCCCTTATGGAACGGGGTCGTCCTCTGTTCTCGTTCTTACCAAAAAAAGCCGCGAATGATTCGCGGCTTCTCTGTACCCGGGGTGGGAATCGAACCCACACTCCTTGCGGAACGCGAGTTTGAGTCGCGCGCGTCTACCAATTCCGCCACCCGGGCATCCCTGACAGGAGGAGGGCAAAAATAGCGCAATGAACCCTTCCTCGCAAAGCCATCCGCTAACTTGTGCTCTGAATGCCGACCAACTCGAAACCTGACAAACCACCTTTGGGCATTGCACTAAGCACTGTAGATGGTCGCTTGGCCCAAAACCATTTGCTCATCGAGCAAATATCTAAGCTTCAAATACCTGTCGTGTTGGTCAATCAAATGCGCGGCAAAGAAGGGCGCCTGTCGTTAAGATCACTAAACTGGTCAAGCGACTATGCCCAAATCATCCACCTCAACACTCTTGGATTGAGTTTGTCTCGAAATGCCGCCCTCGACGCACTTCGCACGCCATGGGTCATGTTGGCTGACGATGACATTACCCTCGACATGGAAGCCTTGGATTTGTTGGTCTTGCATTTGCAAAGCCTGGTTGCCGGAGACAATGTTGGCGCCTTCGTTACAAGGTTGATGAAAGACCACAATACGCCGTGGAGATCAGGAAAACTCGATTTATCTGTCATTCAAGGACGGTCAATCGCAAGCCTCAGGCGAATTCAGCGCATCAACAGTATGGAGCTTGTATTGAATGCTGATGCTCTTCGCAAATGGGGAATCGAATTCGACCAACGTTTTGGCCTCGGATCACCACACACCAATGGTGGCGAAGAGGTGATGATTTTAAATGAGATTCTAAGACATTCAAGTCAAATCGTCCCAATTGACTTGGCGCCTCGAATGCACGCGGAGTCAAGCTCGGGTCAAGTTGTCAATGCTGATACGGCATTCACTCAGGGGGCCGTGCACAGACTCGTATTTGGGGGTTTTCAGTGGCTTGGGCTCGTTCTCATCTATGCGCTCAAGAGATTGCAGTCAGGCGGTCTTCCCCAGACACTGAATTACGTCAGGGGGGGGCTTTGGGCCTCGCGCCAAGCTTGAATCACACCTGGCATCGGAAGGCCTTTGTCATCGTGCCAGCCAGCCATACCCATTTTCTCCAAAACACACTCACAGGCCGTCCGCTCTTTTGGTGTGACTTCGGTCATCCACCTCGCTGAATTTAGAACCGCTTTTGCATCGGTCGATTTAGAAACAAACGACACCTTTTTGGCCGCAGCGCAAACCTGACGCTTCTTCGCTGTCAATATGCCCTTCCACGCAGGATGCTCTGCCAACGCTGAGACCGATGTCCAGGGGTCCAAAACTGTGGATTCATAATGCAAAATGGGCATGGCCTCTGGAGGGGCTGATCGAAGAGCTGAGCGCTGAAGTATGGCCCAAACGGCAACCAGTTTTTCCAACACGGAACCCTCTCGCGACACCTGTTCGAGCACGTCCACATGCATGGCCAAATGATCTTCGACCCATTGAGGTTGCTCGAGAAATGACTCCGGCGACCACGTCCAAAGCCAGTTTGCATGCGCTCGCTTGGACAACGCAACCGCAATGGGATGGCGCATAATCAAGGCTGGGGCGATCTCGGGGTGAGCGTCAAGGTTTGCGGCAATCATGCCGCATGCAAAAACATCCTTCACCAAAAGCTTCCGAGCACCAGCGGGATTTTTGCCCACATTGTCTCGATCGGTTCGCCGTGTAATGTACCTGCCTTCAAAGACATCGGATTGCCACTTTTTCCAAGCCTCTGGTGTCGACCCCGCCCTGAAATACGGGTGCTCGTGACTCCTTGACATGAGTGGAGCGTGCAATTTGTGAACGGGCTCGAACACCTCACGCATGGTCTTATCTGCATTCAAGAGTGACGAAAGCCATGTGGTCCCACTCCGTCCAGAACCCACGAGCCAACCGACCCGTTGCGGCCTTGCACGGAAACTTTGGGTGGCCATACGAAGGCCCAACTGAACCTCGCGAACATGTTCCTGCATCGTCATCCGAGTGCAAATTCGTTATTTTCAGCCGTCCATGCACGCCACAGTCATCATTCCATGCTATCGTCCAGACAGAAACTTCGAAAAGATGTTGGCCGACCTGAACGCGCAAACATCAAAGGACTTCTGCGTCATCTTGGCCGACGATGGAAACAACCCTCCCTTGGCGCCACGTGTGGCGGAAAAACTCACCCGACCCCACGAGGTCATTCGCTTTGACCAAAACCGAGGCATTGTCGCTGGCCTCAACGCTTGTGTCGCTCAAGCTTCAACACCCTATGTCATCCGCATGGATGCCGACGATCGTATGCCCCCTGATCGAATTGAGAAGCAATTGATCTACATGCAAACTCATCCCAACATTGACGTTGCTGGTGCGGCCATGGCTGTGTTTGGATCTGGGCTACGAGTATGGTCCAAACCGACAAAACAAAGTGTCATCAAAGCTTCTCTCCTGTGGGGACCTTCATTCAATCACCCAACTTTGATTGCCAAATCGGCATTCATGAAAGCGAATCCATATCCAAGTGGTTTTCACCTCGCAGAAGACTATGCACTTTGGTTACAGATGTCTCGCTCTGGAGCTCAAATGGCCAATGTGCGTGATGTTTTGGTGTATTACCGCATGGAAGGACAAAACACGTCCCAAACAGGTGCCCATCTTCGCGCGACTCGATACCGTGATATGTTCAAGCATGCTGTTGACACCCTCATCGGACAACCCGCCGCCGCTTCTCTTCATTCTGGCATTGATCTTGGCTGCCATCACGTCTTGGCTGGAATGGTGCCGCCAGATGGTTGCAAGCCAACAACGCAAGCGGTCAAATCCTATGCACAAAGTCTGGTTCAAGCTTTGTCTTGCATTGAGGGTTCGTGGGTGTCATATGCTCAGCAGGATGTAATGAAAAGATGCCGCAGTGCGCAAGGTTTGGGGCGTTGGCACAAGCTGGAATCCATTTGGGATTTACGTCGCCTGGGTCTCTCCGCTTGGAGGGTATTGCTCAGCGGGGATCTTTAAGTCCCAACCACGCTTTACGCGCCTGTTCACTTTCCTTTTCCAGACCGTGCAACTCGCTCCACACCGCGTCCGTCCAAAAAGGCACCACAACATTGTGGCCGAATTCAAAAGACCAGAGCGCCTTGGCCAAGCCGGGCATCTGAGGTGCTAACCATTTCGCAGCAGGCATCAAAGGCCGCTTGCGTACAATTTTTCTCAAGACTCCGCCATCGGTTCTGGGGTGCTTTCTCGTGTTAGGCAAAGGTGCGTTGGATCGCCAAGAAAAGCCTGGCCAGCTCAATTCACCGCCAACAATGTCAGAGAAATCGAGGGCGAATACACGCTCAGGCCACATTAACTCAAGGTCGTTCCGCAATTCCGCATATCGATACATCCCCATGACATCGCTGTTTGCCACCAGATTTGACCGGTCTGAAACATCCTCGCCCCAATGTTCCTGATATTCCACATAAGCTGAAAACACGGCTTGCCTAAAAGGCCGGAGGCTGACCAAAATCAATGCATCCATGTCTTTTAAAACCTGACAGAGGCGATCGAGTTTCGAGGCCCTGGTTTGTGCCAAGGGGTGGCCTTTGGGATATCTATCAAATGCGCCGACACACAGATTTTCCTCGCTTATCATCAATGGTTTCCCCTCCAACTTGTGGCGAGCCATCAAGCTTGACGCAACCTCGTTTGCACAGCCCTCTCCACGATGGACGAAAGACGCAAACTGGATAAAATCTCGGTCCGCATTCAGCACTCTTGGCAACTGTGTGCCCAAATACACCCACCCAGAATGTCCCATCAATACCTGAGTTTGTAAGGTCGTTGTCGCTGTCTTCGGCAACCCAATATGAACGTAAATTTGAGGAATGTCAGTCACGGAAGGCAAGCTACCCAAAAACTCGGCCGAGCAAGCTTCTTCTGGCACAGCTACGAAGCGCGTATTAATCATCACGTACTATTGGCCTCCTTCTGGAGGTGGTGGTGTGCAACGGTGGTTGAAGTTTTCTAAGATGCTCCCCGCGCACAACTGGACACCCATTGTTGCGACCCCTTTAAACCCCGATGTCCCCGTCCAAGACACCAGTTTGAAATCGGACATTTGTGACGACGCTGAAGTTTGGCGTTTTCCAATTTGGGAGCCTTCTCGTTTCTTAAATCAACTCGGGGTCGGCAACTCTTCCTCACGATTAGGTTCAGATGTTGGAAGTCGCTCTTCGTTGCTTGGTCGGTTCGTTCGATGGGTGAGGGGCAATGTGTTTGTGCCCGATGCTCGAATCTGCTGGGTGAAGCCCACCACAAAAAAGTTGTTGAGGAAGCTGAAGCGCAACCCTGTCGATTTGATTGTCACAACAGGGCCTCCTCACAGCGTCCACCTCATTGGCCTCGCTCTGAAGCGCGCCACCGGACTTCCCTGGATGGCCGATTTCCGAGACCCGTGGTCCACCATGGACTACTTAAGCGATTTTCAATTGTCCCGCCGAACCAAAAAGACAATCCAAGACATGGAGCGCAAGGTGGTTGATGTTGCAGACCGCATCGTCGTCACCTCTCCAAGCGCGCTCCGTGAACTCGGAGTAAAAGACAAGCGTCAAGGCGCGGTTGTTCCTAACGGCTGGGACCGAAACGACTTTCCGCCCTCAGCCCAAACTCGCGCTGCCAGGAAAACACCTGTCCTCGGCCACTTTGGGGCATTATATGGTGCGCGAAACCCTGTAAACTTATGGACGGCCTTGGCCCAGAGCCCTTGGTCATTTCGCGCTGGCGGCCCCATCTCAGAAAGCGTTCTTCAAGAAATCGAGGCATCTAAAGTCCCATTCACTTGGCATGGAAATCTACCTCACCAAGAAGCCGTCAAGGCCATGCTCGAATGTGACGCACTTCTCATCGTGCACAACGACAGCCTTTCCGCTCGCGCATCTGTTCCCGGAAAAATCTTCGAGTGCTTGGCCACAGGACTCCCCTTGCTCGTCATAGGGCCCAATGACAGTGACTTAAAGGACATGTGCGACAAATGGGGGCTCACATTTGTTGCGCACGGGGATGTCGATGCCAAAACCAAACTTGCCGCATGGCTAAAGAATCCCAAAGCTGCCCCTGCAGAATCGATTCGTAGTTCCTTCGAACGACATTCACTCACAGCTGAACTTTCGGAGCTATTCAATACCATGATCTCTTGACGCGATTGCCGGCAATTCTATTTCTCCTCACCCTGCATTCCTCATCTGCCGCTTGGGGTCAATGGAACCTCGTGCAAGACGCATTGCCAAGCGGAGCCAATTGCATCCAAATCACCTCTGATGCCTTCAATCAACGAGGGGCCGTTTGGCACACCTGTCCTCTTCATTTGGGCGCGTCCTTTCACCTCGAATTTGAGGTGAACCTCGGAATGAACGACAACGGTGCTGATGGAATTTGCTTCGTCTTGCAACAAGTCTCAAATGAAAGCTCAGGGCCACTTTCTACGAATGGAGCACAAATCGGATATGGATCTACAGATGGAAATGGGGTTTTTGGATCTCGCTCCTTAGCCATCGAAATTGACACCTTTGCAAATGATGGCTCACCCGGAACTGGTGATGACAACCAGTCGGACCCAGCCTCGGATCACATTGCCATCTTCAGAGATGGTTCCCTTCAACACAACTCCCCGAATGAACTGTCCGCAGCTGTCCAAGCACATCCTGTCGATGAAGACATCGAAACAGGCATCAATTATCCGCTGGACATCACTTGGGATGCAGCAACGATGTTGCTCGAAGTTTACTTTGATGGCAGTTTGAGGCACAGCCTTACCATAGATTTGGTTGCAGACTTGTTTGATGGAAACCCCGTTGTTTTTTGGGGATTCACTGGAAGTACGGGAGGTCTTTCCAACACGCAGTCTTTTTGTGACAACTCTCTTTACTACTCTTCATACATTGACGGGTTGGCTGTCCAAGAACCCTCACCCTTGGTTGCTTGTGTTGGTGATACCGTCAGTTTCACAGCCCTACCTCTGACGCCCACGGTAGATGTCCTGTGGGACACCTCCAACGATTCGGTTATTGACGTAACTGCTGGCGGCAGCTATGCCATGACAGGCTTCAATTCAGCTGGATGCCCCACCCACGAAACCTTTGACGTTGAGATACTCGACCCGGCGTTGCAACTTCTGATTGACTCCGATTTGACAATCTGTGGAGGGTCTGAAGCGACATTGTCAGCCACAGCCGCTCCAAATGCCACGATTTCTTGGGATGGTGTGGAGGGCGCAACGAGCGTGACTTCGGAACCCGGCATTCACGAAGTAACCGCGACGGTTGGAGCATGCAGCACCGCGCTTGAAGTCAATGTGACTTTCCAGCCGCTTCCCCAAATCAACTTTGCGCTTGAAGGGGTTCCAACAGCCGGCCCAATCGTGATTTGTGAGGGGGACGCAATTGAAGTCGAAGCTGTTCCCTCGATGAACGCCGTTGCCTTTTGGGAGGGTTCCGAAACGCATTTGCTTGCGGTAAATGGCAGCGGCACGTTCGTCGCAACCTCTCTCATCGGCGGCTGCGAATCCAATCCCCAGTCTATAGAAATTCAAACTCTTCCTCTTCCAGAAGGATCATTTTCCGCCTCTCCTCAAAGTCTGTGCTGGGAAACCACGGGGGAAATCGGGTTTGACCTCTTCAATGACGCATTCATCGTGTCTTGGGATTTGCCCTCGGGCACCACCGACCTGAGTGAAGCTGGGGCTGGGGTGTACAACGCCCACCTCATCCACAACAATGGATGTGAAGCCACCTCAACCTTCACGTACAACATGCTTCCACCCATCGCTACAGGGTTGTCAAATCCATTGCCCCTTTGCGACAATGATGTGGTGACCCTCAATGTCACTGGCAATGTCGACGCAATCTCATGGAATGTAGGAGGTGATGACGCCACTCTGCCTGTTGTGTCGTCGATGGGTTCCGGTCCTTTTGTGGCCAATGTTGAGCTTGGTGCATGCACCCAGTCCGACACCGCCTACGTGACCTGGTGGCCCACGCCCTCAGTAGGCACACAACCCGACACGGTCAACAGGTGTGTTTTGGATGCTCCCTACTCTTTCGTGTGGCCAACCCAAATGGACGCGCCTGTTGGTAGCTGGGTTTGGAGTGTAAATGACGAGCCTGCGACGTCTGGCTACAGCGCGTTCGAGGAAGGTGAGTACACTGTTGAAATTCGTGACACCTTCACGGGTTGCAAAGATTCGCATACAGTACATGTTGAAGTGCTGCCCAATCTGAGCTTGGTGGCCTCTGCAGAAGAGCCTTTGATTTGCATGGGCGACTCCACGACGGTTCATGCGGAACTTTTGCCAGTACTGGACACAGATCCTTACGAGATTCCCTTTTCGCTTACGTGGTCCACTGAGGATGGCGCTGGCTTCTTCGACAATGTCGCAGGTGGAGAGCATTACGTCACAGCAACAAATGCCTGTGGTTCTGCAATTGCCGTGGCCGTGGTTCAGGAGGAGTATTGCGGTTGCCACGTGTGGATTCCCAACGCATTCACTCCTGACGGCGACGGTTTGAACGAAGGTTTCAAAATCGAAAGCAGTTGTGAATGGGATGTTTTTTCATTTCAAATCTTCAATCGTTGGGGAGAGCTTGTTTGGGCCACCAATGACGCCGATCAGCCTTGGGATGGTGGTGCCCCAGAGTTGGGGGACGGAGAACATTACTTGCCCGACGGATGGTATCCTTACATCGTTCGTTGGGAATATCGAGAGGCGGGAAAGTTGTCTCGAAAACAAAAGGTGGGGCGCGTCCTCGTCGTGCGCTAACTGACTGACTAGGCCTGAAACACCATCCGAAAGCATGTCCCCTTGTTCAATTCTGTATGGGCCACATGAATGTGTCCTCCGTGAACTTCCTCCACAATCCGTTTCGCCAAAGACAGGCCCAGACCCCATCCGCGAGATTTGGTCGTAAATCCGGGAGCAAAAACTTTCTTGGCAACCGCTTTGGACATCCCTTTTCCATTGTCTTCCACCTCGATGGAAAATGTCGCTTCCTTCCAATGCGCCCTCACCGTTAACACACCCTCCCCATCCATGGCATCTACCGCGTTGCGAATCAAATTCTCCAGCACCCAACTCAACAAAGATCGACTTAACTGTAAAGAGCCCACCTCGGGACCCAATTCTGGAATGACTTCCACGTGCTTGCTCACCCTTGAACGCATGTACTCCACCGTCTCACGAACCACAGAAATGGGGTTTTCCTCCGTGAGGGTGGCTTCTGAGCCAATTTTGGAAAATCGCTCTGCGACAACTTGAAGTCTCGCAATGTCCTTGTCCATCTCATGCAACGCTTCCTCTGCCACCCCTTTAGATGAGAGCAACCCTGACCAGGCCATCAAAGAACTCAAGGGCGTGCCCAACTGGTGTGCCGTCTCTTTCGCCATTCCCACCCATACCCGATTTTGCTCTGCGCGCCTAGAAGCTGAAAAAACCAAATACGCCACAAGCAAAAAAGCTGCAATCAAAAGCAATTGAACCACCGGAAAATACTTGAGCTGGGTCAATACTGCACTCTCTTCATAAAACACGACGTGCCAACCCTCCCCTGGCAAATACACAGGAATGGGCGGGTTGTCTTCCGCCATCGCCGTGTATCGCGCCTTTAACTTCTCAGGCGTATTGACCTGCAAGGAATCAATCCCTTGCGATTTCACCACCCTCGTCGCTGAAGAATCGATGAGTAAAACCGGCACAGATGCGCTGTTGATGACGGTCTCGGATATGAACGATTCGATGAGTTCATCCATGGCCTCGCGCAATTTTCGCAAACGAACACTTTCCGCGTAATAAATGGTTTGACCAACCTCCTCAAACCGAATGGGTGGATTGCGGCTCATTTGCGTGCGCCGAATGTTGTCATAGTGGTCTCGCTCAGAAACTCCAGTTGGAGGCGGATCCACGTTGACTTTATAAATCACGTCCCCCCTTGCGTTTGTGATGAGCACAGGCACAGTATTGTTGTTGACCAGAAAGTCCCCCGCGAAGGTCAAATCAGTGCCGACAGGCGCCTCTTGAATGATTCTGTATGCCGCTGCCAATCGATCTGCACTCTTTTTTTCCTCTGCGCCAAGGTCCTCAAAGAGCTTTTGGGTGTACGACACCAATTCTGCCCGCTGCTTGACCGCCTCCACCCACAAGTCCACCTTTCTCTGTTCTTCTTTTCGAATGATGGATGACAGATGTTGAGTGTATCCAAGCGTCACCACCACAATCGCGGCGGCAGCCAAAAAGAGCAATCGCTTAGACAGGGTGTCATACATCTCAATCAATCATACGCTGGACAACGTCCACTTGTGCCAAAAAAAGGATCTTCCTTGTCGCATGCGGTCAAAGAAATCACGATTTCATGGGAATTGCGACCCGCAACATTCAAAGCAGACACCCCAAAATCATATGCATATCCCACCGTCATCGACTCGAACAACTTCATGTTCACGATGCCCACCATGGCCGTGCCTGAACGGTAACCCAAACCCATGGATATCCTGTCATCCAAACTAAACGTTCCTTGAAAATCAATCGATGCAGGAAGTCCAGATGCCACGCGCATTTGGGCGGCCGGCTTAAATGCAAAGCGACGATCCAACTTGACGTAGCGTCCACCTGTCAAGACCGCGACACGGCCGGACGATGTCCCTTGAGCGATGTCATTTAATGTGGTGGCCGTGACGTTAAGAACACCAAGCGAAGCAAAGTTGAGCTTGTCTTCGTACCACAAACCAAAATCCATCGTTGGAAAAACCATTTGAGAAGATGCGTTGCCAATCAGCGCGGGGTCATCCGTTGCAGATTCCTCTGGAAACCGCAAACTCCCCACGTCCAAACGATATTGTGTCAAGCCGAGGCCAACCCCAGCGCTCAAGCGGGCGCCCGAACTCAGCCGAATCTTGCTCGAGTAGGCGAGGTTTAGTCTCGTATTGGACCATGGTCCGATGTCGTCATTTAACACGTATCCACCCATGCCGTGGGCAAACGTGGTGCCTTGGCCAAGTCGTCCTGACAGTGATGCAAAACTTGTCAGGGGCGCGCCCTCAAATCCCGCCCATTGAGAACGCACACCCATGCGCATATCCAAACATGGTGAATTGCCCGCTGCGGCTGGATTGTCCAACAGATTGGACATCAAAAACAGCGATCGGACACCGCTAAATTGAGCTTGTGCCACCAAACCACACGAAGCCATCGCCAACACCAAAAGAATTTTTGTTGCGTTTTTCATGTTTATCGGATGACAGCCACATAGCCCGTCACGGGGGCAAGATTGGCGTTGGGTTCATTCAAGTGAATCACATAATAATATGTCCCTGCAGGCACATTCACCCCGCGGTTTTGTCCAGCCCATGGATTGGGGTAAGCAACCGAACGATATACGGACTGGCCCCAACGGTCAAAAACCTCAATGGTCGACGTAGGAAACTGGGATAAACCATAAATGTTCCACGTATCATTAAACGAGTCATTGTTTGGGGAAAAGGCATTGGGAACTTCAATCGGTGAGCCCACCGCCACCAGAACTGCGTCGGCATACGCACAACCCTGAACGTAGCCCGTCACCTCAAAGGTGGTCGTTTCATAAGGGCTCAGCTCGGCAAGCTGATTGTCCAACATTTGAACAAGGTCTTCGGGCGTCCAGCTATATCCCAACTCAGGGTCTGAGCCCAAGACTTGTACGGTGGCGCTTTCGCCATAATCGATAGATACCGTGCAGCACGCATCAATACTCACCGCCAACCCATTTAACCTCACATCCACCTCGCATCCCGCGCCTGAGGATCCAAGGAGCACGACGTAATCCGTATTCTGATACAATGGCTGCGAAGTCAACGTGGTATCCGAATTCACAGTCCACAATTCAGACGC
>Ga0160422_10002135_pt1 | contig 12386 bp, 14 predicted proteins | sample Fk160mmetaG_FD_108192 | JGI IMG/M metagenome (GOLD analysis project Ga0160422, IMG submission 108192) | Marine microbial communities from the Central Pacific Ocean - Fk160115 60m metaG | ecosystem: Environmental > Aquatic > Marine > Oceanic > Photic zone | place: The Central Pacific Ocean...
GGCTGACTTTTTAAGTTTTGGGATTGCTCCAGGAATATTAGTTTATTTTGGTATTTTGGAAGAACTGGCTATGTGGGGCTATCTTGCAGTAACTGCTTTTATTGTTTTTGCTTGCTTGCGACTAGCAATATTTAATCTTAATTTACCTCCTTCGGAGGATGCTCAGAAAAAAGGATACTTTCTTGGGATACCAACGCCTTCCGGAGCAGGCTTGATACTTCTTCCACTTATCAATTCTTTTTTGGGCTTCAACTGGGGTATAGACAATCCCGAGATAGTAGCTATTTATACAGGCTTAGTAGGATTATTAATGGTAAGCAAGATACCGACTTTTTCTCTTAAAGGTTTGAACCTGAAAGTAAATAGAAAGTTTTTTCTAAGATTTTTTGTAGGCTTTGCAGTTTTGGTTATGCTTATGATCAACTTTTTATGGCAGTTTTTATCTGTTTTAGGAATTCTTTATATTTTGGGGATACCAGCAGCCTATTTGTTTTATCGCAAAGGGCGTTTCAAAGAATTTTTCAAAAGTTCAGCTGATTAGCCTTGTAGTGATCTGTTTTTCCTTTCTTTGCAGCCTTTCTTTCTTTTTTGTTCGATCATTTACTTGCCCTACTAATTGACCACAAGCCGCCATGATATCTTCGCCTCTGGTGGTTCTCACAGTTGTTATAAAACCCTCCTTTTGAAGAACTTTTTTAAATGCAGTAACACGCATATTTGACGGCCTTTTGTAATTTGAGCCTGGAAAAGGATTGAATGGAATCAAATTTATTTTACTGGGAATTCTTCTTAAGATCTTTGCAAGCTCTTTAGCATTTTCAAGTGAATCGTTTACCTTATTAATCAGGATATATTCCATAGTGGTTTTTCTTTGGTCTCCACACTTTTCTACGTAACGCATAACCGAATCCAATAATTTCTCTATTGAATATTTCTTATTTATTGGCACTAACTCATTTCGTAAAACATCATTTGGTGCATGTAGAGATATAGTTAATGCGGCATCAGTTACATCAGAAAGTTTATCTATCATTGGCACCAATCCGGATGTACTTAGCGTTACCTTCCTCTTTGAAAGGCCATAAGCCTCTTGATGCATCATCAAATTCATTGCTTTTGTTACAGCGTCAAAATTCAAAAGCGGCTCTCCCATTCCCATCATGACCACATTTGTTACATTCTTTTTCTCATGACTCCTAGTAGTCCCAAAAGAGTTTTCTGCTACCCATAGTTGGCCTATGATTTCTGCCGTAGAAAGATTTCTTGAAAAGCCTTGCTTCCCTGTTGCACAAAAACTACAGTCAACCGCACAACCTACTTGTGAAGAAACACATAATGTTGCTCTTTTAGCTTCAGGGATAAGAACCATTTCTACTAAGTCTCCTTTTCCAACATTCAAAACCCATTTTCGCGTCCCGTCCTTTGAATCTTTCTCGTAAACTATCTGAGGAGCCTTGATTTCAGCTTTTTTTTCTAAAGCTGCTTGTAAAGATTTAGACAAATTAGTCATCTCAAAAAAGTCTGAAACTCCTTTTTGATGAATCCATTGAAAGACTTGTCTGGCTCGGTAAGTTTTTTCATCCATAGAAATGAAAAATTTTTCCATCTCCTGTAAAGACATGCCAAGCAGGTTTTCTTTCATGATTAAGCCTTGAAGAGGTTTGTTATAGGTTTGTCAGCTCTTAAATTTGCTAAGTTTTCCAGAAAGAGATTAAACGATCTTGGAAGAGACATTAATGAATGGGCAGAATCATGAGCAGAGATAAAACAGTTTTTTGCATTCCAAAGAGGTGAATTTTTTTCTAAGGGTTCTGATTTCGTGGTATCTAAAGCTGCAGCAGCTATATCGCCATTATTTAAAGCCATTGCCAAGTCTTCTTCTTTCACAGCTGAGCCCCTCCCGACATTTATCAGCATGCTCTGCGGATTCATTTTCTGTAAGACTTTTGCATCAATTATGTCTCTTGTTTCTTCGCTGTCAGGAAGAACCATCACCAGAAAATCAATTAAAGGAAGAAGGCTCATAAATTCATCTGGTGTTTTAACGTCATCCGCATAATTACAAGGTGCAGGAGATCTCCTAATACCAGTTATGTTCATTTCGAACGACTTAGCAATTCTTGCGATTTCTTTTCCAATTCCTCCATAGCCGTATATGAGAAGATTCTTATTTGTTAACTCGCCATCCCCACCATGAGGTTTCCAGTCTTTCTCTTTTTGCAGTTCAATATGATGATCTATTCTTTTATTCCATCTAAGCATTTGTGCCAATACATAATTAGCCATGGGTTTTCCATAAATGCTACTTGAATTTGCTATGACGGCAGTTGTTTCTTTCAAAACAGATTGCAAAAAAGGATCATCCATCCCGGAATATCCGCTTTGAATAAATCTAGATTTTTTAGCCAGATTTAACATCGGTTCAAATAGGTGCTTATGGTCTCTTACTGCAAAAAGGAACTGATAAGACAGAAAAAGAGCATCGATATCCGATACCTCATCCCAAGCAGGATCCATATGATTTTCAGGGCTCAAAGCAATAATTTCAATATCTGAACCTAAGTTTTGAATTTCCGAGCCATAAAGTTCATTTATTATATTTTCAACAACTACTTTCATCTCAATCCATTTAGATTCGTGAAATGTAAACCAGAAGTTTTTAGAAAACAAGATTATTAAAATGATAGAGTTTATAATTCAAAAAAAATGAAAACGAAACATTTAGATATTGGGTGTGGCATCAATCCAAGAAATCCCTTTTCGAGAGACATGCTTTATGGAATAGACATTATAAATGTTGACAATTCTGAAGTTGATTTTGAATACATTAAGTCAGATGTTGTTTTGGAAAAACTTCCTTTTGAAGATTCCTTTTTTGACTCAATTTCTTGTTACGATTTTCTTGAACACATACCTAGAACAATCCAGAGAAATTCTAAATTAGAATTTTCTTTTATTGAATTTATGAATGAAATTCATAGAGTCCTTAAGCCAAAAGGTATTTTTTATGCCTTGACACCTGGCTATCCTGACCAAGCAGCGTTTGTTGATCCAACTCATGTAAATTTCATTACATCCAAAACACATAAATACTTCACTCTACCAAAATTAAGGGCCAAAGCTTATGGCTTCAAAGGCTCTTTCAAGTTATCTTCGAGAGTAAAGTGGATAAAAGTTACTAATGAACTTGAAAAAAACAGTTTTAAAAAATTTCTTAAATCAATTTTCTATTTTTTTCTTTATAAACATCGTTCGCATTTAATGTGGAAATTTGAATGCATTAAGTAAGGAGTCATGACAAGTTTAAGTATTTCAGATGTTTATCTCGTCGGAGTGCCGATTATTATCTCTCTTATACTTATAGAGGTTTTTATTTCTAGTTGGCAAAGCAAGAGCTACTATAAAACAAATGACACTTGGTGTACTTTAGGTCTTCTTACTGGAAACATCCTCGTGGGGTTTCTTATCAAAGGTACTATCATCGTCTTTCATATCTTTCTTTATAAATTTCGAATAATAGATTTAGTTTCTATAGTTCCAGTCTGGCTCCTGTGGATTTTGACTTTCGTTTTAATAGACTTGGTCTTTTACATCTATCACAGACTTTCACATCGTGTTAGATTTTTATGGGCGATTCACATGAGCCACCATTCTAGTAAAGAGATGAATTTTGCAGTTTCTTTCAGACAAGCTTGGTTCGGACCACTTTCTAAAGTACCTTTTTTTATGGTTTTGCCTATCTTGGGTTTAGATCCTTTAATGATTGCTGTTGCAGGAGTTATAAGTACTTTGTGGGGTGTTGTCGGACATACTCAACTAATAGGTAAGTTAGGAATGCTAGAGTGGATTTTCAATACGCCTTCTCATCACCGAGTACACCACGGATCAAACCCAGAATACATAGATAAAAATTATGGAAATTTGCTTATTATTTGGGATCGTATGTTTGGTACTTTTCAACCTGAAGAAAGGTCAGTGAATTACGGAATGGTAAACAACGTAAATACGTTCGATCCAATTAAGATTACTACAATGGGTTGGAACAAAATCTTCAAAGACATTAGAACAGCATCAACTTTTAAAGAATCTTTAGGTCATTTTTTTGGACCTCCAACCACTCACGAAAAAGAAGCTTTGAATTAATTCAAGTTGCTGAGTTCTATCGAAAATAACCAATATGAGAACAACCTTAATTAATTGGCTTCTGGTAATCTTTGTGAGCTTTAGCTGGGGAGCATCATTTATGTTCACACGTTTGGTGGTAGAGGAAATTTCTCCATCTCATTTAGTCTCTTTGCGACTTTTATTAGCATCTTTGCTTTTAGCTCCTTTGTTCATCACTATTGAAGATCTACAACAAATGTCCAAAGTAATTCCTTCTTTGATTTTACTTGGAGTGATAAACGCTGCTTTACCATTTTTTTTGTTTGCTTGGTCTGCTCAAGAATTAACAGCTGGTATGCTCTCGATCTTAAATGGAACTTCACCCTTATTTGCACTAATAATTGCGATCATGTTCTTTCAACAAAATACAACTTTACTTCAGGTAGTTGGACTTCTAGTTGGATTTGCTGGTCTCTTAATTTTTATAGGGTTGGATGAAATAAGAGTCTTATTTTTTCCAGTGACTTTATGTCTTTGTGGAGCATTTTGTTATGCATATTCTAATAATATCTTATTTAAATTAAGCCATATAAAACCTTCAGCACTAGCTTCCGCAACAATGGTTTCAGGTTTTATTTTTTCAATACCTTTATTTCTGTCTGAGCCACAAGCTTTTTCATTTGATCTGTCTTTGAAGACTTATTTAGCAATTTTCTTTTTGGGCCTTGTTTCAACAGGAATATCTTTTATTGCATATGTAGCCTTACTACAAAGATCTTCACCAGTTCAAGCATCATCAATAATTTTTTTAGTCCCCATCACTGGAATTTTCTGGGGCGTAATATTTCTTAACGAAAATATTGATCAGAAAATAATCATTGGCTCAATGTTCATTTTATTGGGGATAGGACTGACTAATATTTTTAAACCTAAGAAACTTTTGAAAGAGAGATTAAACAATCGTTAAAACATTTTCAGGCGGCCTGCCAATAATTGCTTTAGAACCCTTTACAAAAATTGGCCTTTCTATAAGTTTTGGAAATTTAACCATTAGATCAATGATTTCTTCATTTGAGATGTTCAAATTTTCAAGATTATTTTCCTTATAAATCTCCTCTCCAGTTCGCAAAAGTTCTCTGGGCTCTATAGCAAGTTTTGTAAGTACCTCTTTTAAAAAATTTTTATCAATTTCTTCATTCAGATATAAGAAGATCTCAAAGTTTTCTTTTTGTTCTTGAAGCAAGTTTAAGGCTTGTCTAGACTTACTACACTTTGGGTTGTGAAAAAGGAAAGCTTTAACCATAGTGACGAAACATTCAATGAAAAGAGTTATTTTAAGCAGAAAAGGTTTTGATTCAAAGTATGGGGGGAGACCCTCGCCAATCTTTAAAAATGGAGATATTTTTTCTCTACCGATACCGCAGAACGGGAAATCACCGAAAAAATACAAAGCTCTGAAATTCAATGGCATCAATGGAACCCAAGCACTAAATGAAGTTTCTGCAATTCAAGTTTCGCCCAATGATTTCTGTCATTACGATCCAGCTTTAAACGAAAACATTGGCCTTTTTGGTCAGGCGGGAAGTGCACAGTCTGAGCTTAAAAACAACGGTGTAGCTATCGGAGATCTTTTTTTATTTTTTGGGTGGTTTAAAAAAAATGAAAATCCAAGTGTAGATGTTCATAAAATTTTTGGGTGGTTACAAATTGATGAAATTTTAAGCGGAAGTCATGAGATATCTAAGTTTTTAAAAAAGCATAAATTATCTCATCCTCATGATCCAAAATATCGAGAATACAAAAACAATACAATTTATGTATCGAAAAAGAATTTTGGGTTATTTAAAAAATTTTCTAATGAATTAATACTTTCCGCACCAAGTTATTCAAAATCCATGTGGCAATTTCCCGAAAATTATTTTAAAAAAATAGCTCTTAATCAAAGTAATATTTTTTTAAACAGATTAAAATGGAAAGATAAAAAAAATCTATTAGTTGACACTAATATTGGACCAGGCCAAGAATTCATTCTAGATGCTCAAAAAGCTCCAGAAATTTCAGCTTGGGCAAAATCACTTATAAGAGATCAATTACGATGAATAATTTATATCCTTTCCTTGCAGGACTTTCGGCAGGAATGATTTTATTTCAGGCAGCCCTGAATGCTCCAACTATTTTTAAAGTTTTTTCTGAAGAACAAGCCGGACCTTTTTTGAGAATAATTTTTCCAAAATTGTTTCTTAATGTAGCGATATTGAGTCTCATAGGATTGATAATTTCCATAATTGGCGATCGTCTTTTCCTTCAGTTTCTTTTTTTCATTTCTTTGATGCTAATGAGCATTTCTTATTTCATAATTCCAGCAACCAACAAAGCTAGAGACGAAGGTCAAGACAAAAAATTCAGATACTTACATACTGTGAGCGTAACATTGACGCTATTGACTTTGTTAATTTGTCTCATAATTTTAGTTGCAAGTTAATATGGACAAGCAATTAAATGTTTTCGAAGAAGAAATAGAGGAATGTTGCACTAATCCAATAACTGGTTTTTTTCGAGATGGTTTTTGTCATACCGATGATTTGGATCGAGGTTTACATGTTGTTTGTGCATACATTACTGAAGATTTTTTAAAATTTTCTAAATCTCGTGGCAATGACCTTTCAACGCCAAGAGACGAATTCAACTTTCCAGGTCTTAAAGAAGGCGATCACTGGTGTATTTGCGCAGAAAGATGGAAAGAAGCATATGAGAACAATATGGCGCCCAAAGTTTATTTAAGAAGAACAAACAAAAAGTCGACAAAAATTATAGATTTGGAGATACTCAAAAATTATGCCATTGATTTAGACTAAGTTCTTCTTAGTCTGCTTCCGTGTTTTAAGAAAACTTCATTAGCAACTTTTTTAAAATCGGAATCTTTTCTCAAAGACCAGATGGCTTCTCTTGCCTTTTTTGCTGAAGATTTTAAATCTATTATTTTCTTATGATAAATATTGTTCAATTCAGCTTCATGAATGTCTTGTGGTTTTACGTCCTTGAGCAAATTTATTTGATTCTTAATCCATATTGCAGATGGGTCTTGATCAGAGCTTTGTTTCAGCACAGAGTAAATCCTTGGAAGATTAATTCCTGTAACCCCACTTTGCATTTGTACTTGGCAAATGTGAATACCTGGCTCATAGTCTACAAAAAGTTCAGCTAGAAGAGGGGAAGTTTTCTGCCAAGGCTGCCACAAGTTATAGGAGGCAAAAGACATTATCATTGCTCGCATTCTAAAATTGATCCATCCATGCTTTTTTAAATATGTCATGCACGCATCTAAAAAAGGAAAGCCCGTTTCACCTGAAATCCACCTCTCTATAAGCTCTACATCTTCTTTTTCTCTTAGAGAATCACACATTGAATGCATGGATTTGAATTCCAATTCTGGTTCAGTTTCAAGTTTCTGAATGAAATGACAATGCCAGTGGAGCCTTTTTTTAAAAGAATAAAGATCTTTCCTAAAGGGCGAGCTATTCATTTTCCTTTGTACTTCTTGGAAAATTGTTTTAATTGATATGGTTCCAAATGTTATGTGAGGAGATAACCTAGAGCAGGAATATTCAGCTTCACTTGGACTGGACATTCTTGAGGAATAACCTTCAACTCGTTTTTCCAAAAAGGATGACAGCAGTTCATTTGCTTTATCTTCTCCTCCTAATTGAATATTTATATTCTTTAAATCTTCAGCAGAGAAAGTTTTTTTAAACGATTCAAAGGCAACCAAGCCCGATGGTTTAGATCTTTTTGATGAGCTTACTTCTGGAGGCGACACTAAGCTCTGATTCATTATTCTGTGCCAGTTAGAAGACCAATTATCTCGATTGTGGTTTTTTGTCTGAATTCCAAAGTCTTCGTATTCGGTCAATCTTTTGAAGTTTGAAAATTCTTCTATAAATTTTTTATACTGATTTTTGTAATAACCAATATCAGTTGTCTGGTTAAGGAAAATATTAGATTTGGGGAAGTTTTTATTTATCCATCTAGCTAAGCTAACAAGATCACCTTCAAAAACATAAAGATCTCGGTTGAGCCGATTCAGTTTTTTTTCTAACTCACTTAAGCAATCAAGACAAAACTTAAACTGCCTTTGAGACTTTCCATTACTTTGCCAATAATTTTTGTCATAAACGTAAATGATGAGGGCTTCTTTTGCCTTACAACCAAAATATAATGCAGGATTATCAGAAATTCTTAGATTTTTATGAAGCAAAATAATATTCACTAGATTAGAATACTTCAGAAGTTCTTGACGCATTCACATAAGAATATAAAAAGTTTTTCCAAGATGAGTTTTATGACTTTAGATTACACGAAGACACAAAAAATAATTCATTGGCTAATGGCAATCATCATCATGCTGGACTTGAATGTTGCCCAAAAGTTTGGTGGGAATATGGAGTTATGGGACAGGCTTGAATCTCGCTCGGACCACGCAACTGCTGGAATAATTGTTACATTCCTTTTTCTTTTAAGGATTGTAATACGTTATTTTTATGGCGCACCAAAACTACCTTCATCTATGCCTACTTGGCAAATATATTCTGCAAAATTAGGACACTTTTCTCTTTATTTTTTAATGGCGGGCCTAATCGTAACTGGCATCGCAATGGCAAGCTTTGCGTCAGATCCTATTGTGGTTTTTGGATTCGATTTAGCTTTCGCATCTCATAACCAAAGTACCTTCTTTATAATCAGAGGATTCCATGAGTTTTGTACCAATGCAATAATTGCCATAATCGTTATTCATATTCTTGCAGCTCTCTATCATCAATTCTTTGCGAAGGATGACACAACAATGAATATGTTAAAATTTTGGACAACAAAAAAAGTTTAATAAAAAAATTTAAGGTTTTTTATACATGTCCCGTTCTATGAAAATTTGGCTTCCGATAAGCTTAATTTATATTTCATTTTTTCTTTGGTATACAAATCTCTCTGGCCCTCTTACGGATCAAGAAATTGAAACTTACAAAAAAATTTTCGAGGAAAGTGGTTCCGTTAGAAGAGACTTTGAGCAGTGGGAAAAAGCTTTTGAATTTATGAGAGAGGACGATGGCAAAGACTTTTATATGGTTAACTTTCTTGATAGAAACGAATCGCCACGAACAATGGAAGCTACTGGAGAAGGCGCAACATCATTAGATTTGCAGATGCATTATATGGAATACATGTGGCCACAGCAGTTTAAAAGAGCTTCACATCCAGTATTTTTTGCTTATGTTTTAAATCCTGCCTTGGACATAGTTGCTGCACAGGGAATGGAGGATTGGGACATAGTCGCAATATTTAGATACAGAAGCAGAAGAGATTTATTCGAAATTGGTTTGAATCCTATTTTTGAAGAAAGACATGAATACAAAGTGGAGGCATTGGATAAGACCATAGCCATTCCAGTAGAAACGCCATTTATAACTGATTTAAGATTTGCCCTTTTTATTTTTTTGTTACTAATTGGCTTAGTCATTGAAAGGTTTAAGAGGAGATAAATTCTAAATTCTCTATAACCTTAATTGCCATAATTCAAAAAATGAGTAACAGAATCAGAGCAGCTTGGGAAGGAAGGATTTCTGGTTGTTTACTTGGCAAACCGATAGAAATTTTATCAATGCGGGAAGGAAAAGACTCTTTAGAAAATTACCTTAAAGAAGCAAAGTCTTTCCCATTGAGGGATTATATTAATCACATCGATCATCCGTTAATTAAAGGCTTATCAATTAATTGCTGCAAGGGAAAAATTAATAGAGCTGAACAAGATGACGATATTACTTACACAGTTTTAGCTTTGATGATGCTCGAAGAACATGGATTAAAACTTGATACAGATGACATTGCAAGGACATGGATTAACAAACTGCCAGCTGGCGCTACTTTTACGGCAGAAAGAGAGGCGTACATCAAGTTACTTAAAAATATGAACTTTGATTATCAGTGGGGCGGGAAAAGAAAATTTGATATCGATGCTATCAGCGATAATGAGTTTAATGATTGGATTGGAGCACAAATAAGAATTGATATGTATGGTTGGGTCCTGCCTGGCAATCCAGCAATAGCTGCAGATTTGGCAAGGAAAGATGCGCGCCTTTCTCACAGGGGGTGTGCCGTAGAATGTTCTGCTTATATTGCTGCTCTTGCAGCTCTAATACCAGTTAAAGAAAAGAGAATAGAAGCAGTCGAGGAAGCCTTAATTTACATAGACAAAACTTCAGATGCTTATAAAGCAGTGGAAATAGGGAAAAAAAATATCGGTAAAGCTTGCAACAAAATCATCGACAAATATAAAGATCTTTCTCCAGTCCATAGCCTCAATAATTTAGCCATAGTTGTTTGGGCTTTTTTAAGTTTTCAAGATTCTTTTGATGAAGCAGTAGGTGAAGCAGTTTCAGCGGGATGGGATACCGATTGTAATGGAGCAACTGTTGGTGGATTGTTTGGTCTTGCTAATGGAGAGATTCCATCAAAGTGGACCGATCCCTGGAGTGGAAAAGTAAACACCACCATTTCTGGCATAGGAGAATTAAGTTTAGAAAACCTCATTCAAAGAACAGAGAATCTCCAAGAAAATATAAGCTCGCAATTAAAAAAATCGTAAAAATGTCTGACTTTATTGTTTTTGGCGGCATTAATATGGATCTTTTTGCTTATCTTCCTAGATCTCCTGAAGAAGGCGAAACAATTGAAGCAAACTCAATAGAATTCTTTTTGGGAGGAAAAGGTGCCAATCAAGCAGTGGCTTTGGCGAGATTAGGCGCAAAGGTAAGTTTTGTAGGAACCGTTGGCAAAGATTTATTTGGCGAGGATCTAGAGTCTTTGATCGAAAGAGAAAAAGTAAATATAAAGAATTTGAGCAGGAAAAAAGGACAATCTGGCGTTGCATTGATTAACGTGCTTGAAGACGGCAGAAATGAAGTCGTTGCTTTTGCAGGCATAAATAAAAATTCCAAAAGTAAACAAGTAAGCAATAAGGAACTAGAAGCCTGCTCGATTGTAATTGGCACAATGGAGCTAGAAGAAGTTGAAACTTCAGATTTATTTAAGCGCGCGAAACAAAGAAACTGTTTAACGATTCTCAATTTAGCTCCTTACAAATCACCATCAAAATTATTATTGGAGCAAACAGATATTTTAGTAGTTAATGAGACTGAATTTTTAGGAATTCTTAATTACGCTCCCCAAATAGTTGATATAGATTTCATCGACAAGAATTTTTCCTCATTAAATATTCCCTCGCATGTAAATGTTGTTATTACCCTGGGAGATTCAGGAGTAATTGCATATGCAGATGGAAAAAGAAAATATTTTAAATCAAGAAAAGTAAAAGCTATTGATACAGTCGGCGCAGGAGATTGTTTCGTAGGGGCCTTGGGATTTTCTCTTTTTGAAAATCCAGATTTATTTTCTGCTGTTAAATTTGCAAATTGTGCAGCATCGTTGTCAGTGACCAAAAAAGGTGCTGCTAAATCAATGCCATCCTACGATGAGGTTGTAAATAAACTTTAAATTTTTTAATCTATATTTAAATGAAAAAACTGAATTTTGAAAATTTTGAAAAATTGGATTTACCTTTCAAAGTCAATCGATTGTCCCCAAATATCGGAGCAGAGCTTCTGGAAATTGATCTAAGAGAAAATTTTAAAAAGGAAACTTATGAATTGATTTACCAAGCTCTACTTATTTATAAAGTAATTTTTTTCCGCAAGCAGAATCTCAGTACTGAGGATCATTTAAGGTTTGCAAAAAAATTTGGTGAACTGGAAGTTCATCCTTTTGCGACGCATAAAGAAGGATACCCAGAAGTTCTCAGCATAACTCACAACGAAAAGAGCAAAGGTAGAGAAAACACTTGGCACTCTGATGTTACTTGGAGGGAAGAACCTTCCCTAGGATCTATTCTTCGTATGATCGAGGGTCCTCAAGTTGGAGGTGATACCTTATTTTCTGACATGTGCATGGCCTATGATGGGCTATCTGAGGAAGTGAAGAAAAAGTTAGAAGGAGCAATTGCTGTTCATGATTTTGCTGGTTTTAGACAAAGATTGATCAAACAAGGCAAAAGTGAAGCTGAAATAGAGGCTTTTAATCAAAAGTATCCAAGCCCTGAACATCCTGTGATTCGCACGCATCCGGATACAAAACAAAAAGTTATATACGTAAACAAAGCTTTTACACAATATATAAAAGACTGGGATGCTACAGAATCTTCCATTATGCTAGATTTTTTATATGCTCAAGCGGCAATA
>Ga0160422_10002136_pt1 | contig 12384 bp, 9 predicted proteins | sample Fk160mmetaG_FD_108192 | JGI IMG/M metagenome (GOLD analysis project Ga0160422, IMG submission 108192) | Marine microbial communities from the Central Pacific Ocean - Fk160115 60m metaG | ecosystem: Environmental > Aquatic > Marine > Oceanic > Photic zone | place: The Central Pacific Ocean...
AAAGTGGTGGTAGGGGTCGGATTCGAACCGACGAACGCACGAAGCGGGCGGATTTACAGTCCGCATCCTTTAGCCACTTGGATACCCTACCAGCCAAAGTAAAAGAAGGATCATAGGCTTTGACGATATGGAGGCAAGACGATTGTATTCCATCCTGCTCTCATTTTCGAAGCTTGCCCCAACACCTTCAAATTGAGAAACAAGTAAGAATGAATCCATTCCCCGGCAAGACCGTGATCGGTCTGACTGGCGGAATCGCTTCCGGCAAGTCAACGGCTTTGAAAATTTTCGAGCAACTTGGCTGGGAGACCATTTCCGTCGATTCCATCGTTTCCGAATTTCTCGAAAAGGACGAAAGGGTCCGTGACACTTTGAGGAAAAGGTGGGGGAATGAGCTATTTTTTTCTGGAGGAATCGTTGACAAAAGTAAAATTGCCCAAATAATATTTAATGATCCTTCCGAACGCTCATGGTTGGAATCATTTCTTCACCCTCTCGTGCGTTCTCATTGGGTGAAGTATATTGGCAATTCAAGCAAAGAAAGATTCGTCGTTGAGTTGCCCTTGCTTTTCGAAAACAAATTAAAATCCCACTTTACCATAATCCTCTGCATTTACGTACCGATGGACCTTCAAGTATCCAGAATGCTCGAGCGCGGATCCGATGAATCGGAAGCCATGGCCCGAATACAAGCTCAGATGCCTTCCACTGATAAAGTTTCTCTTTCGGATTACGTTCTGCTTGGAAGCGGATCGGAGGAATTTCTTTGCAGTCAAATCAAGCGAATGATCAAGACGTTTTCCCAAGCTTCCCAATAAAAACCTTTTACCCAATCCAATATGGCAACGAAAAAGAAGACTGACCCCGAAGAGCGGGCTCCTAGCGCAAATGATGAGGCTTCAGGCACGGACGAATCCACGCCTAAGGCTGAAGAAAGGCCCTCCAAGGAAGGTTCTCCCACGGATGACTCCAAAAGATCCGACGGTGAGGATTCTGGCGGACAATTGTTTTTCAGCACCGATGGAGAGGAATCTCCTCCACCCAAGGAAAATCCTTTCAGGGAGGAAACTTCCCCCGCGCCGACCTCGGAAGAGAATGTTCGGAAGGAATCGGATTCCACGCCTAAACCGTCTTCTCATAATAAGGGAGGCTCGAAGAAGCCCCATCCAAATCAACAGGGCCAAGGTGGAGGATCCAATAACAGGGAAGGAAAAAAACAAAATTGGCAGGATAAGAAGAGGCAGAAGAACCGATCCCGGCAAAAGTTCAAGAAACCCAGAAAGCTTCCCTACGAAGAAACCGAAACTCGCCCCTTGGAAATTGGCGATCTACTCGAAAACGAAGAGTTGAAGACCGAAGAGGGGTTGATAGCCCTGGCCGAAGAGTTTGCCGGGTCGGGTCAGGAACCCATTTGTTTGGATGAATTGCTTTCGCTGAGCCTTCAGGAGTTAAAGGAAAAGATCGTAAGCCTGCCCCTTCAGATGGAACTTGGAACGGCTCCCTTGAAAGAGGAAATCTTCGACGCTTTGCTTGCTTCTTGTCTGGAAAAGAAAACCCCGGTTCGAAACTCCGGGATCTTACAAGTCATGGAGGATGGACATGGTTTTCTTCTGCAGCAAAAGGACGATTATCGACTGAAGTCGCAATGCGCATTCGTTCCTGAGCTTCTAGTCAAGAAATACGGACTGAAAACCGGGCAACTCGTGCAAGGGTTCTTACGGGCCAAAATGGCGGAGGCAACTTGTCCTGTGCTCTTGCAGGTGGAACAGGTCATGGGGGGAGAACCTGAAGAAGCAAGCCGGGTTACTCCCTTCACTGAGTTGATCCCCTATTATCCACTGGAGCGCATTTATTTGGAGACCGATGAAAAGGCCGAGTGGGACAATGTTTCCATGAGAGTGGTGGATTTGGTGTCTCCGATAGGTTTTGGTCAGAGAGGACTGATCGTGGCTCCTCCCCGGACGGGGAAAACGGTTTTGCAGCAAGGCATTGCCCGAGCTCTTCGAGTCAATAACCCAAACGCTCATCTGATTGTTCTTTTGGTGGATGAGCGTCCTGAGGAGGTGACTGACTTCCGCCGTCAGGTTCCTGATGCCGAAGTCATTGCCTCCACTTTTGACGAGAGCGCGGAGAGTCACGTTCACGCAGCGGAAATCGTAATCGAAAAGGCCCGGCGGATGGTCGAGCATAACCAGGATGTCGTGATTCTCTTGGATTCGATCACCCGGTTGGCCCGCGCCTACAACACCACGATGCCTAACAGTGGAAAAATTCTCAGTGGTGGGGTCGAGGCGACCGCTTTGCAACGCCCCAAACGCTTCTTTGGTTCGGCTCGTAACATCGAGGGTGGAGGAAGCCTTACGATTCTGGGAACGGCCTTGGTTGAAACGGGAAGTAAAATGGATGAAGTCATTTTCGAGGAATTCAAGGGAACTGGAAACATGGAGTTGCATTTGGATAGGGAGTTATCCAACAAACGAATTTTCCCGGCTTTGGATTTCGAAAAGAGTGGTACCCGAAAAGAGGAGCTTCTTTATCACCCGGACGAGTTGAATAAGATTTATTCCCTCCGCCGTTCTCTCAAAGGGGTTCCGCCTGCGGAAGCCATGGAAATGTTTATTCAACGGGTTCGCAAAACCAAGAATAATCCTGAATTTTTAATGGGGTTGGGCAGATGAGCTTGTAAGGCGGGGGGAAAGCATTCAATCTGTCTTGCATTGCCCATAGCACATGAACCCCACCGACGAATATCTTTTGGAAGCCTTCAGCCAGCAAGGCGTTGTGAACGACGCCATGCTCGCTGAAATTAGGCAAGTGGTCGATGCCCAATCAGAAGAGGAAGTCGGTGATAAGGATTTGTCGTTCATGAACTTGGTTTTGGAAAAAACCGGGACGCACGAGACTGACGTGGTCAACTTCCTCGCATCCGAGCTTAACATGGAGCCGGTGGATCTTGCGGAGGTCAATCCGCCCGAAGAAATTCTCGCTTTGCTCAGTCCCGAATGGGCGAGGCAGTACGAAGCCTTTCCCTTGGGAGTAAGCGGTGCGGAAATTGAAATCGTTTTTGGCAATCCGTTGGATGAGGATGGCTTGGATAACCTCACCCACCTGCTTGGCAAAACCATCAATCCAAAGATTGCCTATCGTGGCGCAGTTCTTCATGCGATTGACGAAGCCTATGGGACTGCGGAAGACCGCAGAATGAATGAATTCTTCGATGGCATGGATGCCTCCGAAATCGAGATTGGGGATGGGGTCAAACCGGAAGACGTCAGCGAGGAAGACGCTCCCATCATCAAGTATGTGCACTCGGTCATCAAGGATGCCTTGGAAATGAGGGCCTCTGATATTCACATGGAACCTTTGGAGAAAAAATTCCGCATCAGGTTCCGGGTGGACGGAAAACTGCAAGAGCAACCCGATCCCCCCAAAAGGCTCCAGCCTTCCATTATCTCCCGAACCAAATTGATGGCCAACGTATCTCTGGCCGAAAAGCGGGTTCCCCTTGATGGAAGAATCAACGTGAAAGTCGGAAGTAAGGTGATTGATCTTCGGGTTTCGACCCTTCCCACGGTTCACGGCGAAAGCATTGTCATGCGGATTTTGGACAAGGAGAGTCTGAGTCTCGGTCTTCCTCAATTAGGTTTCTTTACCGATGACCAGGAAATCTTCGAGGGCGTAATCACTTTGCCGGATGGCATCTTTTTGGTTACGGGACCAACTGGTTCGGGAAAATCAACCACTTTATATTCCGCTCTCAATGCGATCAATCAACCGGATCGAAAGATCATAACGGTGGAGGATCCCGTGGAATACGAGGTGGCGGGGATCAATCAGGTTCAGGTTCGAGCGGATGTGGGCATGACTTTCTCCGCGGCCTTGCGAGCCATGCTTCGTCAGGCGCCGAATATCGTGATGGTGGGTGAGATTCGAGATTTGGAGACTGCGGAAATTGCCATTAATGCATCCCTTACCGGTCATATGGTGTTCAGTACGCTGCACACCAATGATGCCCCCAGTGCGGTTTCCCGACTAGTGGATATGGGCGTGAAACCCTTTTTGGTTTCGGCCTCCTTGCGAGCCGCTCTTGCTCAAAGATTGGTTCGTTCGATTTGCCAAAGTTGCAAGGAACCCCACACCCCTTCTCCCAGCGAATTATCGGTTTTGGGAATTGGCGAGGACCAAGTTAGCAACGCCAGTTTTATGCGTGGAGCCGGTTGCGAGAAATGTGGCGATAAGGGATTTAGAGGGCGAAAAGGCGTATTCGAGATTTTTGTGGTCAATGAGGAAATTGAGGAGATGATTTACCACAACGTCAGCATCGTCGAATTGCGTCGCAAGGCGAGGGAGATGGGTATGAGGTCGATGCGTGAAGACGGATTCCGAAAAGTCCTTGCCGGGGTGACGACGCTGGACGAGGTTCTTATGGTAACCACGGAGGAGGAATAAAAGACATGTTGTACTCAGATTACAATTCGTCGATTCGTGACATTTTCAAACAAGTGGAGGGGGTATCCCAAGATGGATTGGAAGCCCTTTTTGATGATGAGGTCCGCGCTGGAACCAAGTCCTATGCCGAAGCCGTAATTGATGCCGGTATTGCGGAGCGTGAGGATATTCTTAGTTTGGTTTCCGAATATCTCGGCTATGAACTTCAGATCGGAGCGGTGGGAGAGATTGATCCGGAAACCTTGAAGGCAATTGACGCGGAGATGGCTCATCAATACGGAATTGTGCCTCTTTATCTGTCCGAGGGAGGCATTCATTTCCTTACTTCCGATCCTTTCAACTCCGCGATTATCGATGACCTGACTTTCGCTCTGAATATGGAGATTTTCCTAGTGGTCTGTGATCCTCTTGAGATCGAACAACTCTTGGAAAAGCATTATTCCCGAGAACAGACTTCCTTGGATAATCTAATCGGCGAGGCCGGTTTGGACGGGTTTGAGGACCTGGACGAAACCAAGGAAAGCGATCTTACGGACGCGGCCAACGAAACGCCGATCATTCGATTTGTGAATTTGGTCATGCAGCAGGCGATCCGGGCCAAGGCTTCGGATATTCACTTCGAGCCGTTCGAGGAGGAATTCAAGATCAGATACCGGGTGGACGGGGCTCTTTATGAGATGTCTCCTCCACCCAAGAGTTTGGCCTTGCCCGTCATTTCGAGAATTAAGGTGATCGCAGACTTGAACATCGCCGAACATCGAATCCCTCAGGATGGCCGGATCAAAATGACCATCGAGGGAAGAGCCGTTGATCTGCGTGTTTCAACCTTACCCACTCAATTTGGAGAGAGTGTGGTGCTGCGGGTCTTGGATAAGTCAGCGGTCAACTTGGATCTTGAGAGTCTCGGTCTTACCGAAAGCGTCAAGAAAGGCATCCGGGATGCGGTTCGTCGGCCCAACGGAATTTTTATCGTTACCGGCCCGACCGGTTCGGGCAAAACCACCACCCTGTACAGCGCCTTGAAAGAGGTGAACCAAATGGACATCAAGTTACTGACGGCGGAGGATCCGGTGGAATACGAGATTGAGGGGATTATGCAAGTCCCGGTGAATCATCAGGTCTGTCTAGATTTTGCCCGGGCATTACGGGCTTTTCTTCGGCAAGATCCCGACAAGATCATGGTCGGGGAAATCCGAGATATTGAAACGGCGAGAATTGCGGTTCAGGCCTCGCTTACCGGACACGTCGTTCTCAGCACTCTTCACACCAATGACGCGCCTGGCGCGGTCACTCGTTTGATTGACATGGGTTTGGAACCCTTTCTTTTGTCCGCATCCCTCGAATTCGTTTTGGCCCAGCGTTTGGTTCGGAAGATTTGTACGAGTTGCCGTGAAGAATACATGCCCAAAAAAGAGATGCTGAGCTCTTTGGACCTCAAGGCGAATGAACTGGGAGAAAGGAAATTCTATTACGGAGCGGGATGCGAAGAGTGCAACAATTCAGGCTATCGAGGAAGAACGGGTCTGTTTGAAATGATCAAGGTGACAGACAACTTTCGGGAAATGATCAATTCCGGAGCCGCAACTTTGGTCCTTCGGCAAAATGCCATCGAGCAAGGTATGAGAACTCTCCGGGAAGACGGCCTCCGTTCCATCTTTGACGGCGAGTGCACCGTGGAGGAAGTCTTGAAATACACCTAACTTTTCACCAAGATTCCAATTATGCCGATTTTTCAATACACCGCAACCGACCAGACCGGAGCCCAGACCCAGGGGAATTTCGAAGCTGCGAATGAGCAACAGGCTTACCAACAACTCGCCCAGTACGGATTGAACGTTTCTCAGGTCGTCCCTCTTGATACGCCCGCCGATCAACTTTCGCAGGCTGCTGATGCGGAGGCTCCGACCAAAGGAAAGAAAAAGACCAAAGCCGCAAAAGCAAAGGGTAAGAAGAAAAAAGGCGGATTGCTTGCCCTTGAAATTGGAGGGGGGCCGAACAGCGAGGATATTTCCGTTTTCACCCGCCAGATGTCCACCCTCGTACAAGCCGGACTTCCATTGTTGAGAAGTTTGGAGGTCATGATCAAGCAACAGGAAAAGAAGCCCAAGTTCAAGTCCATGCTTGAGGCGATTTCGGAGAAAGTTTCCTCCGGGGGAAACCTCTCTGACGGATTGGCCATGTATCCCAAGGTTTTCGACAATCTCTACGTGAATATGGTGAGAGCCGGTGAGGCTGGCGGAGTCTTGGACTTGGTTTTGGATCGTTTGGCTCAATTTCAGGAGAAGTCCATCCGCACCATTAAGAAAGTGAAATCCGCCATGATTTATCCGAGCGTGATTATGTTTGTGGCCGTAGCCATCGTTACCCTGCTTATGATGGTGGTTGTGCCCCAGTTCCAAACCATCTTCGAGCAAATGCTGCGCGGTGCCCCTCTTCCCGGGCCCACCCAGATTGTGATTAACATCAGTGATCTTTTTTCCGGGCACCCGATTCTGGTGCTTGGGGGAATGGGAGGAACCGTCGGAGGCGTGATTTTGTTCAAGAAAACCAAGTTCGGCGGTCGAGTCTTCGACTGGCTTGGTTTGAACATCCCCGTTGTGCGGGACGTCGTCGGAAAATCAAACATTTCCCGTATCACACGGACTTTCGGAACCTTGCTCAGTAGTGGAGTGCCAATCCTGCAGGCTTTGCAAATTACCAAGGACACCTTGTCCAACGGCTTGTTCATGAAAGCGATGGGTAACGTTCACGACTCCGTTCGGGACGGGGAGGCCATGGCGGTGCAGATGGAAAGGGAAGAGGTTTTTCCCACCATGGTCGCCAGTATGGTCGAAATTGGGGAGGAAACTGGAGAGTTGCCTAATATGCTGACGCGAATCGCGGACAACTATGACGAGGACGTGGACAATGCGGTGGCCGGGATGACCTCACTGATCGAGCCTATCATGATCGTTTTTCTCGCGGTGGTCGTTGGATTTATCGTGATTGCGCTGTTTTTGCCCATCGTGGCCATCATCGAGACCATCGGAAAGTAATCTTTTCCAAAAACCACATTTCAAATAGGATTACTTTTCGGGCAAATAACCGTTTGTCCTTCTCCACTCGCTAGCCGTCTTTGGATCAGTGCGATCCCATGCGCTGAGAGCCTTTTTAATGGCTTTGTCTTTCGCCGAAGGATCAAGGATGGATTGAGCCCATCCAACCGCTCCTTCTGGATCACGGGCGGAAATGCGGGTTACGAATTCTCCCACCACCGGATCGAGTTTTTCGGACGGGGGAAATTGATTGAGCCATTGGGCGGTGGAAACCGGGTCCATCAGGGACCACCTGGCCGTCAGTTGTTTCATGGCGTAGGTTTTTTGATCTTCATTCTTAAGGGCGGTCACCCATTCCGAGGCTTGCCCGACGTCTTGGGATACCCAATTGGTCAGCAGGTTATCCATGACCCGTCTGCTCGCCTTGTCATCTTCCATGGAGGAGACCCATTGGGCTGTTCCGGGAATGTCCCTGCGAGCGAGACGGGAGGCGAGTTGTCCGAGAATGGTTTCTCGCAAGCGCAAGTCCTCCTTAGGCAATTGCTTCGCCCATCGAATGGCTTCCTGTGTCCCTTTTTTCGAATACTCCTGAGCGAGGAAGGAGGAAGCTTGCCAGCGGGCATTCCCATCCGGTAGCGAAAGAAATATGCCGTTTGCGGAATCCAGATTGGTTTCCGCCAAGCCCTTGATGATGCCAACGAGCAAGGGATTGTCCTCTGGGTTTTCACTCCGATTATTGGCCTTGGCCCAAGCGAGCGCGGCATCCGGGTCGCGATTGGCCCAACCGGCTAAAATCTCCGAGACACCGAATCTCCGCTCGCTTTTTTCATCAAGGACTTCATTCGCATAAGCAAGCGCTCCCAAGGGATCGACGTCTGCCCAACTTCTCATCAAAAGCTTCATTTCCAAATGCCGACCATATCCTTTGGGCAGCGCTTCGAAAGCGGCCACGACGTCCTGAACATTGGACCGGTCCATCGCCCGAACCGCATCCAAGTAGGCTCCCATTCTTTCGATGATACCCGATCCCTGCATGATGCGAATAAGATTTGGGGGAAGGGGAGGACTCGGTTGGATCTTGGAGTTGGCACTTTTGGCTGATTCCGAATTTTCCTTAATTTGCTGTTTTGTATTTTCGGAGGGTGAAGAGGTGAGCTTAGGCTTGTTCGGAATTTCCGATTTATGGTAATGGGAGGATTCTCCGAGTTGCCGTTCGGAAGTTTGACTACCCAATTGGAGGCCCAAATAAAAAACCAAACCCAAGGAAAGCGCCCAAGGCAGTCCGATGTTCAGGAAAGCTTTCATCCCCAAGCAATGCCCCAAAGCGCGTCATTTGTAAAGAAAAGAGCCAAAAAGCTATATAAATTCACATTAAAAATGAATTATATTCATGATTAATATGAATTTTATTATATTATGAATATAATTCATTATAATGATAAACATATAAAAAAAATAATTTATATAATATATATACATTTGACGTTTGGCGCATTATTAGCATACTAGGAAACGGCTACATTAGCCATAAACTAAAAACAACAAACACATATATATGAAAAACAAACTATTAACTCTTGCAAGTTTACTTGCCGTGTTCAACTTGAACGCGATTGAAATTGGACCCACGGGCAGTGGTGTTGAATTCGGTGGATTCATCGACGTCTTCTACCAGTCTCAAGATACTGCAGACCCTAACGACAGGGATGATTACCTTGACGTAGGGCAAGTCGAGCTAAACTTCGATTTTGCAACAGGTCCCGTATCGGCTTCCGTTGACGTTGATTTCGGATTAGCTTCTGAGGTTAACTTGGAAGAAGCCGTAATTACTTATGACCTAGGCAACGGTTTCAGCGTTTCAGGAGGAAAAATGCTTAGTTACACCGGATTCGAAGCCTACGATCCCATCAATATGTATCAATACTCCTACGCTTATGATGCCGCAAGTGGCATTTCTGGCGGACAGGACGTTTACGACGCATACGATGATGGAATGTCCATCGATTATGCAACCGATGCCTTCAGCATTGGCTTATGGTCTTCGGTTGAAGAAGATGGCGGATTCGAATATGCTGTCGCTTACACTGGCGTTGAAAATCTCACCTTCAAGGCGATCATGGCCGACTGGGAAACCTATGAGATCACCACCATCTGGGCAAGTTACCAAATGGATAAACTTCTCCTTGGTGCTGAAATTGCAGAAAAAGACATGACTGACCCAGCGCAGAATGACATTGATGCCTTCTTGATCATGGCTAACTACGCGATTACCGATGCGACCGCCTTGACTCTTAGGTATTCCGAGGAAGAAGTTGGAGCCGACACTTACGAGAAACTTACCATTTCTCCAAGTTACGTGTTCAATGATTCGTTCTCCGGACTGGTTGAGTACAGCGTTTACGACGAAACGAGCGGCGCTACTGTGATCAATGATTTGTTCGCAGTAGAGTTGATCTACACCTTCTAAAACTTTCAGTCTAGTCTGTTTGTTTGTGGGTGGACGGCGAATGCCGTCCACCCTTTTTTTGGTTTTTAAATTCCACGATTAATATGAGTAGTTTGGATTAAGAAAGATAATACTTTTCATGCAAATATTTATATTGGTCTTTTTGCCTTATGGTCGGAAATTGGCGCAAAAAATGGAAGTAAGTTTGCAACCCCTCAAGTAAACTTAATTTCTTGGGATTTGAAGAAAACCTAAAATAAAAAATATACATGATGAAAAGTAATAAGTTCAAAATTGCATTGACCGCATTGTTGGGTCTGTCCCTATCGATGACGAGTCTGCAAGCAGTCAAAATCGGAGTGTTGCATTCGCTGAGCGGAACCATGGCGATTTCCGAAACCTCTCTCAGGGACGTTGTGATGATGGCGGTCAAGGAAATCAACGAATCGGGAGGTGTGCTCGGTGAGCAAGTCGAGGCAGTGGTCGTGGATCCCGCATCGGATTGGCCGTTGTTCGCTGAAAAGGCCAAGCAATTGATTAATGATGAAAAAGTTGCCGTGACCTTTGGTTGCTGGACCTCCGTCAGTCGCAAATCCTGCCTTCCCGTATTCGAGGAGGAGAACGCCCTGTTGTTCTATCCTGTGCAATACGAAGGGGAGGAACAGTCCCTCAACGTCTTCTATACCGCGGCTTCCCCGAACCAACAACTGGTTCCTGCGGCCGAGTACATGGCCAATGAAATGGGATGCAAGAAGTTTTACCTTCTGGGAACGGACTACGTTTTCCCCCGCACCGCAAATAAGGTTTTGAAGGCTTACTTAAAGGCTCAAGGTGTTCCCGATGAAAACGTAATGGAAGAGTATACCCCTTTTCATCACCAGGATTACCAAACCATCGTTTCCAAAGTGAAGGAATTCGCCGCTTCCGGGGACGCATGCATTCTTTCCACAATCAATGGAGACAGCAACGTTCCCTTCTACAAGGAATTCGCCAACCAAGGTTTGACTTCGGACGATTGTCCGATCATGGCCTTCTCGGTTTCGGAAGACGAGTTGCGCGCCATGGACGTTCCTCCTCTCGTGGGACATTTGGCGGCTTGGAATTATTTTCAAAGCGTTAAGACACCGGAGAACGCAGCATTCGTGAAAAGCTTCAAGAAATACTGTGTCGAAGCGGGTTTGCCCGGAGGGGCCAAGCGCGTAACCTGCGATCCGATCGAAGCCGCCTACTTTGGAGTTTACGTCTGGAAGGCAGCGGTGGAAAAATGCGGTTCCTTTGAAGTCGATAAGGTGCGTAAGGCAGTATACGGACTTGAGTTTGACGCTCCGGGTGGCAGGAAATCAATGCATCCGACCAACCAGCACACCCTCAAACCCGTGTACGTAGGTGAAATTCTCAAGAACGGGCAGTTCAAGATCGTATACGCCAGTGACGGGTTGGTTTCTCCCGACTCCTACAGTTCCTACCTTTGGCCGGACGGAAATTTCCCCAAGCCAACGGGCGGACCGAATGGCGACGGATCCCTCTAATTCTTAGGAAACAACTCTATATAAATTTGGCGGGCTTGGTCCGGGTAACCTCGTCCGAGCCCGCCTTCTTTTGACCTCAAGGTATATTCTTTGAATAAATTTCGTTCAGTTTTATCCATCATTGCTCTCATAATCGGAGCCATCCATCCTGTGGTTTCCCATGGACAAGCTGAAAACGGATCAGAGCTTTCCGTCTCATCCCTCAAGGTACTAGCGGAAGACGATGACGATCTCAAGGCGCAGGCAATCACCGATTTGGCGAAGTCGGGAGATCTCAGGTTGGAAAAGTTCTTCGAGCTGTACAGACAGGGAAGCGTTTACAATTGGCCTGATGAGAAGGGCGAAGTACGCATTGTGGTCAATGAGGAGACGGTCATGGATGACGACTTCAACGAATTCGCTCCGCTCCTCGACCCTCTTTCGGGAGAACCCTTCCTCATCGAGGGAAAGCAGGCAAAGCCGGATTTGTTGGATCTGGAGGACATTAGCCCGGGGAGGAAGCTGCGTTCCCTGGTAAATTCCTCGAAATTCCTTTTGCGTTTGTTTTCCGCTGATTTGGAAGTGCGCAGTTCCGGAGTCAAGAAATGCGGTGATCCGCCCTTCATTCCCGAAGCGGTTCCCTTTCTCGAGGAAATCATCGGCGATGAGGACGAATTGCCGAAGCTTCGCTGGATGGCGGAGGAAAGCGTTGCCCTCATTGGATTGGCGGGCAAATCGGAAGCGGGCAATTCCTTGCAGGAGCGAGCGGATGCCCTCACAAAATTGGGAGAGTTGAACAGTTTGCGAGCCCTTGCCAGGCTTCCCTCCTTTGAAAAGGAAATCGAAGATCACTACCTCAACAACAAGATTAAAGGGGTTGAGAAAAGAAAACTGGATGCGATGACCAAAAAGGTTTTCAAAAGTTTGGAAAGCCACAAGGATTCGG
>Ga0160422_10002137_pt1 | contig 12382 bp, 11 predicted proteins | sample Fk160mmetaG_FD_108192 | JGI IMG/M metagenome (GOLD analysis project Ga0160422, IMG submission 108192) | Marine microbial communities from the Central Pacific Ocean - Fk160115 60m metaG | ecosystem: Environmental > Aquatic > Marine > Oceanic > Photic zone | place: The Central Pacific Ocean...
CTTCATTTGTTGGATCAAAACCTGTGATTGTTGAGGATTGTGCGATTGCCTCGGGGTCCACAGCGATAACTTCTGTAACAAGCATTGCAGCTCCGCCGCGCGCACGCTCTAATAAGAAATTACGCCATGCGTCTGTAATTTTATTGTTTTGTGCAAAGTTTGTCACGGTAGCACATAAACAAATTCTATTTTTTAATGTCTTTGTACCAACTTTTGTTTCTGAAAAAAGAGATGGAAATCTGAACACTATTTGACCTCTAATCTTTATTACTTATTAGTTTTTTCGCTTAATAAGACACGACCGACGATAATTTTACAAGATGCAAGAAGATCGGCTACGTTGTATTAGACTGTCTTTATGTCTCAAACCAAAAACTAGTCGTTAGCAGTGACTTTGGCTTGACTGCCAAAAAGGTTAAAGCGATCCAGCAATGATCTCCCCCACAAGTCGATCCTTTCACTAAAGAGCTCCCAGCCCTTGATATGAGCCTGCCTAGGCTGCGCCCCTGGACGGTTAAGCCTATGAGCGCCATGCATAGTCCATCGGTCTATCATGTCACGCGTTATTTCTGGATGGAATTGCGTGGCGATAGCATACTTGTTATAGACAAAAGCCTGGTTTGGAAAAATATCGCCCGTCGCTATTAAAGTTGCGGTTGAAGGGATATCAAACCCTTCTCTATGCCATTGATAGAATATATTAGAATCTAGAAACCAATCCTTACCTGCTTCCGTCGGGTAAATACGTGTATAACCAGACTCTATATGACCGTCAGCATGAGGTTTTACGTCGGCCCCCAGCACCCTCGCCAAAATCTGACCACCAAGGCAGAGGCCCAGGAAAGGGATTTCCGCTTTTAAAACCCTTGGAACAAAATCTAACTCTTTCTTGATACCAGACATCCAACAGTCATTCGCGCTCATTGGCCCGCCAAAAATTACAACCGCAGCATAGCGATCTAGCTCTTCCGGCAATTCGTCACCCAAACACGGACATCGTCTGTCAAACTTGTAACCTCGTTCTTCAAACAGGTGTCCAATATGACCTGGAACAGATTTTTTTTGATGTACTATTAAAAGAACAGTATCTTGCATGGATCTTTATTTTGATAAGAGAAATTCTCTTCCCATCTTTACTCTCGATGCGCCATCATAGTCAATGATATCCGCAGTTGCATAGGTTTCATTCCAATTATCCGGTAGATAAGAACCAGTCCCTATCATGTCGATGGGAGCTTCTGCTAAAGCCATAATCCGACATTTCTCAGGAGAGAATCCGCTAGATCCTACGATTTTCGCTCTTGAAAATCCCGCTGCATTGAGTGTCTCACGAAGGTGCCAAATTGCAGCAGCGGAGACGCCGGTCCCGATAAGATGCCGTAATTCTGTATCGGATCTATAGCCACGAATTGCTCTAGTCGCATTCCTCTCTAAAACCGCGTAGGATTTAGACATGTCGAGGCCCTCAACATAGCGTCCGCCATGGGTATCAAGACGTAATGAAAGTTGGCCATTTTCCAATAGATCTGGAAATCGGCTGCAAACGGCTATTGCATCCGAGATTTCTTTACCAAAATAATCTACTAAAACCGTCAGGTTTGTATCTGGATGAGTTTCATAGAACATTTCGGCTGCTCGGATAGTCGATCCTGCGTAGCCAACAAGGGCATGCGGCATTGTACCAAAACCTGTTTCCTGTCCAAAGAAATGAGCTGTATCGTCCGTTGCGTTTCCCACAAAACCGATTGCCCCCACTTTGTTTTGAGCTTTCTTTGACCCTACACTAGCGCCATATGCCATTAATTCTGCCATATCAGCGCCTGCGCAATGCCGGGCATCCATTGCAAGAAATGCTGTTTTTGGTAATTCGACACACATCACATAAGAGTTATAGGCAGCCACACACGAAGAGCCTAGTTTTTGTAGAAATTGCGTTTCTAAATCAACAAGATGAAATAGTGAACCAGTTATGTAGACTATGGGTTCACCAGCCCCAACCCACGACCCTTCTTTGTATTTTAGGTCGATTTCAAAAGAAGTCTGACGCTCTTTCGCCATTAACTGTAACCAATCGATAGCTAATCGAGGAGCACTTGTAACAGGCCGTCGCATGAAAACTGCATAGGTTACCGTGGTATCGCCAAATTTCTCGACAATATCCTTAGTTCTTAGAAAATATTTATCCGCAAACCGGCCAATCGAGCTATTATCTGGTGACAGAGCCGCTCGAGCTATCTTTTTTACACCACGTTCTTTTAAGCTCTGATGGTTTTTTCGCATAATGCTACCCAATCCTATTCTGAATATGTAGGCCGAGTAATTTTTGAAACTATCAACTTTTCAACTTACGAAACGGCTGCCATATCTGGAAAGTTTTTTGTTTTGGAAAAGTTTTCTTTAAGCATATCAGCAATAAGAAAAGCTAATTCAAGTGCTTGCGAAGCATTCAACCTAGGATCACAGTGTGTATGATATCTGTCGCCAAGAGAGACCTCGTTTATAGCCTGCGCTCCACCTAAACATTCTGTCACATCCTGACCCGTCATTTCAAAATGCACTCCACCGGCGTAAGTTCGTTCGGCGGTATGTATTTCGAAAAATTGTTTTACTTCTGATAAAATGTGATCAAATGGTCTTGTTTTATATCCATTAGAAGATGTTATTGTGTTGCCATGCATTGGATCACAGGACCAAACGACGTTCTTACCCTCTTTTTGGACCTCCCTAATTAGGGCTGGTAGTTTCGCCCCTATATTTTCTGCCCCCATTCTACAAATTAAGGTTAACCTGCCAGCCTCGTTGCTCGGGTTTAATTTTGAGATCAATGTAATTAATTCTTCAGCCGCCAAACTAGGTCCACATTTGAGGCCTATTGGGTTTTTTATTCCGCGCATATATTCAACATGCGCTCCGTCCACCTGCCGCGTACGATCACCAATCCAAATCATATGGGCCGAAGTACTATACCAACCTTTGTCATCTGTTATGGTATCTTGTCGGGTCATAGACTGCTCATAGCCAAGCAAGAGAGCCTCATGAGAAGTGTAAAAATCTGTTTCCCGTAGCTGTCTAATTGAGTCGGAAGTCAGCCCGCATGCTTGCATAAACCTGAGGGTCTCATCCAATCTATGTGACAGTTTTTCATAGCGCTCACCTTGAGGAGAGTTAGACACAAAACCTAGTGTCCACCGGTGGATTTCTTCTAGGTTCGCAAATCCACCTTGAGCGAAAGCTCTTAATAAATTCAGCGTCGACGCCGACTGATTATATGCCTTCAAGAGGCGACCCGGATCCGGCTTTCTTTTTTCGGGATCAAATTCGATGGAATTTACAATGTCACCTCGATAGCTCGGTAACTCCTGATCACCCTGTTTCTCCACAGAACTAGATCTAGGTTTTGCAAACTGACCAGCCAATCGGCCAACCTTTACCACTGGAAGACCACCGCCAAAAGTAAGGACGAGTGCCATTTGCAAGAGAACACGAAACGTATCCCTAATATTATCGGCTGAGAATTCTGCAAAGCTTTCCGCGCAATCCCCGCCTTGCAATAGAAATGCTTGGCCAGATGCAACCCGTGCTAGTTCGGATTTAAGCTTCTGGGCTTCGCCTACAAAAACAAGTGGTGGAAATGAAGCAATCTGTGACTCGACCGTTTCTAAATATTCAGCATCAGGGTAATCAGGCATTTGCAAGGCCTGCTTAGTTCGCCAAGAATTAGGTTGCCATGAGCTAGACATTTTCTACTCTCCACGGGATCTTGATAATCACAAACATTTTAGAAACGGCTTACGACTAATATTTTACCAGTCGATTCGCAGGAAGTGAACTATTTCTAGATCAAAAAATCAATGTTTAATGACATTTGCGTTTTAACAAGAAGTATTTCCATCAGTACAATTTTCCAATTTTTTTGGGTTATGCTATACATAGCTCTCTACTTTTCAGGTTTAAAACTGTATACCTTGAGATTAATAACCTCAGCCTTCGACAGCCATCAAAGCGAAATCATCTGTGTTTGCTATTTCTTTTCTTTTTACTGCTTGGCGTACAACCAAAAAAGCGTCCCTTAACCAAGGGACGAATAAAAGTAATGATAGAGATACAAACTTCGCCACAAAAATAACAGCAGGAAAGCTTATCCTAGTTATATTTATTCCATTTGCTGCAGGTTATTTCCTCTCTTACTTATTTCGCTCTACAAACGCGATAATTGCTCCACAGCTTACTAGTGAAGTCGGCTTAGATGCGGGAGATCTTGGATTTCTTACTGCCACATATTTCCTAACATTTTCTTTATTTCAAATTCCCTTAGGCATTTTGCTTGATAGATACGGTCCTCGAAAAGTGCAAACGTTACTTCTGTTGTTTGCAGCTGGCGGCGCTGCACTATTTTCTCTTGGCACAAACACAACTATTTTGGCTCTCGCCAGAGGTTTTATAGGACTGGGCGTGGCTGGTTGTTTGATGGGAGCTGTAAAAGCTGCCACAATTTGGTTTGATGATCGTCACTGGCCTCTCATAAACGGTAGTTTTCTTGCTATTGGTGGACTAGGAGCCGTTGCTGCGACCGCTCCTCTTGAGATTATGTTGGCTTTTTTTACTTGGCGAGAGATATTCCAGTTCCTCGCAATAGCAACACTCTCAGTTTCTCTATTAATTTTCATCGTAGTTCCTGAACGCAAGACTAGTGTAGCACTCCCTACCCTCCGGCATCAGATAATTGAACTGGGCTCCATATACTCCAATCAAGAGTTTTGGAAATGTGCGCCTCTCATAAGCACTAGTCTCGCGGCAAATATGGCAATACAAGGCCTTTGGGCTGGCCCCTGGCTAGAGGATGTCGCCAGTTTAGATAGAATAGCCATCGCACATTATCTACTTTTGCTGGCCCTCGCCCTCGCCATAGGGTCTTTTTTAACAGGCGCACTCGCAAACTGGTTAGAAAAATTTAAAGTCTCGTTGCTAACTTTTTTCACTGCCTCGATGCTTTTGTTCATGACCAGTCAACTTTTAATAATCTTCGAGTTAGCACCAACTTCTGTCTATCCCTGGCTTGCATTTGGACTACTTGCAAACTCTGCAATGGTAGTTTATGCGCATTTGACGCGATTTTTTCCAAATGAATTATCTGGCCGAGTAATCACTGCGGTAAATGTGATGACTTTCGGAGGCGTATTCTTGATACAATACCTTATAGGAGAGATAATAAATTTCTTCCCAACGGGGGAAAGTGGCGCATACAGTTCCGAAGGTTTTTTTTGGGGTTTTGGGCTAGCCTTACTAGCGCAGTTCCTATCATTCATTTGGTTTATACTGCCTAGATATGCAAAAGTAGATTAAGTTTCAAAATGAGCGGTGAACTCGAAAGAGTGTGATGTTAAATTTTCATCAAAGACAATGTAGCTTTTATCGAAAAAGCTTCTATAGTCGTTATTTGTAAAAGTTTAAAAATACAGGGAGAGTAGTATGCCATTGAAGCCTAATTCGCCAGAAGCAAGGGACGTCGCTTACTTAGTGCACCCCTACACGAATCTCCGAGCAAATGAGGAACAAGGCCCTATGATTATCGAGAAGGGCGAGGGTGTGTATGTTTGGGACAATGGCGGTAAAAAATATATCGAGGGCATGGCTGGTCTGTGGTCGACCTCGTTAGGTTTTCAACATAAAAGATTAGTAGCCGCCGCTACTAAACAACTTGAAACCCTTCCATACTATCATCTGTTTGGTCAAAAGTCGCATCCTCCAAGCATCGACCTGGCAGAAAAACTTTTAAATGTTGCCCCTGATACTGTTTCCAAAGTATTTTTTAACAACTCAGGATCAGAAGCCAACGATACAGCGATAAAGATTATTTGGTACTATAATAATGCACGCGGGCGTCACCAGAAGAAAAAAATAGTTGGCAGAATAAATGGTTACCATGGTATCACTCTCGCTTCTTCTAGTCTAACCGGCCGCTCCTTGAATCATGCCGGCTTTGATGTCCCGCTAGAAAAATTTATCCACACAAACAACCCCCACTATTACAAGTTTGGTGAGGATGGTGAAACTGAGGAAGATTTTGCAACGCGTATGGCAGACGACTTAGATCAGCTCATAATTGATGAGGGTCCTGAAACAGTGGCAGCTTTTTTTGCTGAACCTATAATGGGTGCTGGTGGCGTCATTACCCCGCCAAAAACCTATTTTGAAAAGATCCAGGCCGTACTAAAAAAACACGATGTTTTATTCGTTGCTGACGAAGTTATTTGTGGTTTTTGTAGGACCGGTAATTTTTGGGCATCAGAGACTTTCAGCATACAGCCCGACATTCTCGTCTGCGCAAAAGCCTTGTCGTCAAGCTATCTACCTATCTCTGGCACAATGATAAGTGACGACATTTATCAAGCTATTGCCGACGCAAGTAGTAAGCTTGGCGTTTTCGGACATGGATATACCTACTCTGGCCATCCGGTTGCCGCAGCTGTAGCACTTGAAACACTGTCGATTTATGAAGAGGAAGATATTCTTGGACACGTAAGAAGCGTTATGGGCTTATACCAAGAACGACTATACAGTTTTGCCGATCACCCACTAGTAGGGGAGGTTCGCGGGGAAGGGTTGATAGGGGCAACAGAGTTAGTTCGCGATAAATCCTCCAAGGAGGCTTTCGCGCCAACAGACAATGTCGGAGGAACGATCAGTAATATTTGTTTGAAGCATGGCCTCATACTTCGACCCGTTGGTGACTCTATGTGTTTTTGCCCCCCACTAATTATTACTGAGAGTGAAATAAATGCGCTATTTGATGCTTATGAGATCGCCTTGAATGAAGGACTGGACCATCTCACTAAAGAAGGAAAGGCTGTTGCCTGATCAGGTAATTAATCTTCATAAAATTTGATTAATATCGAGAGCCATTTAAATTTGCAATGTTAAAATTAATTCGAACAACTAGAAGCGGCTCTCGAGAAAACTGTAAACTTAAGTCCCATCCCAATCTTATTTAAAGTTAACTAATCTGCATCTTCTTTGTTATGCTTACGATTGTCATCAAAAGCAAAATACCTTGTCTTCATTCCTCGCTGGTTTTCGTAAATGGATCCATCAAATTTTGCTGGTGGATATGGCAGTCTTATTGGCGTATCCACCACTCTTGGCTCGAGGGTAGAAATGCCAGCTATCATTCGGGACTCGTACTCTTCCCATGGCTCGTTAAACCTTCTTAAGTCCCAAGCGTCAGCTGCAGCCGCCTGATACAAAAGAAGAACACGATCTTTACCAGAACGATTCTGTTCCGAGCCATGAACGGCCCGAACATGATGAAAACTGCAAGCTCCCGCTTTACCTGTTACCCTCGCGGCCTTAGAAAAATCCAGCGGGCAAGTGTTGGGATCAATTGCACCTGCAAAAAATCCATTAGCGTGATGGTCATAAGTCGGTCCCTTATGGGAGCCTGGCATAATTAATAAAGGACCGTTCTCCTCGGTCATATCATCCAACATCACACCGATAGCTAACACATCATCGTTTGTATGAGGATAAAAAGCCCAATCCTGGTGCCACTCAACAGGGGAACCATATTCAGCTGCCTTAATATTAATTTTGCCGCCATGAAGCCGTTGATCCGGTCCTATAAGCTTGGCCAGGATTGAAACAATATTTTGTGTTTGCGCCATTTCCCGAAAAATAGGATGAACTTTGTATGGCTCCTTTATTCTGCGCACTCTTGGGTTATCAGGCGTATGAGATGGTTCCAAGTCATACACACTATCGTGATCGTCCAACCCGCGCGCTTTGTCTATAAGCTCGCCCAAAACCGAACGCATAGCCGAAATTTCTTCTTGTGAGTAAACATCTTCAACAACTAAATACCCATTTTCATGGTAGAATTTTGCTTCATCATTACTGATCATTGCGAACTCCAGTATTGTTGTATCATAGGCTATTCATCGTCTAACTTATCTTTTAATGGATTATTTTTGGCTGTCTCTAATTTTTTTCTTCGCCGCCGAAGTCTAAAATCTGTCCAGACGTACATAAGCAAACCAACCACGACACCATAGACCCCATATAAAATGATGTTTTCTAGCGTTACAGGAGGACCCGGCGCTATGTAACCAAAATGTTGTGTAATTGCTAACAACACCGTTAATGAGACTGCATTAATAATTGCACGCCCTTTTGGCGTTTCTATCCATCGAAGCTCTGGTTCATCTATGTTTTGATTTTTGTCCATTTTTTACCTCTATCAGCCCGATGATAAACTAAATTCGACGTTTGGTGAAAATGCAACAGCAACTTTTATTTTGTAAACATTAACAGAATAAGGATCCCCGCTACAACAAGCACCATACCTAAGATTTCTATCTTTGGTGATTTTTCTCCAAAAATGAAGTAGGAAACCAAAAGTGCAAATATAAATTCTATTTGTGCCAAAGCCTTTACGTAAGTTACACGTTGTATTGTTAAAGCAGTGAACCAACCGATCGAACCAAGGGCACTAGTGACCCCAACAAAACTACATTGCCGCCAAAGAGTTACCATTTTTTTTATATCGGATGGTGTCTTTATTACTACTAGTATTCCTAGGCCAGCAGTTTGAAAGAGCAACACACTTAGTAATGTAAGAGCAGAAGTTAAAAGGAAATTTAAACCCTTCAGAGATAAGCTTGCATCCCGGATAAAAAACGACCCAATACCGAAAGCCAGCCCGCACAGGAGCCCTATTCCCGCAGAGGGATTAAAGACGAGCGATCTTATCTGCTCTTTTTTGAAATCTAAACTTGTAAGGCTTATTAAAATCACCCCAACCACCGATATTCCAACGGCAATCCAACCGGAAAAGCTTAAAATATCCTCAAAAAAAATAGCGCCAATGAAAGCTGCTATTATTGCCTCACTTCGTACATAAGTTGAGCCAATAGCGAAATTACGTAATTTGAACAAAAGAATTAAAAGAAACGTTCCAGTGAGCTGGCAAATTGCAGCTAGTAAACAATACTGAAAAAATTCTGTATTGAATATTCTAGTGTCTGGAGTATTAGCGTTCCAAAGAAACATGCAATAGATAGCTGCTACCGGCAAGCCAAAGACAAATCTCACCCAGGTAGCCGACACGGCCGAGAGTTTTTCCGCAAGCCTTTTTTGACCCGCATTTCTAGCAGTTTGCAGGGCGGTGGAAATTAATACAATCACAACCCATAAATGTTCCACTTAAGTACTCACAAACCAGAGCTTTTATACAAGACGTTCATATCGTTTTGCCAGCAAACGAATATGATCTCTAAAATGAGGTCTAATTTTTGAACTCCAGGGCGTATTGATTGCTTTTGACCAAGCCTCAGAGTAAGTAACATCTTCCGACTCTAAGTGATACAATGCAACGTAGTCATGTGTTCCACCGGCACTTTTAAATCGTCTCGCCGACAACACTCCTCGAACGGAAGACAAATTGGGTATATGCTCCTCATCGTACCAGGAGTTGAAATCTTGTTCCACGAGTTCATCTACATTTATTGCAACCATGAGGATAGCTTTGGCTTCGGTAGGAGCCACCTGATATCCCGGGGAAATCTGTGTGCCTTCAAAACGCAGTATTCGATCACACATGCCCGTAACACGTTTAGACCAGGGCGAAAGGTTTTGGTATGCAATATTTTTGTATTCAGCACCTTGCAATACCTTAACGGAACTTAGATCATATGTAGCAATGGAATGGCGTTTATTATCCACGCCTATCCATCTTTCACATAGATCAAATCCTTTGACACCCTGCCGTTCAGGAATGTGTTCGAGGTCGTACCAATCGTGAAACTCATCTTCTGGGGCGCCAGAAAAATCAAAAGATGCTATTAATAACCCTCTACCCATTTTTCATTCCTTTTGATCTACGTAGCGGTCAACGATATCTTAGCATCTAGAAAGCCCTACGATCTCCGGCATAATCTTAATTTTCTAACACCAGCACCAGGGCTATGATTTGGCATCATGAGAAGACAATTATCATATGGCGTCCTGATATCTTTGTCGCCGTCTTGAGCTATCTTAGTTCCCTCTTTTTCAATAATCTCCATACCCACGAATGGTTCGCAGAATTTAAAATTGTCTGTTGAGGCTGTTATGCCATGCGTCACATCCCACACCTCCGCAGTTTCAGGCTCCTTTGCCGCAGGCGAGAGACGATCATTTATAAAATTCGGGTCCACCACTTTGCAGGCTCGGAGAAAATGCAATGCTGTGTCGAGGGCAACTACATCCGTATCTGAAGCCCAATGCTGTCCGCATTCAACAAGAAGTCCTACCTTTGAATTACGAGTATCATTGAAAGGTGTATATTCAATTAATCGCTTCCCTACGACATGACCTGAACCGCACATAATATGGGCAGGAAAATTCACTTTCGTAACAAAATCTCTTTCTTTTGGGAGGCCATTACAAATCATTAAAGGCTTTGAGAAGGTTCCCATAGAATGGATATCTAAAAGAAGGTCAATTTCATCATAAACTGGTCGCAGCTCTCGTGCCCTCTGAAGCTCAGAGGATTTTTCTAGTCCATCTAACCTATTTTCAACCCATAATCTATTGAAATCCTCGTCAATAAATCTTGAAAGACTGGGGGCAGAAGGGTCAAAAGTTGAGTATGCAAGATGGTTCACAAAAGCTAGTGTAAGCTTTCCATTTATTGGCCTAATACTGTCTTTTAAAAGTCTATCGAGTGCAATCGCACCGCATATTTCATTACCATGAGTGACAGCATTGATCATTACATGGGGACCCGGCTTTCCGCTATCAAAGGTGGTGACAAATTCAACGCCAATATTGCTTTTTCGGTAAGGCTCAATGTCTGGCGCCTTTAATTCAACGGTAAACTTTTCACTAACCACTTTCACCTCTCTAGAGCATTGAAGAAACAATCGTTAATTTATCAATTTATATAAAGCAGAATATCTCGAGTTACCTTATACTACGGGTATTTACACAAAAAACTATAGTGATTTGAGTCTGTGAACAGCATGTTCAATTCGTTTAAAATGCTTGCCGTGTTAGTCGCTATAAGTCTTGGGGCAATGATCGGCCCCCTAGATACTTCAGTAAATGTCGCATTTCCCTATATCGTTAAGGATCTTAATCAGCCCTTAGAAATGATACGGTACGTCGTTATCTGTTATGTTCTGACATACTCCAGCCTGATGCTTGTTTGCGGTAAGCTCGGTGATATACATGGTCAGCGGCGGATTTTCTTTACAGGACTTATAATCAGTATTGCTTCATTCATCCTTATATCTTTGTCCTGGAGCTTTGGATCATTTCTTTTTTTTCGCTTCCTGCAAGGTATTGGTACAGGACTTATAACAAGCGTTGCGCCGGCAATGATGATTGCATTATATCCCGAAAAAAAAAGAGGTTATGCTGTTGGTTTATTTACATTTATTTTTGCAATTGGCGGGCTTTTAGGTCCTATAGCGGGGGGATTTCTGGTAGAGCTTTTTGGTTGGCAAGCCGTTTTTTGGTTTAGGACACCACTTGCACTCGCTTCATTTATCATTTTAGTTTTCACAAACTCTTTTGAAAAACAGCAAAAGAATACCAGTCTAGATAAACTTGGGGCTATTTTGCTCATCCTATCGATTTTAATGTGGTTGCTGGCTATAAATCAGCTGCACAACCTTAACGAAAGCGGTATTTTGTATGTTTTTTGTTTAGTGACATCAGCCAGCGCTTTAACCTTTTGGTTTATTCGTCAAGAAACCCACACTGACGATCCGATAATAAACCTTGGCATTTTTAGGAATATTGAGTTTGTTATTTTAAACCTTGCGAGCTGTTTTACTTACTTAGCAACTTTTAGTGTTATTTTATTCATACCTTTTTTTCTTTACCAAGTTAGCACAATTTCAACTAATGAAGCTGGACTGATTTTAGCTATTGGTTTTTTTGGGACTAGCATCGCTGGCATTTTGGGAGGCCGTCTTTTAAATAATCTTGAATCACGACGCCTTGGTTTTGCTGGAATTTTAATCACTGCAATTGGTCTATGCGCTTTAAGTCTGGTAAATGGTCCCGATGACATACCATGGATGCTACTGGCGCTTTTTATACAAGGAGTTGGCACGGGTTTATTTCAAACTTCTTACATGTATTCCATTACTGGCATGCTGCCATCAGATCAACGAGGAGTGAGTGGCAGTATTACAATGCTAACCCGAACAATTGGAGTTGTTTCGGGAGTAACTATTTTAACGCTTATTTTTTCTTGGTTAGATACCGCGGGCAACGAATTTCAAGAAAGTTTTAAATTTATTTTTAATCTTGTGGGTGGCGGTCTTTTTGTATTTTTGCTAACTACATTACCGTGGCGACAAGTTTGGTTTGGCAAAATATAATTACCGAGTCAATA
>Ga0160422_10002138_pt1 | contig 12381 bp, 14 predicted proteins | sample Fk160mmetaG_FD_108192 | JGI IMG/M metagenome (GOLD analysis project Ga0160422, IMG submission 108192) | Marine microbial communities from the Central Pacific Ocean - Fk160115 60m metaG | ecosystem: Environmental > Aquatic > Marine > Oceanic > Photic zone | place: The Central Pacific Ocean...
GTAGGTATTATTAGCATTCCAATTATAAGTTTGCCTGGAAATGATTTCTTTGGTTTAAATTTAAAATTTTTTAAACACGCTCTGGAATGGGATTATTTTTTAGGGGTTATCAGTTTCTATTTGCTGACTTTTTTTATGTGGAAAAAAAATTAATTTTTGGAAATCCACCCACCACCTAATACTTTAAATCCGATCTCGTCTTTTGAATAAAATACGCACGCTTGTCCAGGAGATATACCGTATTCATCTTCGAGTAAATTTAATTTTGCTGATCCATTAATGAATTTTAGTTTTGATTTAATTAACTTTCCAGTTGATCTGATCTTTACATAAATTTCTTTTTTAAAATGATCTTTGTCCTCCAATAAATTAAGCTCTTTTAGATTTATCTCTTTTTTTAATAATTCCTTTTTTGTACCAACAATTATTTCATTTTTTTCAGAACTGATATCAATCACATATAATGGCTCTGCTCCTGCAATTTTAATACCCCTCCTTTGGCCAATAGTAAAATTTACTATACCATCATGAACACCTATTACTTTGCCGAAAGTATCTTTAATGTTACCTTTTTTAAAAGAATCTGGTCTGAATTTTTCTATAACAGATACATAATCTCCATTTGGCACAAAGCATATATCTTGACTATCAGGCTTTTCAGCCACGTTTAGATTTAACTTTTTTGCAATTTCTCTGGTCTCTGATTTTAAAAAGTTTCCTAAAGGAAATCTCAAATAATTAAGCTGCTCTCTAGAGGTGTTAAAAAGAAAATAACTTTGATCTCTTGAGGTATCGACAGCTCTATACATATTAGTAATATTATTATTGGTAACGCTTTTCACGTAATGACCTGTTATTAAAGCATCTGCTTTTAAATCCTTGGCTTCAGAAAATAAATCGTTAAATTTTACTGTCTTATTGCACTGTACACACGGTATCGGTGTTTCACCTTTTAAATAACTATCCACAAAGTTGTCTATGACGCCTTCTTTAAATTTACTTTGGTAATATAAAATTTTATGCTCAATATCTAATTTGTGTGCTACTCTTTTAGCATCCATTATATCTTGACCTGAACAGCATTGCTTTGAACTTACAACTTCTTTTCCGTTATCATATAACTTTAGTGTTATTCCCAAAACATTGTATCCCTCTTTTTTCATAATTCCAGCTACAGTTGATGAGTCAACGCCACCAGACATAGCAACAACTACCTTTGTATCTTCTGGCTTTTTATCTATACCAATGGAATTTGTTTTTATTTTCATATTTATGGTATTTATACTTATTTCTAATATAAGTTAAATGAAATGATTTTTGATTATGAGCCAGGTGACAGAGTCGTAAATCCAGACAGAAAAGACTGGGGTATAGGTCAGGTTCAGACAATAATAAATGAAAAGGTTACAGTTAATTTTGAAAATATTGGTAAAATTGTAATTAATGCAAACAAAATTGTTTTAGAAAAGTTAATTAATGAGTGAAATAAATTTTAAAAATATTTGTTATGATCTTATAGATACCTTTTTACACGCAGGTAAAAGGAGTCTTGATTTAAGAGAAGCTGGGCTTAAAACAGAATATAAGGATGACAACACACCGGTAACAAATGGTGATTTAATTGTAAACGAATTATTAATTAATAAAATACAAAAAATAACACCAAAAATACCAATTGTATCAGAGGAAAGCTCTTTAAATAAAACAGGTAGAAAATTGGAAAGTTTCTGGCTTATAGATCCTATTGATGGAACATATGACTACGTAAACAATAAAGATGAATTTACATTAAACGCTGGATTTGTAGAAAATAAAAATCCAATTTTAGGTTTAATATATGCTCCTGCAAAAAATAGATTATTTTATACTTATGGACCGGGAAATAGTTATGAACTTGTAAATAATAAAGAAGTAAAATTAGATTGTAAAAAAAAAACAAAAAATAATCAAATTAAGGCAGTTCATTACTCAGATAAACTGAAGCCAGAAATAAAAATGTTAAATGATAAATATAATGTCACAGAATTTCACAAAATGAAAAGTTCTTTAAAATTTTGTGTAATTGCCTCAAGTGAGTTTGACATATATATATCAGAACCTAGAGCATCAGAATGGGATATTGCGGCAGGACATGCTATTTTAAGAAATGCAGGTGGTACTATAACTGATTTCGACGGAAATCAAATTTTTTACGGTAAGAAAAATTTTAAAAACCCAAGTTTAATTTTGAAAAGATCAAATAATTTATAGACATGGATGAAACATTAAGAATAATATTAATTATTATAGTATCTGTAAGTATTTTTGGATTGCTTATATTTATATGGGTAAAAAATTTTATAAAAAGAAAAATTGATTATTTTTTGGAGGAAAAAAATAAAAAAAAATTTAAAGAAGATTAATAATTTTAAGATACTCTTCCTTATCTACATCCAAGACTCTTTTTGAGGTATCAAAATCGAAACCAGATCTTGCAAGTATACCAAGATCTTTTTTTTTAAATAAAGGTCTATTATTTTCATCTCTAGCTGGTCCAATTCTTTTTTTTTTGCAAATTTTAATAGCTGAAAAAAAGTCCTGGTCATCATTATCATTTTTAATTTTATTTATCGTATCATTAACAAAATTATCTTTAATGCCTTTATTCAACAAATAATTTCTAATTTTATTTATAGAACTACCCCTCTGTATTAAACTTTTTGCTTTTGAATTTGAATAAAACTTATCATTAATAAATTTTGATTTTTCTAAATCCTCTAAAACAATATCAATAAGTTGATTTATATTGGTCTTATTTAAACCTGAAGATTTAAATTTTAGATATTTTTTTAATAGATATATTTTTAATTGCTGTTTAGAGGGGGAGTATTTTTCAATATATCCATAGGAAAGATTCCTCATTTCCTCAACTGTATCCTCTAAGGATTTTTTTTTTTTATTTTTGTTAGGAATCATGAAAAGATGTATTATATTATATTAGAATATGATCGAAGAAATTTCAGCATTTTTTACAACAGAAATGATATATTTGTGGTTAAACTTTGGAGTTTTACCATTTTGGTTTACTCTAATTTTTTTTCCTGAGTCAAAAATTTGCAATTACTTGACAACGTCAATAATACCCACTTTTATATTCGCAATAGTTTATTCCTATTTAATATATCTATTTTTTATGACAGATTATGATTTTCTCGGAAACTTTAAATTATATTTTGGTTTAAGCCAGCTACAAATGTTATTCAACGAAGTACCATTTGTCCTTTTGTTTTGGATACATTTCTTGGCAATTAATCTTTTTTGTGGGTGTTGGATTGTTAAGGATAGTCAAAAATATAATATTTCAAAATATGCAAATTTTATACCTTTATTAACAACTTATTTTATTGGTCCTTTTGGAATTATATTTTATTGGATTATAAGAATTTTTTATTCAAAGAAAATAAAATTATTTGAATAACTATTTAATAATTTTAAAACCAGCAACTTGCATGTTCCCAAAGCCACCCTCAACATGAGAGATGTTTTTAAAACCCATATCTTTTAGTGTTTTAGCAGCCAAAGCAGATCTACCGCCTGCTGCACAAAATAAAACAGTCTCTTTGTTTACATCTACCACAGAGTTTTTGACTAAAGGACTATTTGGGCTTAAGGAGAATTCTAATAAGCCTCTAGGTATATGTGTTGATTTTTCTACGGAACCTAAATTAACTAGCTCACTTTCTTCTCTTAGGTCTATCAAATTACATTTGTTATTTCTAACCAAATCTAAAGCCTGATCTGCAGTAATTGTTTTTATCTCTTTATTCGCTTCATCTATTAGAGTTTGTGGTGTTTTGATATTCATATTGATATAAATATTATAATTATTTTTATGATAAAAAATAGTCTAAAAAAAATATTTGTTAAACTAGCTAGAATTCTTGGATATGAGTTAATTGATCAAAATAAATTTAACTCACCTACTCTAAATAAAAATTTAGATGACAATTTAAGTGTATTAAATGAAAAATCTATTGTGCTTCCAATGGGGGAAGTAAAAATAACAAAAAAAATTAAATCATTAGAAATAATATTCCGTACTAACACAAATATTGAAATATGGGACCAAAATAAAAAAAGATTATTTGAAAAACCTAAAATAGAATATGCAATTAAATCAATAAAATCTTTAGCTAAAAGTATTTCACATTTTAAAAAATTAGCACCTGATATCGAGATTAATCTTAAAATTCTTGAAGACAATTCCTCTAAAGATAATTTAGAAAAATTAAAAAAAATTTGTCAAGAATATGAAGTTAATTTTGAAGTAATTTCTCATGATCGTGATAGATTTAGAAAAATAATTAAACCTCAAAAAACTGATGACACTTATTCGAATTTATCAAGTCTATTAACCTCTTTTTTTCTAGCTAAAAGTTCTGAAAAAGATTTAATATTTTTTCTAGAAGATGATTACATCCATTTCAATGAATTAATACTTGAATTAGTTTCAACATACGAGAGAGTATCATCACAACTAGAAAAAGATATTTTTATTTGTCCCGCAGATTATCCCTTTCTATATTCTGAAAACGAAAAGACAAATTTAATTATTGGAAGTCATAGACACTGGAGAACTACTAACAAAACATTATGCACATTTTTAACTAGCAAGAATTTTATTAATAAATATTGGGATAATTTTTATAATAATTGCCTTGATAGACATGATCCATTTGAAAAATATTTAAATGAAATTTATGAGAAAGAGACTTGTATATCTCCAGTTAAATCTCTTTCAATCCACATGGCTAATATAAACTCAAGTTATGGGCTATCACCATTTATCGATTATAAAAAGTTGTGGGATAATAATTAAAGGCCTCATAAACTGAGGCCTTTAATTTTGAAGATTAGTCTCGAATTGAATATGCAACTACACCTACTTCTGCCTTATCGGTTCCTAATTTTTCAGCTTCTTTACTAATTCTTAATCCTATTGTTGCTTTCATTGCGCTAAAAACAATATATGACAAAATAAAACTGAATACACAAACTGAGACAACGCCTAATAATTGTGTCCCAAAATTTGTTTCAGCATTACTAGCTGGAACCACTAATGTTCCAAATATTCCTGCAAACATATGGACTGGTATTGCACCAACAACATCATCTAGTTGTAAGGATTCCAAAAACTTTGTACCAAAATACATTATCAATGCACCAACAAAGCCAATTAAAATTGCTAATAAAGGACTTGGTGTCAGAGGTTCAGCGGTTATCGCAACAAGACCTGCTAAAGCTCCATTTAACATCATAACTATGTCAGTTTTGCCGGCCATCAATCTTGTGATTGCTGCACCAGCTACTGTTCCAGCAGCTCCAGCTAAATGTGTATTAACAGCTATTTTTGAAATTGCATTTACGTCATCAAACGTACCCATTGCAAGTTGACTAAAACCGTTAAATCCAAACCAACCAAACCAAAGTAAAAAAGTACCTAAAGTTACTAGGGGAATACTTGACGCTGCAAAAGGCACCATTGATTTTTTCTCTCCTTTACTTCCAAATCTTCCTTCTCTTGCTCCTAGAACAATTATTCCAGCCAAAGCAGCAGCACCTCCGCAAGCATGAACTAAAGTTGATCCTGCAAAATCAGAAAAACCTGCAGAAGCTAACCAGCCTCCACCCCACTGCCATCCCATTGAAATGGGATAGATGAATCCAGCCATAAGAGCTGCAAATAAAAAAAATGGCCATATTTTTATTCTTTCAGCTACTGCGCCTGAAACAATTGAGGCTGTAGCACAAACGAACATGGTTTGAAAAAACCAATCGGAACTATCAGAATAACCTGTTCCTATTTCCGAAACATCATTCCATATTAAAAATGACCCAATATATCCTCCTTCTGGAACACCGTAAGCCATATTATAACCAAATAAGAAAAATACTAATGAGCAAATCGCAAACTTTCCAACGTTTTTTGCAGCAATAGTAGAAACACTTTTTGTTGTTACCAACCCACTCTCTAACATACAGAAGCCAGCAGCCATAAACGCAACCAATACTCCCCCAAGGTAAAATCCTAGAGAATTAAAGATGTATTGACCTTCTTGAGACATTGTAGACTCTGCATACGTTATAGAGGGAATAAATTGAATTAGCGCAAATGTTATCGCTAAAATATTAATTTTTTTCATAATTTCCTCCCTAAAAATTGTCTGTTTAAATACATTCATGAAAAAAAGGATTGTGAAAAAAACATAGCATCCATGCTTTTAAAGCATGTAATTTTGATTGATTATTCAAGGCTAATTTATCAAAGAAAAAATTTTTACTGTGGATAAAAAAAAGGCCCCATTAAAGGGGCCTTTATGAGGGAGAGAGAAATAAATTTAGTCTCTTATTGCGTAAGCTATTACTCCAGTTTCAGATACGTCTGTACCTTTCATCTCAGCTTCTTTACTCAATCTTATACCCATCGTAGCTTTCATTACTGACCATACGATTAATGATACTACAAATACGAATGCATTGATTGAAACAACTCCTAATAATTGTGCACCAAAAGTTGTATCTGGATTTGTAATTGGAACAGCTAAAGTTCCCCAAATACCAGCGAATAAGTGAGCAGGAATAGCTCCAACAACATCGTCTATTTTAAAGCTAAATAGAAGTTTAGTTCCATAAACAACTATAATACCACCAACACCACCAATTAAAATCGCCGCTATTGGAGAAGGCATTAAAGGTTCTGCGGTAATTGCAACTAGACCACCTATAGCACCATTCAACATTTCAATGACATCTGTTTTACCAGATAGCCTTGTTACTGCCGCTGCAGCTAATACACCACCACATGCTGCTAAATTTGTATTTATGAAAATATTAGATACTGCAACTGCATCGTCAACAGAACCCATTGCTAATTGCGATCCACCGTTAAATCCAAACCAACCCAGCCACAGTATAAATACACCCACTGTTACTAGTGGTATTGATGAAGCTGCAAATGGTTTGACTGGACCTGCGCCCGCTTTTGTAAATCTTCCAAGTCTTGGACCCAATAATAATGCTCCAGCTAAAGCTGCTGCACCACCAGTTGAGTGTACTAGAGTTGATCCTGCAAAGTCAGAAAAACCTGCAGAAGCTAACCAGCCTCCACCCCACTGCCATCCCATAACAATTGGATAAATAATACCTGCTAAAATTGCAGCGAATAAAAAGAACGGCCATAATTTAATTCTTTCAGCTAACGTTCCTGATACAATTGAACAAGTTGTTGCGCAAAATACCATTTGGAAATACCAGTCTGATCCATCAGCATATCCTGTATCTACTGCACTTGCGTCTGACCATGGTGTAAATGAACCAATATATCCACCTTCCGGAATACCGTATGCTAGGTTATATCCTACCATCCAGAACATTACACCGGCTATTGAAAATAAACCGATATTTTTCGCACATATAACTGCAACACTTTTTGAAGTTACCATTCCAGATTCTAACATTGCAAATCCGCAAGCCATAAACATGACTAGGAAACCGCACATTAAAAATAGGAAGGTATTAAAAATAAATCCTACTTCAGCAGAAACTGTTGATTCTGCCATACCAGCACTAGTCATACTTATTAAAAATACTAAACTAAATGCAGGTAATATTAATTTTTTTATTAATTTCCTCATTTAACCTCCTAAGTTAAAGAGACGTTTATAATTTTAAAAAAAGATATCGGAATCGTTTTTAATGAAAAATAGCTATGCAGTTATTGCATATAGTTACAACCCTAATCGAAGAAATTTGATTAGGGTTGTAAATGTGGTTATCTATTGAAGATTTCTTTAAGTGCTTTTGCAGGCAAAAACTTCACTTTTTGAGAAGCTGCAATTTGGATCTGCTCTCCAGTTCTTGGATTTCTTCCAATTCTAGCTTTTCTTTTTGCTACTTTATAAGTTCCAAAACCAGCAATCTTTACTGAATCGTCGTTTTTTAGAGCGTCCAGTATTGTGTTGGTAATTGTATCAAAAGTTCGCTCAGCGTCAGCTTTACTTTGATTTAAAGAACCTGCCAATTTAGCCACTAATTGTTTTTTGTTCATTTTAGCTCCGGTTTAAACGTTAATTCATACTTTACAAAATGCCTGATAATTCAAGCTTTTTTTTAGTGTTATAAATTAAATATTATACAATATATTGTGTCTAAAAAGCCTTTAAAAATAAGGTTTTTTTAAAGATGTTAAAAAACCCCTAAAATAAACCTAAATCTTTAAGATCGTTAAATGTAGCAAAAAACATTAAAAACAATAATAAAAACATGCCGATTCGAAAAAAAGCTTCTTGAGTTTTCTGACTTAAAGGCCGACCCAAAATTTTTTCAAAAGCATAAAACATCAAATGTCCGCCGTCTAATAAAGGTATTGGAAACAAATTAATTAAACCCAGACTGATTGAAATATATGCCATAATGCTTAAAAAAGGTATTATACCAAATTCAGCTACTTGGCCTGTTACTTTTGCTATTCTTATAGGGCCTCCGAGCTGAGAACTATCACCAGAACCAGCAATAATAGATCCCATATATTTTAATGTTGAAGTAGATACAAAATAAACTTCACTAATTGAGTGATATAAAGCTTTTGCAGGACCTAATTTTACGTGATTTACCTCATTATTATAGGGCGAAAGCTTAATACCAACTATCCTTTTTTTAATTTTGTTTCCAAAACCATCGTCAGAATCTACAAAATTTGGTTTAACTTTTAGGAAAATCTCATTATCAAATCTCAATAATTTAAAATCTACGTATTCACTTGTAGATAAACTAATTAATTTTGAAACATCTAAAATACTTTTTACTTTACTCCCATCAATTTCTAAAATTATATCATTTTCTTTCATACCAGCTATTTCAGCAGGGCTTTCTTTTTGTACCTCATTTATAACTGCAGGAGTAAAATCTTTGCCAACAAACATATAAATAGACGCAAAAATTAATATTGCCAAAATAAAGTTTGCTAAAGGACCACCAAAAACAATCAAAGATCTCTGATACAAAGGTTTTAAAATAAATAACTTCTTTTGCTCATCTAAACTATATTTTTTTAATACTTCCTCCTGATCACTCTGTGAAAAAACATTACGATCACCAAAAAATTTAACATATCCACCTAACGGTAATAAACATATTTTCCATCTTGTCCCTGATTTATCATTCCAACCATATAATTCTTTACCGAATCCTATAGAGAAATCTGTTACTCCCACACCGTATTTTTTAGCAAAATAATAGTGTCCATATTCGTGAATAAAGACAACAACTATAATTAAAACTAAAAATGGAATTATAAAATTAAACATTTTGATATAATAATCATTTTATTTGATTTTCCAAGTGAGAATGGGAATAAAAGTTGCGGCTAAGAATGAAAGAAATAATAAAGATTGTGACACAAACATAGGAAAAAACTCTTTAGGAAAAAGTATTCCAACTAATAAAGATTTCGAAAAATCAGGAAAAGGAAATAAAAGTAATCCACTTAATAATCCGATTAAAATTGAAATATATATATTTTTTTCATTTAGAGATTTCGAATAAAAACCGTAAAATAAACTTATTACAGCTGCACAACAAAATAAATCAGCTAATAAAAATAAATAAAGAATACTCAATCCTTTGGATGCTATCAAAAAACAAATAAAAGATAGAAAAATTATTATATTATTTGATAATTTAAAATAATTACCTTTAAATTTTGTTATTTTGTTTCCATCAATAATTATCAAACTTGAAATTGCGTTTATTAAAGTATCAATACTGCTAATTGTTAATGATATTGCTAAAAAGACAACGATAATTGACAACAGAAATGATTTTTCTTTTAGTAATAGATGAAAAAAAGCAAGATCAGGAATGATATCAGGGTTTTCTGAAACCGCGATCAGTCCAGTAAAACCCATAAAAAAAACGATGGGTATTATAATTATAAAAGAAATAGTTAAGCTTTTTTTTAGAATAATACTATTTTTTGCTGCGTATACTCTTTGCCAATTACCTTGATGGAATAAATTTGTTGCTGCCACTGCTATAAAAAAAGTTAAACCTGCTGTAAAATTAGGTAAATAATTTGAACTTAATAAATTTGGTTTATTCATTTTAATAAATTCAAAATTAAAAATCTCAAAATTAAATAATTTAAGGAAAGTAAACGCAATAAAAAGAAGTAAAATGAATATTATAAATTGAATGTTATCTGTAAAAATTGACGCTCTTAGGCCTCCATAAAGTGTATAAGATAAAGAACTCAATATCACTACCAAGGCAGTAATCCATAGCTCGGTTCCTGATAAGTATTTTACCAAAATTGATATAGCGGTTACTTCAGCAATTAGAAATATTGTCATATAAAAAATAGATAAAAACAAAATTAATTTAAAAAGTTTTTTACCGAACCTTAATCTAATTACTTCAATTAAAGATTTACCTTTAGGAAACAATTTTCTAAATTTTTCACCAATAAAAATTAAAATAAATAATGGAAATGCTGCTCCTAAGGCATATCCTATAACTGCACCTATACCACCCCACGTAGCAGCAGATGCTGGTCCGAATAATATCCAGGCACCCATTGCAGATGCAATTAAACTCGAGGTTAATGAAAAAGTGCCTACATTCCTATTCGCAATTAAATAATTATCCCTTCCTCTAAACTTTTTTGAGTAAACAATTCCAATTATTGCAAATAGGAAACAAATAAATATTACTAGAACTATTGATGTTGACTGATTAATTAGGTCTAATTGTTTCATTTTTCCCTTTCTGAATTACCGGACAGGTTCATAGGGTTTATTCTCAGTCTTACGACACCCCTTTGATAACTATAATAATGTTACAGTATATTTACAACTAAAAACAAACAAGATGTTTAATATGAATTGGTTTTTTAATACCAAATTTATCATTTACTTGATGTTGATGTACATGGTGTGAGTGCACAAAAACTGAAATTAACTTGTTACTATTAGTTTTAAGAGTATAGACATAATTTGTTCCTTTAAATTTTTTATCAACTATATCAAGCTGCAAACTACTTTTATCATCATGTTCTAAGTCCTCTGGCTGAATTAACAGTTTGACTTTTGAACCTACTTTATGATTATTCATAAAATTTCCTTTAATTAAACCCAGATCCTGATTTTCTAGTGTATATTCACCAGTAACTTTTGCAGGTATTAGCACGCCTCTATTTAAAAAATTCACTATACTTATAGAATTTGGTGAATGGTAAACATTATAAGGTTCATCAAATTGTTTTAATTCCCCATCTAAAATAATTCCACATTTATCTGCAAGGTAAAATGCTTCGTTAGAGTCATGAGTAACAATTATTGTTGTTATTTTGTTCTGGTTTAGAATTTGTTTTAATTTTACCTGAATTTCCTCTTTAAAGTTTTCATCAATATTTGAAAGAGGTTCATCTAATAATAATAAATCTGGATTTGAAACTAATGATCTGGTCAGCGATACCCTTTGTGCTTCACCAGCACTTATTTGATGAGGATATTTATGAAGTAGTTTCCCAATATTTAATAACTTAATAATTTTTTTTGGATCAATTTTTGTATTTTTTATTTTTCTCTCAGTTCCAAAATAAATATTTTTCTCCACTGTATAATGTGGAAATAATGAGTTTTCTTGAAAAGCTAAAGATATATTTCTATTTTCAGGTTCGATGTGGTTTTTTTCAGATGAAATAATTCTAGATTTTAATTTTATAAAACCTTTTTCAATTTTTTCTAAACCAGCAATAGATCTTAATATTGTTGTTTTTCCGATTCCAGAAGGTCCTAATAGACAAACTATATCACCTTTTTTTTCTATATTAAATGAAACATTTTTAACTCTAATAATATTTCCAACTTTAAAATCAACGTTGTTTATTTCAACATACTTTTTACTCATAGTTATTAGAAAGAATATATCTTGATATTAACAAAATAAAAAGACTAGCAATTATAACCAAAAATAAAGATGGAACTGCTGCAGCCTCAAGCAAGTCTTGTGAGGCATATACGTAAGCTGTAGTTGCAAAAGTTTCAAAATTAAAAGGTCTAAGTATTAATGTTATCGGTAATTCTCTAATTATTTCTAAAGAAACTAAAATACCAACAAATAAAATTGAACTTCTCATATAAGGTACATGTACCTTAAAAAAAGTTTTGGATTTTGAGTAACCTGCCATATAGGCGCTTTCATCCACTGCTCTATTAAGTCTTTCATAACTAGATTTAAGTCCATTGCATGATAAAGAAAAAAATCTGATAAAATATGCTATCACTAACCCAACAATTGAGCCAATAAAGATTTTTTTAAATGAAGGTAAATCAAAAAAATTCA
>Ga0160422_10002140_pt1 | contig 12370 bp, 11 predicted proteins | sample Fk160mmetaG_FD_108192 | JGI IMG/M metagenome (GOLD analysis project Ga0160422, IMG submission 108192) | Marine microbial communities from the Central Pacific Ocean - Fk160115 60m metaG | ecosystem: Environmental > Aquatic > Marine > Oceanic > Photic zone | place: The Central Pacific Ocean...
ATTTCTAGCTGCGTTTCCCCTGCTGTTTTGGAACGAGGGCCGCGCTGTCGACGGACACAAAGCGCTTGAAGAAGGCAAGGGTGCTGTCGTAGCCGTAAGCGCTGAATCCGTGGATTCAAGCAACGACGGCAAGCTGGTTCATTTCTCCGGCGATGCCACCACTGATCAGCTGTTAAGCGATGCAGATTTTGGCATTGAAGCAACGGCTCTCAAGCTGCGCCGCATTAGCGAAATGTATCAGTGGGAAGAAGAAAAAGAAGAACGCAAAGAAAAAACCAGCGGCGGCGGTGAGAAGACCATTACCAGCTATAAGTATAGGAAGACGTGGTCGGAAAACCACATCGACTCGGGTAACTTCCGCAAACGCAAGGGACACGAAAACCCAGCCGATATTAGCTTCCCGAGCGAAGAAGACGAAGCGAGTCGCGTCACGGTCGGTGCCTATCAGCTATCTGCTTCGTTGATAGAGAAGATCGATGCCTTTGAAAACCTGCGGCTGCCCGGCGAGGGGTTGCCCGGCCAACTGGCGGGCAAAACAGTCCATCGAACGGGCAACAGCCTATACGTTGGCAACGATCCGTCTAGTCCACAAATTGGCGACTTAAAAGTTCGATTTGAATTCGTTCCAGCAGAGACGGAAGTTAGCGTAGTATCTCGTCAAAAGGGCAACCGATTAGAGCCCTATCTGAGTAAGACAGGCACGGTCGAACTCCTGCAGATGGGTCTGGCCAGCGCAGATCTGATGTTCAATGCGGCTGAAGAAGAGTTGACGTTTGAAACATGGTTCATACGACTAGCTGGCATTGCCGCAATGGCTATCGGTTTGGGCATGCTATTCAAGATTCTGTCGACAGTTATAGACCGTATTCCATTTGTAGGCATTCATATTGGCACGGTCGTCGGCGTGGGCACTTCGCTCATCGCCATTCTTATCGCCTTGCCCCTAGCACTGCTGACGATCGCCATCGCTTGGTTTTTTGTCCGCCCCATACTTTCTATCACTCTGCTCGTGATAGCCGTTGGTGGCTTTTTTGGTTTGCGCAAATTCGGGGGCAAATAACACTAACAGCGAACAGTCCAAAACTTCCAAGTAGGTGCGAACAAGTAAGCTATAGCTTACTTGTTCGCACCCTGTAAAATTCTAAACACCGCAGTTCCCATAAGTAAACACTCTTTCCGCTAGCCACTACCCAAAGTCCGCATACACCTCCCATTACACTCTACTAACCGTGTAGAGAACGATCTACTCATCCGCATGGGGAAAAGGCTCAAGCACCTCTTTCCGTTTATTGGGTGCGTCAAAATCCTCAACGGGAAAAGAAGAACACACTCTATTGTCGCGTAGAACCCACGGCAACGGTTCCCTATGACGATGCGAGCGGACGACAAGTTCCGGTGTCGTGTAAACGCCCGCAATGCCAATGCGTCCCCGCGCGCGCTCGTTTACAGGACTGTGGTGCCAGAGCGACGAGTGCCAGGAGACCGCATCACCGGGTCTTAGCTCGATATGCTCCACGCCAAATTGGTTCACCATATCACGCACGTGGGCGCGCGGCAATTCACCGTGAATACTGTCCTCATAAAGCACATGTTGAACAATCTCTGTAGTGTGCGAACCAGGTATAAACTGCAAGCAACCATTTTCACGTGTAGCTGGATCAAGAGCCATCCAAAAGTTAAACGGTTCAGTCTTACCGTCGCGCCACAGTCCGTTGTCCTGATGCCAAGGCGTAGCCGCACCCGTGCGCGCTGGTTTGACGAATACACTACTAAACTTCAACAACACATCGGATCCCATGTAGTGACAAGCTAACGGCGCCATTGCACCGACATAAACTGTGTGCCAGATTAACGGAGATGTGTGACAGAAGTTGCTAAGCTTACGAAAGCGCGCGGCGTGCGTCCGGCTCAGGAGATAGAATGACGTTTTTGATTACTCCACGCATCTCGGCTGCCGCTTCGGACGAGACGACGTTGGGCATGATGAAAAACCCTTTTCATCCCAGTCGCGCTGTTGCTGTGACGTAGGCTTCCAATACTGGATTTTTGTCTCGGTTAAATAATCGCTAGTCGTATCGGTCATTCATGATCTCCAAATATATGCGTTCCAGTTCGTTCTTTACTCATACGGCAATATAAACAATCTGTTCATTTGCTACCGATAAGGATAGCGATCTCGTACTGGATGCTTAGCCATCTCTTCCTCAATTAAATCAGCTCCCAGCCCTGGACGTTCGTTAAGCAGCAAGTGTCCGTCGATAATATCCAGCGGATGCGTCATTATGTCGTCGCGCCACGGCGCGTCGTCCACGTCCAACTCCTGCACATAAAAATTGGGCACCGTCGCCGAAACGTGCGCCGAAACCAGCGTATTAATCGGACTGTGACAGTTGTGCGGAGCAAAGAGGACGTCGTAGGCATGCGCTAGATCGGCCAGTTTCTTTCCCATTGTAATACCATTCCATGCCAGATCGGGCATAGCCACATCCATAGCATGCAGGTCTAAATAGGGCCTGTATTGGTGCGTGCCAAACAGGCTTTCTCCCGTACATATAGGAGTTGTTGTCGCATCGCGTACGGTGCGTAGCGCCTGCGGATCAAGCGTTTCCGTCTCCAACCACATCATGTCGTAGGGCTCTAACACACGCGCTAACTTAATTGCACCACCGAGCTTAAACGAGAAGGCCACGTCGAGCGCAATACCCACATCGGGACCAAGCCCCTCGCGCAGCGTAGCGATGATAGCCGCAGCCTTCCGTGCAACAAAAGGCGGACAGTCACCTGCTGTGCTGTGCTGCCAGTTGGGAAGGCCGCCCTCGGGTAAACCCTGCAAATCCATCAAGTTAGTTTTGATCGCCGTGAAGCCGCGCTGGTGCACTTCGTCGCACAGCGCGCGCAGGTCATCTAACGTCTCGACCGGATCGACTCCCAATTCAGCTGCGTGACCACGCGAGCGTATCGAACCGCAGTGCGTCCAGTAGAGGCGCAGGCGATCGCGCAGTTTACCGCCTAGCAACTGCCACACCGGTGCACCTAGTGCCTTGCCGCGAATATCCCACAGGGCTGAGTCGATGCCAGACATCGCTTTCCAAGCGAGGCCACCGGTGTGCCGAACAGAAGCCGCGGCTAAATCCCACCAAATTGCTTCGACCTGCATGGGGTCGCGACCGATAAGGCGCTCTGCATAGTGCTCGACCGTGCGGACGATAGGACCGTCTGCGCCCCAGTCCGTGCAGTCGCCCCAGCCCACTAAACCAGGTTCGCTGGTCTCGATTTTAACGAAGATCCACGGGCGAAACACGCCGTCTACCAAAAAGGTTCTTACCGCCGTTATCTTCACGAGTTCACCTTTCTTTTCCCGTCTCTCACGTCTCTTGCACGACCAGGCTGGCGAATTGCTCTTCGTCCCACTCAGCGCCCCAGCCGGACAGATCGTTGGGTGCGATATGACCGTCTTCTATCAGAGGTGCATTTAGCAGGCCCCACTGCTGGCCGGCCTTTCGAAGACCGTCACCGCCGGCGTTAAAGTATTCGTAGTAATCCGTATTGTCTATGCAACAGCCCAAATGAGCGTGAATGTGTCCAAAGAGACCGCCCTGCCCGTTGAGCTCAATGTGGGTATTATGCAACTCGGCCAAGTGCGCAAGTTTGAGCACCTGCGTCGTTCCGTGGCGCGCATTACCGCGCAGACGATCTGTGGCCCCTTGAATCAGCCACTGCGATGTTAGGCCCATATCGTGCATTAACATCTCTGTCCCCACTACGGGAATCGTTAGCTCGCGACACAGTTCTTGGTATTGATCCATTTTTTGCTCGTGCATCGGCTCTTCTAACCAAACAAAGTCCAACTCTTCCAGTACGTGGCCCACCTCAATTGCCTCGCGTAAATCGTACGAACACACCGGATCTGTAAGCAGCGCATAGTCAGGGCCCACCTCGCTGCGCACGGTTCGGTATATGGGAATATCCGCCTTTCCTCCTTTGTAAGAGTGAAATTTATAGGCCTGAATACCCACTTCTCTACCGCCTTCTATCTGACTCAGATAGCCCTCGACGTCCATATCTCCCCCCGTCAGATATACCGGCAGACGCGCTCGGACACGTCCTACCAGAGCGTAAACCGGCAACCCGGCGGCCTTGCCCAGAATCTCCCACAGGCAGTTGTCAAAGTCGCCAAACCAGCCCGGCGGCTGGTATACCCAACGCGTGCCCTTGTAAAACTGCTGGAAAAGTGCCTCCCTCTCCCATGGAGAACACCCCACGGCATGGTAGCGCACAATGTCAACCTGATGTGCGTTCATCGTAGTGGTGCAGCGCCCCATCAGGCCCTGATCTGTGTACACTTCTACAAAGTGCTGCCGAATATTGCTCTCTGCCGTAGCACCTGAACGACCTCGATGGGTATACTGAATGCGGCGCAGACCCGCTACCTGAGCAATCTCATGTCCGCTCGCTGCCCTATGCTGCGGATCTTCAAGTATCTTGAGTTTTACGTCTGTTATTTTCATCGCAAACCTCTCTCGCAATGCACGTCCGTTTACAGTTCCAGATACATTTTAGCAATCACGGTATGCTTGCCCCATGTCCATGTCAAGCGTACTCTACTGCAACTTATTGCACGGACCCATGGACCTCGGGAGACCATAACACGTGAAGATTGCATCTGTCGAAACTTTTGACCTACGCTGTGACATAGAGCCCTCTTTTGGCTGGTCACAGGGTTGGATTGATCAACGCGCCACGACGCTTGTAAAAATCACCACGGAGGACGGACTCGTCGGCTGGGGAGAAGGCGCCGCCGCGTCCCTTATTGACGAACTGCTTGCACCCCTCGTTATCGGCGGTAATCCCATGCAGCGTGCCGGCCTGTGGGAGCGCATGTTCCATGCGCTTTACAACGCCAATATTTTTGTCGGCCTAGCCGGCAGCGCGCTGAGCGCTATCGACATTGCACTATGGGATCTAGCTGGTAAAGCCACCGGCCTACCCGCGCACGCGCTGCTTGGTGGAAAGGTGCGAAATCGCGTGGCCGTCTACGCAACGGGGCTCTACTACACGGAAGGTGAATTTCCCAACCGGTTGCTCGACGAGGCGCGCTCCTATGTAGAACAGGGGTTCACCGGCATAAAGACTAAAGTGGGCGGTCTAACCGTGGAAGAAGACGTGCGCCGCGTACGCGCGCTGCGCGAGACCATCGGTCCAGATGTGCGTCTGATGGTCGATGCCAACGAGGCGTATAACGCTACAACTGCCATCCGCATCGGACACAAGCTAGCTGATCTCGACCTCATGTGGTTTGAAGAGCCGGTCAACGCACAGGATATAGAAGCCTACCTGCAGATTAAAGACGCACTACCGATGGCCATTGCCGGCGGGGAGAATCTGCGTACGCGCTTCGAGTTTAAAGACTACTTGGCGCGTCGGGCGTACGACATAGTCCAGCCGGACATCATGCACTGTGGCGGGATCACAGAAATGGCGCGGATCTGCTCTATGGCCAACGCATACGGGATCCAAGTCAATCCGCACGTATGGGGTTCGCCTATTATGATAGCTGCTACGCTACACCTGACGGCCACGCTGCCGCCCTGCCCCACCGCACGCGACCCACAACCCTACGAACAAGAGCCTGTAATGGAGTTTGACCGCACGCCCAGCGCCATTCGCCAACAGGTGTGTTCTGAACCCTTTAACCAACGCGATAGCTATATCCAAGTACCGGAAGGACCCGGTCTAGGCATTGAAGTAGACGAATACGTCGTGCGCGACCTGAGCATTTAAAATGCCCAGACTAGACGCGCATGGGGGGTAGCGAGAAAGGGAGCGGTCCATATATTTCGAACTTAATACACCCGGCATTTCTATCTGTTAATCACACCCTCTCAAAAGGTCCACGTCTCAAGATACACACCTTATACAACGCGCAGCTGCACAGAAACTTAGCGCAGACCTGGTTGAAACGGAAATGTGTTTGCTATGATGGACTGGTCGTTATCGGCGCTGAGTCCGCGCTTGAAACGGGCCAGGTCGACTTTCTTGACGGCTTAGACAAAATGGAATAGAGAACGCTTTTATGCCAGACACTACACTTATCACCCCGCAACGCAAAGGATCTCATTCGTCATGCCTATTAAAATAGCCGTTATCGGCGCGGGCAGCATTGGCTTTACCCGTCGTCTCATGCGCGATATCCTCTCTGTGCCAGAGCTAGCAGACAGCGAATTTGCCTTCCACGATATCAACAAGCACAACCTCGAAATGATTGCGCAGCTGGCCAAGCGCGACATTGAAGCCAACGGACTACCCGCTAAGCTCAGAACGAGCACGCAGCGGCGGCGCGCTTTAGACGGAGCCGATTACGTGCTCAATACCACGCGCATTGGCGGACTTGATGCCTTTGCACTCGACGTAGATATCCCGCTTAAATACGGCGTCGACCAATGCGTTGGCGATACGCTGTGCGCCGGGGGCATCATGTACGGCCAGCGCAACATTCCACAGGTGTTGGCTTTCTGCAAAGACATTCGAGAAGTAGCTGCTGACGATGCGCTCTTTCTTAACTACGCCAACCCGATGGTGATGAACACTTGGGCTGCATTAGAGTACGGCGGCGTACGCACGGTGGGTTTGTGCCACGGTGTGCAGGGCGGACATAGCCAAATCTGTCAGGTAATCGAACTGCTGGTCAACAAAGGAAAAAAGCCAGGTGCGAAAAACTATAAGCAGGTGACAAAACAAGATGTAAACATCGTCGCCTCCGGTATCAATCACCAGACCTGGTATGTAAGCGTGCTGTATGAGGGCGCAGACTGGACCGACCGGTTGCTCGAGGGGTTTGAACAACACCCCGTATTCAAGAAAACCGAGAAGGTGCGCATCGACATGCTCCGCCGATTTGGCTACTACAGCACCGAATCCAACGGCCACTTGTCCGAATACGTTCCTTGGTACCGCAAAAGGCCGCGTGAAATTCGCAGCTGGATCGATCTCAACCGCAGCTGGATCGACGGTGAGACGGGAGGCTACCTGCGCGTCTGCACGGAGGGACGCAACTGGTTTGAAACGGACTTCCCCAACTGGATGAAAGCCGATCCGCCCGTATTTTCCTATGATACGCGCTCGGACGAACACGGTTCGTGGATTATCGAAGCGCTGGAAACGGGACGCACCTACCGCGGTCATTTTAATGTGCGTAATGACGGCATCGTGCCCAATTTGCCCGCTGAAGCCATCGTCGAAGTTCCGGGTTACGTGGACAAGAACGGCATCAACGTCGCACAGCTAGACAAACTGCCGCGCGGCTGTGCAGCTGTGTGCAATACGTCCATTGCCGTGCAGGGTTTAGCAACCGAGGCCGCCGTGCACGGCGACATCAATCTACTGCGCCAGGCCTTCATGATGGATCCGCTGGTTGGCGCCGTGTGTAATCCACCGGAGATATGGCAGATGGTCGACGAAATGCTCGTCGCTCAGGCACCCTGGCTACCGCAGTACAAACGGGAAGTCACTGCCGCCAAAAGGCGCCTCGCAGGCGCTAAGCGTCTGGGTACCAAGAGCACTAAAGGTGCGGCGCGCATCAAGACAAAAAGCGTGACAGAGATGAAGCGCAACGCGGGGTCCGCGCGGAAGAATGCTGATGCTGCAGACAAGGGCGAGCTGACTGGGAAGAAGGGCGCACGCCACTAGGTATACAAGCTTTACACTCATCTATCCACCCAGACCAAACTCCGCTCGACGGCCTTTTTCCCCTGAGCAATGTGCACTGAACGCACGCAGGCGGCCATATCCTGCGTTCGATGCCACAGTTCTATTGGATCGTGCTCGACCCAAACCTGCTGCGGTAAGATCTGTTGATACTCCAGCTGGCGGGCAGCAGCAACTTCTCCCCGTCGGTCAGAAAGCATGCAATGCGTGCTGGTTGTACCCTGATCTATCGCAGCTATGTAGCGGCTCATAAACCTCTCCTCCGACCATTGCAAATGCATAAGTAAGATGACGTGCGCAGAGACGCGTTTCTAATACCTTCTACATTGATCGAATGCGACAAAAGACGTACTCTAATGCACGAATAATCCGTACGGAAAACCTTTATGAAACTGTATGATATAACCCTTGTCGGCGGCGGCATCAGCGGCTTGAGTCTTGCCCACTACTGCGCGCGTGCCGATCGCTCTGTCGCGCTGTTAGAAAAAGAGACACAGCCCGGCGGCACGTTCTGTTCAAACGTACCCTACGGGAGCGACTTCTTTTTTGAACTAGGCGCGCACACCTGCTACAATTCGTATGGACGCTTTATCGAGCTACTGGAAGACTACGAGCTGATGAGTTCCATACAGCCGCGGGTAAAAGCACCGTTCAAAATGCTCGTCGACGACAAGCTCGTTTCCATCGTCTCGCAAATCAATCTGTTTGAACTTCTCATCTCTGCCCCCAAGATCTTGTTTTTGAGGAAGGCAGGGCAGACAGTGCGCGACTACTACGGTCGCCTTGTCGGAAAAGGCAACTTCGAGCGTACTTTCTCAGCCATTTTCAGCGCCGTCCCCTCGCAAAAAGCCGACGAGTTTCCCGCCGATATTCTATTTAAGAACCGGGAGCGCAATAAAACCGTTGCCAAGAGCTTTACTCTGCAGGACGGCCTGCAGTCGGTCGCCCACGCCATTGTAGCCAATCCTGCCATCCACTACGTCGGTGGCCAACCCACTCAGACCCTACGCCGAGAAGGGGATACTTGGATAGTGGAAACCGCCGACGGGACAACCTATGCATCTCGTAAATTGGCGCTGGCTACCCCATCGTCGGTCGCAGCGCGCCTGCTGGCCGACCTAGCGCCCGATCTGGCACAGCATTTGGAAACCCTATCCGTTGCAACAGTCGATTCAATCGGTGTAGCTGTTAAGCGTGAGAGCGTTTCTTTAGATCCTTTTGGCGGAGCGATCCCGCGCGACGAGGCACTCTTTTCCATCGTTTCGCGCGATGTCGTGCCGCACGAGGAATACCGCGGCTTCACCTTCCATTTTTCAGCCGGCGCCCTGCCGCGCGAAGATCGATTAGCGCGCATTTGTGCCGCGCTACAAATAGCCCCACAGGATCTCATCTGCATCGGCGAAAAGACCAACGTCGTGCCCTCGCCTCGCCTGGGACATGACAAATGGGTGGCCACAACCGATTGCCTCGCCGAGCAGGCCAACGTGCAACTGACGGGCAACTACTTTGGTGGCCTGTCCATCGAAGACTGTCTCCTGCGTTCGCTCCAGCAAAGTGAACGCCTATCCCAACAAGCTTAAGAGAGAAACCCAATAATGACGGCCAAACCCTATCTGCCCCCTACGCCGCTCGACGACGACAGCGTGGTGATCACCGCCATTGAAACGGTTCAACCTCGGGATCTATTTCCCGGTCTGCTGCTGGTGCGCATTCACACAGAGGATGGCCTCATCGGGCACGGCGAGACGTACTACTGCGCCGAAGCCGTGCAGGCCATGATCCACGACTGGATGGCCCGCCGCATGCTAGGCGAAGACGCATTGGCCATCGAATCCCACTGGCGCTTTCTATATGAACGAGCCGCTAACTTCGGCGTGCGCGGCACGGAGCTGCGCGCCATCTCTGCGCTTGACGTAGCGCTGTGGGATATTCTTGGCCAGGCGTGTAACCGACCCATATACCGCCTACTAGGCGGCCCGGTGCGAGACAAAATTCTCGTCTACAACAGCTGCGGAAACCCAAAATACGGACCGAGCAAAGAAGGCAGGCTCGGCTGGCCGGGGATGGGTGTAGTCGGTGACCCCGGACCACTAGGCGACTCGTGGAAGCTGTTTAACGAACCCGTCGCACTGGCCCAAGAGCTGGTCGGACTGGGCTATAGTGGACTCAAGGTCTGGCCCTTTGACGGGGCCGCCGTTCAGTACGGCCCGTCGCGGATTCCACACGCCGAAATCGAGAAGGCCGTACAGCCACTGCGCGACATACGCGACAAAGTCGGCATGGACCTAGATATTTTCGTCGACGGGCACGCCCACTTTCAGCTGCCGGCCGCCCTGCGCATCGCCGACGCGCTGCGCGAAGTGCAACCGCTGTGGCTAGAAGACGTGCTCAAGATGGACAACCTCGACACGCTGGCCGATTTTCGCCGCCAGAGCGGTATGCCCATATCGGCTAGCGAAATGCTGCTGACTCGCGCAGACTATAACGAAGCGCTGCGAAAAAATGCCGCAGACTACGTAATGATTGATCCGACCTGGGTTGGTGGCATCTCCGAAACGGCGCGCATTGCCCACCTGGCGCAGACCTACAACATTCCCGTTTCGATGCACGACTGCACCGGACCACTCACGCTCTTTGCCGGCCTGCACGTCGGCGCGGCCATTGCCAACTGCTGCTATCAGGAAACGGTGCGCGCGCAGATCCAAACGGTTTACCACGAGCTAATCGACACTGAGTTGAAAATCGCCAACGGCTACGTAGACGTGCCGCGCGGACCCGGTCTAGGTGTGCGTCTCAACCCAGACTTATTTAAGAAGGATCGTCCTGGCTATCGCATTTCAACACGCTAGCTTCTGAGGAACTACACCATGGCACTGCAACCACTTAATGATGCGCAGATCGAACAGTTTCACCGCGATGGCTACTTAATAGTCAAAGACTATGTACCCGCAGAGCAGGTCAAGCGCGTGCGTCATATTGCCGAGCGCGACCCACAGTTGCAGTCCGACGCCAAGTTTAACCAGAACTATGAGGACGAGGGAGTAGGCACGCGATTAGTCTATCGCGACCAACTAGAAGACGACGTTTACAGCGCTTACGCGCGCAGCCAGTATATGGTCGGTCCCATGCAGCAGCTCTTTGGCGATGCCATGCGTCATTATTACCACCTGCAAATGCTCAAAGATCCACAAACGGGGGGATGGCAATGGCATCAAGACTATGGCTACCACTATAAAGAGTTCTTTTACCCAGACTTTGTTAGCCTCATGCTCGCCCTCGATCCCTGCACTCGCGAAAACGGTTGCCTGCGCGTGCTGCGCGGATCGCATCGTTTAGGCCGATTGGAGCACCAATCTTCGGGTTCACAACTTATTGCCGACCCTGAACGCGTGATTTGGGCACACAAGCAAATGGAAGAAGTGCACTGTGAAATGACCCCAGGCTCCGTCCTCTATTTTCACGGAAACCTCCTACACGCCTCACACCCCAACCACAGCACCCAACCGCGTTGGTCAATGGTTTGCGCCTACGTAACGGCTTCCAACACCTGCGTGTTGCCCGAGGTGGAAGAGAAACTAGGCACATCACTGAATCCATGGAGCGAAAAACAGGTTATAGAATCAAGTCTGCGCTACGAGCGTATTGTGGAAAAAATGCAGCAGACAGACGCAGCCGTATAGCCACGTAAAAATACATCTACTCAATCGAGGAAGAACCTATGACTGAACGCCACAACCCCTACGACCACCACTCAAATACTTGGCTTCGCGGCAGCTTTCACGGCCACTGCAGTGAGCACAGCCGCTGTGCCTCAGTACCGTTAGCGGAAAGCGTGCGTCGCTATAGTGAAGTCGGCGCTGGCTTTTTTTCTCTAACCGATCACGATCACGTAACAGATCTCAGTACGATGCGGTCGCAGTATCCGGAGCTAATTTTTCTAGAGGGTTTTGAATACAGTTCGCGCGAGAATGTGCTCTTTGCCGGAGCACAAGTCGAGGCCCTGTATGAACAATCTCTAGAGAACGCACTGACCAACGCCAGCGACCTAATAACCGTCGTTTGCCACCCACGTCCGCACGCAGACGGCAAAGACTACTGGACGCGCCCGATGCTCGAGGCGCTGGGCACTTGGCCGGACGGCATTGAAGTATACAACGGACACTATGGGATCGAAGTCGCACTAGCCAGAGGGCGTCAGCCGCTTTACACCGAGTTTTGGGATGAGCTATTGACGGCTGGACATCGCCTGTGGGGGTATGCCAATGACGATTTCCACGACCCAGCCGATTTCGACAATGCTTTCAACATGGTGCTCGTCGACGAGCGTAGTCCTACAGGCGTAGTGAGGGCAGCCAAAGCAGGGCGTAGCTACGCCACAACCGGCTTGCTCTTACAGTCAATCCAAGTCGAAGGAGATGACATACACGTGGAGGTAGACGCTCCGTGCCACGGCGCATTCATAGGACCTGGAGGCCAACAGCTAGCAGAGAGCGAAGGCCAGCGTTTCAGCTACCGCGCAGGCGATGAAGCCTACGTGCGCTTTGAAGGTTTGGGCAACAGCGGGCGCATCTTTCTACAACCGCTTTGGGCAGTATAGTGATAACTGGCGCACAGAGCGCGCCGGTTATCACCCGTTCAAGGCCTAGACTAGTTTATCCATGAGTTG
>Ga0160422_10002142_pt1 | contig 12363 bp, 23 predicted proteins | sample Fk160mmetaG_FD_108192 | JGI IMG/M metagenome (GOLD analysis project Ga0160422, IMG submission 108192) | Marine microbial communities from the Central Pacific Ocean - Fk160115 60m metaG | ecosystem: Environmental > Aquatic > Marine > Oceanic > Photic zone | place: The Central Pacific Ocean...
AAGGTCGTCCAATCATCCTGATCCTGGGCCGCCATCCAAAGGTCGTAGTACCAGTTCAACCCGCTAGGAGTCGTGATAAACCAGGCAGGGCCGCATTGATCTGACAATGCAGGCCGCAGAACCATTGTCCACGCTTCTTCTTTAACATAAGCCGCCTCATCTACCACCAGGGCGCTGAGGCTAACTCCCCTAAGACTATCTGGATTATCCGCACCTTTAAGAGCGATGATTGATCCATTCTTTAATTCAATCAATAACTCCGCTTCGTTTTTACTTAGAAAGACCTCATCCGGCACCATTTGTCTCAACTGCCGCCACGCGATTTGCTTCGCCATTCTATAGTTAGCCGTACAATACCAGCATAAAGAACCGGGCTTTTCTATCGCCCAATTGATTAAACGAGAAATGCAAAGATAAGTCTTTCCAAATCTCCGGCCACTACATAACAACTTGAATCGTTCAGGTGCGTCATAGACCGCTTTTTGTGGCTCAGTCAGCGAGTCATAAAGCCTATCTGGCAATCCACTGAAGTCATATTCAGGGTCGCGCATTGGGATGACAGGCCCGAGGATTGACCCCTGATCTCTGTCAGAGAGGATCGTGCTCAAGAAAGCACCTGGGCGAGCCGCGCCAGGGTGTTGACCGCCCCTAGTGCCGCATTGAGATTGCCTGTACGCCGTGCCTCCATCTGGATTGACGCGCACTGCTGCATCAGCTCAGCGGCAAACTGACTGCGCTCCAGCTCGAAGTCAGTCCTCAGTTGCCTGCGGACTTCAATCATCAATGTTTCGACTGTTGATTCGCTGATGCCCCACTGCTGCACACCGAACCTGATGCAGTCCTGTTTGGTGCCACCGTTTCTGATCAGATTGAAAAGACGGTTGATCCTGTACTGCCTCTCGGCAGCAGTGACCTTTTTGGTTGTGGGTTTGCCGTCCTTTCTCTTTGCCATAGCTCAGAAGATCCCCAGTGCCTTGGCACCCTCTGGATTGGGTGGACCCGCGTACCTGAATGATGCCGTAATTCGGTCAGTACCCAAGGCCTGTCGCCACTGGGTCATTGCCTGCGTCTTCGCTTTAGTAGCCCGCCGAGCCCTCTGATCACAGTTGTTCTGTGGTCTTCGGGTCATATTCCAGAGTGGTGAGCGAGCACGGTAAGCAACCATCGCTGGATTTGCGGTGACTGAAAGGTAATAGCGATTTCTGGTGCCGTGGAAGCAAGAGGCGATGAAATTCGACATAGCATTACCGATGCCTACCCCCTGGAAGTCGGGGTGGCAGACAGTCCTGTGCTCCTTCCACCGAGTGCCTTGAGGACAAGGCATCGTCAAAACAGCAGTGAACGCAACGGGTCTGCCGTTGTAAAACCCGGCGTAACACTTGGCCCCATTGTGGATGCTGGTGTTCAGATAGTGAAACTTGCGGAATAAAGGCCAGTAGGTCTTTCCCGATACGGGTCGAACTTGGAGAGTGATGTCGGGTCGTTGAAGACAGTCTCGCGCAAAGCGAGTGGTAGAGGGATCAAACACCCAATCGGGTTGGAGCCATTCAAGAATGTCGTAGTGGCAAGCAACCGCCACGAACTTCTGATTCCTGCGTCGGACGGCCTTGGCTATGGCCGCCGAGCCGATCTGTGCAACTGTCCGGTCCACGACTGAGGTGAACTCGTCAACGACAAGCAGCTCAGGCGACTCGGCTAGCCCCCTGGCGATGGTGACTCTGAACTGCTCGCCATTGGAGAGCACATGGAACGGCCTAAGCCAGTTAGGAGGCGAACTGAAGCCCACTGAGCTGAGGAGCCCAGTGACTTCCTTGATCGACATTTTCTTAGGGAAGCTGTCAACAATCGTCTTGCCAGGGTCCCAGTCGAACTTCTGATCAAAGACTTCGCCGAACAGCTCTTGAGCAATGCTCGTCTTGCCACTGCCAGAGGGGCCGACGATGACGCCCACATTCCAGTCGAAGTCTTCGATAGGGATGTTGAGGTCATACGAGACAGTGCTTTTGCTATCTGGGGCTATGTCAAACAACCCCTCCAGCTGGGCGACTCTGGCCGTCCTCTGAATCTCGGATGTGCGTGAGAACTTGAGTTGCGGCATCAGCTATTCATCGCCTTGCAGTCCAGCCCCTGGCCGAGCAGATAGTCCAGAGTTGAGGTCTGCTCCTCTTCGTTCACGCAGTTGACGATGATCTGAAAGACCCCCTGGATCTTGCCGCTCTGGTCCCCTGTTGGATCATCGGGGTCAAAGTCATCATCCTCGCCTTTGCCTGCCAATTCGAGGATGTCATCGTCAGAGAACCACGTTTTGATGTCGTGCTCTTGAGAAAGACGCTCAAGCATCGGCACATCCCACTCAGACAGATCCGAAGTGCGATTGTCTGCCAGGGCGAGTCCAACCTTCTCTTGCTCGGATAAACCAGTCCGTCTGACGGCAATGACTTCATCGCCATCGGTTTCAATGATCCGAACCTTCTTGATGCCCTTCTCGAGGGCACCATCAACAGTGCCGTTGCCAGCCAGGATTCTGTTGTCTTCGTCGATGACAATGCTTCTGGCAGCGCCGAACTGCTCAATGGATTCACCGATCAGGTGCTTGGACTGAGCAGTTCTTTTGCGGGCGTTTTTGGGGTCCTGCTGGAGAGCTGTCAAATCATCTAAGACTGTTTCCGATTTAGAGGGCACCTTTTTTGCCGTGGCTTACAACTATTAGGAGTGTAGTGTTCCGATTTAGGAATAGAAACCCCTAAAGGCAGCCGCAGCCAAAAAAAAAGCAGCCTCGAGGGCTGCTGAGTGGTGCAAAAACGGTCATGCCATGGCCTTCTCGGCTTGGCAGGCAAGCTTGAACCCCATTGGGGTGAAGCTCACAACCCGAGCATCTTGTACTTCGGGGCATGAGGCAGTGAAGTAGCGGTCCTGATCATTGATGAGTCGGAACCTGGCATCTTCTTTGCTCTCATATCCGATCAGGCCCTTCCTGAGCAGCGACCCAATCAGGGCATTAGCCGACTGGGTGTTGCCTGAGCAAAGTTCGAGGATGTCTGAGTAGTGAACGGCCAGGGGGCTGATTGCCAGCAGCAGTGCGGCTTGCTCCTTGGCTGTCACTGTCGGAGTCAACATGTCTCTGAGTTCGGTGATGAGCTCTGTGAGTGCATCGCCAACTCCTTCCATATCAAACTCCTCAGACTCCTCCTTCTGTAGCTCGACTTCAGGTGGAAGCTGATCGTCTCTGTTGTCTTCCTGAGGCTTCTGGTCGAGGGTCTTGAGCCAAGCCAGGAACTGATCGCCACTGACAAGGTGAGGACCAGCCGATTGTTCAATCAGCTCATTGATCGGCTCAACAGCAGTAGCTTCCTCAGCTACCCGTTTTTGCCTGAGCAATTCAACCTCGGCCCAGTAGACCTGTTCTGTGACTCTCTTGCGGTTGAACCAGTAGAGAGTTTTGCCGGTCTTGCTCTTGGTATGAGCAGGACCCATCGGCAGTGTTTGTTTCTTAGCCATTGGTTTCGGGAATTGAAGAACAGTGAGAGTCGGCTGATTAGTGAGATCAGCCAACTGATGGACAAACTAGATATGCGGTTGTCAAGGTGCTGTGCCTTTCTTTGGCACATCTATAAGGTAACAACTGGCTCAAAACGGTGTAGTCCGCACGGATACACCGATGATTAAGAAGTTTCCCACTATTTAATACCGTGTGCGCTCGTACGAGGGGATTAGCCGATCATTAAGCCGAAAAGGCGATTATTAAGAATTCGAAGGATGTTGATCGTCTGTCCGCCTCGGACTACACGGTTTAAGCCACTGTGTCATATTAAAAGCATGAAAGAGATGAGTTCTCTTTCTAGCACTACTTCCCCAAAACAATGACCACCACTCTCCGCAATCAGCTCCATGATGACATCAAAGGCCGTCTGACAATGGAGTTCAAAGCACAAGTTATCAACAAGTGCATGGATCTTGACCCCAATGACCGTCCTTTCAACCCCTACAACCCAGGAGATGACCCCCACTTCCATAAAGTTGTAGCCGACCTTGTTCAAAGAACCTTTGATCACATGGCCGAAATGACTGATGAACTGTTTGAGGATCTTTGATTCACCTTTCTGAGAGGATCAATGATCCTCTCTTTTTTTTCCACCCAACTGCACTACCCACCCCGATCATGATTGAACCTTATTTCTCCGCTCTGACTGAAGATCAGATCTGCTACGTCGCCGAAAGACAGAAAGCCTGGTGCGACTCTCTTGAGCCTGAGTACCGAGCCAAGATGTTCAAAGTTGCCCGAACTGCTTACGTTGAGATTAGCCGCATTGCTCTTGACAATGTTGCCGCACAACTGACTGCTGAAGGTTGGACAAACCTTGAAGATCACCAAGCCGATATTGATGACATCATCATCAATGTTGCAACCGCCACCCTTGATGGAGTAGTTGAATGATTCCGACTAACTACAGAGACCTTGACCCGAAAGAATTTGAAAATGCTGTCTATGACCGCATAGAAGTCTGGTATGAGAACCTGACAACCGAGCACAAGAGGCAACTCTTCAAGAAACACGCCGCTGCTTACCTGTGCATGGCGAGAGACTGTGCAAACCTCATTAAGGTCGATACTTACTTCAAGCAAGACGGCTGCACTGTCTTGGAAGTGGACGATTGTATTGAGACTTTTGCAGCAGCCAATTTCGATTTAGATTGAATATAAAACCTTAATAATCGTATAATTCAAAATATGCAACCGATGTCCAACCCGGACTACACGGTTTTTGGCCGCATGTCATATTAAAAGCATGAAAGAGAAAGCATCAATGCCTCCTCTTTCTAGCACTATTACCCCCCGAATCAAATGACTGCCACCATCCATCAAGCCACTAAGAAAGAAGCTAAGTACATCCGCAATCACTTTGGTCTTAGCTTTGCCCATCAGTTCAAAGGCACCATCGTCTGGGAGGAGATTCAAGGCCGCAGGTGCCACCTCCACCTTGATCCCGAGACTGACAAGCTGATGATCATCTTCACCCCCACAAATCAGCCCCAGACAACAGCCGCTCCTGCTATTGAGTTTGCTGAGACTGCAGCCGACATGGACAAGATGATCACTGCCGAACTCATGATCAGAAAGTTTGCTGCTTGATTCCATTTCTGAGAGGATCATTGATCCTCTCTTTTTTTCTCACTACACACTTAATTCCCGAACCAACCATGAACTACCCCGAACTGACCATCAAACAAAACACTAAGGCCGATAAAGGTCTCATTACTTATCAGAATCTGATGCCGTACTACATAGAGGAGCATGGAGGTCGCTATTACATAGACAACAGGCTCGGAATGTTGTACTTCAGGCAGATCGACAATGAATGGATGTTTGCCGATCCTGTCAACTATGACTGGGAGGATCTACAGATGGAATCCAATCGCCAGGAATACATCTTTGATCTCCTAGAAGCCCACATCCTAGAAAACCACAACTTCGAGGCTGACAGCCTCTGATCCCCTTTCACTATTCACTTAATTCCCGAAACCAATGACTAACACTGACCGCATCACCTTCTACTTCAATCAGGATTATTACTTTGGCAACTTCACCGTTCAACTGACCCCCATCTTCGCCACTGCTGATGTCTTTGTTGCCGATTCACCCTATGAAATGATCCAAGTCACAGACACAACAGATCCCGGCCTGACCATGAATGTCCCGGCCAAGTATCTGCAAGCTGAGACCGCCAAGCACAAGGCAATCAAAGGCAGGCTCGCCCAGCTGCTCAAGATGATCACTGATCTCCGCAACAGCAACAAGCCTGTGCCCGAGATTTATTTCACTGACTACACAAGGCTCCTCGAGCAACTGCCTGCCTGACCCCCATCACTGCACTACTTACCCCCGAACCAACCATGGACTTTGATCGCACTAGAAAACTTGGCTATGACGCCAGCCTTGAAAACCCCTGGACCCTGAGCGCCCTTGGCACCAGATGGTGCATCGGCAATGACAACAGCATCTGGGTCGCCACTGAGCTGACTGATGGCACTACAGAGCCCGCTGAGATCTGGGAGTCTGAGATGGATGGCGTTGACCCTGAGATTGTCCAGTTCTGCTGGGGCACTGCTCATGAGCTGTCAATCCTCAACAGAAACAAGGGCATTGCCGAGCCCTGCTGGAAGCTGCCGAATCAGATTCAAGACTGGGTCTCGGACACCAAAGAGAAGCTGGCCCGAGAGTTTGCATGAGCTGATGCCCGGAAAAACAAACTGATCCCCCATTGAGCAGTCCGGCCAGGCTGCTCTTTTTTTTGTGGTTTGGCGAAGACCTTTTTTTCCCATAGCCAGGCTGCAGTGCATGAGCATCAGTCCATCCCCTGTCAGTGCAGGAAAAAGCAGTCTTCGGACACTGCCAGACCTCAGCGCCTGCCTTCGTAAGCCACTCGGTTCTGTGACTGTGCTGGACATCATCTGAGCTGCCCAGAGCTGCCACGAGAGCACACGCAGCAGGCTCAGAAGCATCCCCCTGGTGCCTGCTGTTGACCTGTTCATCCTGCCCAACTTGTATGACCCGCCAATCTCGCCAAACCTGCCAATGCAAGATTCGGTTCATGAGTGCATGACCCCATGAGTCGGCTCATGACTGCATGACCCCATGAGCCGCCAAAAAAGGCAGAGCTCAGGCGGCCCTGCCTTCAGGAGTTCAGGCGTTCATGAAGTCAGGAGCTCATGCGGGAAAGCATTGCTTGATCAGGCGAGCTCTAATGGATTTGAAGAACTGACGGCGAGCTGCTGTCAGTCCTGTTGCTTTGAGCGGCTGAATGATCTGGTCCCTGTCTATGTCAAGCGGCATGGGGTGGGACTGAATGATCGGAGCAGCCAGGAGTTGATTGCTGGCCCCGATGAAGAACAGATGATCCTCATGAATCTCGTGGATCTTGGGGCAGAAAGAAGCGGTCATAAGAGAAAGGGGGCTCAAGGCCCCCAGATAGTGCGGATGGTTGTGTGCTGATCAGGCGGCCAGGCAGAGCTCAAGTGCGGACGCTTGGGCTTTTTGAACAATCTTCTGGACGTAGTAGTTGTTCACTGTGGCGATGTTCCTTGATTCGGGCGCATCTCTAAGGCTTGTCTCCACCTCAGTCACAGCATTGAACCCGCCCCAGACAGTGTTCTCCACCCCGTCTATGTGAGTGCCAAAGCCTGCGGCCCAGGCATGGGCGAGCTTGTTCCACTTGGCCCTGGAGTCTGTCTCCATATCTCCAGGCCTCATGCCCATTCCATCCTCTCTGGCGACAGGCTTCATGTTGTAGAGCGAGTTAAGCCAGACCTTGTAGGAGTTGAAGTCCATAGGTGTCTCGGCCATTCTCTTGTAGTCCTCACACTCTTTGGCGAAGGTCTGCCTGGCTACATCGATGGAAGCAAGGGTGGAATCAATCTGAGAGATGCCGAGCTTTGTATGGGAGATTTTGAATTGCTTCCCATGTTTGTTGGCATCCTGCATCGCCCAACCCAGTGTGTTCTGACAGACAACTCGGATGTTTGAGAACATTCCTCCAAAAGAGGTCGTCCCATCATGTGAAAGGTATCCATTGAGCCGACGGTGAATGATGTCACCCTCGACAATCTCCTGATCAGTGCCGAGAATCTTTGCACTGAAGGCGACTTTTGCTCCACCTTTTAGGACAACTACCGTGTCCATCTCCACATCATCCCGAAGCATCTCTGCAAATTTACAGAGTTGTTCGTTCTGGATGATTTCATAGCCGAGACTGACAGTGCCAATCTGTTCGCCTGTATCCATCCTGTATGTGGCGCATCTGTGATCAGACTCAGATTCGGCACCAGTGACTGGATTGCGAAAGATCAGTGGAGTTTTGTCCACCTTGAATAGAGCATTAGCCCGCTCAAAAGCCTTTCTGGCTGGGAGTGTGCCATCAACAACCTCGCCAAGACCATGCCAGGCCTTTTCCGAGTTCATCATGACTCCACTTGTAAATTCGTGTGACATACTTAGTAAATCGGGAATTGAGTGAATGTGAAAGAGTAGTGAATTCTTTCACTCTTTAATAATAACAAATCGGGCTCTAATTAGCAAGCGTCGGGCATGTTTTATCCATGACCCTTTCTTATGGATGGATTTTCTTATTTATCACGGTTCTTTTGTAGTTGATTTCACAGTTGCCCCCGGTTTCTTTGAGGGTTGCATCAATGAACCGATATAGCATCAGGTGATAGTCCTCCTCCAATGCTTCCCTCTGGGGCACATCGGTAAACTCCAGATCAATGTTGATGATTGGCCGAGGCTTGTACAGCCTTAATCGCATTAAAAGCCTTCTGATAAGTCCCAAGTGGTCCTCCAATTTCAAAACGACTGAATTTCAGGGCTTCGCCCTTCTTTAATTCCTGCCCATATTGAGCCATCTCGGCAGAGCTGACCCAATAAGCAAGTCCCTCGTCCTGGTCAAACAAACACCAGCCGTCATTGCCATAGCTTCCTCCCCACTGAGCCTCGTCAAATCTGAAGCGTGAGCCAGTCGGCCCTACTTCAGTAGTTGATCCGTCCAAAGTGAGTTGTTTGCTGCCGTCCATCTTGTCTTTAATTGCCCTATAGGCACGGATAAAGACTTGCAGCATTGGCTCGAGTTCATTGAATGGTTTTGGCATAAAGCCCCTCAGGGAAATCATGTTTGTTTAGTAATGACGGCACCAGCTCTGAGCTTGCCGAGCAGCCACACACTGAACAGTCGCCTGCTCAGAGTGATGAAGTGAGGCAGCTCGGAAGTTTCCAGGTACACATCAGCCGTCTTGCCTCTCAGCTCATAAACGGCTCCTGCCCTGGCATCAGGCCGAGTTAGCCACTCCACTCTCCACTTACCGCCTGGGTGTTTGTGGAGCACTTCAAAGAGGGTTATGTCGGCCTGACGACGGAAGAACAACGGCTTAAGCATCAGAACCCCAGTTGCATGACCCGCTCAGTAGCCGCCTTGGCTGTGGCGGTTCTGCTCTGATAGTCATCCTCGACCAGAGCTGAATACACAGCCGTCTGTATGGACTTGAGCCTGTCGGGCCTGATCTCATTGTGCAGAGTTGTCTCCAGCACCTCCAGGGCCTTTGATCGGTCCATGTGTCTCTGAATTGTCCCGGCCAGGTCTTTGGCTCCCTCCGGGCCAGGCACTGCATGATGGCGAGCCTGATTAAGGGTCCACTGGCACATGCCGAGCAGGCTGTAGAGCCTTGCTGCCTCAGGCCGGGTCAGCCTCAGCACTATGTCGGGTGAGGTCTGGGACTGCTCGAGTGATCTGTTGGATTGCATCTCAATACTCCGTAGTAAGTAGAACGGTTGTGTTGCAGTAATCAGGTCCGAGCTTCTGATTGCCATAGCCCGAACAGATCACATAAACGTCTGTCTCTCCATTCGTGTATTTGCCCATGACCATGCCGCCTGGCTTGCCCTGGGCTGCAGCTCGGAGTGAGTCATGGTTGCTGGCGATGTCCTCTGTGGGCATCTGGCCGAAGTCACCCCTCAGGAAGGCGAACACACATTGGTGGATCTGATCGGCGTCTAGCTCTGCCATGACGCCTTGGGTACAGACAATTGGGCCGCACTTGTGAATCTCAATGCGGCTGGCAACAGGGATAGAACTGGTCATCGGGTGACCTCCTGATTGAGGAAGTAAAAGCCGGTAGCAGCAGAGAAAGTTTCCTGTTTGCTGGCGTCAAAGCTGGCAGGTTGAGCACCGGGCATCATCCCTGCAGGAACCCTCGGCCTGGGCAGTGCGTTTTTGAGATCTTGCACGGCCAAAGATCCAGACACCCATCCGAGAGGGCCTAGTTGATCCTCGGCCTCTACATGGAAGATGTAGCAAGTAGCAGTCGCCCAGTCACCTCGATCTAAACCTCGGACAAACAACTCAGGCATTGAGTCTCTTGTCCCGGCAAAGGGGTCATGGTCCCATCGGGTGAGGTGTGTGCCTGCCTTGTGGACAAACCAGAGCCAAGAGCTGCCGACTGGCATTTTTTTAAGAGCCTCGAAGTCATGCACCCAAAGGTCGTCTTTGAAGTGGGTAAGTGGAGCGGATCTTTCTACTAACTGTTGAAAGATACTCCGTGGAGCTTTCTTTTTAGTCATTAACTGTCGGGAATTAAAGAACATCAGAGGTAGTGAATCTCTGACCTTTTAAGTATAGCAAGCGGTTCTAATTGGTGCTACTCGGGTCACACTTAGCAATACTCGTATTCCAGCTGCAATCTGTTATCGCCTGCCTGACAGATTCTGGTGGCGATCTGAAGAACATGCACATTTGAGGAACAGCAAAGCCACATTCTTCCCGAAGTTTGTGAAGCTTAAGCGGCTCTATGTTTTTGACATCTAGGACTTCCAACCCAAAAGCCCAGTCTCTCTTCCGGTAATACAGGAAGTAATCATCGGCCTCAATGCCAAAGGTATGTCCAAGTTTGTGCCAGGCCTCCTCGGGTGGCATCTTGAAGGTGCGTCCAACTTTGATGATGGATTCTATGGATTGCTTCGGAGCAGACTCGTAGAGGGCGAGCCACCTGTTGTCTGGGATCTTTGGATTATATGTTCTCAACTCCCAGAGCTTGGTGCGGTCCCTGATCTGATCTGCATAAATGGTCTTGATACTTAGCACCTTTATTTTATGCGCTTCGTATGGAGTGGGGTCAGAATCTATAAACACAAGGCTCCTGGGTGCAATTCATAATAACAGTCCAATTAAGTTGTGTAAAATAGTGGAGAAATCAAGTTGGCTCATTAACGATAAGCCACTCAAATCAGTTTTCCATTAATTGTGGCAAGCAGGCAAGGCGATCAACCCTTCACCCGAATGAAAGGTTGATATGGCCCCGCACTACCAGGGCTTGCCTCGACTGGGCTGCTGTTGAGTCATGCTCAGTCGGCAATACTTTAGCTGGTATAAGGGGTTTGGGCTTACAGTTGACGCGATGCCTGTTCTGATTCAGAATCAAGAACGCTCACCAGGGAGAATTGCCATCGCCAAGTCACCCCAGTTGCCCCCATTTTTGTCTGCCAGGCCCTGCCGACAGATCAGACGTTTCAGAGGTAGGCCGACGTTAGCTGATTGCAATGAGTTCGTGCAATCTCTGGATGATCAAACGGCATTAAGGCTTTTTCAATCACTCAATTCCCGACTTTCTAGCACTACACATTTACTCGATCAAACCCATGGACAACATTCGGCTGAATGAATTCAAGGAGTTAGTCAAGCAACAGTTTTCCGATGATCTGCACCAAAATGGCGGTGACTGGGAGAAATCTGAAGAGCTGATGGACGAGCACTGGGAAAATTTGCTCGAGATCATGAACGAAGAAATCTTCGACCTGACCCAGAAATATCTGAACGACATAGCCGCCAGAGAAGAAAACGACACTGATCACGGCTTGTCAGCGGCTGAAAGAAATCCCCGGCTTACATAGGCAAACTAGGTCGAACACACATAGCATGACCCCACATGCCGCCAGAGTGGAAGTCTGAAGCCCGATTAGAAGCACACCAGAGGCTCTATACAGGCACGGAAAATGTCAAACAGATGGCAAACGCTCTCGGCTGCTCGTTTGCAGATTTGCAGGCGTCGTTCTCGGCATATTGCAGAGTGAACACACCCGAAGTTACGGGGTGGATGGATGAGATCGAGCTTTCCTGGCCTTATGTGTAGTTAGTACGGGCAGTAAACAGAGCAAAACCCAGTCAGCCACTAGGTCGGCTGGAGTTTACTGGTAGTCATTCCTGGCGATTAATCAGTGCCATAGGTGTAGCTGGAGCGGAAACTTCATCAGTAAAGTTCTGCGCCAGTTGCCCTGTAAGAACACGACCCACCAGCTCTTTAATAAGATCGGCGCTGTTTTCAGCACTAAGCCCATCAGAACACATGTACCCGAAGAGGTCAGCAACTTCAGATCCAAAGGCATTGGCGAATTCAGCTGCGCCTTTATTGGATCTAGCCCAGGTGTTCAGGGTTTGAGTTGAGGAGGTGGCTTGGCTCATGGATCAATTCCTGTCAAGTCTTGCCGACTTGGATTTCATGCGGTATTAGTTTGCCCGGATTTTCTGTGTGCGTCATGGCAAAAGCGACTTGCTTTACGCCAATAGCGCCTGGATTTATGGCTTTGGCGAGAGAAAAACAGGTCAAATCGGATAGGTTTTGGGGTTGACTTCTGAGGGGATTTATGAGTGAGGCTTGCCTGGGCAATTTTCGGGCCAAGCAGGACACAAAATTGGACATTGGACAGGCTGAGATCCACTGGTATGACTGGTGTCCAAAATCTTGCGCCCCTGTGGTTATGACAGATACGCAAGAGCTGTATAAAAAAATACTAGAACTCTCGGGGCTCAATTCTCAAGAAGGG
>Ga0160422_10002143_pt1 | contig 12362 bp, 7 predicted proteins | sample Fk160mmetaG_FD_108192 | JGI IMG/M metagenome (GOLD analysis project Ga0160422, IMG submission 108192) | Marine microbial communities from the Central Pacific Ocean - Fk160115 60m metaG | ecosystem: Environmental > Aquatic > Marine > Oceanic > Photic zone | place: The Central Pacific Ocean...
AGTTTGGTATTGGTTATGATTTAGCAACAATACTACCTTCTGTTGGAGCAGACTTAGCATCTACTTATTTCTTAGCAGGTCCATTAACTAAAGGAGCTAAAGCTTTAGGGGTTGGTAAAACATTAGACAAAGGTGTTGCTAAAGATGTTGCTCTTAAAAAGATTATTTCAGATTCTGCACTAGACTCTAAGAAAACTCCGTTAGCTATAGGTCGTTTCAATGAGCAAACAGCACAGAAGTTTGGTATTACTTCTTCTTTGTTTTTAACTTCTGCTAACAGATCAGCAGGAGCTACCTACGCTTCTATCTATAACTCTTTGCCAGAAGATATGAGTCATGAAGAAAAACATGACAAAGCTTTAGGAGCTGCTTTTGCAAGAGGTACTTTGACTGGTGTTATAACTTCTGGATTTTCTGCTTTAGGGGCAGGTGGTTTAGAAAACATTGTAGCTAGAGGAGCATCTTTTAGGCAGTTTAAAAATGCTATAAACAAAGTTCCTAATGTTGCTTTCCAAGCAAACGATAGAACAACTAAACAATTATTAAGAAACGTTATTGCCAAGCAAGCTGCTGAGTTATATAAGAAGGAAGCAAACTCTAGCTTAATTAAAAAAGCATTAGGAAGTGCTGCTGCGGAAGGTGCTGAAGAAGGTCTTGATGAGTTCATAGGATCTTTTGTAGACAGTGCTGTATTGAATGAGTTTGTTCCTATGAAGGAGCGTATCAATCAAGGTCTTTATGCGGGTGGGTTAGGAAGTATTCTAGGTGGTACTATGACTGTTGGGTCAGAAACTTTCTTTGGCCCAGACAGGTTGATAAAATCAACTAATGTAAAAAGTGAAGAGAACAAAAAAGTTCTTGCTGTAGATAAGGCGATAGATCAAGCATCACAAGCTTTAGATGAAGCAGGTTTAGTTATTAGTTCAGAGCAACTAAAAGAATATTTAAAGACTACTGACACGGATGCTCAAGCTACTCCTCCTGCCGTTGATGAGGCTGTTGACGAGTTCGGTGATGCTGTTGATCAATTTGTCGGTGATACCAAAGAGGGTTCCGATGTATCTATTGAAGAATCAAGTAAATCCATATTCACTAATTTTGGCAAAAACTTTACTAAAGAAGACGTAACCGATTATATAAATGGATGGGCTCCCACTAAGATTAAAGAAGACATATTTATACAATATGTTGATGGGAAACTTCCTGACAACAACCCAATGAGGGTTGGAATCAATGCTGGTACAACTGATAACCCAAATATTGTTTTACAAGTAGACACAGAAAAAGTAACCACTGCTCTCAAAGACTTAAAAACTCATAAACAGCGTAAAGCAGCTTTAGATGCAATGCTTGCACATGAGTTTGTTCATCTTAGTGAGAGCTCTATGTTAAAACAAATGTGGAGGAAAAGGTCTTCTCAGGAGGAAGATCTTAACTTTATTGAATTCTCTAAAAGAAAACTTTCTGAAATATATGATTCTTTGGTTGCTGACGAAGAGTCTAAAAAGCTTTTAATAAAATCTGTTGCAGCCTACAAAGGTTTAGCTGAAACCGAAGTATCTTTACCAGGCGAAGCTCTAACACAAGAGGAAATATCTAGCGGTAAATCTTTCACAATGGAGAAAGATGAAATTGTATCAGAGTTTACTAGACAATTTATTGGGAGTAATAGGAAAAACAAACTTGAAGACATTGTAGAAAACAAAGATCTACTAACTCATTTCCAATCTCTTGTTTCACACGTAACTAGCTTCTTAGATACTGATACTAGTGTTAAAGACAGATACTCTTCTTTAAATGAGAATGTTTCTAATTATCTAAATGATATAGAAGCAGCTTATATAGGAGTACTAGAAAAGTCTTTGGGAGCAAGATTTAAAGAATTTGATCCAAAAAAAGTTCCAAACATAAAGCAAGAAGCTATCGAGGAAGTTGAAGAAGATATTGTTGAGGAGACAGTAGATCCTCAAGACACTCTTTGGTCAGAAGCTAATAAAGTTGCTAACAGAAAACTTTCTAAAAGAGGAGTAAGAGAAGAAACAGAAGCTAAAGCACAACAGGCTAAAATAGACAAGGTTGAAGCCTATCTTCTTTCTGACCCTAAAATGCAAGAGAGCATTCCTGGGTTCAATCGTGATATACTTAATCTGATTAAGTCTAAATATGAATCTGTTTTAGATTCTAAAATAGCGAAATCAGATTCTAAGGCTTTTACATTTCCAGAAATATCTGACCGTAATGGAGAGAACTATGTGGATGGCAATACTGTAAGGACTATAAAAGAATTAATAATTGATTCAAAAAGACCTGATCTAAATGGGGTTGGTCAAAACAGTGACTCAACAGATGTCTTCTTAACTAAAGTTTTATTAGAGCTAGGTACTAATGTTACTACAGAAACACAATCTGCTGAAACAATTATAGAAAATAACCCTCCTTCTAAAATATTTAGAGTTGAGTCTAAGCGAGTTGTTAGACCTTTAAATAACAAACAAGCTGATAAAACTTCTCAGTTTACTGAAGAAGCTAACGAACTCCTTGAGGAGGCAGATATCCACGTAAAAAATCTAAGGCGTAATTATCGTAAAGGTAATTATGGCACATATGGTGCAACAGAACTTGCTTACGAAGAGATTAATATTGGTCTTACAGAAGAAGGGGAAAGAGATATAAAAGCATCTCCTGAGGAGATACGAGATTTTATACGATCAGGCAAAGTAAAAAAAGGTTGGTTTAGTGGGGGTGCTGCCGATGATATTACGCAGGGTAAAACTGCTGAAGAAGTAGCTGACTATATTATATCTACAACTAACAATAGGGCACATGCCTATTTACTTAACAGGATAAAAGGATACCTCGAAGGGTTTGTCGTTAAAGCTCCTGTTGTAGGAGATAGATACCTAAGATCAGCTCATCCTAGCAGAGCCAAAGGGTACGCTGCCCAAGATCTTCTAAGTTCTCCTGAAGCAGTGGATATCTTTAAAAGAAACGGAGGCTATTCTTCTTGGACTCCTAGAAATATTTATATTAATGAGCGAGGACTAAGCTCAGAGATTATTACTCATGAGCTAGTACATGCTGCTACTGAAGCCAGACTTAGTGCAGGTTTGTATGATGCGGATAAAGATTCTGATTTATATAAGAATGTTAAAGAGCTTGTAGGTCTTGTAAAAGGAACAGTAGGGAAAATCCCTCCAAAGTTTAAGCCCCTTATAGATAAAGGAGCTAAGTTGGGAGACTTTGATTATTTTAGTTACACTTTAAATGGTCGGATCGTAAATGAGGGGAGGCCCTCTGATACAACTATAAGTGAGTTTGTTGCTCATGGGCTATCTAACGTAGAGTTTCAAAATTTCTTAAAGAGTGTACAAATAGAAGGGGAGCCTGATGGGCTGACTAAATTTGTTTCTTTCATACGTAAAGTATTAGGTATACCGAAAAGTCAAAACAATGCTTTATCAGAACTTATAAGACTGACTGATAACGTACTTAATACTCCTAAAGATGCCGCTACTATGAGAGCGGAAAATGGGCAAGTAGCTTCTTGGTTCACAGGACCACAACCAGACCCTTATGACGTTTATGAGTTAGCGTTCCCTGCTACTCCTCAAAGAGGAGCAGGAAAATTTCCAAAAGAACATATTATTCAAAAAAGATTAGAACAAGGAGCTAAACTATTAGGATCTTCAGGTGTCCCAGAAAACATTGAAGAGATAGCTTCAGATTGGCCTAAAGTAATGTTGTCTCACACTAACATTACTCTTGGAAGAAAGAGCAGAATAGAAGGTAATGCTGTTTATGACCCTGAGTATCCAGCGGGTGTAATGCCATACGCATTAAAGTTTGCTTTACCTAAAAAGAAAGAGGTAAAATATAATGCTTTTAATGTTCGTTTGAAAAATGTTGGGGTTCAACTAGATAAATACAAAGCTTTTATTGATGGGGATAAGTTTAAAGTTCCAGAAGAAACAGAAGAAACAGAAGAAATGTCTGTAGAGTCTGTTCTTAATTCTATCAATATACAGCTAGGTAGAAAACAAGAAAAAGTAATACCTATGAATGATTTTCTTCTATCGAATCCTTCGTTAAAGGGTATGGATACAGTTCCTAAAGGAACTATTGTTTATGCTCAAGGAGCTAAAGAAGTTCTAGGAGGCCCTACAGGAGATCTTGTTTCTTATAATGAAGACATAGATTTGAACCAAGAAATTTCTTCAGGAGAATGGTCAGCAATAGCTTACAACCCTGCTCAAGGGAATTACTTTTACAAAGTTTCAGGAGATGAAAAAAATCCTGTTTTTGAAGTTGATCAAAAATTTGTTGGAGCTGAAGAGATATTAATGGTTAGTGATTTAGGGAAGCAACCAGGAGAAGGAGCTAATCATGCTCTTTTAGTTAAGAATGCAAAGTTCAAAAAACTTACGGCTGCACAAGTAAGTGAAGAATCTTTTTCCAAAAAACTAGAGTCTAATTTAGCTGATAAAGAAGCGAAGATACTTATTAAAGCAAAGTTTACAAAACCTCAAAAGGCTCGTGCAAATGATCTTGTTTACAGATTATTTGAAGAAACAACTGAAGTATTTGACTCACCTGACTTAGACCCTATTTCAGTTGAAGAAGGATTCATTAAAACTAATGAAGTAGCATTAGTTAATGCACTAGCTGATTATAGGAAAACAAGAGGGGAAGACATTTCTTTAGATGGTTACCTAGAATCTGAATTTGCAATCAAGTCTATTGAGGATGGATTCTTAATGGACTACCCTGTTGAATCCTTCGCTGATTTAGGAATACCAAATAAATACTTATCTTTTATTTCTTCTGAAAACGTTCCTTTGTTTGGGCCGGATTCTTTGTTTGCAGAAGACGCAATCGCAGATGAAGAAGTTGTTAAGAGTATTGTTTCTAAAACTATCAAAAAACTTACTGCTGAAGCAATTAGTGGTAAGAACTATAGTGATTCTTTAGCTATCATCGGAGCGTTTCCAAAGTTAAAAGAGATAGCAATGGCATCTTTGGATACCACTATTGAAACCTTAACAGCTAACCTTGATCCAGACTTAACTTCAGATGTGGATAAAGAGATTGCTTTAAAATTAAAAAGATTAGGTACAGCAAGGACTCATCTACGAAGGAACTTATCTTCACAAACAACTCCTCAAAAAGTTATTGTATATAACGGAGGAGCTACTGCTGAAGCAGGGCTGGAACAAATAAGAAATATTGTAACAAAAGAGCAAGACCCGCAAGCTTTAACAGACATTGAAAAAGAATTTAGAACATTAATTGAAGTACCTATAGGTCAGCTAGGTTCTTACACTAGCCCTATTGAAGGTAAATCAAATTGGATCAAAACTCTTTGGTCTTGGTTCACTGGCTTAAAAGATCCTAGGTGGAAAAGGGAAATGGAGCGGAGAGAAAGCTTCATGAATGGTATCCGTACAGAAGCAGAATCATACATAGGGCAAATAGAAAGACTTGTTAAAGAAGGTTGGGGAGGATTCACTACAGAAATAAATACTTTATTAGAACAAGCTACTGGAGAAAGAAACAACCTAACAATAAGTGAAGAGATTGATGCAGCACTTATTACTGAGAGAGATGCTGCTAAACAAGAAGCCCTGAATTTAGAAGACCCTAAAGAGGCGTTCAAAGTTATTGCCCAGGCAGATAAGGACTATGAACTATTGGTTCAAAAAGAATTGAACAAAGTCCGTCAAGAGACTCGTAGAAGAGTAAACGCTGCTTTAGATAAGATAAGTGAGAAGTCTCCTGAATTGGCAGAGACAGTTAGAGGATTAAGATATAAGATAACTTCTTCTTCTAGGTATGTTTCAGAGAAGCTATCTGAAGTAGATCGTGAAGATTACAAGGACATAGAAGCACGGTTCAGTGCTCAAGAAGGTTTTTACTTAACAAGAACTTATAGAATTTTTGAAGATCCTTCTTGGAGTAAGTTCCTTTATGATAAAGATGATCCTAGAGCAAAAGCAATACGACTTAATGCAGCTAGGGAAATGTTTAAAAAACAGCAAGAAGATATTTTATCTGAGCAAATAGTATCTTTAGACAAAGAAGCCTATAAGAATAATGCTGTTGAGTGGTTATCTAAATCAGAAGCTGCTAAGAGAGAAGAAGTAGGAGCTATAAAAAGTTTAGATGAAGTCCTAAAAGAAAAGGGCATGACTGAAGAAGACTTTTTAGAAACTGTCTTTGAAAGTAATTTCGCTCGTTATCAGGAGGATCAAGGTCCAGATATTCTTAAAAGGAAAAAAGATGTTCCTAAAGCAATAAGAGTTGCTTTAGGTGAGATCCCTGACGGAACTTGGAACATAATTAAAACCTATGAAAAGGTAAGTTATCTCGCTAACCGAATAGCTATTGATGCGAACTTAGAGAGATTAGGTAATCCTAAAAATGAAGAAGGAGAAGAAATAGCTAGACCAGATCAAAAGTGGTTGCTTACAGAAGAAGAAACAATCGAATTAGGTTTAGATAATTATGAGCCTATTGATCCTGCTTTAAAAGCAAATGAAGGTGATAGGTATAGTCCTTTACTAGGTAAAGGTTACTTTGCTTCGCCTGAAATGATTGAGTCTATTAAAGAGACACGGGCGTTCACTCCTGAACCATCAACATTGGGTGAAAAGATTAGAGCTAAGATTGATAAAGGTGTCCGTAAAACAATAGGTCTTTCATTAGGTGTTAAGACATTAACTAGTTCTACATACTATGTGAGGAACGTGGTTGGTAACACAACTTACTTTGCTTTATCTTTAGGTCTGCCACCAGGCACAGGGATGAGCAAAATTCTAAGCTTTAGAGAAGGTAAGGTTAAAGGAGAGTTAGCACGGGCTGTTTTAAATCCTAAAGAAGTTGATGAGTACATTAACAAACTTGTAAAAGATGGTGTGATTGAAAGAGAGTTCTCAGTAGCTGTTTATGAAGACATGCTTCAAGGAACAATCAATGAAGAAAGTTTAGAAAAAGAGACTTTTGAAATCTTAGATAAGATCCAAAAAGAAAATGGATTAGAAACTATAGAAGTAGATAGTGACAAATCTTTACTAGAGACACTTAAACACGCAGCAAAGAAAGGTTTAAAAGTATCGAAGAAGCTTGAAAATAGATTGCAAAAATTATCTTTGGCATCGGACTCATTCTACAAAATAGCCGTGTACGAATATGAATTAAGCACTCTTAAAAAAGCTAGAAAATACGACGAAGAGAGTGGAGTTGATACTGGATTCAGAGGTAAGTCTGACAGAGAGCTTGAGTTGATGGCGATTGATAAGTTAAAGAAGACTGCTCAATACTTTTCTCAGAACATGCCTGGTACAGAAGGATTTAGTAGATCCTTTGCAGGAGCTTTAGTTGCTCCTTACTACAGATTTAGAGTAGAGGTTGGTAGAATAATGGTGAATAATTCTAGGCTAGCCTACAATGAAATAAAATCAGAAAACCCAATCATTAAGAAAAGAGGATACCAAAGGGCAGCTGGAGCTGCTACAGTTGGGGCAATTTCAACTACAGCTACGTTTGCTGCTGAAGCTGCCTTACTACTATTCGCATATGGTTTAGGTCACAGACCTGCTGACTTAACTGACGAGGAAAAAGAAGCACTTCAACTTAGTGTCCCGCCATACTTGAAGACACATACTTTCTTATACACTATAAAAGATGGGAAGTATCATTCATGGGACTTAACTTATCTCAATCCTTATTCAGCTTATTTAGACTCTGTTCCAACATTCCAACGTGCTCTTAAACGAGGCGAGAGTATTTCTTCAGCATTAGTAGAGAGTTCGCATGTATTGTTTACCGCTCCTTTCCTTGAAGGTCAGATAGCAACTAAAGCATTCTACAATGCATTAAATAATAAGAACTCAAAGGATGAGGCTATTTACTTTGAGCATGATGACGTTGGTACTAAAGCTGCTAAAAGTATAGCTAGTGTTCTGAAAGAAGCTTATGGAGCTCCAACTTACATGAGGTTGAGCGAAAATATTAAAGGCATGATGAGTGATGACCCCACATATACTATGGGTAAATTACTGAAGGATGAACTATCACCTCTGAAATCTTATGAGATTAAACCGCAGACTGCCTTGTACAACTTTACTAGACCTATGGAGCAGGATAAGCTAGCTATGCGTAAAGCACTTAATAAACTAGCTACCTCAAAGCCAGTGTCTGATGATGAACTTAGGAGCGTTATAAAAGGACTTAAAAATAGCTATGGTAGATTAGCTAAGAGATACAAAGATCATTCTCCTAGCTTGTTAAAAATTGGTGCTACTGTAAACGACATTAAAAAGAATGGAGAGGAACTCTTTACTAAAGAGGGGTATAAAAACCTTATGCAGTTGAATGCCGTTCCCGCTTTATTCTTTAGCGACAGGATGAAAGAAGTATTAAAGAATAGTTCTAACCCAGAAGTACGAGCAAGACTAGCTAAAGCTGCGGGTATTCTTTTAGAAGAAACTAACAATGGGTTTATCCCTCTTGATTAAAGGGATCACATGGTGATCAATGTAGGAGGCGAACAGAAGGATGAACCCCCTTGTTGCAGGATCTCCCTGCACTCTACATCCATGTGATCCAAATTGTTAGACGTGTTCAGCGTCTTCCCATAGGACAATACACTTTAGACACTCTGTAAGAGTTTTACAATTGTTTATAAAAGATAAATGATATTCTTCTTCTTGCCATATTCCCCAATAACCTTCAATAGATCCTTTGACATCTTTAGGTAAGTTCCGTGCATTTGGAGATCTTGTGTCCTCTACATAGTAGATATTGTCGAATTCATCTTTTACTTTATATACACCTTTGGCTTCTTTTTTTATTATCATATTTGTTTTACTTTAAAATTAAATGCCTCGCCACCTGCCCTCCACAAACAGATGACGAGGCTCCCCTCACCTTGCCGATATGGCAAATTATTTCTTACGTTTATAACTACATCTTATTGTATGATTATAGAATTTGGCTATTTGTCGAGCTAATTTTTTAGTAGGAATGTTTCTCTCAGTTAGTTTTGGAAACTTAACAAAGTACAGTGTGAAAGTCCCATCAGATTCTTCATACAATACAGCAGGTAATGTTTTTGGTCTAGGCATTAAACCTCCTTACTAAAGTTACAAATGCTTTTTCTGCAACCTGTGGTACAACCCCGTTGCCTAACAATCTTAGTCGATCCACTCTGTTGGCAATTGGGTCCACCCCACAGGTAGTCCCATCAATTGCTCCACCCAATTCGCATTGAGTTTCTTCCCTGTGTTGTGCTGTACTTGCTCCCCCAAGTTGCTCTTGCCCCTGTCTGTATGGGCTGCTCTGCTGTCCACCTCCTTTGGAGTTCCCCACAACAACTCTCGGTTCTTCCCACTCTTGTTGGGCTTCGCCTGGTCGTGAAGGCCAGCTTTGGATAATCCTTTCCTGTCCTTGTGAAGCTTCTCCCTCTGCACTTTCTGCCCATGTACTTCGGGATGGTTGCTCAGTCCTAGCTGTCCATAGTTCGGGTTGTTCCCAATCTTCCCTCCCTCTGCTACTGTTGGTGTCGGCCAATTCTCGTGCGTCTCCACTGCGTCTCTTAGCTTCGCTCCAAACCATTGGTCGCTCTTCTTTCTCTTGCTCCTGAACCCTTTGTCCGTTAGCTCCGTCTCGATCCTTCCCCCCTCTGCATCCGATGTCCTCGCTGTCGGCCAACTCAACATCTCTTGTGCTTCTACTGCGTCTGGTAGTAAGTTTCTGAACCGCTTCTTTTGGCTCTCTACATTGTAGTATCCTTTCCAATCCCTCGCTGCTGGAGTAGGCCAGGATGAAGACTCGCTTTCTCTGATGAGTTGCTCCGACTTCAGACGCTGAGAATATTCCCGCCTCTGCGACGTAACCCACTTCTTCCAACGATCTGAGGACATAGTGGAGAACTGATTCTCCATCGGCTGTCTTGCAACTGATGATTCCTTCGACGTTTTCGAGGAACAAGACAGTGGGTCTACACTCTTTGATTCCTTCAAGGATGTAGGGGAACAAGTGTCTTGGATCTTCTGTTGCTTTCTTGAGTCCTGCTCCTGAGAAAGGTTGGCAGGGGAACCCACCAGACATGATGTCAACGCATCCACGAAACTTTCCGAATGGGAATCTTTTAAGGTCCGTGAACACAGGTGCTGGATGAATTTGGTTCGCTTCCATCTTCGCAACCAAGTTGCAGATGGCGAAGGTTTCGATTTCAACATGAGCGATTTCTCGCACATTAGGGAGAACTCTTCTGAGTCCACTTCCGATTCCCTCGTAACCTGAACAGAGGGATAGGTGTCTGATATATTCTTTGGAATTATCCACATTATTTGCTTTCTATTTTTTTTAGGTTTATTTGTTATCGTTGTTGAGGATCTCATTGAAGAATGCATCTGCACGAGTCTCCTCTTCACTTTCAAAAAGGATTTCATTTAATCCTTTTTGTTTTATTCCCATAACTCTCCATATGTTTTTGTTTGTATTAAACAAAAGGGCTATGGAGTTATAAGGATAAAATTCAACATTTTTTATTTGTATTACTGTTGACATTTTTCTTTTTGATTCCGTTTGATACAGAGAAAAATCTGCATATTAAAAACAATAAGATCAAATAAAATATTATTGCTAACCACCACATTATTCTACCCTCTCTAATATCTTATCAATGACAGGCTGGTAATGATCCAACTTGTCTTCGATCTCTTTGATCTTGCGGTATACAATACCTTGCTTCCTGCCATAATGTTTGGCAGCACTCTCTGCTGTCTCTCCTTCTTTGGTCATCAGGTACATGCCTAACGTAGCCCAAGAGGTGACAGTGTGCTTGCGACTTGTCTCAAGTTCAATCATAGATTTACCTGAGACATCCACAATCGCTTTCTTTATTGCTTCTATCCTTTTACTATTTACTAGTCTCATAATTTATTATTATTAATTTTATACTATTTGTCAACTATTACTAGCTTCCAACTTATCTTTTAGGGTTTGTAATATACTCCTCGCAACATCCACATCAGTGGTTGCTTCCAAGAAGTTCGGATGTTCTGTGATGAATCCAGTTAGAAGAATGATCACTTGACCTAAGGTGCTAGTAATCATTCTCTCTGTGTCATCAGGCTTACTCAATTCCTTATCTAGTTTAACTAGTAAGGCGGTGATATCCTCATACGTTTCTCCGTGTTGCGGGAACGCTTGAACAAAGTCATCAAGGATCTGTTTTAAGTTTCGTTTCTTTGTCATGTTAATGAATTCCAATTGCTATTGGTATGTTATTAAATGATTCTAACCCACACGCATGGCCTTTAGGAGTACATGCGTCGCAGGTTCCTGGGCAAACAAACACTCGCTTACCTACTGCTTCTCGCACGGCTCTCGTGTACTCTTTCGTCTTGTACCCTGCTTTTGCAGCAATCTTGCTAATGGTTACGGCAAGATAATCACCTCTTGAACAAGGTAACTTCATCATCCTATCCCGCTTACGCTTGCTGTATTTACTTCCACTAGAAAGGTTGAGCCTGTAATTCTTTGGGAATGTTTGACCTGAATCAAACCAATCTAGAAATAAGTCCCAACTTTTACTGTAACCATAAACCATGATATCTGGACGTTGCTCCAACATCTTGAACCAAAAGGCAAGTACTCTTGTGCTGTGAATATCTCCATCAACATACAGCCGTACCCAAATGTTTTGTGGTAAGCTCATCCACTCACGTTCAATGGCACAGAGATCATGGTTCAGTAACCACAGGTTCTGTGCTTGTCTGAAGAAGGCAGCAGGATACCGCCATGCTTTCAATGAGTAGCAGAACTTCCCACACTCTCCTTTACCAGGGCAAGTGACTAGTGGAAGCACTGACCATGTTTTGAAGGATAACTTCTTGTTACCATCTGCAAACACAGAGAATTCTGGTTTACCTGTATCTAAAAAGCGTTGAAACTTGTGAGCGTGATAAGCCCACGTTCCAACCTTTGTGATGTCCCCAAGGACGTTTTCGTCTAGCCATTGTTGTAACGGCCATGCTTTGTCTTCAGTCTGCACCATCTGTGCAAACTGCATTGCTTGCTTTCTTTTCATAAGATTATTCTATGCAAATATGTTTTTGTCTGGACCTTCCCACTCGTTGGTTTTTCTATTCCATTTTGATAATGGCGTTACCTTATAAGTTCCTTTATCAATACTTCCCTCGTATTTGAATTTCTGTTTATTCTTTAGTGAAGTACTTATACTTACTATTTCCTTAAACCAAGGGTTAGCTCCAAGGGTGTCTAGGATTCTCCCAAAGTCTGGAAGACCTTCGTCATCTTTACCGTGTATTTGCTCATCTATGTCTCTAATTAGAGTG
>Ga0160422_10002145_pt1 | contig 12355 bp, 7 predicted proteins | sample Fk160mmetaG_FD_108192 | JGI IMG/M metagenome (GOLD analysis project Ga0160422, IMG submission 108192) | Marine microbial communities from the Central Pacific Ocean - Fk160115 60m metaG | ecosystem: Environmental > Aquatic > Marine > Oceanic > Photic zone | place: The Central Pacific Ocean...
ACCGCGGAATAGAGCGTGCGGATATTAAGTAAGGCAGTTTGGAGTAATTTGTCCTCCTCAGGGGTTCTGTTGCCAGTTGTTTTCAGTTCCAGCATCTCAAGCGAATCCAGCACTGAGCGAGCCGCCTTACCGTTAACCTCCATCTTTCCACTGACGGGATTTGGAACTTTCCCGAGGAACATCCCAGCATTCTGAGCTTGCAGGAGGACGAAATCAGCGAAGCGTTGGTCGTTTTCCATGTCGGACTGAAAAGATGGTGAACTTTTCTTTTCTCGAATGCGAGTTGTTACCGATGCGGAGAACGCCCCGGAGAAGAATTTTAGACCTGATCCAAGTTGATTTCCGGACCGACACTGACAACCACTGGCTTCCGCCCAAAGTATTTTTGGGCCGTATTCATAATATCTGTGCGGCTCAGCGCCTGAATTTTCTCGGCGTGTGCAAGGTGATGAAGGGGGCCCAGGCCGAAAAGTGTATTCAGTGCGCATACCTGGGCCATGGAGTGGTTGCTCTGGTTCTCGAGGGCGTCTCCTGCGAGGACACTGGTCTTGGTATGATCCAGTGCAGCATCTGGAATGCCTTCCTGGGTAAGTTGTTCAATCTGGGCGAGAAGCTCCTCTCGAGCGAGGGCCGCCTTATCTGGCGCGGTGCCAACATAAAAAGCGAAGAGGCCTTTCCCAAACCCGAGAAACTGTGTGGCATTCACATAATATGCGAGGCCCAGTTCTTCCCGCATCCGGGTGAAAAGTGGACCGGCCATATTAGAGCAATATTCGTGAATCACCTCAAGGGCGGGAATGTCTCCGGATGTGATGTGAGCTCCAGGATACCCGATCGCAATGACGGTTTGCTCCTTGTCAAGGTAATGGGTGATTTCTGTGGAAACCGGTTCGTTTAGTTCTGTTCCAGCTTCGTCGCTTTTCCGCCCCTGAGGGAGACCGGCGAAGGCTTGCTCGCACCATTCTACAGTTGCTTCAGGGTTGATGTCTCCGAAGACCGCAAGAACGCCATTGTGACGAGTGATGAATTGTTGATGGTGGTTCTCCAGCATCTCTCGATCGATATGGTCGAGCGATTTCTCGGTTCCGAGTCGAGGTAGCCCGTAATCGTGGTAGCCAAACAGATTTTCGCGGAGCAGCTGAAAGGATGTCTTCAAAGGGTCTTGAAGGCTTTCAAGGAGGTCTGCCCGCTGAATCTCCTTTTCCCTTCCAATAGATCCTTTTTCAAACGCAGGCGCGCAGAGGGCTTCACCGCTCAGACCAAGAATGGTTAAGAGATCCGGCTGAAGACAAAACGAGGAGATGATGCTGGTATTATTGCCAGCGCTAGCCCGAATATTCGCACCCAGAGATTCGATTCTGTCGGCAAATTCTCCTTCAGAATGATTGCGAGTGCCCTTTGTAAGGAGGGAGGCATGTAGGATATTGATACCGCAATTTTCAGGGGTTTCTACATTACGCCCAGTGTGGAATACACCCTGAAAACTCACCGTAGGAACCTGGGGATCTGGCCGGAGCAGAAGAGTGAGGCCGTTTTCCAGCAGGTGCGTGGTGACCTCTGGCTTCTGTCCTGCTGATCGAACCGTGCTGGTAACCGGTGATGTTCTTTCCGGATCTAGGGAGGTGATAGTTGCCTGGGCGGAGGAAAGGTAGCGCTGGGAAACTCGGAGTAGATCTTCGGGGGTAATGTGGTCGAGGCTCACCAGATAGTCGCGAGTAAAATTAAGGTTTCTGGCTTCGTGCCAGTTTGAGGCAAGGTCAGTGGCTCGCCCTGAAGCTGTTCCCAAGGTCTTGAACTGTTGTGAAACAATCTGACGGCGTGCTTTATCCAGTGCGGATTGAAGTTCGCTTCCGAGAGTGGGGGTGAGTTCCTCAAGAATAGATTTTTCGAGTTGGTCACGCTTTTCGAAATCCACTTCTGCCGAGATGCTGAACATGCCCGGTCCGGTGGCCGGACTCCATGCCCATGCCCCCAGATGATGGGCAACGCCCTCTTTTTCGTGAAACCGTCGGTAGAGATACGATGAACGTCCCCCACCAAGGACGCCGGCGAGTAATTCAAGAGCGGGAGAGTCAGGGTGATCGAGGCCAGGAGTCTTCCAGGCGAGGGTTGTCTTACTCACCGGAATTTGAAACGGCATCCGTGCCTCGCGCTGTCCAATCTGACGTGGTTCGCCGGATATGATACTCTGTTGAAGCGGTCTGAACGGGACATTCCCGCTCAACTCCTCGAGGGCTGCAAGTGCCTCAGCAGAATCGAAGTCACCCGATAAAACAAAACAACAATTAGAGGGGCAGTAGCGCCCGCGATGATACGCTACCATATCCTCAAAGGTCAGAGCGTCAAAATAGCTACGGTGTCCGATTACAGGATGTCGCCGGGGGTCATGCTGGAAAAAAGTCCGAAAGAGGAGTTCACTCGCTACCGAGTCGGGATCGTCTTTGCCCATATCGATCTCTCGCCGTATGACATCTCGCTCTGTTTCGAAATCGCTGGCTGGAAAACGAGGCTGGAAGACTAGTTCAAACAGAACATGGATAAACGTACTGCAGGATACGCTGGGACCATCAATGTAGTAAACGGTCCTGTCAAAGGAAGTATAGGCGTTCCATTGCCCTCCTTTGGCATTCACTTCGGTGGCCAGCTCCGCTCCAGAGAAGGAGGTCGTGCCCTTGAAGACCATGTGTTCGAGGAGATGCGAAATCCCACTTCCGACAAATTGGTTTTCGTGCTGACTACCGCTTGAGACCCAGCACTGAGCGGATACTACCGGAGCATTGGAATCCACCTGCATGATCACGGAAAGCCCGTTTGATAAAGTCTGGAGGGACGCGTTGGTTGCTGGAAATTGCATGCTTTTTGCGTGGGTGTTGAGAATTTTTCTGCCCGTGAGAAGAAGGTCAACGGGGATCTCTGCCCGATATCCGTCGCTAGCGCAGGTTTAGCAAATTCCCTTGGCGAGGGAAGACGATTTGCTAGAAGTGACCATGTCCAGGCCCGTTATAGCTGTCATCATCCTGGTTATTTTTCTCGGGTTGGCGGGTGGTGGTATTCTTGGGTGGATGTTCCTGAACAAGGATCGAGTGGCACTGCTTTCCTACCAGGTGGAGAAGGTGGATGGATTGAGTATGCAGGGAGTTGTAGCGACTGAAGAGAAGCTCCTGGAAAGCGAGGCGATCTTGAAAAAAGTGATTGCCAACCTGAATCTTGTCGATGAATGGCGAATGAATTCGGAAGCAGAAGCCATGGCTCATTTGAGGAAAAAGCTGATCGTGAAGGAAGAGCGTATCGGGAGTCGGATCCGGGTGCTTTACCGTGATAAAAAGCAGGAAAGAGCGTTTGCAATTCTCAAGGAGATCAAAGCCATCTACCCAACCTACCGTAGCCAGGCCGTTGAGAGGAACGAGTTGCCCCCCATCGTGCCAGTAAGCGCTGAGGAAGCCAATCGCTCTTCTTCAGTGGATCCTGTTCCCAGTACGCTCTAGATCTAACCCGAGGATCTACCTCCCTATTATTCGATTCCCGCCCTGAGAGGCAGGCTTATCGATGGGAAATCACGAAGGGTCAGGCCGATCAGTGCGCCGAATTCGTCTTCATATCGGTTATCACGGTGGAACAGTCCGAGCGAGATAACCCAGTTGTCGAAGGTGCGATGGACAGAGTATTGCTGATACTCGAGAACCTTGTCGTCAAATTCCCAACGGTGTTTGAACCCAACACTCCATTTCTCATTAAATCTATTGAAGGCTCCATACTCAAAGCGAATTGAGTCCTGCAGGATAGGGTGATCATTCAAGAAGCGGTGCCTCAGCGTCAGCTCAAGATTTTCACTGGGCATGTAGCGAAAAGAGCCGACGATCTCGGTGAAGTCGCCGACCTTGCTCAGGAGTGGAAATTGAGTTTCAAGCCCCATTTCCAGCCAGGGGACCGGGTGAAAGTAGATCTCATTGTAAAGGTTTGAGAATTCGCGATCAAATTCCGGATCTTCTTGAAACCAGTCGAGGTAGGAGTTGACGGACAACCATTCATGAGATCCCCCGTCTCTTCTTGTGAGGAATTGATTCCGGACCCCAAGGCGCAGGATGGTCCAGTCTGCGAGGTCATCAATGGCAGTAAAGCGACCAACGTTAAGGGGGCGAGGACGTGTGCTTGCGGTGAGTCGATCAATTCGGGGGAAACTTGAATCTAATTCGTCAGTCGCGATCCATGAAAATCCTACATATGGTTGGATGACGTGGAGAAGATTATCGAGGCCCAGTATTTTGCTCTGCACTTCTGGGAAATGCTGAGAAAACTTTGAGGATGCATCAATTCCGAGATAAAGGTGTCTCCGCTTTTCGCTTTCGCCGAGTCCGTCCACGGTGCTGTAAACCGTAGTTCCCACGCCGGCTCGGGGAACCAGATTGATGCGTTGATCAAGGCTAAAAGGCAGGGATACTTCCTGCCAGAAGTGGAATCGGGTATAGCCACGCTCGGCAAGAATGGTTTTTATCTCGTCACTTCGAGGGTCAACCGGATCGAGAGTCGTCACCTCCCTGGTGAGCTCGCGACGTGTAAAGTCGGGCAGTACTTCATTGTAGATTCCGGCGATAAATTGCCCCTCATGGAGTAACGGGGAGTTCAGAAATGGCTGACGGATCTGATCGAGGGCAAACTCGGGGAGGCGAGTATCAGTCTGGTAAAAGGAATTGGGACGGACCCTGCCCCAGAGCGTCATGAGATTGCGTCCTCTCTGGTGGGTGAGAGCGAGAATATTGTCCGGGGTTGGCTCTACCAGAAACGCGTCAGGGTCATAGTCCTCAAGGTAAAATCGATCGCTGAGGTAGGTCAGATCCGCATCCAGGTAGGTGTTTCCTCCGGTGATCAGGTTCCCCAGTTCAAGCCGATGCCGAAGTTGTGCACGGAAGCGATTCTCTGTAACCTTGTCACGTGGAATTCCACTACGATCCAATGTCGGTTCAAAATCATGGATGTGGTAGAGTTTGAGCCACCCGAGATTCGGATTTTCCTCCATTCGGGTGTCGGTGAGGTCAAGCCCAGTTCCTACTCCTCGTCTCGATAGCAGGTCGAGATGCCATTGTGAGAGAAGCCAAGCGTTTTCTCTCTCTCCGGTCACGAGGTCCTTGTCCCCACCCAGCATGAAGCCGTAGCGATTCAGAAGGTATGGCCCCCAATGGGAGCGGGCACCTGGCATGAATCGGTAGCCGAGGCCCACATCAAGAGTCTGGGAGAGGTAGGGAAGCCAGAAGACTGGCTTATCACCAGCGTAGAGTTTGACGTCACGGAAAATAACCTTGTCTCCGGGAATTACGGTGGTGTTGGCAGCTCGAAGCCAGAAATCTGGATCCTCAACGTCGTGAGTAGTAACACCAGCGTCCTCACCGAGGAATATGGTGCGCCCGTTTCTTTCGACCATTCGGAACTTTTCAGCCTCGAGAAGCATCGGATCCATGCCCACTCGAAGGCCGTCGCCTTCCAGTCTTTCCTCCTCATACCAGAAGGCCGCTGACTTTCCACGATGGAGCACTGAGCCCTGATAAATCGTTACGTTTCCGGTAAATCTGACGACCTTGTTGTTCAGGTCGATCACGATACGGTCCGCAAAAAGCTGGATACCATCATTAGTGCGACACTGCATGTTTCCTGCATAGGAAATGCGTCCGCTGGGAGCATCCCATCGGGTTTCATAGTCTTCACCAGTGACTCGAAAATTTTGAGGGATGGAGGGGGCGGCACCAAGGGGCTCGTGGGGCTTGCTTCGGTTACTTCCCTCCGGTATGGAGAACAATTCCGCTCCCGTCGGGGGTGGATCAATCTCTTGGGAAATACCACATGGCGAGGAGGCGACCAGAAGGCCACAGGAAAGCAGGGTAACAATCCGCGTCGGCAGAAGGTTGGTGTCTTGCTGCTTCCAGCCTGTCCCATGACGCGATGGCATGGGCCGATGGACTCTCATTAGACGGCTCGAAACAATCAAATTGTCGTCGAAATGGGCTGATTAGGGTAGGAGCAGGGCGGTAGTCGTCTGCTCCCGTTATTCCTCAGGAATGCCGGTCGTCGTGGATCCACAGGATCTATCCCCGGGAGATGCCACGGCGCTCAGGGCATGCGCGCCTTGTGGGAGAGCCCCTCCCTGTGGGGGCAATCCAAACAATGGGCACTCCCCATTGGGTTTGGCGGAAGTTGTCCTTGTTTCGTCACTCCTGCGCTGCATCCTGCCTCAAAACCTCGTGTCATGGCGGTTCCACAAAGCACCATAGCCCTGATCTATGATTACGATCAGACCCTGAGCCCCAGCTACATGCAGGATGAGGTCCTCTTCCCGGAGTTTGGTATAGATCCCGCTCAGTTTTGGAGCCGGTGTGACTCTTTGGTGAAGGAAAACCAGTGGGACGGCGAATTGGCTTACATGAAGTGCCTTCTTGATTATCTACAGATGGACGGAGTGACCAATGCCCGGCTCGCGGAGCTAGGGCGCGGACTTACATATTATCCGGGTGTGCCTGACCTCTTCGATGAAATCCGGTCAGCCGTTCTGCGGCCGGAGCATCACGCGGCAGGAGTTAAGGTCGAACATTTCATTATATCCTCGGGTCTCCGCGCTTTGCTTGAGGGCAGCAGTCTGGCGAGACATATGACCGCGATATTCGGATGTGAGTTCGGGGAAGATCATGAGGGCAAGATCAGCTTTCCAAAACGGACGGTTTCACACACCACGAAAACGCAGTTTCTGTTTAGGATCAATAAGGGCATGCTCAAGCATGGGGACGATGTGAACGATCATATGCCACCTGAGCTACGACCGATTCCCTTTGAAAACATGATCTACGTAGGGGATGGGCCAACAGACGTTCCCTGTTTCACAGTAATGAAGAGAAACGGAGGGCATTCCATTGCTGTCTATAATGCGCAGGATACAAGTGGGCGAAGTTTTCAGAAGTGTTATCAGTTGTGCACTTATGCTGACCGGGTGAAGCATATTGCTCCTGCGGATTATCGTAAGGGAAGCCACCTTCGAAATCTGCTGGAGGGAATGGTGAGAGAGACCGCAGACCGAATTATGGAGCGTCGCAGGGAAGAAAGGGACAACGCTACGGTTGCTGCGCCCGGGTTTTAATTTGCTTTAAGATCTTCCACGTTGGAATTGAACATCATGAAAGCAGAGACTCATTGCTGAAAGATGGCTGATAGAAACCACTATCATTTTATTGGCATATGCGGGACGGCGATGGGGGCTGTCGCCTCTGCGATGAAGTCCAGAGGGGTTAAAGTAACAGGATCTGACGAGAAGGTTTATCCTCCAATGTCGACCTTTCTAGAGAACTGTGGTGTGGAGATTTGCGAGGGTTACCGAGCTTCAAATGTGCCTGAGAGTGCAGACGTGATTGTTATTGGGAATACAATCAGCCGGGGCAATCAAGAGGCTGAGGAGGTCCTGAATCGGAAACTTCTCTACCAGAGTCTGCCGGAGGTGCTGAAAGAGCAGTTCCTTCGGGGAAAACGTAATTTCGTGGTGGCAGGAACACACGGCAAGACGACAACCGCGGCCATGCTTGCATGGGTGCTCAAAGAGGGAGGTCGTGATCCAGGATATATGATCGGAGGGATTCCTGCCAACCTCGGACAGGGAGCTTCTTTTACAGACTCTGAGTTTAACGTGCTGGAAGGCGACGAATACGACACCGCATTTTTCGACAAAAGATCAAAGTTTCTTCATTATCTTCCGGAACTCGCGGTGATCAATAATATTGAATTTGATCATGCAGATATCTACGGGTCGCTCGAAGAGATCAAGGTGGCCTTCCGGAGGCTTCTTAATATTGTTCCCGCAAGAGGGTTGGCTCTGGTCAATGGAGACGATCCCAATGTTATCGAAGTGATTGAGCAATCGCCTTGTCCCGTTAGGACCATAGGCCTGAGCGCGGGCTGTGAATGGAAGATTGAAAATCCTGTCTATCAAAGAGAGGGAAGCAGCTTCCGCCTTGCTGGGGAAGACTATTTCATTCCCATGGTAGGTGAATTCAATATCCGTAATGCAGCGATGGCAGTAGCAGGGGGGATATTTGCTGCTTTAAGTCCGGATCAGATCAGAAAGGCCTTCGCGAAGTTCAAGGGAATTGCCCGTCGCCAACAGCTACGCGGAGAGGTTCGGGGAGTGAGGGTCATTGATGATTTTGCGCATCATCCGACGGCGGTCAGGCTGGCCATTAAGGCCTTCCGGCAGCGTTATCCAGATTCCCGGATTTGGGCCATATTCGAGCCCAGGTCGAATACCACGAGGCGCAATATTTTCCAGGGAGAGCTTGCGGAGGCCTTGGCAGGTGCTGATCGGGCGGTAGTGCCGGCCATCGCCGATCCGGGAAAATTCGCTGCTTCGGAGAGGCTTGACCCAGAGCATCTTGTTCGGGACGTGGTGTCCCTCGGTGGGGATGCTGTGTATATTCCCACAGTAGCTGAGATTGCGCGTCACGTTGCGAAGCACGCCGAGGAGGGTGACGTTATCGCAGTTCTCAGTAATGGAGGATTTGGCGGGCTACATGGACTCTTGCTCTCAGCACTGGGAGAGAGATAGCAAGGGAGCAAGACCAGGAAGCTACCTTGAGCTCAAGGGAGAGGGCGCAGGCGACAGATTTGACCTAGTTTCAGGTAGCGAGGTCATCCTTTTCCCCCGCGAGGCGCCTGTTGAGCCGAATCGAGAGACCAAGTGCAGATATCTGTTTGATGAGCCCGTGATGTCTGGACGCGATCTCAGCCAGAGCAGGGTCGCGATGTTTCGCCAGAATGTAACGCCCGACCTCTGCAAAGAACCCGCTCATCTGGCCTTCAAGAGAGTTCAGTTCTAAGCGGTTCTGAGACAAGTCTCGGTTCGCTCTGCCCAGATTTTGATAGCTACCGAGGGTCTCACCGCGAATTGATGTGCGCTTGGTTTCGATCCGGCTTTCAATCTCCGAGAGAGAGCTTTCAGCAGTCTCGATTTCAGTGACCACGGCATTACGCCGCTCGCGCAGAGTCTTGAACTTCTTCTGAAGGCTGAGAAGCTCTTCCTTTGAGGAATCTATTTCGGGATTATCCCCGTATCCTTCCGCAATGAGGACCTCGAGCTTGGCCTTAATGCCCCCATGACGCCTTCGAATCGATCTGGCATCGGAAATAACAATTTCATGTTCCGATTTAAGACGCTCAACCACCTCTTTCATTTTTTCCCTCTCCTCCACGAGGGCTTTCGTGCGGTCAGCGACCATTCCAAGCAGTTCCTCCCGTTGATCCTGTGATTTTTGCAGGTCACCACTGGCGACCTCGATTTCGCTCACGAGCTCCTTGTGCTTCATCGACATGCGCCGGAGGCTCCAGTATTCTGCGGAGAGCTCCTCGACGTGCTCTGTTTCCTTCCAGGTAAGCTGGCCAAGAACCTCTTCCGCTTCCCGGAAAAGATGGAATTCTGTGGCTGCCTGTGTTGCATGACGTCTCCGCATTGAGATACCGAACGTCTGCGCGATACGCCAGATGAAGTAGCGAGACTGAGTCATTGTTTTCCAACACCCGCAGGGGACTTGATGTCCCATGCGATGGAGAGAGGGGGCTACTTCTTAAGATTTTTCTGCAGGTTGCTCACTACGGAGAAGTCTTCGAGGGTAGTAATATTTCCTGTCACTCCACCAGTGGCGACCAACTCCTTCAGAATACGCCGCATAATTTTTCCGGAACGCGTCTTAGGCAGGGCTGGAGTCAGGTGGATTTCATCGGGCCGGGCGATCGCACCGATAGTTTTAGCGACATGCCCCTTAAGATTTTTCTCTGTCGTTTTTGCAGCGCGAACTCCCTCCTTGAGGGTCACGAAGGCAACGACTCCCTGTCCTTTAATCTCGTGAGGACGGCCCACTACTGCAGCTTCTGCGACGTCGGGATGGGATACGAGAGCGCTTTCCACTTCGGCGGTTCCAAGTCGATGGCCAGATACATTCAGGACGTCATCGAGTCTGCCCACGATCCAGAAGTTTCCATCTTTATCGGTCCGAGCCCCATCCCCAGCAGTGTAGATCCCCTTAAAGTCGTTCCAGTAGGTTTTACGGTAGCGGCTTCTGTCGCCGTAAATAGTCCGCAGCATGGAAGGCCATGGTTTACGAATGACCAGTCGCCCACCCTCATCAGCGCTGCACTCATTCCCCTCGTCATCAAGAATTGCCGCGTCTACTCCGAAAAAGGGCAGGGTAGCGGTTCCGGGCTTGGTTGGAGTGCAGCCGGGGAGTGGTGAGATCATGATGGACCCGGTCTCAGTCTGCCACCACGTGTCGACTATCGGACAGCGCTTCGATCCAATTTTTTCATGATACCACATCCAAGCCTCGGGGTTGATAGGTTCTCCTACCGTGCCCAGGAGACGCAGAGAGGAAAGATCGTGCCGGTCAGGAAACTTGTCTCCGGCCTTGATGAAGGCCCTTATCGCAGTGGGTGCGGTATAAAATGTAGTAACTCCATATTTCTCGACAATATTCCAGAAACGACCGAAATCCGGGTAGTTCGGAGCCCCCTCGTACATGACCTGCGTGACCCCATTGGCAAGGGGTCCGAAGACGATGTAGGAATGTCCGGTGATCCAGCCGACATCTGCAGTGCACCAGTAGACATCATCGTCCTGCATATCGAAGATGTATTTACAGGAGGTGTAACTACCGACCAGATATCCCCCACTTGAATGCAGGATCCCCTTTGGCTTTCCGGTCGAACCCGAAGTGTAAAGAATGAAGAGAGGGTGTTCACTGTCAAACCCCTTTGGAGTGTGAGAGGATGATACCTTTTCGGCTTCCTTGTGCCACCAAACGTCTCGTCCCCGCCGCATGCTTATTTTTTCGCCAGTTCTCTGATAGACGATACAGCGCTTAACCCCTTTGTATTTTTTAAGTGCTTCATCGACGCTCTTTTTAAGTTCGACGATCTTACCACGTCGGTAGCCTCCATCGGCGGTAATTACGGCGGTGGCGCCAGAGTCTTCCAGTCGATCCACGATGGACTCAGCGGAGAAGCCCCCGAATACAACAGAGTGAACAGCGCCGATCCGGGCGCAGGCCAACATGGCAATAGCAGCCTCAGGAACCATTGGCATGTAGATCAGGACCCGGTCCTTGGCCTTGACTCCATTTGCCTCCAGCACATTAGAGAAGCGGCAAACTTCCTGATGAAGCTGGTGGTAAGTCAGAACCCTCTGGTCTCCGGGCTCGCCTTCCCAGATGATAGCGGCTTTGTTTTTCCGGCCGTTCGTAAGGTGACGGTCCACGCAATTTTCAGCCACGTTGAGCCGGGCTCCGGTGAACCACTTGGCGAATGGAGGGTTCCAATCGAGGACCTTTTTCCAGCTTTTCTGCCAGTGAAGCTCTTTGGCTTCGCGGGCCCAGAAAGAGGCCGGCCTGTCAATTGACTCCCGGTACATCCGCTTGTACTGGGCCATGCTTGAGACCCGGGCTTTCTTTGAGAATTCCCGGGACGGTTTGAAAACGCGGTTTTCGGAGAGATGGCTCTCAATCTTCTTACTCATGTGCCTGACTGGAAAGTTGCCGTCCCAAGGTGTTTACTCAACAGGATGACCGGTTGCAAGACGGGGAGATGGATCAGGCCTCAGTCGGAGGCTCAAGACTCAGTAACTCGACCTCGTGGTGCTCGAGGTAGCGCCAGCGGCCGGGACGCAGATCAGGGTCAGTGAGACGTCCAATCCTGATCCGAAAGAGCTTTTCGACCTCGTATCCAAGAGTTTTGAACATTTCGCGGATCTGTCGTTTAAGGCCAGTTTCCAGTATTATGGAGACCCGGCGAGGGGACAGCCTTCTGGCCGATTTTGCTCGGGCGTATCCTTCCGGTGTTTGAACTCCTGTTACGAGTTTCCTCAGGACTGCGTAATCGACTGATTTTGTCAGAGTAACTCGATATTCCTTTTCCACCTTATTGCTTGGATGCGTCAGGCGGTTAGCAAGATCCCCGTCATTAGTCAGAACCAAGAGGCCTTCCGAATCCCGGTCAAGCCGGCCCACGTGATTCAAATGGGAAAACTTTGGGGGTAGCAATTCATAGATTGTTGCTCTTGCCAGTTCATCGTGCTTCGAACACACATACCCTTTTGGCTTTTTCAGTAGGACCGTTGTCGTTCTTTTCGGAGAAACTCTTTTGCCTTCGACTCGCAGGATGTCGCCCTCCATCACGCGAGTGGCTGGGTTCATGCAAGCTTCCCCATTAAGAGTAACGCCCCCACGTTGGACCAGTGCGTCGCACGCGCGGCGAGATCCTAGTCCACAGGAGGCAAGGAACTTGTTCAGGCGGGTGCCCTCGGGCATGAGACGACTTTGTGACAGACAAGGCGGAACCCGTC
>Ga0160422_10002146_pt1 | contig 12355 bp, 6 predicted proteins | sample Fk160mmetaG_FD_108192 | JGI IMG/M metagenome (GOLD analysis project Ga0160422, IMG submission 108192) | Marine microbial communities from the Central Pacific Ocean - Fk160115 60m metaG | ecosystem: Environmental > Aquatic > Marine > Oceanic > Photic zone | place: The Central Pacific Ocean...
GTGTCATTTAGATAATTAAGGTCAGTAAAGGTAATCTATAGATGTAATAAATTAAATTATAAACCAATTAAATATTGAAGTAAAAAATACATATATTTGCAGGCATTGTTGAATTATTAATGAAAAAAATATATTGATTTATGACAAAGGCTGAAATTGTAGCAAATATTTCTGAAAAATTAGGAATTGAAAAAGTTGATGTGCAACTTACTGTTGAATCACTTATGAAAGAGATAATTGATTCATTAGAAAATGGTGAAAATGTATATTTAAGGGGTTTTGGAAGTTTTATTGTTAAAAAACGAGCGGAGAAAACTGCTAGAAATATTAAAAAGAATACAACCATCAAAATACCAGCTCACAATATTCCAGCTTTTAAACCGTCAAAGTTTTTTATTGATGGTGTGAAAACGAAATTAAAAATTAACTAAAAAATAATTTATGCCTAGCGGAAAAAAGCGTAAAAGACATAAAGTAGCTACTCATAAGAGAAAAAAGAGACGTAGAGCTAATCGTCACAAGAAGAAGGATTAATATACCAATCAATCTTCTTAATTATCATTAATATCAACTTAAGTTCTTTGAAAAATATTCATTAGCACGTTGTAATAATTGCTTTTACAACAGATGAATAATTGTAGTTTATATATTAATCAGCATTAATGCAAAAAAATGATAAAATGAATAAAGAATTGCTTATTCGTTCAAGTTCTAACAATGTTGATTTTGCCTTACTTAAAGACGGAAAACTTATAGAGTTTCATAAAGATAATGACAATACAAAATTTTTAGTTGGTGATATATATCTTGCTAAAATAAGAAAAACAATGCCTGCGCTAAATGCAGCATTTGTTAATGTAGGATATAAAAAAGATGCTTTTTTACACTATCACGACTTAGGTCCTAAAGTTTCTACCCTTCAAAAATTTATAAAGGGTATTAGCTCAGGAAAAATCAGAAATTTCTCTTTAAACAATTATAAATTTGAGGAAGAAATAGATAAAAACGGTGCTATTGCCGATGTGCTTAGTCCAAATCAATCTGTTTTAATCCAAATTGTAAAAGAACCTATCTCAACCAAAGGTCCAAGAGTTACCTCCGAATTATCTATTGCAGGAAGATTTTTGGTTCTTGTTCCATTTTCAAATAGAATTTCTATTTCTCAAAAAATTGAAGATCAAAAAGAAAAAGATAGACTAAAGAGGCTGGTAAAAAGCATTACGCCAAAAGGATTTGGTGTGATTATCAGAACCGTTGCAAAAGGTAAAAAAGTTGCTGAACTTGACAGAGATTTACAAAATCTTTACAATAGATGGATTGCGATGTGTAAAAAAATCAGGAAAGCAAATATTCCTAGTAAAGTCATGGACGAAATGAATATTTCATCTAAGATTCTTAGAGACTTATTTGATGAAAGTTTTACATCAATCTTAGTTAATGATGAAGCATTACAAATTCAAATAAAAGATTATGTACAAAAAATTGCACCAAAAAAGGAGTCGATTGTAAAACTTTATAATTCAAAAATTCCAATCTTTGAAAAATTTGGAATTGAAAGACAAATTAAAACTTCATTTGGTAAAAATGTTTCAATGACAAAAGGTTCCTACTTAGTCATTGAACACACAGAAGCTTTGCATGTCATAGATGTTAATAGTGGAAATAGATCTTCTTCGGCTAAGAACCAAGAAGAGTCTGCACTGGAAGTTAATCTAATAGCCGCCACAGAAATTGCAAGACAACTTCGTCTTAGAGATATGGGTGGAATTATTGTAGTTGACTTTATTGATCAAAATAAAGCAGATAACAGAAAAAAACTATTTAACCATCTTAAAACAGAAATGAAGGAAGATAGAGCTAAACATAAAATTCTTCCTCCAAGTAAATTTGGATTAATCCAGATAACGAGGCAAAGAGTAAGACCTGAAATGAATATTAAAACTAGGGAAGAAAACCCAAGTAATGGTCTTGACAATGAAGTTGAAGCTCCAATTGTGCTCATAGATAAGATATCTGAAGATATCGATAGGCTAGTTAATAAAGGTGAAAGTCATATTAATTTAAATACTCATCCTTTCATTGCTGCTTATTTAGAAAAAGGATATCCGTCTGTAAGACTCAAGTGGTATTTTAAACATAAAAAATGGATTAAAATTATCCCTAGAGATGCTTATAAATATTTGGAGTACCATTTTTTAGATGAAAATGGTAAAACTATTTAAGAAAACCCTATCGATTGATAGGGTTTTTTTTTTAAACTTTTAAAGAAATTTTTATCGGGCAATGATCACTATGTACTACATCACTTAATATATTAGCAGATTGTAAATTTTCTCGCATTGGAGAAGAAACCATAATATAGTCTATTCTCCATCCTTTATTATTTGCCCTTGCATTAGCTCTGTATGTCCACCAACTATAATTATCTGCAGATGAGTTAAATTCTCTGAATGAATCCACGAATCCTGAATCAATAAATTTTTGTAACCATTCTCTCTCAATTGGTAAAAATCCAGAAACATTTTTATTTCTTATTGGGTCGTGAATATCAATTGCCTTATGACAAATATTATAATCTCCTGCAATAATTAAATTTTTAATGTCAACGTTTAATTTTTTAATGTAATCCAAAAAATCGTCCATATATTTTAATTTAAATTCTAGTCTATCAAGATTAGTTCCAGAAGGAAGATATAAGCTCATTACCGAAAAATCCTTGAAATCCATCCTTATATTCCTACCTTCAAAATCCATATATGAAATGCCCGTCCCATACTCAACATGTAATGGTTTATGTTTAGATAAAATAGCAACTCCACTGTATCCTTTTTTTGTTGCACTATACCAAAAGTTATACTTAAAACCTATGGATTCAAACTCTGAAATATTTATCTGGTCTTCCAATGCCTTTATTTCCTGTAAACAAACTATATCAGGGTCTTCTTTTATCAGCCATGCGACTAAACCCTTATTCATTGCTGCTCGAACCCCATTAACGTTATATGAAACTACTTTCATCTTAAAGAATTTTGTTATGATAAAGATGATAAAATATTTTCTATTATTTTTAGTTTATTCTATTATATGAGAGTAATAATATATTTATTGGTCTTTTTATTGTATGGTATATCTTACGGTCAAGAAGTTTTCATTGACACCACTCAAATGAGTAAAACTAAGGCCCTTGATTTTCAAAAGGAATTAAGAAAATTTAAAGATTCCATTTCTGATAAAATTTACCCAGTTATTTTATCAAAAGAATATTCAAAATTAAATAGTGAAATAATTATTGATAATACTGATAATCTTAATAAACTATATAAACTATCAAAAAGTAATTTTTCAAAGCAAAACAACAATTTTTCAAACATTATAACAAATGGTAGTATTTCGAGAGGTGTAACTGTAGGGAATAATCAAAACTCTGTTCTAAATAGCGAGCTTGATTTGCAAATTTCAGGTGAATTAGCGAATAATGTAAAAATAAAAGCATCTATTCAAGATTCAAATATTCCTCTTCAAAACAACGGTTATTCTCAACAAATAGATGAATTTGATCAAATTTTTATTGAAGTTTCTTCAGCTAAATGGAGTATAAGAGGAGGAGATATTGATTTGATTCAAGACAAAAGTTTTTTTGGAAATTTCAGTAAAAGAATTCAAGGGTTATCAATCAATTCTTCAATTAATAAATCGATTAGTGTTGAAGGTGCAGGTGCAATTTCAAAAGGAAAATATAAAAGAACTGAAATAACTACACAAAATGGGAATCAGGGTCCTTATAAATTAATAGGACAAAATGGCGAGCTGTATGTCCTTGTAGTTTCTGGAAGTGAATCTGTATTTATTAATGGTAACAAGTTAGAAAGGGGAGTTGATAAAGATTATATTATAAATTATAATGCAGGAGAAATCATATTCAATTCTACCTTACCAATTATGTCTGATATGCGAGTTCAGGTGGAGTATCAAGTAAGTGAAAAAAACTACAATAGTTTTTTTGGTTTTTCAAAAATTGAATTCAAGAAAAATAGAGCTATTCATAATATTTTATTCTATAATGAAAATGATATCAAAGATCAGCCGCTACTTCAAAATATTACAGATAATCAGATACAAATATTATCAAACGCAGGTGATAACACAGAGCTTATGTCAGCACCAACAGGAATTTTAACTTCTTATGATGAAAATAGAATTTTATACAAAAAAGAAATAATTAATAATATTGAAATCTTTGTGTATTCAAATAATTCGGAAGATGATCTGTATGAAGTTAATTTCACTAATGTTGGAGATAATCAAGGAGATTATATACTGATTAACGATAATGCTATAGAAAATATTTACCAGTATGTTGCTCCTCTAAATGGACTAAGACAAGGGAATTTTGAACCCCTTGTAAAATTAATTGCACCAGAAAAATTACAACTTCTTTCTTATAATTCAACTTTTAAAACAAAAAATGACTCCGAAATAAATATTGAATTAGCTGCAAGTAATAAAGATAAAAATCTTTTTTCCTCATCAGATGATTCAGATAATAAAGGGTTTGCATCCAAAGTAAATTACATTTCAGAAAAAAATCTTAATAAATTTAATCTAATAACAGAGCTGGATATTAATTATATTGAAAACAGCTTCAACTCTATTGAGAGGATATATAACACAGAATTTAATAGGGACTGGGATTTAAAGGAAAATATTATAGGAAATTACAATCAACTTTTAACTAAGGGTATTCTTGAGTTAAATAATGAAAAAATTGGTGTATTAAATTACAGTTTTGAAAACTTGAAGTATGGGAGTTTTTTCAGTGGTGTAAGAAATAAACTGAATATTAATTCCAATAAAAATAAAAACTTAAAGATTAGTTCAAACAGCAGTTTTATGCAGTCTGAACAAGATGATTATTCTAGTGATTTTATTAATACTGATAATAATATAAAGTTAGACCACAAAATTGGATGGGTAGAAATCAATTATAATTACGAAAGAAAAAAGAGTAACGGAATTCAAAGTTTATCTAATCCAGACTTTGGCCAAGAAGCATTTCAACTTAAAAAGGGTTTTGGTAACAAAGAAAAATCATTTGTTGAAATAGGCTATTTAAAAAAAGATAATGACAGTATATATAATGGAAGACTAAATAATGTTAATTCATATGATAGTTATTTTCTTAATTCACAAATTATAAATGATAAAAAAGCGAGACTCTATCTATATTTAAATCAGAACAACTTAAAATCTTTCAGAGAAAATAGAGAAGAGAAATTTTTAAATACTAAAATTATATATCATCAAAAACTATTCAAAAACTCTTTTGATTCAAACCTATTTTTAGAAACTAATTCCGGTAATTTACCCCAGCAAGAGTATACATTTTTAGAGGTTGAACCAGGACTTGGAACATATAAGTGGATAGATATTAACGGAAATAATATACAAGAATTAGAAGAGTTTGAAATTGCTGTATTTGAGGATGAGGGAAGATATATCAGAGTTCTTTTACCAAATCAAATTTTCATTCGCACATATCAAAATAAGCTAAAATACTCTCTAAATATTAATTTTTTAAAATTGAAAAAATCTGATTTGAGTTTTTATAAATTTTTATCAAAAATTTCAAACCAATTTCAATATTCGCTAGATAAAAAGACAAATCTAGACATCAATCCAGAAATAGAAATAAACCCATTTAACATTGACGAGAATAGCCTTTTAGCTTACAACTATTCATTAAAGAATGTGTTTTATTTTAACAGGTCAAAGCAAAAATTTTCTTTAGCTTTTACTTTTCTTGAAAATAAATTAAAAAACAACTTTTCTTTTGGCTCTACAAAAAGTTCAAGCTTAATGAAAAAAATAAATTTTATTCATAAAATTGGAGATTTATATTTAATCGAAGTTGTTGGAAATAAGAAAAAGAAAACTAATTGGAGTGAAAATTTTCAGGATAAGAATTATAATATAAATGATTATAGCATCAATCCTAAGTTAACTTACTATTCAGGCGAAAATAATAGAATTAACTTTATTTATAAGTTATCTGTTGTCGATAATTCTATCGGTAATCAGGAATCTCTTAAACAACAAAATTTTGGTATTTCTCTCTTTTTAAATCAAAAAGATAAGACAGGTTTTATTTCTGAGTTCAATTATTTTAAAAATGAATTTGAAGGAGATGTAAACTCTGTTATAAGTTATATAATGATGAATGGATTACAAAAAGGTGAAAACTATACATGGTCTTTTAGAATTCAAAGAAAACTCTCTAAACTACTAGATATTAACTTTGTTTATTTGGGTAGGAAAAGCAATAATTCGAGAACAATCCATAATGGATCAATTCAAATGAAGGCAATATTTTGACAAAAAAATAGGAGAGTAATTTTACCCTCCTATTTTAACTTAGAATAAAACTGTATTTATTTAACAATAATTCTACCAGTCTTATAACCGACTGTACTATTACCCATTTTAATAAGATATACACCTGATGCAGCATATGACATATTTAAATCATATATATAGCTTGCTCCAGTGGTCTTCTCAATATTATTAAATACAACTATTTTACCATTTACATCATAAACAGTAAATGTAATTAAATCACTGTAATCAGTTGTTAATTTAATTGTAAAGTTATCATTATCTGCAGAATAAATTTTAAACTGCGATTGAGATAATTGATTTTCACCGAATCCTAATGAAGTAACAACATTTACCATGTAATCTTCTGTTTCTCCATAGGTAGTTACTTCACATGCGTCGTCAGGAACACCTGCATTCCAGTTCGTCTTAACTCTCATTGAGTGCTCGCCTAATGGTGCATCTGCTGGTATATTAATCTGAGTTGTTTCAGTATATGTTCCAGACCCAGAGCCTTGTGCTATAATGTAATTATCAAGTACTAGCTCATCTACTGTGTATGAATAATCATCATTAAAATCAATCCATATTCTTACATACTGGTTTCCATAACCTGTGGTCATTGTTACATCATGGGTTCCACCTTGTTCCACATTTGTAATCTGATCTGTAAAGTCACCATATCCCTCGCATCCAGATGGATTATCAATATCTAATAATTGGAATAATGTTAAACCATCCCCAACTGCACAGTTCATTGAAGGAGCACAGTTTGAATTAACAATTTCTGTTGATGATGAATCGTTAGAAGGTACATCATCTCCAGGTAATGAAGTGTTTACAGTTAATGTAAATGTTCCAGGGATAGAGAGGTCAACGGTTTGCGTGAATGTATATTGCATTGTAGAATTACCCTCTAGTGGCCCAGCAACAACTTCTGTTACTGACTCTCCATCATTTAATACAAATGTAACTTCAAAATCAGATTGTGTAGCTCCACCAAAGTTGGTAATCACAACTGTTACTTGTTCAGTATTGGATAATAACGTTCCAGATGATGGTGACACTATTGAGGTTACACCAATGTCATTAGCAATCAAATGCTGAATTTCAACCTCATAAGAGTCGTTCTCTGCGTCCTCATCTCCATCTAAATTTACAGATGCAACTATTGTGTAGTATGCTTCAACAGTCGACATATCAGCAGTTCCAACAAAACTATATTCAGCTGTTGTACCCGAAGCCAAAGTTTCTGTGAACGTTTCAACAACTTCAGCACCACCATTAACCGTATAAGACACTTCAAAGTTACTCACATCATTTTCACCATAATTGAAAATCTCAACTGTAACAGTCTCTGCGTTTGATAAAGAACCTGTAATAGGATTTGTAATGTTAGTTACACCAATATCATAAGCAGCAGCTGGAAGTATATTAATCATATAATCCTCGGTCTCACCGTAGGTAGTTGTTTCACATGCGTCGTCAGGGACACCTGCATTCCAGTTTGTTTTAGTCCTCATTAAATGCTGACCAAGTGTTGCATCAGCTGGGATTGTAACCTGAGTTGTCTCAGTAATTGACCCTGCTCCTAAGCCAGGACCCATAACATAATTATCAAGAATTAATTCATCTAATGTGAAGTTAAAGTCATCATTATAATCAATCCAAATTCTAATATATTGGTTACCATAACCAGTAGTCATAGTTATATCATAAGTTTCTCCTAATTCAACATCAGTCGACTGATCTGTAAAGTCTCCATATCCTTCACATCCAGATTCATTATTAATATCTCCAAATTGGAATAACTGGAATCCATCAGCGAATGAACAATCCATAGAAGGAGCACAGTTGATATTTGTTACATCAGTTGAAGAAGAGTCATTAGATGTATCTGAGTCATTATCAAGTGATGTATATACTGTAATTGTATATGTTCCGAACTCGGAAACATCTACTGTTTGGGTAAATGTATATTCCATTGAACTATTACCCTCTAGCGGACCGGCAACAGTTTCAGTAACTGTTTCACCGTTAAATTCATAGGTAACATCAAAATCATATTGAGTAGCACCACCATAGTTCGTAATTGTTACAGTTACTGATTCAGCATTGGATAGTAGTTCACCCGAACTTGGTGAAGTAATCTCTGACACACCAATATCATTTGGATTTAAATGGGTGATGTCAGCAGTAACAGAGTCGTTTGCATCATTTTCATCATCAGTCAAAGATGTGTAAGCATATACAACGTAAGTTGTTCCCACAGTTGACATATCAGTAGTGGTTGAAAATGTATGCTGAGCAGTCTCACCAGTACCAATTGTACCAGTATAGGTTTCGGTTATAACTGCTCCACCGTCAACTTGAAAAGAGACATCAAAGTTTGAAATATCATTTTCACCATAATTAAAAATTGAAACTGTCACAGATTCCGTATCTGTTAATGTTCCAGTAACAGGTGAATCTATACTTACTACACCAGCGTCGTATGCAGCATCTGCTGCAATTTGAAATACTCCGACCATATGACTTCTACCAGGTGAAAAATATTCACTTACATACCAAAATTGTTTGTCATTGGTTGGCTCAACACTCATGTGAGCATAATCAGCATATCTTAAATTTGTACTATTTCCTGTGCTTTGAGCAATTAAACCTTCCTCAAGAGTCATTTCCCCTAAAGGATCAGCAGCATATCTTCCAGTATATCTTAACGAAACCGATTCGGATGAACTTACAGAGGAATAACCCATAGCAATATTTCCCTGAAGATCTATTGACATACTTGCTCCAAAAGCATGACGCCCATCAGGGGCAGTATATGTGCCTTCTTGATGAATATACCATGGTTGACCGTCTGCATCTTGTCTTAATTCATACCATCTTACACCTGCTAGTTCTGCTGACGAACCATCAACATCAACAACAAAGTTTAATACTGCAGAGTTATGGGTTGGAAATTTTCTAAATTGTGCTTGATTCATTATCGTCCACTGCATTGCATCAATATCCGGACCTGAAGGCTGTTCTAGATTACTAAAACTTCCACCGTCAAAAGTACTATTAAAAGCAGTTGTATTTAATTGAACAGGACTTGAAATGGAAGAGTTTGAAGGATTTGCCCAATCAATATTTATAGTCCATAATTTTAAATGATCAGTAGTAATACCACCCCATGAGTCATCCTGCATGTACACTAAAGTTGCATTACCAGCGGCAGGGTGATCATCATCAACGATATCAAAAACTTGAGCGGATGCAAATCCGGCTGTAGTCTGTGAAGGAGTATCAAATGCTTGAATGGAAGCAGTAGAATCACCTGTTAAAACTTTATCTCTTTCAATTACAAATAAATTATCTCCACCCTGATTTGTGGTCACATAATATCCATCTGACCAAATAGAATATTTTGGATAATCTGGAAAGCCAGAAGTTGGGAATTGATTACTTGCAGCATTATACACATGCCATCCGTCGTTTACAGGATCATTTGAAACAGAAACCGCAAAATTTAAAGCGCTACTTCCCATTGATGAAACTATATACCTGTCAGCTTCACTGTCATAAAGAACTATAGGATCGCCTGACTCGTTTGGACCAAATAGGTTAGATAAGCTAGTATTAGGGGTTGCAGGAGAACCATCAAGATTAAAAAATCTAAATGAAGAATTCCAAGATGCTAAATAGTAGTCTCTTCCTATTTCACCCGTTGGATCTCCAGGTGTTGCAGTACTTGTAGTAGACTGGAATGTAAGTATTGGATCTCTTGTCTGCTTTTTAGTAACCTCTGAATCGAAGTTTACCAATGGGTCATTGCCTTTAGGAAGTCCTTTTCCAGGTACAACTTTAGCTCCTCTTATTCTCTTTGGCGGCCCTTCCTTTTTAAATTCATTTGGGTCGGCAGGAATAAAAGTTCCATTTGCGATTAACTCTTTAATACTTGGAACATATTTATATTCAAGGTTTATAATTTTAGTAACTTTATATGTATCCTTAGTTGTGGGATTGGGGTTAAGTTTTGATTGAGCGTTAACATTAAAACAAAACATAAATACTAACATTACAGCATTAATCTTTTGGTATAAATTTTTCATAGTTTCAATTTAGTTTAAATGAAGATTCGGCAATTTAATGCTTTTAAATAAATAAATAAAATATCTAGCGTTAAGATTTATGCAAGCCAATTATGAGGGCTAATTTTTTTATCAATTTCTTTTCTTAAATTAGAGATTTTTACTCTAATTTGCTCCATTGAATCTCTAAATCTAAGTGTCACTGAATCATTTTTAATTGAATCATGGTCAACTGTTAAACATACAGGTGTTCCAATTGCATCTTGTCTTCTGTATCTTCTTCCAACAGCATCTTTTTCATCATACGCAATGTTATAATGGACTTTTAGATCATTATATAATTCTCTGGCATATTCAGACAATCCATCTTTTTTAACTAGAGGCAGTATCGCTAGTTTATATGGGGCCAGGAAATCAGGAATCTTTAAAACGATTCTAGTATTTTTATCATCTAACTCTTCCTCATTATAGGATGCAGCTAAAACTGCAAGAAACATTCTATCTAATCCGATTGATGTTTCAACTACATAGGGTACATAGCTTTCATTTATTTCAGGATCAAAATATCTTAAATTTTTTCCAGAATATTCTTCGTGCTGGGTCAAATCAAAATCTGTTCTTGAATGTATTCCTTCCAATTCTTTAAAACCAAATGGAAAATTAAACTCAATATCACATGCTGCATCTGCATAATGAGCAAGCTTATCATGATCATGGAATCTGTAATTATCTTCCCCTAAACCAAGAGCTTTATGCCACTTCAATCTTTTTTCCTTCCAGATTTTATACCAATCAGATTGAGTTCCAGGTTTAACAAAAAACTGCATTTCCATTTGCTCAAATTCTCTCATTCTAAATATAAATTTTCTTGCAATTATCTCGTTTCTAAATGCTTTTCCAATTTGTGCTATTCCAAAAGGAATTTTTTTTCTTGAAGTTTTTTGAACATTCAAAAAGTTAACAAAAATTCCCTGTGCTGTTTCTGGTCTTAAAAATATCTCTGATGCAGATTCAGAACTTGCACCGATACTTGTTGAAAACATTAAATTGAATTGCTTAATGTCAGTCCAATTTTTAGAACCCGAAACTGGATCGGAAATTTCAAGATCGACTATTAATTGCTTCAAGGATACTAAATCATCATCTTCAAAACATTTTTTCATATTCGAAGTTGCATTATCAATCTTTTTTTGATTTTCAAGCACACGTGTATTAGTATTTCTAAATTCATCTTCATCAAAGGCATCACCATATCTTTTCTTTGCCTTGACTATTTCTTTATTAATTTTTGATTCTATTTTACCAATATAATCTTCTATTAACACATCAGCTCTATATCTTAATTTTGAGTCTTTATTGTCAATGAGTGGATCATTAAATGCATCAACATGTCCAGATGCTTTCCAGGTCGTCGGGTGCATAAGAATTGATGAGTCTAGACCAACAATATTATCATTCATTTGAACCATGGAAGCCCACCAATAATTTTTGATATTATTTTTTAGTTCAACACCATTTTGTGCATAATCATAAACAGCACTTAATCCATCATATATTTCACTGCTTTGAAATATAAAGCCATATTCTTTGGCGTGAGAAACAATTTTTTTGAATTTATCTTGGTTAGTACTCATAATGCAAAAATATAAAACGCATTTAACAAAGGAATGCTTTTTTTAAAATTATGCGTTTCTTTGTATCTAAGAATTTAAAATGGTTCAACTTAGATTTTCAATTTTAGCGTTATTAATCCTTATGGGTTGTGCTAACCGTGGCAATCCAACAGGTGGTGAAATTGACACTGAACCTCCAATTGTCATAAAATCGTCTCCTGAAAATTTTACAACTAACTTTGAAGCAGAAGAAATCGAAATTATTTTCAACGAGTATATAAGATTAAATAA
>Ga0160422_10002147_pt1 | contig 12353 bp, 24 predicted proteins | sample Fk160mmetaG_FD_108192 | JGI IMG/M metagenome (GOLD analysis project Ga0160422, IMG submission 108192) | Marine microbial communities from the Central Pacific Ocean - Fk160115 60m metaG | ecosystem: Environmental > Aquatic > Marine > Oceanic > Photic zone | place: The Central Pacific Ocean...
GTTGCTGCAGAGCATCTGGTGGTGCCTTATGAAACCGCTGATTTAGAAACTTGCCCCAATATCACGCATGTCGTGCGTATGAGCTTGAACGAATTGCGTAAAAAGCAGATTGGAGGCTTCTACAGGGACATACCTGTGCTGCCACAACAAGCAATTGACGACGATTTAGAGTCAGAAATTGACAGAATTACTGGTCTTGAGCCTTCATCCGTGGATTATGACTGCACATTGCTTGAATGTCACGTCGATTTGGACCTAGAGGGGTACGAAAACAAGGGTCAAGACGGTGAACCGACAGGAATTAAGCTGCCATACATTGTAACTATCTCTCAAGACAACGGTCAGGTACTGTCCATTCGCAGGAACTACCGCGAAAATGACCCAAACATGGAGAAAATCCAATATTTTGTGCATTATAAGTTCCTTCCGGGCTTTGGTTTCTATGGATTAGGGCTAATACACACCATTGGTGGTCTTTCACGGACAGCAACTGCAGCTTTACGGCAATTAATAGATGCAGGAACGCTTTCCAACCTCCCAGCAGGCTTCAAAGCTCGTGGCCTACGGATCAGAGACGATGATGAGCCTTTGCAGCCGGGTGAATTTAGGGACGTAGACGCTCCTGGGGGTGCAATTCGTGATAGTTTGATGCCTTTGCCGTTCAAAGGCCCTGACGGCACATTATTTAACCTTTTAGGCTTCGTAGTTGACGCAGGCAGGCGATTTGCGACCATAACTGACCTCAAGGTAGGAGATGGCAACCAACAGGCTGCTGTAGGGACGACAATCGCGATGATGGAACAGGGCTCTCGTGTGATGAGCGCAGTTCACAAACGCTTACATTACGCGATGAAGCTAGAATTTAAGCTGCTTTCAAGGGTTATGGCAGAAAGTCTGCCGCCTGTGTACCCATATTCAATCGAAGGTGTAGATTCTGCAGTCAAGGCAAAAGATTTTGATGACCGCATAGACGTAATACCTGTTTCTAACCCCAATGTTTTCTCTCAAGCACAACGGATTGCTCTTGCACAAACCAAGATGCAGCTTGCGTCACAGGCCCCACAGATACACAACATGTATGAGGTCTATCGGGACATGTACGAAGCGTTGGGTGTACGGGATATTGACAAATATTTGATGAATGAAGAGGCTCAACAGCCCGTGCCGAAAGACCCTGCACAAGAAAACCAAGAAGCACTTGATGGTAAGAAGATGCAGGCGTTTCCTGGGCAGAACCATGAAGCCCACATTATGGCGCACCTCGTGATGAGCGGGTCACCGCTTGTGGGGGCTAACCCAATGGTTGCCATGAACTTACAAAAGCACGTTTTCCAACATGTACAGATAGATGCAGTTGAAAGAGCTATGCGTGAGTCTGGCATGGAAGGACAGCAGCAAATACCTCCTGAAGTCAAGATGGAGATTGATGCTTTGGCTGCAGTGTATATGGCTGAGGGGATGAAAGCCGTACAGGATATGGGTCGCCAGCTTTCTGGTAGTGCTCAACCAGACCCTGTCGTGGCGTTGAAGCAACAGGAATTGCAGCTTGACGCATTGGCAGAGCAGAATGACAAGGAACGGGAAGAGCGAGAGCTCAACCTGAAACAGGCTCAAATGATGGATAAATCTCGTCAGTTTGATGAGCGCATTAGAAGTCAAGAAGAGCAGACAGCCGCTAGAATACAGGCTGCTTTAGAAAGAGAACGCATGAAAGATAGGAGCGTACAATGAGTGTAGTGAAGATAGTAACAAACACACCAGCAGAGGCACCAAAGGCTAAACCTTTTGCAGAGATTGATGGGCAAGGTCGTGTGCCATACGGCGAAGCAAAAGAAGTGTCTGTGCCGACAGCTATGGGTATCTCAAAAGTTCGCGGCATGGGCGCAGCAATTAAAGGCGGCAGCTATCATAGCTGCAAGTAAAATAAGAGGCGAAAATTTTAGCGGAACTGGCGGCTGCAAATGCGGCTTTTACAATTATCAAGAAGGCTGTCCAGAATACTGGGGATATTGCCAAAGCAGGAAAAGCTATTTCAGATTTTGTTATAGCCAAAGAGGAGCTGCAGCGAAAAGGTAATAAGAAAAAGAAATCGGGGGTTCGCTCATCTGACCTTGAAGAGTTTATGGCTCTAGAAAGTATTCGCCAAAAAGAATTACAATTAAAGCAGATAATGATTTACACAGGAAGACCGGGGCTTTGGCAAGATTGGCAGAAATTTCAGGCAGATGCTAGAAAAGAACGCAGGGTGCGAGAAGAGTTGGCAAGACGCAGAAGGGCTGAACTTGCAGAAGCGATTGGTTTAGGTGCAGCAGGTCTCTTAGTCGCTTCAATGGTGGCAGGGCTTGTTGCTTGGGTAGCTTGGCTTAAAGGGATGTTTGATTAATGAGCGCAGAAGAAGTAGCAAGAAAATTATTAGAGCTTAAAATACTCCCCAGATTCATGATGTTGTGCATGACAGGGGTGTACATTAGATGCATAGAGTGGGCACTTTCACAGCCAGATCTCACAACTCAACAGGCTTCGCTAATATCGGTGGTCACGGGAGCCATGACAGGCTCGCTCGCCGTGTGGCTCAACTCAGAGAAGTAAATGCCAGCGAAGTTAAATGAAAATACTGAGGTAGCACTACCGTTACGCAACATCATATCTATGGTTGCAGCGGCTAGTCTGGCAACGTGGGCTTACTTTGGGATTGTTGAAACTTTGAACAAACACTCAACAAAATTAGAGTTAATGGAGAAAGATTTAGCAGCAAACTCTGAATTTAGAATTAAATATCCAAGAGGAGAGCTAGGTCAATCGAGCGGTGAGGCAGAATTATTTATGCTGGTAGAGCATATGTCTGGTTTGATTGAGGGCATGGAAGAAGAATTAAAAAATATGAGAAACAATAAAGTAAACATTGATTTTTTAAAAGAGCAAGTTTCAAAATTACAGATAGATGTAGAAAAACTTATTAGAAGCGGTAATGGTTGAACTTACGTTTGTTTTATTATTGGTGATGAATGGCGAGAAGATGGAGTACACTCCATACAAATCTTTGTCTGAGTGTTTGTCAGTGCGGCGCAAAATTAAGCGCAACATGGGACAAACAAAAAACTTTGACCAGAAATGGTCTTGTAAACAATACAAAGTTATGATGTTGAACGGAGAGATCCTAGATTTTCTTGAGGAGTAAACCATGTTTCAAGCTCTTATTGGTCCTATTGCATCATTGGCAGGCTCATTTGTTGAGGGGCAAGTATCCAAGCAAAAGGCGAAAGCAACTCTTGCACAAACTGAAGCGGAAGCAAAAGCTGAGATAATGAAAACCGCAGCTACCCACGATTCGAAGTGGGAGCTAATAATGGCTGAGTCCACAAAATCGTCCATCAAGGATGAGATAGTCACAGTGATTATACTCATTCCATTGATACTAGTCTTCATTCCAGGCATGGAACAGATTGTGAAAAATGGTTTTGATCGTCTTAATGAATTACCAGAGTGGTATACGTATCTAGTTTTTCTTACAATATCTGCGGCACTAGGTATCAAAGGAGTAGACAAGTTTAGGAAAAAATAGTAAATATCTCATATGGATGAGATAACTCTCGCACAATTCATATTAAAACTTGTTAGAGACCGCAAAGAAAACATTGTGGATGTTTTGGTTAATAATGAAGTGAAAGATATGGAGCACTACAGGCAGTTAATGGGAAACATTGATGGCCTGCAATATGTTGAACAGGAACTCAAGAGCCTGCTAGAGAAACAGGAGCTAATAGATGACTGATGCAGTCAAGGCTACAAATGAAGACAAACCGTCTTCCCCCTGGGTACATCCCTCAGAACGTGTGCTCGACCCTTCTAAAATTGATAAATCGCTATTAGATAGAATGCCAGATCCTACAGGCTGGCGTATACTGGTTCTCCCTTACAAGGGTAAAGGTAAAACTGAAGGAGGCGTTTTGCTTCCAGACCAGATATTAGCAAATCAAGAAATATCCACTCAGGTGGGTTATGTCCTTAAAGTAGGACCTCTTGCTTACGAAGATAAAGAAAAGTTTCCTTTGGGTGCTTGGTGCAAAAAAGGAGATTGGGTTATCTTTGCAAGGTATGCAGGTTCTCGCTTTAAGATTGAAGGCGGCGAGGTTCGGATACTTAACGATGATGAAATTCTTGCTAAGATATTTGACCCTGAAGACATTTTACACGTTTGAGGAGCATCATGGAAAATCAAGAAAACAAACAATCAGAAGAAGCTTTAGCAGTTGAGCCAAGAGAAGAGGCAGTTGAAGTAGAGGTAGATGCCTCAACTTCAGACGATGCTATTGAGGTTGTAGAACAAGCGGCTGCAGAAGAACCACAAGAGAAGCCCCCATCAGATTCTAAAAAACGCATTGATCGTCTGACAAAACTTCGCAGAGAAGCTGAACGTCGTGAACAAGATGCGCTTCAGTATGCTCAAGGCGTTAAAAAAGAATTAGAGGAAACAAAAGCTAGATTGCAAAATCTAGACCAAGGGTTTGTAAGAGAATTTTCTAATAGAGTTGATGCAGAAATCGCGCAGGTCAAAAATGATTTGAGCCAAGCATTGTCTGTCGGCGACAGCACCGCTGCAGTAGAAGCGCAAGAAAAGTTAGCAAAACTTGCTGTTTCTGCGGATAAGGCTGAAAACGCTCAAGCAGTGCAAAAACGCCGCCAAGAGCAGCCCGTTCAAGAGCAGCCTGTCCAGCAACAGCAAGCCGCACCTCGACCTGCTGATCCAAAAGCAGAAGAATGGGCAAACAGAAATGAGTGGTTTGGTTCAGACAATACCATGACATATGCGGCTTTTGGTATTCACAGACAGCTTGTAGAGCAGGAAGGGTTTGACCCAAGCTCAGATGAGTATTATAATGAATTAGACAAACGAATGAAAACGGAGTTTCCGCATAAGTTTGACACAAATCAGTCACAGAGTAATCGACCCGTTCAGACGGTTGCTTCTGCATCTAGGACTGCTAACAAATCTGGACTCAAGAAGGTCAGTTTGACCCCATCTCAAGTTGCTATTGCAAAAAAATTAGGAGTTTCTCTTGAGGATTATGCAAGGCAAGTTGAATTACTAGGAAGGAGCTAGTGATGGCTGAAATTCAAGTTACAAAGAACGTAGGCGTTGATCGTAGCTCTCGTGCTAGTCAGACAAGGGAGAAAGAGACACGGCGTAAGCCTTGGGCTCCCCCGTCTATGCTAGACGCACCACCTGCGCCCGATGGATACAAACATCGTTGGGTCAGGGCCGAAGTTCGTGGATTTGACGATACGAAAAATATTTCTGCTCGTCTGCGCGAAGGATACGAACTGGTCCGCCAAGATGAGTACCCAGATTTCGAGGCACCCGTCGTTGAATCAGGTAAATATGCTGGTGTGTTTGGAGTTGGCGGATTAGTTCTCGCTCGTATTCCGTTAGAAACGGTAGCCGAAAGGAAAGCCTACTTTGATGGTAGGACGAAAGACCAGATGGATGCCGTGGACCACGATATGATGAGAGAAAATTCTCACTCTACGATGAGGATCGGCAATGCCGATCGTCAGTCGCGTGTAACCTTTGGCGGTCCTAAAAATTAGGACCTGATTGGAGAAAAAAATGGCAAACCAAGATACTGCTTTTGGTCTGCGTCCAATTGGCTTAACAGGTGCAGGTGCAAACACTACTGGTGTGACTCAATATGAGATCGCATCGAACAACACCAATGCAATCTTCCAAAACTCGCCAGTAATTCCACTGGCTGCGGGGGTTATTGACATTGTTGGTGCGGCAAACGGTGGTACAGTACCAGCCCTTGGGGTCTTAATGGGCGTTGAATATGTAGACAGCACTTCTAAGAAGACTGTCTTCAAAAACTATTGGCCTGGGGCCAATAATGTAAGCGTCGATACAAACTTTCCTGTGAAAGCTTTTGTAGCAGACAACCCTAATCAGTTGTTTATGATCGCCGCAGACGGCACTTCAACTGATCGTGCAACTGCTCTAACAAACATTTTTGCTAATGTCTCTTTGGCAAACGGAACTTCTGGTTCAACCGCAACTGGTCGTTCTACTGCTGAAATGGATATTTCAACAGTTGCAACCACAGCTACCTTAATCATGCGTGTTGTTGGCCTTACAGGTGATGACGCAAATCTTGATTTTGATGCGGCAGGAGTGAACTACATTGTTCGCTTTAACTTCCACCATAATGCTCCATGCTCTAGCTCTGATTCTCAGACTACAGCGGCAAGCACTGGCATATAAGGGGGACATAGATAATGGCTATTTCTCGCGCACAACTAGCTAAAGAGCTAGAGCCAGGTTTGAACGCACTGTTCGGTCTGGAATACACCCGCTATGAAAACGAACATGCAGAGATTTTTGAAGAAGAAACCTCTGATCGGGCGTTTGAAGAGGAGGTGATGCTTGGTGGGTTTTCCACAGCACCTGTCAAAGGTGAGGGCACTGCCGTCACATTTGATGATGCACAGGAAACTTACACAGCACGTTATACACATGAGACTATTGCTCTTGCTTTTTCAATCACTGAAGAAGCCATTGAGGATAATCTGTATGACCGCCTTGCATCTCGTTATACAAAAGCTCTTGCACGTTCAATGGCTCAGACAAAGCAAATTAAAGCCGCGTCTATTTTGAACAACGCATTTAGCACAGGCTCACCAATTGGTGACGGTGCAGCTCTTTGTTCTAATGCACACCCATCATTGTCAGGCAATCAATCAAACATTTTGGCAACAGCCGCTGACCTCAACGAGACCTCTCTTGAGCAGATGTTGATTGATATTGCAGGCTTTACAGATGAACGTGGGCTGAAAGTTGCTGTACGCGGCACTAAACTGATTATTCCAAAAGAACTTCAGTTCATTGCAGAGCGTGTGCTTAACTCAAATCTGCGTCCAGGCACAGCTGACAACGATGCAAATGCAATGAAGAATATGGGTATGTTGCCTGAAGGGGCAGTGGTAAACCACTTCCTGACAGATACAGATGCATTCTTCATCAAAACAGATGCACCTAACGGATTTAAAATGTTCAATCGTTCACCGATTAAAACCGCTCTTGAAGGCGATTTTGATACAGGGAACACACGTTTTAAAGCTCGTGAGCGTTACAGCTTTGGGGTCTCCGATTGGCGTTGTGTGTTTGCAACACCTGGAGCGTAAAGCGGTTTTTTCCGAAACAGAAAGAGCGACTTCACAGTCGCTCTTTTTTATTATATATTAATTTTGGGCGAAACTTTAGCTTTGTAGACAGGATCATGCCCACCTGACATTGCACGGACTACAAAGCGAAACCTTGTGCAAGGGGTATCAATATGGCTGCAACTACTTTTTCAGGTCCAGTGACTTCCACTGGCGGATTTATTTCAGGAGCAAATTCTCTCGTATCTATTACTGCGAATACTACATTGACCGCAGCTTCTCATGCGGGAAGAACAATGGTTCTAAGTGTAGCGAGCGGAGCGACACTTACTCTCCCTGCTGCTAGCGGTACGGGTAATATCTACAAGTTCTTTGTGGCTACTACCATCACCTCAAACAATTATATTATTCAGGTTGCTAACGGCAACGACACTATGGCGGGTGTAGCTATCGTGGCTAATGATTCTGATAACTCTGCTTCTATTTTTGAAACAGCAGCCGCGTCAGACACTATTACTTTGGACGGCACGACAACCGGAGGAATCCTTGGCGGCACGATTGAGATCCAAGATGTAGCGACAAATGTATTTTCAGTCGTAGCTCGTGGCGCAGCGACAGGCACTGAAGCTACTCCATTCTCTGCCGCTGTTTCATAAGGAGTTTATCATGGGTAAGCTCAACGGTGGTAAAAAGTCTGTAAAGAAGGTTATTAAAGCCGTCAAAAAGGCTACGAAAAAGAACGGAGAGTAAGCTATGGCAGGCTCTGATGTTAAGACGAAACGGATTACTGGCACCGGGTCATTAGGTGTCGGCCCCGCTCGTATTCGGCAGATACAGTTAAAAACTACATCTGGAACTCCAAGACTCACTATTACAGATGCTTCAGGCGGTGCTACAGTCTTAGATCTAGACTTCAATGCTTCTGATACACACTCTGTAAATATTCCTGCTGAGGGTATTCGTGTAAGTGACATTTTTGTCAGCACTCTAACCAATATTACAGCAGTAACTTTCTTTTTTAACTAGGTGAGTTATGGCTTCGCGTAATGATAAGATGCCGAAGCGAAACAAAAAGAATTTCCGCCCTACAAAAGCTGGGGCGGGAATGACAAAGGCAGGTGTGGCTGCGTACAGAAGAGCCAACCCTGGGTCCAAGTTAAAAACTGCCGTTACAGGAAAAGTAAAAAAGGGTTCAAAAGACGCAAAACGTCGCAAATCCTTTTGTGCTCGTAGTGCTGGACAAATGAAAAAGTTTCCTAAAGCTGCAAAAAATCCAAACAGTCGTTTACGTCAGGCCCGTCGGAGATGGAAATGTTAAACATAAGCACATTGATAAGTGGCGCGAGTTTGGCTTTCATAGGTTGGATTGCTTTTTCTGTTGTTGAATTAAAAACAGAAACGGCAGTTATCTCTGTAAAAGTTGATCAGAATCATAAGCTTTTAGCCGAATTATGGGATTTTTATTTGCAGGAGAGGGTAAATGACGATATCGCGTGGACAACTCGCAAACCAAATATCCAAGCCCCCGATGAAAGGTCGTAAAAAAATGAAAGGCAATCCTACGCCAAAAGGTTTAAGTTACTTCCGAAAGGGAGGCGCAGCTTCGAAAAAATCAAAAGGCAGTAAAATATGCCCAGAGGGTAAGGCTTGGGCAAAGCGCACCTTTGATACATATCCAAGCGCATATGCAAACTTAGCTGCATCAAAGTATTGTAAAGACCCTAACTATGCTAAAAAAGCTAAGGGTGGAAAACGTAAAGGTAAGTAAATGGCAAAGAAAAAAGACCCTGTTGTTGGGACAGGAAAAAAGCCAAAAGGAAGTGGTAGGCGGCTTTATACCGATGAAAACCCTAAAGACACTGTATCTATAAAATTTGCTACGCCTGCGGATGCAAGATCAACAGTGGCGAAAGTTAAAAAAATAAAAAAACCATTTGCTAGGAAGATACAAATACTTACAGTTTTAGAACAAAGGGCAAAAGTTGCAGGAAAACCTGAACAGGCTAAAATAGCCAAAGCTGGAAAAGAAGCAATACGCAGACAACAAGGAAGAGCCTGATGGGAGAATTAAAAAAATGGTTAAATCAAAATTGGGTTCGGATTGGTACTGATGGAAGCATTAAAGGTAAATGTGGGACATCCAAAGACAAGAAAAACCCAGACCGCTGCCTACCAGCTTCAAAAGCTAGAAGCCTCTCAAAAGCTGAAAGAGCGTCTACAGCAAGAAAGAAAAAGAGAGCGGGAGCAAAAGGCAAGACAGTGGTATCTAATACAAAACGAGCAAAAGTTACAAAGCTCGCAGATGGAGGCCCCGTCAAACGTCCTTTCAGGGGTAAAAAGGTGGCTGGCACGGCTGTTGCTAGGGGATGCGGCGCAGTGATGAATGGCAGAAGAAAAAGAACAAGTGGGTCTGTAGTGCAATTTTGAGGTTCTAATGGATTTCGCAACCGAAGAAGCTATCAAAGTTGAAATGAGAGATTGGTCCGCTCATGCGTTAGAAATTCCAAATGAGTATTATAACAACATGCCTGCTTGTCCCTATGCAAAAAAAGCTTGGGCCACAGATAAAGTAGGTTTTTCTTTCAAATATGACCAAGATTGGCAGACGCTTTATACACTAATTTCTACTTGGGATGATAGTAAAGACGTTGTCATTCTGATTGATTTTTGTCCCCTTCCTCTTGATGAAATGGACGAATATCTTAATAAGATTAATCACGCCATATCCCAAGGAATATTCATTAACAAAGATATGTTTTTAATGGGTTTTCATCCAGAAGATGAAGGCAATGAGTTGTTGGATAATGAGTTTGAATCGACTGTTGAAACGCCATATGGTATGGTGTTCTTGCAGAGACTTTCAAAGTTGCAGGAAGCCTCTGACGCCCTTAGAGTAAAGGGGTATTATAAAATTGCTCAGCAATATTATGATGCAGATTTTTTGTACAAGCAACGTCAAGACTTTTACAGGAGACTGAAAAGTGAAAAAAGCTAAAAAGATGATGCGTGGTGGCGCAGCAAAAGCAAAAAAGAAGCCTGCTTTCATGAGAGGTGGGGGTATGGCAAAGGCTAAACCAGCAATGATGCGTGGTGGCGGCAAGGCAAAAAAGATGATGCGTAAGGGCGGCAGAGTTAAAAAGTAATGACGACCTCTGGTTCAAAAAACTTTGAGCTTCAAGTCGATGATTATATCGAAGAAGCTTTTGAGCGGTGCGGGCTCGAATTTAGGACGGGATACGATGCTCGCACCGCAAAACGATCGCTCAATCTGCTTCTAGCAGATTGGGCAAATCGTGGTTTGAACCAATGGACGATTAAGCAACGGTCTTTGACGCTTACTCAAGGCACGGCCTCATATGATTTAAATGCGGATGTAATAGATGTTTTATCTGCAGTTTGTCGTAGAAGCGGGTCAGATACAGTGCTTAACCGGATCAGCAGGCAAGATTATCTTGTGTTGCCAGATAAAACCCAACAAGGCAGGCCAAGTCAATTTTTTTTGGACAGACAAGTAACGCCAAAGATTTTCTTGTACAATGCTCCTGAAAATGCAACAGATACAATTATCTATGACGCTCTCGTTCGAATGGATGATGCAGATCAACTAGACAATACGCTTGATCTGCCGTTTAGATTTTACCCTTGTTTAGCCGCAGGTCTTGCATATTACGTCGCAATAAAACGTGCTCCTGATAGAATACAGCTTTTGAAAGCAATTTATGATGAAGAATTTGAAAGAGCTAGGGCAGAAGACCGTGACCGCTCTTCTTTCAACATTTCCCCTAATTATCAATATTTGAGGGTAAACTAATGCCTTCTTTTGCAACGGGGAAAAAAGCTTATTTTATTTCAGATAGGTCTGGATTTCGATACCCGTACTCATCAATGAAAATTGAATGGACGGGGGCAGCCGTAGGACCTGACGAATTTGAACCAAAACATCCGCAGCTTAACCCTAGAAGACATGCAGCCGACCCCCAGGGGTTGAGGTTAGCAAAAGTTGATCGCACAGAACCCTCGGTAATTCAGTTACTTAGACCGGATTGTTTTCAAAGTAGTTCATCTGGGTCTTCGGTAATCACTGTGACAGAACCGTCTCATGGAAGAAGCACCAATGATTCAGTTAGATTTAGAAAAGTAAATGGGTTTGATGGTTTTACGAAGACAACACTTGAGTTGTCTTCGGGCTACACAATTACAGTGGTCGATGAAAACACTTATACCATTACCGTTACAGGCGAGACGGCGACGGTCGGGGGCATACGAGGCGGGGGTGAATTTGCAACGGTTGATAAAGGCACAAGCGTTGCTCCCTCTTCTGCGTCTACCTTTGACGCAACAAATGTTACACTTGATTTAACAACTAAAACTTTTGACGAGGGTTAAATGGCAAAGCAAACAGTAGGAATTGGTTCTGCCGCAAATGATGGCACTGGCGATACCCTTCGTGACGGTGCAGATAAAATTAATGACAACTTTGATGAAATTTACAATGCGCTGGGCACTGGCACCACATTAACAGACATCATCAACACCTCTGGTTTGATTGACGTAAGTTCTGGTGCTAACAAAATTGTATTTTATTATGCCGCTTTAAGTGATTTGCCCAGTGCATCCACGTATCATGGGGCCATTGCTCATGTTCACGCAACTGGTGGTTTGTATTTTGCTCACGGTGGCAATTGGATACGGCTTAATGATGAAGTTAACGGCCCAACAACCACGTATACAACAACAGCAGCTACGGGTTCTGCTTACACTTTTTCTGGTCCAGGTGCTACCGCTGGTAATAATCCCAACTTTACCTTCTACAAAGGTCACACATATTTAATCGACAACACTTCCTATGTTAGCAGTCATCCTTTGCAGATACGAACATCTGATGGCGGTTCTGCTTTTACAACGGGGGTTACAGATAATTACAATAGCACCACTGGGCTGACTCAATTTATTGTGCCGCACGAGCCTAGTGACACTTCTCTGGTATATCAGTGTACTGTTCACAGCAGCATGGTTGGAAACATAACAATAGTATAGTGAGCAGGTAACATGTCATTTACATACGCAGAACTAAAACAAGCTATACAAGATTTTTCAGAAAACACTGAAACATCGTTTGTTACAAACTTACCTGTGTTTATTCGTGGTGCGGAAGATCGTATTTTTACTCTTGTTGATCTTGAGTTGTTTAGAAAAAA